>ERZ650308.1639-NODE-1639-length-11494-cov-4.441647_pt1 | contig 11494 bp, 10 predicted proteins | sample MGYA00376244_ERZ650308 | MGnify/ENA primary metagenome ERZ650308 (study PRJEB26733, sample SAMN07839295) | wastewater metagenome | biome: small river; feature: stream; material: water | place: USA: North Carolina | collected 2016-04-26 ...
GTCATCCTGGTTGGGGTGCATTACATAATCCATTGGGCGAAGATGCAGCAGGTGTGGGTGTTGTTAGCAACAGCAAAGATCCACGTTACGTAATGGCTACTATGGGTGATCAAAATGACGTTGATGCCAGCACATTACCTAAAATGATGAAAGCATATGGTCTAACCCGTAAGTTACCCAAGCACAAGGTCAAAGAAGCAGAGCAGTTATTAAGTCGTTTAACACAGTTACAAGAGCAGTTAGCAACACTAAAGGCTAGAAAATGAACCACACTTGCATTGACGTAGACGTTTGGTGCAAGTGGGATACAACGCCGCCAGCATACAGAGTCTATGTTGATGATCAACTGCTAACGGAGCGCACGTTTATTTGGGAAACCAGTAGACACTATATCCGTGAGCACATTGAAGTTTACTTAGATAACGGGTGGCACGAATTACGCATTGAAAAATGCAGCCCAACCAACGCTCAGTTTATCACTAATAACGTTGCAGTAAACGGACAAGGTGCAGGCCTCAAGTTTATTGTGTAACTAAATATAATATACAGGAAATTCGCATGAAGACAACAGATTTTATCACAGAACACAACGCATTTATCGCTCAAGACGCAGGTGAAATGCACACAGACCACGAAGTACAAATGGCTCGTGCTGACTGCTACCACGCAGCAGACTACGCTATCAAGCTACACAAGATTCTAGCTCAAGTAGGCGAGGGTGGCAACTTAGAAGGTTGGGTAAGTGAAAAGATTACACTAGCCAACGACTACTTGCGCACTGTATACGAATATCTAAGCTACGAGGAACAAGAAGTCGATCTACATGCAATGCCGGTGTTTGCGTTGGAATCAGCGGAAGCTCAGTTGCAAGCAGAATTAGAAGAAGGTTGGAAAGAAAATCTAGCAGGAGCAGCACTTGCTGGTACCATGATGTTTGGTGGCGGTGCAGCACATGCACAAGACGCCCCTACTACCCAAGTTGATGCACCACAAGCGATTAGTCAACCCGCTCCGTTAAGCAGTCGTTTTACTCCAGGAATTGATTTCAGTTCAGCACCTTATACTATCACCGCAGGTGGCAAAGAATATAAGTTTGCAGGCCGCAATGCCGACAATCCAGGAAAAGGACAAGTAGTAAAAGTTCCAGCCACGTTAGTTGGAGTTAGAGGACTTTCGGCAGTTGAAGTAACATTGGCCAAAGACGGCAAGTACTATGCTGGCGGCACAATGAATGAAGTTAACCCTCACAACTACGACAGTGATGAAGATTACTATGCTGCACGTAATGCTCCGGCAAAGCCAAGATACCGCGGTACATCAAGTCCTGGTGTTAATCCAGATGATGAAGCATACTTCCGCGAAATCTTCCGTAAAAAGCGTTTAGCTGCACAACAAGCTGAGCGAGAACAAGATCACGATAGATTGGCCACTGGCACCAATGAAGGCGTTGCAGAAACCATGACAATGGATGATGCTATGAAGGTGTTGCGCCAATACGGAGCAGGGAACTTTAAAACAACCAGCAATGAATTGCATTTTTATAAAAACGGCCAACCGTTTAGCGTTGACTTAACATTAGGTGCTGATAGTGTAAGAAGCGTAAGTTTGAGTCAATTGAATCAAACCGCTCGTCAACTAAAAGGTCAAGGGTTAGCAGAAGACAAGCAAACAGTTAGTGAAATGACTGCTGGTGGCACAGGTGCTGGTGGATTTGCAACAGGTGCTGCTGGTGGCACAGGCAAGCCAGGAACAGGTGTTCCTAAGCGTATGAAGAATGTTGCAAAACGTTTAACTCCTAAGATTGGTACAGGAATCTACAAATGAGCGATATGCGTAAACTACTAGAGTCAATGAATAAGTTCGCCGGAGAGCCAGAGCAAAAACCTGGTGACCAAGTTCGCGGAACAGAAAAAGCCACTAAACGTAAAGACGGTAAGCATCCATTTGCTGGTCGTCTAGTGGGCGCAGCAGAAAGCAAGAACATGCTTGCTGACCTAGAAAAAGAGCTAACCGAGAACGCAGTTAAACATTCACTTGCAGAAGAGTTTGCGCAGTATAAAAAACAACTAGACGAATTTGCACCAGACGAAGGCGGTGGCAGTCGTAAGTTTATTCCGTGGCCTGAGTTTATCGGGCAAGTAAAGCAAATTGTAGGCAAAGACTTTGCCGTTAAAGAAAAGATCATTAAGTCTACTATTCAAGATAGATTTATCCCACACGACCCAATGGAGTTTGGCCCAACAATGCTTTACTCATATTATGAAGCTAGAGCAGGCCGCGGCAAAGGTGCAGTTAGCACACGAGGCTCAATTCAAATTGGTAAGTATTTTGGCAACAGCGATTACTTTAAGTCAAACAATCCCGAACTTGCAAATCAACTGTTAACATCATTTAGTTTGTTAAAAGGTCATCCGTTTGAGCGCCACTTTGATTTGACATTTGACAACATCTACAAGATTGCTAATATCATTATGGGTAATACACAAGGCGCATATCAAATGCCACAGAAGCAAGGTGTGGCGGAAGATGAATCTCAGCCAACAAAGTATCGTGCAACAGTTGAGTATGGTCCTACTGCGGCAGATGCACATTTTGTCACAGTAACAGCAAACTCAACAGAAGAAGCAGAAGCTAAAGTTGAAGCCTGGTGCAAGAAGAAGGGTGTTCGTAACCCAATGATTACTATCAACGGCGCTGACCGACCAATGGCAGAAGGCGAAGAAGAAGCGTTACAGTACGCAACTCAAGCTCACGCTGGTCAAACTAGAGCAGGTGGTGATCCTTACATCACACACCCAATGCGCGTTGCTGACCACATTAGACAATATAAACAATCGCACAATCTTGAAGCACTAATCAGTGCTGCATACTTGCATGATACAATCGAAGACACAGATACCACACACGAAATTCTACATGACTTGTTTGGTGGTCTAGTTGCTAGCTTGGTACAAGAGCTAACAAGTGATCCAGAACAGATTAAGCAAATGGGTAAAGCACAGTATCTATCACACAAGATGGCTGCAATGAGCAGTTACGGTCTTGTGATTAAACTTGCTGATAGATTAGATAACGTCAAAGACATTACTACTGCTAGAACTCCTCAGTGGAGAGCAAAGTATAAAGCCGAAACAGAGCACATTCTTAACTTCATTGAAAAGAACCGTGTGTTAACTGGTACACATCGCAAGCTGATCGGTCTTATCCGTAACAAGATTGGTGAATTAGTTGAGCCGCAAGTACAAGAAAACTACAGCGATGAAGAACAACCTATTCAAAACGACACAGCCGTTGAAGCATATGGTTATGCCTACAACAAACGTGACCAACGTGTTATGTGGCGCAAGGAATTCAGCAGTCAAGAAGCAGCATACAAGTGGGCTGACAGCAAGAACGCCACAGTAATAGGTATTCGTCCAGCAGCGCAAGCAATGGAAGAAGGTGCAAACCCAACTGACACAGTTACAATGGATATTCCATTAATGATTCGCTTGTTTGAATATGCTCGAGAAGACGCTAAGACAGACATGGATCTACACAATGTTGCTGAACGTTTAATTAAATTAAGCGCAGGCGGTCAAACATTGACTATGGACAACTACAACGATATTTGCCCAGATCAAGAAACAGTCGACGAAGATGTTCCTGCACCTGTTGCTACCGCGGGTGGCGTAGCTGGTGCAACTCAGCCATCTACACAAGCTACTGCTCCTGGCGCAGCACCTAATCCAGCACAAGCTGCACAAGCCAAACAAAACCAAGCCAAGCTACAACAAAACCTAGCCAACTTGAAGAGTGCTGGCGTGCAAATTGATCCTGCTAAAGCAGCACAAACATTCCAGAAGACTGATACTGGCGCCCCAATGAACGCAATGGATAAAGACACTATTGCTAAGATGGCTCCTGCCATTGGTAATGTTATGTCAAACCCATCAACTGCTACCCAACTAAATACACTAATAAAGAAGGCCGGCGGCGGAGTATAACATGTTTTTAAATCAGATATTTGAGGGACTTGACAAGGATGCAGACAGTACTGTAACTTTTGTTATTGACGGCGAACGTTCATATGAACACGTAATGCAGAAGTTTGGAAACTACATTAACTGGGCTGGTGATTATATGACTGCTCCCCGTTCAATCTTTAATCAAATTGAAGAGATTGTATATAGCACAGGCGGCGAAGTCGAAGAAGTAACTGGTCACGAATTACCAGAAAGCTGGAAAGACACAGCAACATTACTTGGTGCTCCAGTTGTTGCCGGTGCATTGGCAGTTGGCGCTCAACACATCGACGACCAAAAACCACACGTTCAAGTTGGTGGACAAAATGCTATGATTGTGCAATATGATTCTAGTCGTATTCCCGGCAATGCAATGGTGCTTAAAGGTGCTGATGGTAAGATGTATCGAGTGTGGCAACAATCAGGCAAGGGCATGAACAAGATGACGTTAGCTGCTCCTGCTGAAGTTAAAGAAGGCATCTTTGATCGCTTTAAGAAGAAAGCGCCAGAACCAGAGATAGCTGATCCGGGCAACTATCCACGTATTGGTGCAGACATTGCTCAATGGATGAGAGACACAGTTGAGTATCATAAAGCAACACTTCCAGACTCACTTTGGAAATTGTTCTGCCCAAGCTACCCTGACTATCTACCTACAAGAGTTCGTGTTGGTACTTCAGAAAAGACAATACGTGCTCACTTAGGAGACTACATTCAACTACGTGATGCAAATCCTGAAGCTAAAAAGTTAGCTAGACAGAAGTTTGAACCTAATCATATCTACCCTAACGGTCCTAGAGAAGACTATCAAAATCAAAGTGTGCAAGAAGGCGCAGACGAGCGCAAGAACAATGCACTTTGGGCGCAGATTACTGATTACGAAAAGCGTCAAGCCAAAGCCGAACGTTATGGTCGTGATATCCAAGCACAGCACTTCAAACAAATGGCAGATCAGCTACGTGCTAAATTGCCAACTACAGATGAAGGCCGCGGGGATTACAAAGATCCTAAAGAAGCCAACTACGACGACACATATCAAGACATGGTTAAGCGTGTTGCTGCACGAGAAAAACGCAAGCAACAACCTGCACAACAGCCAAAGAAGTAAACATGGCAGAAGCACAGTCTGGTTTCGTACACGCGATAGCAAAGTTTTTGCCTATCGCTGTTCGCATCCTTGAGATAGAAAAGCTACCTAAAATTATTCCAGTACTGGTAATGCCAGGCAACGATGAACAAGGCAGCTTTGGTGCATACAACGATGCAACACAGACCATCTACATTGCAATCGAACACCGTCACCCAATTGACATCTTACGCACACTAGCACACGAGCTGGTACATTGGCGCCAACGTGAAGAAGATCGTTTACCGCCGGGTGCAGGTGCAACAGGCAGTCCAGAAGAAAATGAAGCAAACGCAATGGCCGGTGTTGTCTTGCGAGAGTTTGGTAAGAAGTACCCTAAGTTCTTTAACGAGCCTGCTATTATCAAAGAAGACTTTGATTACGTACAAAACAACATTGCCTATCACGACACCCTAAATTCTGCTGCATGGAAAAACAATCGTCTACGTCCAGAAGTTAAATTAAAGCTAATGCAAATTGCCAAGGTGTTTGTAGACTACTTGGAAATACCTGACTTTAAGGTGCTAGATATCGTCTTAACCGGCAGTATGTGTAACTATAACTACACGAAATACAGCGATTTTGACCTTCATATTGTCACTCGCTACTCTGACCTACAGTGCGACGATATTGCTGCGGCGTTTTATCGCGCTAAAAAACAAATATGGAATGATGCACACGATGTAACCATTCGCGGTTACGATGTAGAACTGTACGTAGAGGATTCAGAAGAACCGCCAGTTAGTGCTGGTGTTTACAGTATCCTAAATGACCGTTGGATTAACGAACCCAAGTTTGAGCCACCAAGCATTGATGACTCTGCGGTTAACCACAAAGTACACGACCTAATTAAACAAATTGATACAGCATTGTCCGAAGCAGATGATTCGGCAGACATACAACGCATTACAGATAAGATCCGCAAGATGCGCAGAAGTGGACTAGACCAATACGGCGAATTTGGTGTAGAGAATTTGGCCTACAAAGTTTTACGCAACCTTGGATATATTGATAAATTAATAAAAGCACACCTTCACAAGCAAGACAACGAATTGAGCTTGTGAAGAAACCCAACCTACCTTAGGTCCGTTGATGTCAACGGTTAGGAGCTCTGCTCCAGGCGTCACAGGGGCGGCTGCTGCCCCAGCAATGAGCTACGCCAGGCTCTTGCTAAAGTGAGCACTTTTTCCAATATCTGTTGCTTTTGCAAATAAGTAACTGTACAATATGTTTTTCAACAGGAGATTATATGGATAACGACAACGGATATAACCGCAGCTTCAACGGTGATGCAAAAATCAAATTGCTTCAGCTGGTCAACGAAGGCATGCAGGTCATGAATGAAGTTGAGACTTTGAACGAAGGCCTTAACGATACAATCAAAGCTATCGCAGAAGAACTGGAAATCAAACCAGCTATCCTCAAGAAGGCAGTGCGCATTGCATACAAGGCCAAATTGGGCGAGACCAATCGTGATCACGATGAGCTCAACACAATCCTTGAAACTGTGGGCAAAACCCTTTGAACGTTGTTATTGACATTTGGAAATGGATTAAGGCCGACTTTAAGGCTTGGCCCTTCCGTTTCTGTTTAGAAGTAGCAGCGTGGATGGCTAGTATCGGATGTTCAATCACCATGATGCTAACTGTTCCTACCCCACCCTTCCTTATACTGTATCCACTGTTTATTAGTCAGTGTGCTATTTTTGGTTGGAGTGCGTGGTCTAGAGGTAGCTTCGGAATGTTAGCTAACTATGTATTATTGGTAAGTATTGACAGTGTTGCATTGTTTAGGTTAGTCACAATGTAACGGAATCGCCCACCTTACGGGCATGTAGAGTATGTGTAAGCTCAAAATTACACTAGGAGAAAATATGAGTAATAGAACGTGGTTCGAAGAACCAGGCGAGCCTATCGCCCCATGCGAAGATTGTCCCGACCCAGGTAATTGCTGCCTGACACAGTGCGGGATCCAAGAATACCTTAAAGAAGATACAGCATACATTCGTGGCGAAACTGAAGGACAACTTCAAGGAGATCGCGAATGAGTTATGTTGACGCAATCTTTGACAGAGCAAAAGACAAGATCCATGTAGTAGAACGAGTTAACGGCGAGCGTGTTTTTCGCGAATACCCAGCCGAGTACATGTTTTACTACGACGATCCACGCGGCAAGTTCCGCACAATCTACGACACACCTGTGTCTAGATTCAGTACTCGCAACAACAAAGAGTACCAAAAAGAGCTACGCATCAACAGCGACAAGAGACTTTGGGAAAGCGACATTAACCCAATCTTCCGCTGCCTTGAAAGCAATTACCTAGGTGCAACATCGCCTAAGTTACAAACAGCCTTTTTCGACATTGAGGTCGACTTTGATCCAGTACGCGGTTACAGTCGACCTGAAGATCCTTTTAACCCAATTACTGCTATCTCAGTATACCTAGACTGGTTAGACAAGATGGTTACACTGGTAGTACCGCCTAAGACCTACAGTTGGGAAACCGCTGAAGAAATTTGCGGGCGCTTTGAAAACTGCTATCTGTTTGAAAAAGAAACGGACATGCTAGACACGTTCCTGGACTTGATCGAAGATGCAGACATTCTTAGCGGATGGAACAGTGAAGGGTTCGATATTCCCTATACCACAATGCGTATTACCAAGGTGTTGAGTAAAGACGACACACGTAGACTATGCTTGTGGGGACAAATGCCAAAGCAGCGTATGTTTGAACGCTTTGGTGCTGAACAACTGACATTTGACTTGCTGGGTCGTGTGCATTTGGACTACATGCAACTATACCGCAAGTACACTTATGAAGAACGACACAGTTATAGTTTGGACGCCATTGGCGAATACGAACTAGATGAGCGTAAGACAGCCTACGAAGGCACGTTGGACCAATTGTACAACAAAGACTTTCCTACGTTTATTGAATATAACAGACAAGATACCATGTTGTTGGCAAAGCTAGATAAGAAACTACGTTTCCTAGACCTTGCTAACGAACTTGCACACGACAACACCGTGTTGTTACAGACCACAATGGGTGCGGTAGCTGTAACGGAGCAGGCGATTATTAACGAAGCTCACGCAAGAGGTATGATTGTTCCTAATAGAAAGAGTCGAGATGATCAAGGTGAAACACAAGCGGCAGGTGCCTATGTTGCTTACCCCAAAAAGGGAGTACACAACTACATCGGAGCGATTGACATTAACTCGCTCTATCCCTCGGCTATTCGGGCCCTTAACATGGGCCCAGAAACAATCGTTGGACAACTGCGAACCACAATGACCGACAAGTACATTGCAGACAAAATGGCCGCAGGGTCTAGTTTTGCAGATGCTTGGGAAAACATGTTTGGTACACTAGAGTATCAAGCAGTGATGGAAGGTAGACCAGGAACCGAAATCACCATTGACTGGGAAGGTGGCGGAGAAACTGTACACAGTGCAGCGGATGTATGGAAGATTATCTTTGAAGGTAATCAACCTTGGACTATCAGTGCTAATGGCACAATTTTTAAATATGACATGAAGGGTATTATTCCCGGACTGCTAGAAAGATGGTATGCCGAACGAAAAGAAATGCAAGCCAAAAAGAAGACCGCAACAACTCCTGAGGACACAGCGTTCTGGGACAAACGGCAACTCGTCAAAAAAATTAACCTCAATAGCTTATATGGCGCAATCCTCAACGCAGGGTGCCGCTTCTTCGATCAGCGCATTGGTCAGAGCACAACGCTTACTGGGCGCATCATCGCCAAGCACATGGACGCGACGGTCAACGAAGCGATTACTGGTAAGTATGACCACGTTGGTGACTCAGTTATCTACGGTGACACAGACTCAGTATACTTTAGTGCGTGGCCAGCCATTAAAGCGGAAGTAGAAGCAGGCCGTATGGAGTGGAACAAGGATATTTGTCTCCAAGTCTATGACGGTATTGCAGAACAAGTAAACGAGTCATTCCCTGGCTTTATGGAACGTGCTTGCCATTGCCCAAGAGCTATGGGAGCTATTATCAAAGGTGGTCGAGAACTAGTTGCAGAAAAAGGCCTATTCATTAAGAAGAAGCGTTACGCTGTATTGATCTATGATCTTGAAGGCAAACGACTTGATGTTGATGGTAAGCCAGGTAAGGTTAAAGCTATGGGGCTTGACTTGAAGCGATCGGATACGCCCAAGGTTGTGCAGGACTTCTTAAGCGACATTCTGTTAAAACTTCTAACAGGTGCAACAAAGGAAACGCTCATTGAGAATATCCGTGAGTTTAAAACCATGTTTACTGATTTGCCAGCTTGGGAGAAAGGTACACCTAAGCGTGTTAACAACTTAACCAAGTACACTGCCGAAGAAGCACGTTTAGGTAAAGCTAACATGCCAGGACACGTTCGTGCTGCTATGAACTGGAACAACTTGCGCCGTATGCACGGAGACAACTACAGTATGCAGATTGTTGACGGTATGAAGACCATTGTGTGTAAACTAAAGGACAATCCCATTGGTTACACAAGTGTTGGTTATCCTACAGATGCAACACAAATTCCGCAATGGTTTAAGGATCTTCCGTTTGACCAAGGCTTAATGGAATCTACTATTGTGGACCAGAAGGTTGAAAACTTGCTAGGTGTTCTTAACTGGGATATTTCTGCGAGCACAGATATTAACAGTACCTTTGACAGTTTCTTTACATTCGAGTAATCCATGACAATGAAACTGCACGATGTTGTTGAGCTTCAACAAGAGCTAAAAACTCTTGTTCCCACTCAAGCGATTGAGAAAGAGCTCAATAGCATCATCAATAACATCTCTAACGTACAGGATCGCTACGGCGAAGAATACGCTTATAGGTTAGGTTTAGTTATTGCAGCACTCAATGACGTTAAGAAAAGTCTAGAAGCTCCGCTAGAGCAAGTTGCTTTAATTAATGACATAGTTGAACTAGATCACCGAGATGCAACGGAAAAGTTTTCTTTACCTTCGTATCAAGGTGAACTACACTATCAAAATCCTGATCGTATTAGAGAAGTACGTCAACTGTACATTCCAAATGGCGCAGATGAGATTGTAAGTCAAGCAATTGATTTATATGTTGATTGGCGCTATCCTGGATTGGAAATTGGATGCAGGGACGGGCATTGGACCAAGTATATGGTTGGGTGCGATCCTCTTTATGTTGTTGATGTGTTCCAAGAATTCCTTGACAGCACAAAAGCAGGATATCCTGAAGAGTATCAACAACGGTTGCGTTCGTATCTAATCAAAGACCACAACTTATCTGCATTGCCGCAAGACCAATTTGGATTCGTTTTTAGTTGGAATTATTTTAATTATTTGACCCTAGAGAATATTAATAAGTATCTAACTCAGGTTTTTGGTTTACTGCGTCCCGGCGGAACATTCATGTTCAGTTACAACAACGCTGACCTACCTGCACCTGCTGCATATGCCGATAGTTACTATATGAGCTATGCACCAAAACATTTATTGCTGCCTATGTGTGAAGCCATAGGATATGAAGTTGTTAGCACAACTGATTTAGAACCAGCAGTAAGTTGGGTTGAAATTAAAAAACCCGGCGAACTTAAAATGATAAAAGCACATCAAGTTTTAGGTGAAATCAAGTACGCAAGCCCTTGATATTTCCTTGACAATAAATTATAATTACACATTCATTGGAGAAACCATGCAAGATTATTTAAAAGACATTGTGCAACACACTTACGGCCTTGGCAACATTGAGCTAGTTAAAGTGGTTGGTACACAATCAGAAACAAAAGTTACAGCACTAGCAGAACAAAATTTATTCGTTATGGACGCTAAGTTCAAGAACCCTGTTCCTGAATTTATTGGTACATTTGGTATGCCTAACCTAGGCAAGCTAAAAACAATTCTCGATATTCCTGAATATCGCGAAGACGCAAGACTATCAATCAACAGTCGTGCAGATGCAGATGGTAATGCACAACCCGAAGGCATCCACTTTGAAAACAAAGCAGGTGACTTCAAGAACGACTATCGCTTTATGATTGCTGCAATCATTAACGATAAGCTAAAGAACTTTAAAATGCGTCCAGTACCTTGGCACGTAGAGTTCTCTCCAACAAACCAAAACATTCAACGTATGCGTTTCCAATCAAACGCAAATAGTGAAGAAACTACATTCATTGCTAACACAGACGGCAATGGCAACCTAAAGTTCTCTTTTGGTAACCATGCAAGCCACGCAGGCGACTTTGTGTTCCAAAGCGGCGTTACTGGTAAGTTGAAGGGCACTTGGTCGTGGCCAGTGTCACAAGTTCAAGCAATTTTGAACTTGAGTGGTGACATCACTATGCGCATTGCTGATGCTGGTGCATTG
>ERZ650308.1641-NODE-1641-length-11491-cov-4.579049_pt1 | contig 11491 bp, 8 predicted proteins | sample MGYA00376244_ERZ650308 | MGnify/ENA primary metagenome ERZ650308 (study PRJEB26733, sample SAMN07839295) | wastewater metagenome | biome: small river; feature: stream; material: water | place: USA: North Carolina | collected 2016-04-26 ...
CACCGCCGATCAAAATATCGAAGAGGTGTTCCCTCTACCCCGCCAATTGGTTGGCAAGGGCGATTTGTTCCTGCTAAAGGTCAACGGTGACTCAATGATCGACGCCGCCATCTGTGATGGTGACTGGGTTGTGGTTCGCCAGCAGAAGACCGCTGAGAACGGCGACATCGTGGCAGCAATGCTCGACGGCGAGGCAACCGTGAAGACCTTCAAGCAACAAGACGGCCACACCTGGTTGCTACCACGCAACTCTGCATTTGCACCGATTCCTGGCGATCACGCCGAGGTTCAGGGCAAGGTAGTCGCAGTAATGCGCGCGGTTAGCTAATTCGGCTAAACAAAATCAGTTGGGCAATAGCCTGAGTCAAACGGCTTTAAATAACGACCGAGTACTGCATTAGTTCGGCGGCCATTTCGGGTTTGACCATGGCACGCACAAACGTGCCCTCATCGCGGTAATCAAGCACGAGGATTCTGCTGTTTAGGTGCAGTCTCGAAACCAGATCACCACGGTTGTAAGGAATCAGAACGGCAACCATTACGTTTGGCTCCGGCAAGAGTTGAGCGATGCGAGCGACCAGCTCATCCATGCCTTCGCCGGTGCGCGCTGACACCGACACCGAAAACGGCTCTAGGCCGCGAAGCGCCATGCGCTGGGTTTCATCGGCAAGGTCAATCTTGTTGAACACGATCAACTCTTGAATGCCGCGGGCGCCGACCTCACCAATTACGTTGCGCACGGTGGCGATCTGCGAGGCCGGGTCTGGGTGCGATGCATCAACCACGTGAACAATCAAGTCGCTATCGGCTATTTCCTCGAGTGTCGAACGGAAAGCTTCAACCAATTGATGCGGGAGATTGCGAACGAAACCGACAGTGTCGACAAATGTGTAGGACCGACCATCTGGTGTCTGCGTCTTACGAACCGTGGGATCTAGCGTGGCAAACAGCGCGTTCTCCACCAGCACTCCGGCCTTGGTAATGCGGTTGAGTAGCGACGACTTGCCGGCGTTTGTATAGCCGGCGATTGCGACACTCGGAACCGCATTCTTCTTTCGGCTGGCGCGCTTGGTGTCGCGTGCTGGCTTCATGGCGGCTATTTGCTTGCGCAACTTGGCCATGCGCGTGTTGATGCGTCGGCGATCGAGCTCAATCTTGGTTTCACCAGGACCACGCGAGCCCATTCCCACACCGCCGGCTGCCTGACCACCAGCCTGGCGCGACATTGACTCACCCCATCCACGTAGACGAGGGAGCAAATATTCGAGCTGCGCCAATTCAATTTGCGCCTTGCCCTCACGGCTCTTCGCATGCTGAGCAAAGATGTCGAGAATGACTGCGGTGCGGTCGATGACTTTTGCGTTGACAACGTTCTCAAGTTCACGTCGCTGGCTCGGCGCGAGTTCGGTGTCTGCGATGACGGTGTCGGCACCAACCTGCTGCACGAGTTCCTTTAGTTCTTGCGCCTTGCCCTTGCCAAGATAGGTGGCCGGGTCAGGGTGTGCCCTGCGCTGCAACAACCCGTCAAGCACTTCGGCGCCGGCGGTCTCGGCAAGTGCCGCAAGTTCGCGAAGAGAGTTTTCTGATTCTTGAAGAGTTTGTTCGCCCCAGAGTCCGATGAGAATTACTTTTTCGAGACGAAGCTGACGGTATTCAACATCGGTGATGTCTTCGCGTTCGGTTGACAGGCCGGCAACGCGACGAAGCGCACTTCCGCCGGCGGCACGGGCGCGCTCATCCGTCCGCCGACGAAGCCGATGCTGCCTGACGCGCCCGACAAGAGCGCGGCAACGATCGCGAGCGCTCTTGCTTCGTCGGTCACTTCTTCTGCATCCCTTGCGCGAACATCGACACGACGGTCGACAGCGCGCTCAACACACTGCCGAATGTGCCGGTCGCGCCGAGGGCGGCAATGCCACCTGACACGATCGGCAGCAGCTGGCCCGCAGTCGTGGCCGTTTCGCCGGTCGTCGGTCCCAACACCCCGAGGGCCTGCAGGACACCCGTCAGCACCAGGCCGAGGGCGCCAATGCCGACGCCGGGCTGTTGCAGAACTGGCGTGGCCGATGGTGCCGGGACGGGAACGACAGGCACCGGAACGGGCACAGGGGCCGGCTTGGTGTCTGTGGCTGGCACGGGCACTGGCGCGACGCCGCCCTTGAGAGCGTTCACGAGTGCGGCCGGAAGGCCTGCGATGTCGGCGCGCAGGCCCTGAATTTCCTTGAGGAGGTCGTTATCGTCCATGGCTGGTTTCTCCACTGGAGTTGCGGGATAGAGATCGGCGTAAATGTCGGGACGTTTTTGGGCGAGGCGGATCAGCACGGCGGCGACGCCGAGCTGGGTGTCGTCGGTAGTCGGATCGAACACATGATCGGCGACAAACTTGCCGCGCTGTTCGTGACTGGTGCCGGCCCAGACATAGGGCGAGTTGACGCCCTTGCCGACGTAGCCGAGGCCGTTGAAGACTTCGGCCTGGAACAGCATCCGCGCCGGCGACCATGCCTGCACCCGATGCATATCCTTGAGTTTGAGGGCGTCGATCGCGGCCTCTTCCCAGGTCGAGAACGGGCCACGGCCGGGCGGAACGAGCGTCGTAACGCGCCCCGTGCCGATGATCTTTTCGCCATTGTGAAGGACGCCCGCGAAGTTGCAGGACGACTCGCGCATGTGGAGCGCGCCGACGAAATACCAGGGCACGCCACCAGTGGCCGCCTGCACGGCCCTGTAGCGCTGCTCGGCGGCGATGATCTTGTCGGAGAAGGTCTCTGCCTGGGAAGCATCCGCGCCAGCCTTGAGCGTTGCCGCCCCCCACAGCTTCGCATAGCCGCGCTCGGTTGCTTCGAAAGTCCATGACATCTGATGTTCCCGTTCTATGAAATGAGGTGCGCCGGACCGCTCGCGCCCATGCGCAAGGGTGCCGCCGCCACGAGGGCTGCGATGGTCATGACTATTTCCGATTGAAATTGGAACTGCGGTCTAAAGCGCCGCAGCAGCGTTGAAGAAGGCGTCGATCTGCCCCGATTTCCAGCCGTAGGCAGAACCGATCGCCAGCGTCATCGGGTGCGACCGCTGAAACGTGGTCGCACCCGATACGATCATCTTGGCAGCGAACCGCTGCTCCTGCGGCAATCCCTCGATGATGGCAAGCAGCGGCGCCGGGATCACGGCGGCATTCGACGCCAGCGCCTCTTCCTCGCTGATGACGCCGATCACGGCGAGCTGCTGGAAAAACTGCCGGTCGGAAATCTCCTGCGCGACCGGAGCCGGCGGCGGCACATAGGGATCGGGCACGCCGCCCTTTTCGACCCAGGAAAGATACTCGCGATAATCCGCATTCCTTTTATCGGCCGGGATCGTCGCGCCATCGTCGCGGCGGATTTCAGCGCCGGCCGTCAGGGCATATCTCGTCATAGCTCCGACTCCACCATGTAGTGAATGAAATGCTGGCTGCCGGAACTCGTCGTCGCGTTCATGACGATGCGAAACGATTCCGCCGTCACTTCCGCGGTCGCGACCGCGCGGCTCGCCGATGCGTTGGTGTCCCACCAGTCGGCGTTGGCCGCGTTGGTGTTGTAGGTCGTCAGCGTCGGCACAGCCATCATCGCCGGCGAAAGATAGACGCGAAACGAGATCGAGCCGGCCGCGGTCGAAGGCGCGACATTGACCAGCGAGCCGGTGATGCCGGCGTTCTGCGCCGGCGCGGTCGCATAGGAGAACGATTTTTGATAGTGGCGACGGCACAGATAAAGCTCCGTCGCGAACGGCCGCGAGGCCAGCGGCGTCGCCGTCGCCCCGATCTCTAGCTGAACCTTGCCGATGTCGAGCGTGACGTTCTGCGCCTGCGTCGAATCCGTCCAGAAGAACACGGCGATGTTGTTGGCGGAGCTGCCGATGGTTGCAGCGAGCGTTACGGTCGCAAGCGTGTTGGCGGTCAGCGCCGTCGAGCCGGTCGCGGTGATCGTTGTCGTCGTCGACTTGAAGAAGTTGCCGGCTGTGAACGTGCCGCTGGTCCAGTCGTTGACCACGTCGCGGGTGACGCTGTCGGCGGTCCCGGTCCATTCGATGACGGCATAGCGCAGCGTGGTCGAGGCCGACATTCGCACGCGCGCTGAGAGGATCACGGACTGACCGCGCAGGCTGGTCGCATTGACGCTCTCGATGAACTGCGCGATGCCAAAACGCTGCGCCGTGACGTTGGCCTGCGACAGTCGCATCATGTAGGGCGTGCCGTTCTCGACGGCGGTCTGCTGCGAGGCGGTGACACCAGCGGTCTGCGTCAGCCCATACCAGCGGTCGAAGGCATAGGTGCCGTCGGTGATCGCCGCCGCGCCCGTGTTCTGCCGCTGCCAGATCTGCCCGTTAGGATTGATGATCCGGTTGCGGTAGCCGAACGCGCCATCGACCGCGACCGTGCAGGTACCCGATGTGGTGATAGTGCAGGTGCCCGACGCGGTCGTGCCCGCGCCCGCCGCAACAGTGACACTGGTGACGCCGCCTCCACCGCCGCCGGAGCCCGGCGAGGTGATCGCGCGCCAGCGGCTCGACGTGCCGTCATAGCGCAGTGTCACGGAAGTGTCGGCAGCGAGCGTCATGTCGCCGCCGAACAGGAAGCGGTTCGCCGCGGTCGAGGCTGCGTCCTGATTGGTCAGGACGGCGGCGAACGAGCCGACATTGTGGATGACGACAATGCGGCCGTCGGCGCCACCGGCCAGGCCGGTGATGTTGCGGCTGGCATCGGTCGAAATCCGCATCGTCGACGCTGTCGAAAACCCAGTCGGCGCATAGTCGTTGGTATTCGCCGCGATCTGCGTCGGCGAAATCAGCCCCGATAGCTTCACGGCCTGGGTGACGTCGACCGTGCCCGACAGCGACGGACCGCTGGCGAACACGAGCGCGCCAGTTCCGGTCTCGTCGGTGACGGCGGTCGCGATGTTGGCGCTCGATGGCGTTGCCAGCGCGGTCGCCACGCCGGCCCCGAGGCCGGAGACGCCGGTCGAGATCGGAAGGCCGGTCGCGTTTGTCAGCGTGGCCGAGGACGGCGTGCCCAGCGCAGGCGTGACCAGCGTCGGCGAGGTGGCAAACACGGCAGCGCCGGAGCCAGTCTCGTCCGAAAGCACGCCCGCGAGCTGCGACGAGGTGGTCGCGGCAAAGACGGAAAGATTGTTCGACGTATAGGTGACGGTCCCGCCCGCGCCGAACGCGACCGAGCTGCCGTCGGTTCCGGTCAGCGTCAGGGTGTTGGATGCGGTCAGCGTCTTGCCGCTGCCGAACGTCAGCGTGCCGCTGCCGGTCGTAAACGTGTTGCCGTTAATGCTGGTGGCGAGTGCCACGCCGAGCGTCGGCGTCACCAGCGTCGGCGAGGTCGCGCGGACAACGGAGCCGGTGCCGGTATTGGCGGTCGCAGCCAGGCCGTTGATAGCGAAGCTGTTGCCGGTCCCTGCGGTGTCGAAGGTCTTGTTGGTCAGCGTGTCGGTCGTGGCCTTGCCGACCAGCGTGTCGGTCGCAGCCGGCAGCGTCAGCGTGCCAGACGCGGTTGCACTGGCGTCCAGCACGGTCGAGCCCGACGTGGTGCCGGCGACCTTGAGCCGGCCGACTGCGCCCGCCGAACCGAACGTCTTGATGCCGGTCACGGTTTCGGTGTTGCCCAGCGTCATCGCCGTGCCCGAGGACGCCGGTCCGGTCAGCGTCACGCCGTCGGGGATCGTAAGCGTCGCCGAGGTCGCCGGCGCTGTTATCGTGACCTTGTTGATCGAGGTCGCGGTCGCCACGCCGAGCGAGGGCGTGGTCAGGGTCGGCGACGTCAGCGTTTTGTTGGTCAGCGTGTCCGTGGTCGCGCGCCCGACGAGCGTGTCGGTTGCCGCCGGCAGGGTCAGCGTGCCGGATGCGGTCGCACTCGCATTGAGCGTGGTGGTTCCCGACGAGGAACCGGCCAGCAACAGGGTGGCGCTGTTGAAGGTTTTCGCGGCCGAGAAGGTCTGGATCGCGGCGAGGGTCGCAATGGTGTCGGACGCGTTCGGCAGCGTGAACGTCTTGACGCTCGTCGTCGGGCCGGTGAAGCCGACATAGGCCGAGTTGGTGCCGCCCTTTGCCGGCGTCAGCGGCGAAGATCCCTGGCCGGTCTGTGCCAGCGCCATCGAGGTCGACAGGACGAGCGCAAGCGCGCCCGCAAGCAGGATGCGGAGCTTCATGGTCGCATGTTTCCGTTGTTGGACTTTTGGGAAGAACTCAGTACCAGCCGGAGCCGTCGGCCTTCGGCGTCAGCGTCAGCTGCCCGCCATTGCCGTCGATGATCGGCGTGTAGTCCGTGATGGCGAAAATCTTCTCGCCGGTCGCCGGCACGATGGTGATGTTGTTGGTGTTGGCGTCGCCCTTGCCGTCGATGATGCGTACCGACCGGGTGCGATCTGCCGCCGATGGCAGGTTGACGGTGGTGGCAGCGCCGACCGTCTTGTTGATGATGATGTCCTCCGCGTCGTCGGCGTCGACCGTGACCGCGCCCGCCGCCGTCACCTCGCGCTGCGTCCGCGATGCAAACGCGTCCGATTCCGCGTTCAGCCCGACCGCCTCGTAGCGCAGGATTTTCTCCGAGGTCGGCGCACCGGACGTGCCGGTATAGATGCGGACTTGATAGGCGCCGCCGACGACAAAGAACGTGATGTCGCCGTTGCTATCGGCATCGAAGGGATTGCCGAGCGCGACGGTTCCGGCGCGGTTGCTGTAGAGCGCGGCCAGAGGCTGGCCGGGGATTTCGGTGCGGACCTCGACATGCGCGCCCGGCACGACGTTGCCTTCTTCGTCGGTGATCGTCCGGTTGTAGACCGCGAGACTCATGACGCCCCCTTAGTTGATCTGGCCGCCGCGGCGATCGCCGGTGCCGGTGATTGTGCAATGGCTGACGCCGTCGATGGCGGCTCCGGCGTCCCCGCCAGCGCCTCCCAAAAACCCAAGATAACGACTGTTGCCGCCGTCCGATCCCGGCAGGCCAGGACCGCCGCCGTCGCCGCCCGTTCCGGCCGCAAGGCCTCCCGGCCCGCCAGCGCCAGCCGTGGTGCGTGTACCGTTGCCGGCACCCGAACCGTTGTAGGACGAGCCGGTGCCGCCGAGCGCGCCGAGACCGTAGGTGTCGCCCGCACCGCCGCCGCCACCGCCGCCGCCGCTGACCGGATTGAAAGAGGCACCGCCGCCGCCGCCGCCGCCGCCGCCCCAGAGATAGCCGCCGGACGACAAATCGAGATTGATCGAATAGCGCGTGTAAAGCGCGATGCCGCCGTCGCCGGCTGGAAAGCCGTTTCCTGCGGTGCCGCCGAGCCCGCCGAGCCCGCCGGCGCCCTCGATGGTCCCCTGCACCACCACATTGACGATGACGCCCGACGGCCAGGAGCCGACATCGAACGCCGGCACTAGCGGGCTCGACGAACCGATGGTCACGCCCGAATAGATCGTGCACGTCACCACGTCGCCGGAAACCGGCGTCGGATAGATCGAATCGTGCGCCGTCCGCAGATTGACGTTGCGGGAGTCGGCTCCGAAGATGACCTGCCGGTCGGCGAGGTCGGCGTCCGGAACCGTGAACAGCATTTCCTCCGCCTCGACCGCGAAGTTGGGGAGCGTCGGATTGACCCGCGTCACCTGGAGCGCAATGTCGTCCTGCGCGCCGGTCGCGTCCTGCACGCAATAGGCCTCCAGCCGATAGCCGAGACCGAGTTCGACATCGGTGTTGGCGTGCTGCATGAGCTGGAACGTCAGGCGGCGCGGCGGATCGCGGAAGCGGGCGATCTGCAGGGCGCCGAGCCGGTCGGCGATGGATCGACCGGCCTCCGGAATCCAGCGCGAACGGATCACCTTGATCGCGGCCGAGCCATAGGCGGTCTCCGCATCATCGTCGATGATGAGCGAGGTCGAGCGGAAGTTGTCGAGGTTCGAAAGCGGCTTGGTGTAGTCCTTGATCCCGAAATAGACCTGCACCTGCGACAGCCGCTTGTCGGGCTGTTCCCGGAGCCCAAGCGAACCCTCGATAAAGTTTTCCGGCGTGAAGGTGGCGTTGCCGGTGACGACGCCGCGCAGCACTTGCAGCCTGATCTTCTGGTTGAGGTCGTCCCACCACATGGCGAGCGCGGCCTGCTCGATCAATTCCGAAATCAGCGTGGCGACCGAGGTCGGCTCGCAGATATAGGCCGTATAGAGCACGCCGAGGTTTGCGGCAGTTTCCGGCAACCATTCCTCGACATACGACATGAAGGTGTCGTCGACGCCGGCGAAATCCTTCAGCAGCGTCTTGATGATATAGGCCGCATCCGCAGCCACAAACGACTGCACCAGCTGGCAGCGATCCTGCGCCTTGTGTGCCGACGCGGTCGAGCCGATCACGCCGCGGGCGATTGTCAGTGTGTTGCCGGAACGGGTGAACGAAACCACCTCGTTGCCGCCGATGTTGATGAGACCCGAGGCCGGATATTCGGCATTGCCGATTCCGGCCGGCAGCAGCGTTGCCGTGGTCGCGCCCGCCGTGATGTCAGCCGACAGAAAGCCGTTCGACAGGACCGGGCATTGCGCGCGGTCGCCGTCGGCGAGCTTGAGCACGTCCTTGGCGTTGATGGTAAACTTGCCGTCGGGACGCGGCCCGTCGAAGCTGTCGACGATGAAGTGGCGCGTCTGCATGTCGGCGATGTCGTCGCCGACGAGGCCAGTGATCCAGCGCAGCGCCACGCCGCGCAGATAAGGCTGGCGAGCGCGGAACTTGCCCCAATAGCTGCCCTGCGAATAGGGATCGTAATCGCGCTCCGACCGATACTTGTCATAACCGTCGCCGGTGTCCGAATGCGGCTCGTCCTTGAAGGTGACGCTCAGCGTGGCGCGCCCGCCGAGGTTTTCACCGAGCGAGATCGTCGACGGCGTGAAGCTGATTTCCAGAATCGAGGGAATGCAGTCGATGTCAGCCGGCAGATAGTCCGCATCGACCGCAAAGCGCAGCGTGACATCGGAAGCGTTGTAATTCGCGATATCCTGGCACGTCACCCTGGAATTGAAACACTTGATGTCGCCGGTCGTCGGGATCGACGCCGTGCACGGCGCAACACCATAGGTCCGCGTGCAGAAGGGAATATCGATCTCGATATAGGTCAGCGTCCGTCGATCGGTCATGCGACGCCGCCGACCTTGAGATCGAAAGCGATCAGGTTGCTGGGTCCGGTCGGCGTCGGCGCGGGGTCGTCAAGCAGCCAGCCATAGCCGCATTCGCGCGGATAGGTCTGCGGACGCCAGCCAAAGAAGAACGGCGTATCCTTGGCCGCCTCCAGAAACTCGTCCATATAGTCTCGATACCAGTCAGGCGAAATCAGCGAGAGCGGGATCGTGGTCTCGCGCCGCGAACCGAGCACGATGCGGCCAAGAAAATTGCCGCTCTCGCTTCGACCATTCGCAACGGTGACCTTGCGAGCGTGCGGCATCGGCGTGTGGCCGGCGTAAATCTTCCGCTCGACCACCAATAGCTTGCCGACATAGACGACCGCGGCCTGGGGGATTTCAGAACCGGCCTGGAGCCTGATCCGCACCTGCGACAGCGACTGCGCCTCGAAGCGGAAGATCGCCGGCCCGTCATTGGGCAGCATGACTTCCTCGACGATTTCGGTCCAGATGCCGCCGATGTAGCCCTCGACCGATACCGGGATTTCGGCCGTTTGCCAGTTGTGGCCGGCGACCGCGACATAGTCGATCTCGTCGACATAGTTCGTGGTCACGGTCAGATACTGCTCGCCCGTGCTGGTCCCGAGCCATTTCAGGTGAGTGGCAGGGTTGGCGAGGTTGCTGGCAGGATAGCTGGTGTTTTCGGCGGTCGCGACAATCGTCGAAGGCGCGACAACATTGTGCCAGCCGATGATCGGATGATCTAGCGACAGCCCATCGGCGACGTCAGCCAGGACGAGTGCGGATGAGATGACAAGCGACATCAGCTAGGCACCACGTTGAGGCGGTAGCCGTCGGCGATGGTCTCGTTGAGGCCTTCGATCAACGCGCGGAAGGCATCTCTACTGCTGGCGATCGGCATGGAAATATTGACAGTTGCCGGTTGTGAATCGTTCCGACCGGCATTCTGAGTGCCGCCTCCACGGTTGGGCGTGATGTCGATCCGCTCGCCCGGCTCGACCATCGCCTGGAACATGCGCGAATCCCCACCGCCAACGCCGCCGGGAACGGTCATGCTCAGACCATCCTTGAAGCCGGTCGGCACCGATTGCGATTTGATCGAGGCCACCAGCGAAGCGCCCTTGGCCAGCACGGCAGCGACCGCGGCAATGTTGGCAGGGAACGGCAATTCCAGCGCCTTGGCAGCGCCGGTAAACATCGAGATCGTACCCTGAATAATGCCAAAGACCTTCGCGGCAGTCGCCATCGCCGAGCTTTCCTTCGAGAACGCTCCGGAAATCTGCGCGAAGCTCCCGGCGATCGATGCGCTCGCCTGCCCCCACGTCGCATTGGCGCGCTGCGCGGCGTTGTCCATCGCCTGCCCGTAGGCATCCGCGCTCAACTTGCCGGCGTCGAACAACGCCTGAATTTTCATCTGTTCCTGCTGGAACAGTTGCGCGGGCGTCAGATTGGACTGCGTCAGTTGAAGACCAGCCAGTGTCAGGGCGTAGTCGCTGGTCTTTTGCTTGAGCAGGTCGATCTGCTGCTGCTGTAGGGTGCTGATGGCGATGTCGTTGTTCTTGGCGACGGCTTCGGCCTGCAACTGGACAGTTAGCGCCTCCTTTTGCCCGACCAGCGCCCCGAACGTCGCGATCTCGGCCTGATGCGCGGCAAGCGATTTCATCTGCGAGCCGATGTACTTGTCGAGCGCGTCTTTGGCCGCCGCTGTCTCGCCGACGATGGGGGCGGCTACCTTGGCAGACTCATCCCGCAGACGCTGAGTTTCCCTCGTAGTGGATGCGATAGCCGACGACATGGTTGCAAACCGGGAAACAAAACTTTCGCTGTCGAGATTTTGCGAGAGCGTCGCCACCGACGATCGCAGTGTGGCCAGTTCCTTGTTTGCCTCATCAGTGACGGCGTTATATTTTTCCCATGCCGCCGCACCAAAGTCGGTTCCGGCAGCCGTCTCTGCGAGAAGGTTCTTGATCGCGATGACGCCGGTCGCGAGGTTCTTGAATTCGCCATAGGCGAGCGCGACCTCGGACGTCAGCACACGGATGGACGCCGACACGAAATCGGCAGCATCCGCGGTGAAGGTCGAGTTCTTCTTGGTTTCGAGGAATTGCTCCGACAGCTGCTCCAGCGTCGGCAGCAGCCGCGCGGCAATCGTGGTGTAGAGACCCTGTTTGATGGCATCGAGCCGCTTCAGGTTGTCCAGAAACGCTTCCGCAGCCATCGTGGTCTGCTTGTCCAGCACCAGGCCGAACTTCTGCGCCTCGTCGCCAGCTTCTTTCAGGCCGTCCCTGCCCTGGTTGAGCAGCGGGATCATCGCGGCACCGGCCTTGCCGAACAAAGCAATGGCGAG
>ERZ650308.1643-NODE-1643-length-11486-cov-5.451929_pt1 | contig 11486 bp, 7 predicted proteins | sample MGYA00376244_ERZ650308 | MGnify/ENA primary metagenome ERZ650308 (study PRJEB26733, sample SAMN07839295) | wastewater metagenome | biome: small river; feature: stream; material: water | place: USA: North Carolina | collected 2016-04-26 ...
AGTATCTAAAGCAAATCTGAAAAAAGTACAGGGAAGAACTCTTGCTGCAAGAGTTTTGAACACTTGGTTCGAAGATTTCGTAGATGAAGATACAGGTGAGGTAGTTTCTATTGAAAGAAATGAAATTATTTTAGACAGGGAAACAATATTAGAGCAAGTACACTTAGATAGAATTCTTGACCTAGATATTAAAACTATTTTAGTTCATAAAGAAGAGGGAAGTTCTTCTGATTATGCCATTATTTATAATACATTACAATACATTGTATAACGTGATTGTGTATTATTTTAGATTTTCATTTTAAAAAATGATTTCAGATTTAAATTAAAAATAAATGAATTAAAACAAAAAAGTTGATATTAACAAATATATTAATTTTAAATTTAATGAAGATATTTTTGTTGAATTCAACATTGATACATTAATTAATATTTTTGAAAATAAATATTATTCTTATCATATTCAAGGATAAAAAATATTGTCATTAAATAAAAATTTGAAACAATATTCATTATTTCAAGGAATAACAGAAAATAATTAAAAAATATGGAAAGATATTTGTATAAAAAATAATCCAAATATTTATTTATTAAAAGATATTCCAGATTAAATTTATAAATAAGATTTAGAAAAAATTAAATCAGATGAATTCTTTATTAAATATAATGATATTCTTTACGATTATTATAAATATAAGGATTTATATTATGTTTGTTTTGATAAAGAAAAATAAGTATATAAAATATAATATGGACAAAATCAATGGAAACATATTATTATTTTAGATTGTTAATAATAAGAAGAAAACATTTAAAAATAATAAATAAATAAAGATAAAGTAATTAATAATCCAATAAATTAAATTATTGATGCAAAATAATTATTAAATTATACAGATTTAGAAAATTTAACATCATTGAATAATGTTTCTATAAAAAAATCTTCATAGTGTTCAGATATATCTTATTAATAAGATATGTTGTGTATATCAACTTCCGAATAATAAGATTAATTACATATGTAAAACAATTTATTTAATAGTCTATATAGTGGCAGTTAAAGTTTTAATTTTTCGAATGATTCAAATTATAATATTAAAAATTTAATATACATATATTCAGGTGAAGTATAAATTATTTAACATTCATAGAATAATGTATATATGAATTATAGAAATTAATTATTAATTTATTATAAACAAACACAAGAATTAGGAATTTTGTAAAATTGTGATAAAGTTTTATATCCTCCAATTCTAATATATTGAAATATATAATAATACTATATTCTTTTTTTTCTTTACTCAATACTATTCTCTTTAATTTATTCTCTTTACTTTTTTTATTTTTTGTAATGTTTTTATAATATTAAAAAAAATAAAATTTGAAAAATCCAGTTTTTAAAGACCCTACTATTGAAAAACTATTTCAAAAAAATGGTTTTGTAGTGTTGCCATTATTGTCAAAGTTGGAAGTAGAAGAATTGCTCGCCTTTTATGAGGCGAATCCAAATGATGTAACTGCAGGTTTTCACGCCACTCATTTTTCAAAAAACAGGCCCTATAAAAAAAGGGTGCATCAACAAATTATTGCAACTTTTGAATCAGGTTTATCTAAATTATTATCAGAATACAACTTGATATTTGCCAATTTCATGGTCAAAGAGACCGGAGATAATAGTTTGATGCCCTTACATGCCGATTGGACGTATGTAGATGAAAAGCAGTTCCAATCTTTGGGAATTTGGTGTCCTTTGATTGATACAAATGAGTACAATGGAAGGTTAGGAGTTATTCCTTTTTCACACCATTTGAAGGCAAATAATAGAGGTCCTAAAATTCCTTCGTCCTTTGTGGATCATAACGATTATATCATCGAGCAACACGGTACTTTATTGAATGTGGATGCTGGAAGTGTTGTAATTTATGATCACCGATTGTTGCATTTTTCACCGGCTAATTTTTCAAATACTAAAAGAGTTTCAGTTAATATTACGGCAACTCCAACACATGCAGAAGTTGCTCATTATGCCTATTTTGAAAACACAAATACGATCAACAAATACAACGTTTCAGGAAGTGATTTTTTCTTAGAATACGATCATTTTGAAGAGCCAGATTTTGGTAAAGCAATAGCTACTTTTGAGGTACATATTGAACCTTTTGATCTCAATTACATCGAGGGTGTATTGAGACCTAAAAGATTCTTTACAACGCTAAAAAGTTTCTTCAAAAAATAAATTAATCAATTATGAAATTTAAAAACAGTTTGTTTCAAGAGCAATTTGATCAAAATGGATATGTTACAATTCCTTTGTTGAATACAGAAGAGATATCCTCGTTAAAAGAATACATTACCCACCAAACACCTGTTGTTGAAATGGCAAATGAATTCGGATTTTTTCAAGGTGTTTTTATATCGGATAGAGAAGTAAAATTAGCCTTAAATAGTTATATTAAAGTCATCATTCGTACTAGGCTCTTGGATATTTTGGATGATTTTAAAGTGATAATCTATACGGCACTAGCCAAAGGGAGTAACGAAAAATCCCAGTTAGCTTTGCATCAAGATGCAAGTTACGTCGATGAAAATACTGATTATTCCATGTCACTTTGGATTCCGCTTTCAGATAGTAATTTAGAAAATGGAGCTATTCATATTTTAGAGGGCAGTCATACAACTTTTCCAACCATTCGATGTGCAACTATGGTTCATGATTATGGCGACTCTGAAGCCATAAAAAGTAAAATGAAATGTATTGAAGTTAAAGCAGGAGAAGCGCTTCTTTTTCATTCCAGACTTTTACATTATACCCCTAAAAACACTTCAGGAACTATCCGAATGGCTGTTATGTCTTGTCTTCTTCGGTCAGATGCAGACATTTTACAATGGTATAAAAAAGACGAATCAACACTGGAAGTTTTTAAAATGAAAGATGATTTTTTTCTTGATTTTGGTGATTTTATGAATGAAAAAGATTTGAGGCCCAAAGGAGAAAAGTTGGGAGAAGTCCAAATCCAGCCCTTATTATTTTAAAAAAAAACACGAACAATTGAATTAGTTGGGTTCAGCAATCATGTTGCAGACTGTGGGCCCTTGGGTTGGGACTTCAGTATTTTTTTCAACACCAAATTTTTTGCATAATTCTTCAAAAGTATCACGATCCATTGCGCCATATGGGTCATCTCTCCATTCTATAGTTTTTCCTGTTTCGGGTCTTTTATCATTGTTTTTTAAGAATGTTTTGCCCGTCAATAGGTAATTATCTTCGTGTTCCATGATTTCAAATTGACCACCATATTCAAAAGAAGATTTAGTATAAGATTGGACGCGAGCTTCTTTAGGAAATAATCCACATATGACCGAAATTCTTGGTTTTCCAGACAGGTTGCTATACGAATGATGCAACGTTCTATTGTCAAATAAAAATGCTTCCCCAGCTTTCATTTCTATTGGTTTCAAGTAGTTTTTTAGTGTATCACGGATACTGTCGAAAGGGGAAGGAAACGAAATGCTTCTATAGGGAGAAAAAAAATGCTTGCTATAAGGAACTACTCCAAGGCAACCATTATCTTGGTTTACATCCTGAAGGGGTATCCAAACGGTTAATGCCGAATAGTTCCATTCATCTAATGAAGTAGTATCTTGGTGTACATAAAACTCGCTTTCAGGTCCTGAAGTTTTTACAACAAATGAGTTTAATAAAATTTTATAATCTTGAAATAGCAATTCAATAATGGGTTGCAATATTTTGTTTATTTCATCATGTATTGCTTTTCTATAATCGGTATTTTCTGAAAAAATACTGAAAAACACTCCTCCTTTTTCATTTTCAATAGTATGGAAGCGATGATACAATTCTAATAGTTTTTCGAGGGCCTCTTTTGGAATAAGATTTTGTAGGCTAAAACCTTGTTCATGAAGCTCTTTTTTAAGATGCTGATTTTTTATAAAAGCATGCTCAACGGGTTTCCAAGGATTATTAGTAAAATCAACCATTTTTTTGTAATTTTGACAAATTTAATAAATAAATGTTATACCCCATCATAACACGAACCAAACAATGGTGGCAACCTAAGGCAGGTAATTTGCTTTCGGCAGTTTACTTGGCTATTTTTGTTTTTAACATTACGCTTTCAAAAGGATATTTATTTATATTGCCTTCGATAACTACTATTCTTGGAATAGGTTTGTTTGGTTATTTTTTTAATGATTATTCGGATTTAGAGTCGGATCTAAAAGTGAATAAACGCAACATGCTTCAAAAGTTGCAACCACATCAACGTCTTTTTTTATTGATTGGAGCACTATTTTTAGCATTAACTCCTTGGTTATTTCTCCCATTTGATACGGTAAGTATTTTTTTGTTAGTAGCCGAATTTTCTTTGTTATTAGCCTATGCAGTCCCTCCAATACGATTAAAAGAAAGAGGCATTTTAGCAGTAATAACCGATGCGCTCTATGCCTATGCCATTCCATTTACATTAGCGTTTCACACCTTTCAAATTGTTTCAAATACGTCTATTGATTTTATTCAATATGGGTCCATTTTTGCTTGGCAATTTATGGTGGGCATAGTAAATATTTTCATTCATCAACTGGAAGATTTTGAAAATGATCTCCAAACTCAAACAAAAACATGGGTGATTGATTTAGGTAAATCAAAATCTAAAAAAATACTTTTCTACTTCTTTTTTCCATTGATGATATTATGTTTTGTATCATTTACAATTCAAATGAGTATTCAAGTTTGGATGTATTATTTTACGGTACCCCTATTTGTATTGATTGTAAAATTCATCCGATTATTTTCTTTAAAAAAGTATTCCCGTTTTGTTGTTTCAAATAGCCCTTCTGATTTACAAGAAATCAATGTGCATTTTCATTATTTTATGCCTTATTATCATTTGGGACTTTTGGTATTTGTACACCCTGCCTTTTTTGGTTTGTTGTTAGGTCATTTTTTGTTGTTCAATTTTTTTGGAGTTTATTGGTGGATCAAAGAGGTTATATATGCTTGTTTTTTAAAGTATTGGCTTGTTAAGATGCCTTCCCAACTTTTTAACTATTCGATTTATTATTTCAGAATTATAATTTTGAGAGAAACCAAACAAAGGGCAAGAAGAGAGTTTTTTGAAGCTTATATGAACCAGCAAAATGAAGAGTTTAAAAAGAAAAATCTGCCTAATGTTGTATTAGTAAGCGCAAATGATTTCAAGTATACGGAAACCTTCATCGCTCTACATGAAAAAACATTAATCGAATCTGGGTATTATGTACATCGTTTTTTTGGAGGTTATCTGCCCACTCACGTGCAACAAAAAGGGCATTTTATTTCCAATAATCCAACAATTCTTAAGTATTATGATTGGATCACAACCTTTTTTGGCTTTGAAAAAGATCATTATCTAAAAAAAGGGATCATCAATTATTTAAAATACAATTCCATTGATTTAGTGATCGCAGAGTTTGGTCAATCAGGTGCAGAAATGGCAGCTTTGTGTGAAGCAGCTAAAATTCCACTAATTGTCATTTTTTATGGATATGATGCTCATCATCAATTAGTGAATACCCATTTCAAAACAAAATACGAACATCTTTTTGATTATGCTTCTTCCATTATAGGAGTTTCAAATGACATTATTGCGACACTTGAAAGGAAAGGAGCTCCTAAACATAAATTAGTATATCTACCCTGTATGTTTGATTTGCAGCGCTTTGAATATGCTGATCATTCTAAAAACCAATTCCGTTTTTTGGCAGTGGGTCGCTTTTCAGAAACTAAAAGTCCGCACCTTACCCTTTTAGCATTTAATGAAGTGTTGAAGGTCATTCCTAATGCCCAATTAATATTTATTGGAAAAGATGGAGGAGGGGAGTTGTTTGAGTCATGTATCATATTAGCAAAAGCCTTGAAGATAGACCACAAAATAGAATTTAAAGGAATTTGTACTCCCGAAGAGGTTCAAAATGAAATGAAAAAGGCACGAGTATTTGTGCAACATTCTTTAACCACACCCCTAAATGGAGATAAAGAAGGTACCCCCGTAGCAATTATGGAAGCTATGGCCAGTGGTTTACCTGTTGTTTCCACCAAACATGCTGGTATATTGGATCTTATTGAGTCGGGCACTACTGGTTTTTTAGTCGATGAATATGATTACATGAATATGGCAAAAAAAATGATCGAATTGATACAGAGTGATGAACTAGTAGCTTCAATAGGCTTAAATGCGTCTGAAAGTATCAGATCAAATAGTTTATTGTTTCAAAATAAAGCCTATTTTTTGGAGCAAGTCAATAATTGCATGTTGAAAAAATGAATACCATAGTAAACAAACTGAGATCAACTCCATCCGATGGGAAGTTTTACACCAAAATCACGTTGTTGTATACGTTTTTTCTGATGATTAAATACGTGTTCATTCAAGTTGAGATTTCTAAATTTTTATACGATCTTTTCTTGTTTCATTTTGACGCTTCACTTCCTGAATTTAGCATATGGTATCCAAAATTTGGATATGGTTTATTTGTTGTTTTTTTACTTCTAAAAATGGGAGGATACTTATTTGTATCGTGGTTGTTTTATAAATTAATTAGGACCATATTTATTCAAATTAAGAAACACAATTCCACAACAAGTTCGCTTTCAGACGTTTATTTATATCAGCAATTACTCATTTTTTCATTTGTATTAAGCTATTATGTAGTCTTGTATTTTTGGGCAAAATATTATTGCAATCAAGATTTTTTTAACTTTCAATTACTAATTTCAAGGGGTTTTTTGTTGCATTTGCTATTACAAATAATACGCATAATTTACACACACAAATCATTGCTGATCCACTACCTTACTTCTTATTTTTTTACACCTCAATTACCATACAATATTGCCATACTCAGGATATTATTTTTTGCCTATTTGGGATTTATTTATAGTTTTAAATTTGCAAGTGTATTGCCCATTGTTTCCTTAAAAACAAAAGTTGGTTTGCCTTATATGGGCTGGTTTATTAACGCATTACCTATCAATGCAAACTTGTACACTTTGTTTTTTTATCTCGGAATTACAAGCTGTTTTTTCATTGTTATAGGTTATAAAACCAGGTTTTTTCTGCTCCTTAATGCAATGTGTGTGTTTTATTTAATTGCTACGCCTAACTTTTTCGGAAAGCTTTGGCACGAACAATTAGTTATTTGGATTTCTTGGTTTTTGATGTTTTCAAATTGTTACGATGTGTATTCAATAGACGCATGGATTAATAAAAAGGAACTCGTAAAAAGCCCAAATTATACTTTCCCCGTTCGTTTTGTATGGGTACAGTTGGGAATCATTTATTTCTGGGCTGGGTTTTATAAAATTTGGGATTCTGGGTTTGAATGGACTTTTGGAAAGACCATGATTCATCAGGTTCAATTGGAGTGGATCCAAAATTATGATAGAATTCCTTCTTTCCGTATCGATTTGTATCCTTTTTTACTCTATTTGGGAGGATTTATAGTAATTGTATTTGAACTATTTTATATCTACCTCATTTTCAAACCAAAATTCAGATGGATGGCCGCATGTGGAGGCCTACTAATGCACAATTTGATAGGGTATTTTATGAATATTTCTTTCTTTACATTATTACAAGTTTTCTATGTTTTTTATATAGATTTTAATGTTTTTTATCAAAAAAAGGCCTCAATAATCAAACAAAATTTGCAGATATCACGTTTGCCATTGTATGCAGGAATTGTGCTTTTAAATATTAATTTTATCTTTGGAATGTTTCATATAGATAGCTATCCATTTTCATCTTATCCTTCCTATTCTGCCATCATTCCAGATACATTTAAAATGATCTATTTTCAACCCAATCATTTGAATCAATCGGTTCATGAAATCGGGATGAAAAATTATTTTAGATGGGAAGATTATGGTTGGTTAGAAAATAAATTAATTCAAGATTTTGAAGAGGGGAAACCCGTTCAAAATAGGATAGAAGATTATTGGGAAATATGGCGTAATAAAAATCCGCAATTAAAAATTTGCGATACCATAGAAGTATTTATCGTTGAACGACCGGTTGCACCAGAAGGTAAATATGAGTTGAAGAATGTACGTAAAATGGGAATAATCATACAAAAGTAATAAGCATAAAAATGAAAAAAACGGTTGTTTTAGGAGCGGGCGGATTTATAGGATCTCATTTAGTAAAAAGATTAAAAAAAGAAGGACATCATGTTATTGGTGCCGATTTAAGGCATCCTGAATTTTCAGATACTGAAGCGGATGTGTTTTTTATAGGTGATTTAAGAGATCTTGATTTTGTATCAAAAGTAATTGTTGAGGACGTTGATGAGTTGTACCAACTGGCTGCCGATATGGGTGGTGCAGGATATATTTTTACGGGGCTAAATGATGCCAATGTAATGCATAACTCTTCACAAATAAATCTGAATGTGGCCAAAGTAGCTACTGAAAAAAAGGTGAAAACACTTTTTTATTCCTCTTCCGCTTGTATGTATCCCGAGCACAATCAGTTGGATCCAAATGATCCAAAATGTGCAGAAGATACTGCATATCCAGCTTCACCAGATAGTGAATATGGTTGGGAAAAGTTGTTTAGCGAACGGTTATTTCTATCGTTTAAGCGAAATTATGGCCTGAATGTAAAGATTGCCCGTTTTCATAACATTTATGGCGAAGAAGGCGCATGGAATAACGGCAAAGAAAAAGCACCCGCAGCCCTATGTAGAAAGGTTGCCGAAGCCTCAGATAATGGCTCTATTGAACTTTGGGGCGACGGGCTCCAAACGCGCTCTTTTTTATATATTGAGGATTGTTTAGATGCGGTCTTAATATTAACTCGATCTGAGTTTTCGGGTCCCTATAATATTGGATCAGAGGAAATGATTAGTATTAATGATTTTGCCAAAAAAATCGCTCGTATTGCAAATAAAAATATTGATTTAGTTCACATAGATGGGCCAACTGGTGTTCGAGGAAGATGTTCAGATAATAGAATGATTTTGAGAGATCTGAAATGGGCTCCAAAATACGATTTAAATAAAGGAATTACATTGATGTTTCAATGGGTTAAAAGTCAAGTTGACGCACAAACTATATAAATTTTTTTAAAGTCAAAATGATGTCAACTTCTAAAAAAATACTCGGAATTTCTGCTTTTTACCATGACGCCGCCGCTGTGATTTTGGTAAACGGAAAAATAGTTGCAGCCGCTCAAGAAGAACGGTTTACACGAGTAAAACATACAGAAGTTTTTCCTGTTCAAGCTGTAAAATATTGCTTGGAGGAATCAGGCTTAACCATAGACGAATTGGATGCCGTTGTATTTTATGAAAAGCCATTTTTAAAGTTTGAACGATTGCTTCAAACTTATTATTCTTTTGCTCCAAAAGGCTTATTTTCATTTCTCAAAGCAATGCCAATTTGGCTCTCAGAAAAATTATTTCTTAAGAAAAAAATTCGTGAAGCACTAAAAGAAATAGAGTCATATGATCAAAAGAAACTAAAACTACTTTTCTCATCTCATCATTTATCCCATGCCGCGAGTTCTTTTTACTGTTCTCCATTTGAAAAATCGGCTATCATCACCATTGATGGTGTTGGGGAGTGGGATACGGCCACCATTGGAATAGGTGATCAAAATAAAATTACGATTGTTAAAGAAATGCATTTTCCCCATTCGGTTGGATTGTTGTACAGCGCATTCACTTATTTTTTAGGATTTAAAGTCAACTCAGGAGAATATAAGTTGATGGGTCTTGCACCCTACGGTCAAAAAGAAGCTACTGAAACCCAAAAATTCATTGAAATAATTAAGTCGAAACTGATCTCAATTCATGATGATGGGTCAATTTGGTTGGACCAAAAATATTTTGAATTTGCCTATGGTTTGCGCATGGTTAATGACCAGAAATGGCATGCTGTTTTTGGTTTTTCAAAACGAAAAGAAACAGACGAAATTTTACAATGTCACTGTAATTTAGCATTAGCGATTCAATTGGTGACGGAAGAAATTGTGCTAAAAATGGCTAAGGAAGCCATTAAAGTAACCGGAATAAATTCACTGTGTTTAAGCGGTGGCGTGGCATTGAATTGCGTTGCAAATGGCAGATTGTTATACGAAAATCTAGGGTTTCAGATGTATGTTCAACCTGCTTCAGGAGATGCAGGAGGCGCATTGGGGGCTGCCTTGGCAGTGCATTATATGTACTTCGAACAGCCGCGAGTTATGGTGCAAAATCCAGCCATTCAAGGATATGATTTGGGGCCTAGTTATGCTGAAAAAGAAATTCTAGCAATGGCCAAAAAACAAAAGGCAGTTTGTAAATCGATAGCTGAATCACAAGTTTTGATGCAAGAAGTAGCAGGACTTATTGCTGCGGGAAATTGTATCGGTTGGTTTCAAGGCCGAATGGAATTTGGCCCTAGGGCATTAGGGAATAGAAGTATTTTAGCTAATGCAAGTTGGCCTGAAATGCAAAAAAAATTAAATATTAAAATTAAAAATAGGGAAGGGTTTCGCCCGTTTGCGCCCAGTGTTTTAGCTGAAGATGCGTCCCATTATTTTAAAATGAATCAGGCATCTCCCTACATGCTTTTTACTGCCGAAGTTCAAGAGGACCATAAATTGGACTTGCCTTCAAACTATGAATCAATGTCATTTTGGGAAAAATTATATACGCCAAGAAGTCAATTCCCCGCAATTACCCATTTAGATTATTCGGCCAGAATTCAAACCGTACACAAAGAAACGCAACCTCTTTTTCATGATTTATTGACCGAATACAAAGCTCAAACAGGCGCAGGTATTTTGATTAATACTAGTTTCAATGTTAGGGGAGAGCCTATAGTATGTACGCCAGAAGATGCCTACAAATGTTTCATGAATACGGAAATGGATTACTTGGTCATCGAACATTTTATTTTCGACAAAAAGCAACAACCCGATTGGGATCAAAAAGAAAAATGGAAGCTTGTTTTCAAAAACGATTGAGAATGGTTATTTTTGTTGATTAAAATTAGAAAATGGAATTTATTAAAGATTTATGGGGGTTTATGAAGGAGCGAAAGAAATTTTGGCTTTTTCCGATGATCCTTATATTACTCTTGATAGGTTTGTTACTTGTTTTTACCAGCGGAAGTGCTATCGCGCCGTTTGTATATACCTTATTTTAATGAAAAAAAACAGTTCATCTCCAGAAAAAACAATGCTTACCCTTACGGTAGGCTTTTTGGCTTTGTTTGGGTATACGTTGAATGACTTGTTTTTTTGGACAGCATTGATTATGGGTTGTATCGGAGTTTTTGTACCTTTTTTGGCAAGGTGGGTAGATCGATTATGGATGCGATTTTCAAATATATTAGGAATGATTTTCCCAAAAATAACGCTTACTCTTTTATTTTTCTTCATTCTTTATCCGATCGCTATATTATCCACTATTTTTAGTAAAAAAAGACCGTTATTGTTAAA
>ERZ650308.1644-NODE-1644-length-11485-cov-4.861942_pt1 | contig 11485 bp, 6 predicted proteins | sample MGYA00376244_ERZ650308 | MGnify/ENA primary metagenome ERZ650308 (study PRJEB26733, sample SAMN07839295) | wastewater metagenome | biome: small river; feature: stream; material: water | place: USA: North Carolina | collected 2016-04-26 ...
CTCTGTTTTCCAACATATAACTGACCCCACTCGGACATCTTAAATTGTCTTCTAAGACATAGAATTCGCCTTTTGCTCCGCGAATCAAGTCGATTCCTGCAATATGAACGTGAATGTTGTGCGGTACTTTGATGCCTTGTACTTCCTGAATGTAATGCGGACAAGAAGCAATCAATGAAGCAGGAACAATCCCGTCTTTAATGATATTTTGCCCGTTATAAATATCTTCCAAAAACAAATTCAAAGCCAACAAACGTTGTTTGATTCCAGATTCTACTTCTAGCCAATCGTTTTTGGTAATAATTCTCGGAATAATATCAAAAGGGAATATACGTTCAATCCCTTGATTGTCATCACTATAAACGGTAAATGTAATGCCTTGATTCATGAAAAAATCAGAGGCTTGTTTCTGTTTGTCTTGTAAGCTTTGTAGGTTTAGGTTTTCTAAGGTGTGCAATACCTGACGATAGGAATGTCTTACGCCATCATCAGAAAACATTTCATCCCAACCTTTTGGGTTCAATTCCGGCAGTAAATTTGGCATATTTAATTTTATTTAAAAAAGTTAAACATTTCAGTATTTTAATTGAATAAAATATTGATTTTTAGCCAAATTACTTAATTATTTTTTGTAAAAAATCAATTAAGATGAATATTTGATAATTTATATCATATTCTTTTTTTGAGAAATATATTTTGACATTTCGTTTTTTTTTCGCTCTTATTTTTTTTGATTTAGAAATCAGGTAACCTATTGTTTTTGATACCCCATTGTTTTTAAAGGGATACATCTTGAATTTTAAAATTATTTTTCAAAATATCGTTCCATTTCATACATTTGGCATTATGAGAGGAATAAAAATGATTCTTTGGTTGCTTTGGCGCGTATGGTTTTACGTCTTAATGGCTATTCCCATCCTTGCGATGTTGCCTTTTTTACTTTTATCCATAGTATCAGAGCGTGGCTACCCTTATTTTTTTGCTATGGCTAGAATTTGGGCTAAAGTCATTCTTTTCGGAATGGGGTTTTATTATAAGGTAGAATCAATTCAAGGATTGGAACCCAACAAAAGTTATATGATTGTAGCCAATCATACCTCTATGACTGATATTATGTTGATGTTGGCTGTAGTGGATCGTCCTTTTGTATTTGTGGGGAAGAAAGAATTGGCTTCGATTCCGTTGTTTGGGTTTTTCTACAAAAGAACCTGTATTTTGGTGGACCGAAATAATGCGCAGAGTAGAAGAGCGGTTTTTGAAAGCGCTCAAAACAGGCTGAATCGTGGTCTGAGTGTTTGTATTTTTCCAGAAGGAGGAGTTCCTTACGACGAGTCTGTTGTTTTAGACACCTTTAAGGATGGGGCATTTCGCTTAGCTATTGAACATCAAATTCCAATTGTTCCCATTTCGTTTGGAGACAATAAAAAGCGACTCTCTTATACCTTTTTCAGCGGTAGTCCCGGTTTGATGAGGGTAAAAATTCACGAACATCTAGAGACAAAAGGTAAAACCTTAGATGACCGAAGAGTGATTAAAGAAGAGGCGTATCAGATTATTTATAATCAATTAGTCGCTTTTGAGTGTTAACATAAAAACCGTCTTAAAAACCTTATTCTTGTCAAACTGAACTTGTTTCAGTTTCTTTAAAAATAATTAAAGATTCCGAAATAAATTCGGAATGACAAAATAGGAACTTTTAAGACGGTTTCTTTTTTATTGTGATTTAGAAATTTTATTCAGCAGCTAATTCTTTGATTTGTGACTTAATTTTTTCTTCTAATTCTTCGGCTAATTCAGGATTGTCTTTAATTAACGCTTTAACAGCATCACGACCTTGACCTAATTTAGTATCTCCGTAACTGAACCAAGAACCTGATTTTTTGATAATTTCAAATTCTACCGCTAGGTCTAATATTTCACCTGTTTTTGAAACCCCTTCACCATACATAATGTCGAACTCGGCTGTTTTGAAAGGTGGCGCTACTTTATTTTTTACCACTTTTACTTTAGTACGGTTTCCAATTACGTTATCACCATCTTTAATTTGTGACGAACGACGAATATCCAAACGAACTGAAGCATAAAATTTCAATGCATTTCCACCTGTTGTTGTTTCTGGATTTCCAAACATCACTCCGATTTTCTCTCTCAACTGATTGATAAAGAATACAGTACAATGTGTTTTGCTGATAGTTCCAGTTAATTTACGCAAGGCTTGTGACATCAAACGCGCGTGAAGACCCATTTTAGAATCTCCCATCTCGCCTTCAATTTCGCTTTTTGGCGTCAAGGCCGCTACCGAGTCAATCACCACAATGTCAATAGCTCCTGAACGAATTAAGTTTTCCGCGATTTCTAATGCTTGTTCTCCGTTATCTGGCTGAGATATGATTAAGTTTTCGATATCCACACCTAATTTCTCTGCATAATTTCTGTCGAACGCGTGTTCAGCATCGATAAAAGCAGCAATTCCACCTGCTTTTTGCGCTTCGGCAATAGCGTGCAGTGTTAAAGTTGTTTTACCAGACGATTCAGGGCCGTAGATTTCGATAATTCTTCCTTTTGGATAACCACCTACTCCTAAAGCTAAATCAACTCCTAGCGAACCCGAAGAAATTACTTCTACTTCTTCAATGGCTTTGTCGCCCATTTTCATCACTGTCCCTTTTCCGTAGGTTTTGTCTAGTTTGTCAAGCGTAAGTTGTAGCGCTTTTAATTTAGCTTCTTTCTCTGAACTCATCTTTTAAGTGTCTAATTAGTTGTCAATTTTGAGAAAAATAAGGAATTTATTTTCTCTTTATAGTTTCGTAAAAATAGTTTTTTTTTTCGAAGTACAAGAGTTCTTATCAGGCAATTTTTGTGTTGCTGAAATAAAATTTAGGAATAGTTTAATTCTACTATTAATATTCAGTTGATTTATGCCTCTGTGTTTGTCTGTTCAATATATTCAGTTGGGGTAAAACCAGTTGCTTCTTTGAAAGCAGTATAAAAATTAGATCGTGTTTTAAAACCAGATTGTTTACCGATAGCCTCAATTGTCAACTTGGAGTTGGATCCTTTTTCTAATAAAAAGAGAGCATGTTTAATTCGCATTTCCGATTTTAATTTAGAAAATTTTGTTTTCATTAAATCAGTTATACAATAGGAAACGTGATTTTGTGGCACTTTAAGGACAAGAGCAATGTCGCTTATTGAAAAATCAGGATTTAGAAACGGTTTTTCTTCTTTAAGGTATTTTAATATTGTGTTAGATAAATCGTAGAAAGGATCCTCTGTAGGAACTGTTTTTCTTTTTACTTTTTTCCTTTTTGAGGTGTTTAAGTTTATTTTTTTAGGAATGCCATAAAGGATTTCCGGAAAAAGCAACAAAGAAAAAGACATGATACAATAGGCAAACCCTGCCATTATATACCAATTGGATCCGTTGTTTAAGGTTGTTATTGGCGTTGATTGAATAGCATTTATAGTCAGAATTATAAAACTAATTAAGATGAACAGTATGCTAATCAATAAAATAAAAAGCCATTTATATACAATCAAAAATTGCTTTCTCGGGATTTTTTTTTCATTTATTTTGGTTGGATTTATTTTCCATAGCAGATAAATACAGTAGATTAAATAGATAAAAGTGGATAGGCATCGCAATACAAAGCTCTCTCCCATATCATAGAAAAGATTAATTTCTATCTTTTTAAAAGCATCGAGGTTATTAATAATTAGATCTGCAATCTTTAATTTTTTTTCAAAGGGTGTTAAGAAATAAGGTACAGTACCTGCTAAGGCAATTAAAGAAGGAATAAAATGGAGTCCGTCTTTTTTAGTTAACATGTTACGGTCCATTAATGTGTTTCGAACATAGAAATACAAGAAAGGACCAATAAGAAACATCAGAGGTGAAAAATGGTTATAAAAAACCGCCAACCAAAAACGAGAATTATCTAGTGCCATAAAATAATGCCCAATACCAAAGAGAGATGTCAGTATAAATACAGAAGACAGGTGGAGTACATTTTTATTGGTTTTCCAATTGTAATACAGCAGTACAATTGAAATACCAATACTAAATAAGGATAGGTATAGCAGCATTAATGTGGGTTTGATCGTGCAAATATAAAGAAATAGCTGCTATGTCAATAAAGATCAAAAGTGTTTAAGTTGTCTAAATTTTAACTTTACAGGACAACTTTACAGGACAAATTCTATTCCAATTTTTTTTTTGGTTGTTATTTTGTCGTTAAATCAATTTTAATATCCCTTTTCTAGAAATAGTCGTGAGTCCCCAAAGCGATTTTTTCGTATTATTTAAAATCGTTAAATTTTTATTTATGGAAATCAGAAAAGGCATTTTAACCATTCACCATCTTTTTACAAAGGCAATATTGTTTTTTTCATTATTGTTTTTTTCAGCACTTCATTCTCAAACAGTAGAAATTAGTGTTCCTTTTAGTAATGGATTTATAGGAGTTGTTGGGAGTAACTCTCAAACGGCTAATACAATTAAGACTTTTTCAACATTAGGAATTTCGAAAGCTTTTTTTGTTCAACAATCAAGTACAGGAAGTTTCCAACTTCAAGGGAATGATATACCAGGGACGATTAGATTGCAGCTTACCTCTGGGCGAATAATTGAGTTTGCAGGAGCAATTGTTTGGAGACAAACAAACGGATCAACGGTTCAGTCATTCGGGATTATACCATCTAATTCAATTTCTCCAATTACTTTTAGTTATGGAGGGTCAAGCACATATACCATAAATACTTTAAGTAATTTGGGATTTAACAAGATTGACCAACCACTGAATTATGTAGATAATACATCAGAAACAGGGAATGCGGCTACAGGGGCAAATTTATTAGATGATTTGAATGCCTATCTTACAATAACTCAAGGTTTAAATCCTAATGGTCCAGTAACTGTAACCTCACAAACAACAACAGATCTTACACCTACAATAACAGGAACTGTGACATTGCAAAGTGGTGAGAACTTGTCAGTAATGGTTAATGGTATATTGTATAATACGAGTAATGGTTTGGTAGTGTCAGGAAATACTTGGTCACTAACACTGCCTCAAATTTCTTCATTAACACCAGGAAATACTTACTCTGCTACCGCTACAATTACTAATACAGCAGGGTATACATTAAGTGATAGTACTACAAATGAGTTAGTTATTACAATAGCACCAGGTTGTGACCCTTCTAATTTTTATGATAAAATCGTGAGTGGTTACCACCAATCGGTAGCCTTAAAATCAGATGGTTCTTATGCTGTATGGGGGGAAAATATAGCTGCTAGTGGAACTTCAGATGTATTAACGCCGCTAGTAATGACGGCTACAAATTATCCTAATTTAACAGGTACTCCTTTAAAATCAACAATTGGTGGAGAAGGTGGTGGTTCAAAAGAACAATTTGTCTTATTGACTACCACAGGTCTATTTGCATGGGGAACAGAAGATTATGTATTAGACGACACATTGACTTCAAGTTCTTCTTTTGCTAGAATCACAAGCCCATCAAATTCCGAGTCAACAGGTTTGCCATTAGGAGTATCTCCATTAGATGTTAAGATGATGGTAGCTTCTTATCAAACCTTGGCTATATTAACAAATAGTGGCACTGTATGGGTTTTGAATCAATTAAGCAGTAATATACAAGGAGATGGAGGAACTCTTTCTTCAACTACTTGGAAACAAGTTAAGAAAAATTCAACAACATTTTTAACTAATGTCGCTTCAGTAAGAATGCAGGTTAGTACAGCTAATGAAAATGCCTTAATGGCTTTGACTAGTGATGGAGAAGTATATGTTTGGGGATCTACGGTCTACTTGAATGATGGGGCAACTGCTACCTCAAAAAACTATGCAACGCTACTTTCATTACCTTCAGAATTTAACAGCTCTAATCAACCTAAAATGATTGGAGTTACAGGAGGAATAAAACAAACATCAGGAGTTAAAAATACTTTTTATGTACTTAGTTATAATGGAACCTTATATTCTTTAGGAGATAATTCAAAAAGACAATGTGCCGATTTTACTACTACAGAAGCTACTAATTGGGTTGTGGCAGAACGATTGGATGGTACTAATTTCACAAATATTGCTTCGATATCGGTTCAAGAGCATGATGCATCTTTCCCTGGTGTGGCTGTTATAACTAATTCTGGAGATTTGTATACTTGGGGAGAAAACGGAGGATTAATGTTGGGTAGAGCTAATGACAATACTACCTATGATCCAGGAATGCCTTTAGGTTTTACTTCAGGAACTGACAAGGCATTATATTCAGAGTTAGGAGGACACACTTTAGTGTATTTGAAAGAGGGAAGTACTCAATTCTGTTATGTCGGGCATAAGACATCTGGTAGTATGGGAGATGGAATTTCCACAAGCAGTTATATTAGTACATTTGACTGTTCAGGAACTCCAAGCTTATCAATTTGTGGTGCAATTGCAATTGCTGCAGATCCAACAAAATCAACTATCACCGCATCGCCGTCAAGTATATTTGCAAATGGGGTAACAATATCAACGATTACGGTTCAGTTAAAAGATGTATCAGGAAATAATTTAACTTCAAGTGGTGGTACTGTAGTGGTAACTACAACTGCTGGCACGTTAGGGACAGTTGTTAATAATAATAATGGTACTTACACTGTTATTTTAACCAGTAGCGTTACCCCAGGAACTGCTACATTAGGGTTTACTATAAATGGAACTACCGCAACAGGATCGAATAGTACTACTACAGTAACATTCTCATCTGTTGTTATTACTGCCGACCCAACAAAATCTACAATTACAGCAAATCCAGCAAGTATAGTTGCTAATGGAACCACAACATCAACCATCACGGTTCAGCTAAAAGATAGTTCTAATGCTAATTTAAGTACATCAGGAGGAACAGTTGTTGTAACGACTACATCGGGAACTTTGGGTACTGTTACAGACAATGGAAACGGAACTTATACAGTAACTTTAACGAGTAGTTCAACTGCTGGAACGGCTACTATTGGATTCAGTATAAATGGAACAACAGCAACCAATACTACAAGCGTAGTATTTACGCCTATAGGTCCAGACTCTGATGGAGATGGAATTCTTGACGCGAATGATTTAGACGATGACAATGATGGCATTTTAGATACAGTGGAAAATGCTGCTTGTTCTCCAAGTTCAGCGAGCTGTGATACTGATGGCGATGGCATCATCAACAGCTTGGATTTGGATTCAGACAATGACGGAATTACGGATGCGAAAGAATCTAATGGCACTGACGCCAATGGTGACGGAAGAATAGATGGTTCAGTAGATGCTAATGGAATACCAGTTACTGCAAACGGTGGATTAACCCCACCCGACACAGACACAGACGGAAGTCCTAACCCATATGATTTAGATTCTGATAATGATGGATTATTTGATGCAAAGGAAGCCAACGGAATCGATGCTAATAACGATGGAAAAGTAGATGGAGGTATTGATGCTAATGGAATTCCTACGGCAGCCAACGGAGGATTGACTCCGCCAGATACTGACGGCGATGGTACACCGGATTACAGAGATTTAGATTCTGATAATGATGGCCTTACAGACGCAGAGGAAAAAGGACCAAGTACTACACCACTTGATACTGATGGCGATGGTACACCGGATTATAGAGATTTGGATTCAGACAATGATGGTACCACAGATGCATTAGAAAAAGGAAGTGGGATTACTCCAAAAGATACTGATAGCGATGGTACGCCAGATTATAGAGATTTAGATGCTGATAATGATGGAATAGCCGATAGTTTAGATAATTGTCCTTTGGTAGCCAATGCAAACCAAACAGACATCGATAATGATGGTTTAGGTGATGTATGTGATGATGATGATGACAATGATGGAGTTTTGGATACCGTTGATAACTGTCCAATTACCGCTAATGCGAATCAATCAGATAGAGACAGAGATGGCAAGGGTGATGTATGTGATTTGATAGAATTGAATATTTCACAAGCGATTACTCAAAACGGAGACGGAGTAAATGATACTTGGGTAATTCATAACATTGAAAATCATCCAGGAACTATAGTTAGAGTTTTTAATAGATGGGGCAAAGAAGTGTTTTATTCTAATAATTATCAAAATGATTGGGATGGTCATTATAAAGATTTGCAAGATGGTTTGCCTACTACAGGAGCATATATGTATCAAATTGATTTAAACGGAGATGGAAATATTGACGCCCAAGGGTGGTTATATATCACAAATTAATTTTAGCCCATATCATAAAAATAAGACAATGAAAAAAATAAATAACATAGCACTAGCGGCATTACTTTTAGTAAGTAGCGCATTATTTGCACAACAAGAAAGTGTTTTTTCGTTCTACAAAAACCACATGATTTTAGTAAATCCGGCTTATGCTGGATCAAATAATCAAACGTTGTGGACGAGTTCAATTAGAAAACAATGGACAGGTGTTCCTGAAGCTCCTGAAACACAAACCGTATCGTATAGCACTCCTTTAGGAAAGAATATGGGAATAGGTGTTTCTGTATTGAATGATCAAACGTTCATTGAGAAAGAAACATTCTTAGGAGTTGACTTCTCGTATAAGATTCAAATGGACGCTACGACTGATTTGTATCTAGGAGTCAAAGCAGGAGGAAACTTTTACAATATTAACACTACGGGATTAGAAACGTATAACGTTCAATCAGATCGCGCTCTAGAATCTATCAATACCTTCAATCCTAATTTTGGGATAGGAGCAGTATTGAAACAGGACAAATGGTATGCTTCTGTATCAGTTCCAAGGTTGTTTAACACTAACAAGGCAGTAAATCAATCGGGTTATGCCGTATCTGTTACAGATCGACCACATATTTATTTGAGTGGGGGGTATGACTTTGATTTGAGTCCTTCTTTTGTATTGAAGCCCTCGGTGATGTTGCGTTATGTTAATGGTGCGCCTACATCGGTAGATCTAACTACAATGTTACAAATAGAGAATAATTTTGAAATAGGAGGTATGTACAGAACGGATAAAGCGTATGCGGCGATGACTACCATTCGATTGAGTAATCGTTTTGTGTTCGGTTATGCATACGAATTGAGTACTCAACCCACTTTAGCTTCAGCCAGAAACACGAATGAAATCTTGTTGCAGTTTAAGTTTTAAAAAAAATGGGACATCTGTAAAAATTCCATTTAGAAAACCAATTAAGAGTTAGTATGTTTGGATTTCGTTTGATGTTTTCTCTAAAAAAATAATTTTATAATGATTAAAAATTGCCTTTTCTCTAATCGATACAAACAATGTTTTATCGCATTGTTACTTATGACCAACCTAGCATTTTCACAAACGTATTCAGGCGGGAGTGGCACTTCTAGTGACCCCTATAGAATCGCAACAGTCCAGGATTTGATTACGTTATCCAGAAACGAACATCATTGGTCAGGTACACCGATTGATTATAATAATGTATATAAATATTTTGTACAGACTGCTGATATTGTTTTTAACAGCAATCCTCAACTAGTAGATTGGGATAATGATGGACAGGCCAATTGGAGTGCCGAGGATCAAAAAGGGTTTACCCCAATAGGTAGAGGTGCTTATGGTGATCCCCAACTTTTTTTAGGAAATTATGATGGAGGTAATTATATAATAAAAAATTTATATATAAACAGGGATTACACATTTACCAGTTCTTCAGATGTTCATGACGTTGGTTTGTTTGGATATGTGGGATATAAAGCACAACTAAAAAATATTCATTTAATAAACGTAGATATTACCGCCTACAATATGAAAAATGGTGGGTACAGTAGGGTTGGGGCTTTAGTTGGGTACCTTGATCAATATGGAGGCCCCTCTTTAACTGTTGATAACTGCTCAAGTACGGGTACCGTTAGAGGAAAAAATAATGCAGGGGGATTAGTTGGTAATGCTGGTTCGTGTTTTATTGCAAATAGTTACAGTTTGTGTAATGTTACAACAACTGCAGGTTATGCCGGGGGGTTAGTTGGCTCATTATCGTATAATAATGGGTTTATAAAAAATTGTTTTAGTACAGGAACGGTTACAGGTAATTCTGGTGTTGGAGGATTAGTAGGATCTTTTTCATCTTGGAATGGAGCCACCTGTGAAGTTTCTAATTGTTACAGTACATCAAATGTAAATGGAACTAATTATGTTGGAGGTTTAATAGGTTATTTAGGACAAGATACTAGAGTGCTTAACTCCTACAGTACAGGAGTAGTAACAGCAACGGGTTCAACTCCTAAAACAGGTGGATTGATAAGTTATTTTAGTCCTTATGATCCCAATATTACAATAACGAATTGTTTTTGGGATACAGAGAATTCTGGACAATCTACTAGTTATGGAGGAGCTGGAGCAGTCGGTAAAACCACTGCTGAAATGAAAACTCAAGCAACCTATTCTAGTTGGAATTTTACAACTGGAGTAAGCAATTGGAGTATTCAAAGCAGCTCCGCTTATATTTCTTACCCATATTTACAACGATTCACGTATGATACTCCAGGAACAATTCAATCAGTAAATCCTATTCCGGGACTACTAAATTTAAACCAAGCACCAACCGATATTAGTTTAAGCGCAAATTCTGTCAATGAAAATGTAGCTACTAATAGCACAATTGGATCTTTAACGAGCACAGATTCAGATTCGGGTAATACTTTTACTTACACCTTAGTAAACGGTTCAGGCGATACGGACAACGCATCGTTTAATATTCTCGGAAGTAACTTACGCCTTACCGCTAGTCCGAATTTTGAAATTAAAAATACTTATAGTGTTCGAATAAGAACGACTGATCAAGCAGGAGCCATTTTTGAAAAAACGTTTACTATTACTGTAAATGATATCAATGAAGCACCAACAGACATTAGTTTAAGTGTTACCTCTATAAACGAAAATTCAGCTGCTAATAGCACAATTGGATCTTTAACGAGTACAGATTCAGATGCGGGAAATACTTTTACCTACACTTTAGTAAGTGGTTCAGGAGCTACTGACAATGCTTCGTTCACTATTGTTGGAGCCAACTTACGTATGAATTTAAGTCCTGATTATGAAACTAAAAATAGTTATAGTGTACGAATACGAACTACAGACCAAGGAAGTTTGAGTTTTGAGAAATCACTTACTATTAATGTAAGTGGCGTCAATGAAACACCAACAGACATTAGTTTAAGTGCTACTTTTATCAACGAAAATGTAGCTGCCAATAGCATTGTTGGGACTTTAACGAGTACGGATTCAGATTCAGGTAATACTTTCACTTACACTTTAGTAAGTGGTTCAGGTGACACAGATAACGTATCATTTAGCATTGTTGGGGGCAATTTACGTCTTAGCGGAAGTCCAGATTATGAGACACAAAACAGTTATAGCGTACGAATACGAACCACAGACCAAGGAGGATTAAGTTTTGAAAAATTCTTTACAATTGGTATTAATA
>ERZ650308.1645-NODE-1645-length-11477-cov-4.211697_pt1 | contig 11477 bp, 9 predicted proteins | sample MGYA00376244_ERZ650308 | MGnify/ENA primary metagenome ERZ650308 (study PRJEB26733, sample SAMN07839295) | wastewater metagenome | biome: small river; feature: stream; material: water | place: USA: North Carolina | collected 2016-04-26 ...
TTTCCGCCCCTCGTCTACCGGGATGTCCGGCAGATCTGGGCACTCGATGCGCATCAGGCTGTTTTCTCTCTACGAATTGCCCGACGGCTTGCTGCCGTCATGCTCTTCAGCGAATTTTTTCATGCCTTCACGCAGGATTTCCAGGAAGGTGTGGTTCCTGCTTTCGGCATCGGCGATGATCGCGTCGAACGAGACCACGAAGGTCGGGGTTGGGACCACGCGGCCGTTCGAGTGGGGCGTTTCAAATTCCTGGTAGAAGACTCGCCCCTTTGAGAAAAATGGGGTCCACTTAAGTTGCCTTAAGCGAAACGCCATTGTGTCGTTGACGTCCATGACCGCGTAATACCAAACTCGTTGGATGTTCGGGCAATGGGCGACGAGCTTTCCGGCGCGATCCAGCAACTGATTTACAGCATAAGAATTGTCTTTCTCGTCATCCGTCTTCTTCTTGATCTCAACGACGACGACATCAACTGGTGTCGTATCGTTGGGGTTGGCCGAGAAGATCATGGCGATGTCAGGCCTGCCCGTGTCGCCCACGCGTTCATCATCAAGACGTATGGCGTTTATGACGGCATCCATGCTCTTTTCGCTCAGGATCGTCCTGAAGACCATGAACTTGTCGTCGAGAAGCCATGCGTTGTTCTGGTAAATCTGGGATGGCATGGAGTCTTGCGAATACTCCTTGAATCGCGGAACAATCAGATTGTGAATTTCCGATTCCGCATTGCCGCCCGTCATCTCCTTCATTCGCCGTATGATTTTGTCTCTGTACAGAATATATTCTGTCAGCGTCCGCGAGGACATCTCCAGCGATTTTTCATATGAAGCGTCGCTCAGCTTTTCTGCCTGAAGTATCGCCTTCTGCTCTTTGAAAAATCTTGCCTGTGCGATGGACAGCGCATCATCTCCGTCGATCAGGCCGACGGTGTCATCTTCAAAGAAGCCGAGCAAATGAGGGAATTGCTCTTCGAACTTTTCTTTGGTTTTTTCATTCCGCTCGGTGATCTGCGGAATTTTGTCAGCCAATACCCTGCCGAGTTCGCGACGCAGAACGCGAAAGAGTTGAGCCTCCGGTATTCCTTCAGGCAAGACCAGCCTTTGGCGCGAGCTATCTGCATTCGAGTGGAAGAGTTCGGACTCGAACAGAAAAACACAACGATAGCCGGGCGGAAATGATGAAGATGGAATGAGATTGTTGGTCTGAATCGTTCGTCCGTCAATACTGAAGGCAACGAGCGAACTGCCTTTGCCCGAAACGGGAGCAACGTGATAGTGCATGTCAATGGCCGAGATTGCATCCAGCCTCGCATCCTGGATGGTAATCGTAGTCATTGTCGGCAAATCATCAGCCGTTATTGTTACTTCATTCGGAAAGAATTCCTTCTGCGGGTTGCTTTCATTCGTTTTCAGAGCAATCGAAATCTTGAATGCTTTGCGATCGCGTTTCCGCCCGTCCAAAGTTGGCAAAAATTGTTCGATCAAGAGCGGCTTGATGGCATCCGGTTTCAGATCGTCGTAGGGCTTGACGCGCGCTCCGGTAAACCCAGTGAAAGTCAGCGTCGTTTTGGCATCTTGAACTGTCTCAAGATTTTGGAGTGGCGCGTTGCCGTCGAAGCCTTCTTTGAAAGAAAATTTTCGCTGCCATCTGTCCCGCGTGCTGACAACTTCTACGCGATTGAAGTAATTGAGAAATACCAAGCGCCCAATTCCCTTGTGAAATTTGTCCCTGGGCTTCAACAAGGTTTTGAAGCGATCGAAATTTTCATCGATAAAGCCATCGCCGTTGTCTGAAACGGTAATCGTCAACGTGTCTGGCTTATCAAACGCTTGAATGTCGATACTGATCGACACATCAGTCGCGCCGGCGTCCAACGCATTCGCCAGCGCCTCGAAGTAAACCAGCGTCAACGACGGGTTGGGGAAAAACAGCCTGATGGCGCCGGAGGTCTCAATGTCCATTTTCTTCGTCCGGCTTGGCCACCGCCTGTTCGTGCAGCAGTTTGAGTTGAATGCCCGCCTCGGTCAGCACATAGCGTTGCCGTGATGAACGCGGCTTGTCAGGGATGGTCGGGCGCAGCACACCGCCGGTCAGCAATGGTTCCAGGTGCGCAGCCACGAAGTGTGGACGCTGGCGGTAACCGGCGTGGGCCATCAACTCGGCCAATGAGCGCGGGACATCGGCGTAGGCCACTATGCGCCGCTGTACCTCCGTCAACCGATCAAGTGACCGATCAAGTCCGGCCTGTACCGATGCGACTTGTACTGTGACTTGATCGGTGGCTCCCGCCTCCACCGTTTCCGCATCAACATATTGATTCTTAACACTATTGGTAGACAGCTCGGCGGCGAAGCGGGTGCGAAGGTGGGGCACCAGCCGCCATGTGTGGGCCGCTTCGCCTAATGGTTCCGTCAGCACTTGCACGGTCAGGCGCTGCGCCAGATCCAGCGCCTGCGCGCCGGTAAGGCCGGTCAGCGCCTTGATGTCGGCAAGGTCAACCTGGCCGTTGCGCAACAAGAAAGCGAACACCGCGGCCTCGTGCTCGGACAGGTGCGCGCCCAGGCTGGCCTGCGCCAGAAGCTGAGCTTCGGTGATGAGCTTTTCCTTGCGGAGCCTCAACCGAAAGCTCTTTTCCGCCCTGTGATTTTCGATCTCCGGCGGCAGGTAGCCTAGCTTACGCCAACCGTCGAAGATGGCGCGCACGCCGGTGCCTCCCTGGTCAGATAGACCAATACGGCGGAAGGCATTGACGATGCTGGGGTTGCGAACCTCTTTGTCACCGGGATCGAGCAGTTGCTCGCGCGAGGCAAAGGCGTCGCCCGGGTTGAAGAACTCGGTCTGGTCGCGAAAGAAGCGGATTGCCGGCACGCGGGTGGTGTCGCCAAAGTCCTGGTGAATCAGCAGATTGATGGCAGCTTCGCGGAAGGAGATGTAGTCGGGAGGGTCGTCGTCGCGCCGCAGGGAGGTGGCGTCCACGGCGAACGGGCGCTCGCTGTGCCGGAAGTAAAACTCGACGATGGACTGCCACGCCTTGATGAGGTTGTCCTCAATCGAGAGACGATCGGCCCACCGCACAGAAGAGTCGTATTCCGCTCTGGAATTGCCATAAAACTGGACGTCCGAGACCATCCGCGGAAGGATCTGCCTGACGTATTCTCCGCTGCCGAGGACCAAGATGGCGGCGCGCGTCGGGCGTAACTTGCCACCTTGTTCGGCTAGGAACCCCCAGTTCCGCAGAAACGTATGGTCATCCGGAGCATTGTCCCGACCAGGATTACTTGCTGCAAACCGGGCGCGATACCAGCGCACGGAGCCTTCATCGAAACAACGGTCAATATCAACGTCGAGCGCCTCTGAGTCGTACCGGGTATCGGAAGCGTCCCGCATGAAGCGCATCAGCTCATCGCGCGTGCAGGTGTCATCCCGGCTGCCACGACGGATGTATGCCTTGTGTGGCACGCGATCTATGAACACCGGCTTTTCGCTGCGTTTCGCCTCCGGCACGTAGAACGCAAGAACGGTACCTTCGGCCAGAGCATGGACATCCCCGCTTATCGGCAAAAAGATGCTGATTTTGTTCTGATCTCGGACCCAACCAAGAAAGTCGTTCTGAACCTTATCGGCGTCACTGACGCCTGTGACGAGTTGCGCGATCTGCCATGGGCTGAGCTTCTCCGACTGCGATGAAGTGGGGGCAGCTGGCGGCGTGGGCACATGGCGCGAGAGTTGTTCGGCAATCTTTGACGGCAGCTGGTCGAGCTTGTCCGCGATCAATTCCGAGACGAAGATCTGCCGGTCCTGGCCGGACAGCAGCTGGCCGAGCGTAAGGCCCATCTGCAAATCCGGAGCCGATGTTTGAGGGTAGTGCGCTCCGTTCACGCGCGGCGGGTCCGCCTCCCCGCTCCACTGACGCGGCCATGCACCGGGCTTCTGCATTCTCAAGTCCTCGAGTCATCGGGATGTCACCGTCGTTGCGAAGGCGTTCAAGCCTCCGTGCCTCGCTTTGCATTGGGCGTACATGAGCCGCGATTGCTTGTAGTATCCGCGCCGCACTTCTTTCCGCCCCTCGTCTACCGGGATGTCCGGCAGATCTGGGCACTCGATGCGCATCCATGCGGCCGGAGGCGCGATCCCCCGGCCGCTCTGTTGCGCCCCCATGGTCTCACATCCCCCCTCGTTGCCGAGGAGGAATGGGATTATGGACAGGACCAATAATTTTCGCATGGTCATCTGATCCTGTTCAGCTCGTCGAGCACTGGCTTGGGCAGGCTCGTCTGCACCTCGACGGTGCGGTTGACCTCCGGCAACGGCCAGCTTTCTGCTTTGGCACCGGCCGCTTGGTTCGCCGCGTCCCGCTCCGCCCAGGCCGTCGTGGCAATTTCCGAGACGTCGCGGATCGCCTGATTCTTCACCTCGAGTTCCGCTGCGGCCGCGGCGCGCTCGGCGCGCACCCCCTCGTCCCGTCCGGCGCGGTACGCCGCCGGGAGCGCCCAAACGTGCATGTAGCCCCACAACCCGATTAGGGCCGCCAGGAGCGCCGCGCTGGTGCCCGCGAGCACCTTGTCGAGGATGCCGAGCATCAGAACGGCCACTTCATGGTTTCGAGGGTCGACCCAGACGACGCCGGGAGGGGTCGAGGCTTGCTCCTGCGAATAGAGGGGCGCGGCGCCAGCGGCGTGGGCTCTGGCGGCGTTTCGACGGCGGGCGGGGGGGTAGGCAGGGGCGGCAGCGCGGCGGCCTCTGCGGGCCTCTCTGTGGCCTCCTTCTCGGCGGCCCTGAGCTTGGTCGCCAGGTCTTTGATCTCGCCCGCGCGCTCCTGGCGGCCGTCGGCGGCGCCGAGGTCGTAGACCTGCAGCCCGGCTGCTGCGATCAGGGATGCGACCATGGCCGGAAGCACGATCCAGCGCAGGACGCGTCCGGTCGCCATGGCGTGCAGGTAGACCAGAACTGCGGACGCGGCCGCGGCGCCGGCCGGGAACCCCCACTTGGCGAGCAGCAACACGACCGCGATACCCGATCTGTCCGCGGCGGCGAGCGCAGCGCCGATCAGTAGCGCGCCGGCAACGACGGCAAGCGCCGGTTTCCAGTAGGATCTGACGGCCGCGACCGCGCCTGTCGCGTCATTCGCTGGCGCCGGTAGGGACGTATCGGCCGGATTTGTAGTCGTCGACGTGCCAGCCTTCCAGAACACCACAGACGGCAATCGCGGCCACCGAGACCGCAACGACGCCCAGAAGGACGTGATTTTCAGCCAGAGCTTTGACAGCATCGGCAACCCCTTGTGAATTGGAGAAGATATCCTTGAACGTCATGTACCCGCCCGCGCCCGCCGCGCCGACGCCGAAGAAGTCCTTGACGCGGCCGATGAGAGCGAGCTTACGCGATAGGGGACGCAACGCCTGAACGGTCGCCTCTTCCGGCGCGGGCAGCGCCGCGGGCTTTACTTCCGTCAACCACGGCTCATGCTCCGGCTCTGCCGGGATCTCGGCCGTAGTTTGTTCGTCCGTATCCCGCAAGACGGCTTGCGCCTTGGCGAACCACGCCTTGCGCGCGGTCATGCCGTTGGCCCCGCCGTTGACACGGCGCGACACCGCCTCGACGCCCGCACCCTTGGCGATCAGCGCCGGGCAACCCAGGTGCCTCCATTCGATGAAGCTCGCCGGCCAGCCGAACTCCGGCTTTTCCAGCAAGCCAGGATTGGCGAGGCAGTCGACGCCAAGCTCGCGCGCGATGATCGCGTAGATCTCGCGACCCGTGCATTGCAGCGGTGAGCGGCCGATGAACTTGGCGCCGTCGCCGGGCTCACTGTTGCCGAGATCCTTGACGCGGTTGCCGTAGACGGTCTCCGCCAGGAGATCGCCGTCCTGCGCGCACCGCGCCGCGACCTCTGCCGGTGTGCAGCCCTTGAACTCGGGGATCGTCTTTATCGCCAGTCGTACGCGATAAGCGTACACTTCAAGGATGCGTTCGGGGCGGAACCGCATCACCTCGCGGCAGTCGTTCAACCGCAGCCCATCCGTCTCGGCAGAGACCTGGGCCATGAAGTGCTGCCAGTCGGGCAGCGTGACGACGCCATACTTGACGCCAAGCGCCGGGTGCATGCGCGCGAAGCAATCGAGCCACGCCGGGTCGGCGTGCGGCCAGAAGCGCTGCAGATCTGACTTGGAAAATCTCATGTCGGCCATCCCCCCGTGGCGTCATAGCTTTCGATGGCGGCCAGGGTCGCGCGATCATTGGCTCCGACCGTTGCCTTGATGTTGGCTTTCTTCGTCAGGTAGACCTGAATGAAGGCATCGTAGCGCGCCCCGATCTGCCGCCCGATGTCCTTGATATCGTCGTGCGTCAGCAGGATCGGCGATGTCGCACCCTTCGGCGTCCAAGGGCGCGGGTTCGGCGTGATGTTGAGCGCGACGCCCATCAGTGCCTTATCGATATTGTCGCGCGAGCCGTCGTCCATGCCGTAGGCGTGAGACCCCGCCGACGTCGTAACGCTGACGCTATCGACCTGTAGCTTGGTCGTCATGACCGACCAGCAGAGCGCGATGCGTGCTTCGCGCGCGGCCGCGATGACCGGCGCGATGTCGCGTGGCGTCGTCGTGAATGTGCCGTCGCCGTTGTCGGTGACGATGAACAGCCGATCGTCGGGGCGCGGCTGCGGATCCATGACGGTGATGCCCTCGGCCGCAAGTTCCTCGGGCGATGCCGTGCGCAGCCACCCGGCCAAGTGCTGGACATCGTCGACGCCAACGAAGGACGCGTCCGGGTTTAGGGTCTGGCCGTTGCGGCGGTAGAGTGACATGGGACGTGTCTCCGGTTAGCGAGCGTTGGCAGGGGTCTGCAGCGGCATGTCGGCGAAGGCGGCGAAAATATAGCTCGCACCAGAGGAGTTATATCCAGCCGTCGTGTTGCGGATTTTAAAGCCGGTGCCCGTGATGTCGATATCGGCGCCGCTCCCCTCCGCTGCCGTGGTGTCAGCGAGAATCTCTGCCGCCTCCGGGTTGGCCGTCTCACGCGCGCAATCCCAGATGAACCAGTCGCCGGTTGTGCTGGTGCATTTCACCCAGACGACCGCCGGGCGGAAGCCGCAATAGACGAATGGGCCATCGCTCGAGCCATTGCCCTGGTAGGCGCCAAAACGCGAGAACCCTGGCACCTCTGCGAAAAGGTAAGCGATGTAGGTTGCGGTATTGGTGTTTACCGTTGCCTGCGTGCCAAGCGAAAACACCGATGACGTCGGCGTTGCTGAGTTCCATGCCGTCGCATCCGCTACAGCGGCCGCCGTGCTATCGAGGATGAGTTTCGACCCGTTTCCGACTGCGGTGTGGTAGACAGTCCAGTCGGTCGCCCCGGACCGGCCCTTGACCAGCATCATTGACGGCACAACGCCGAGCGCATGCGCAATCGTTCGGTTAGCCCCATTCCCGGTATAGCTGACGATGTCGAACCCGGGCAGAGCACCCTTTTTCCAGCACCACGCGACGAACGACCCGGTATTGAAGTTGACCTGCCCGGCGCCGACGTTGTCCGTTCCGAGTGAAAACCCGCTGGCGTCGAACGAGGTCAGTGACACGCCCGCGCCTTCTGCCACTTCCGCCGCGGCAAGGTCGCTCGACAGATGAATGCGCACGCCGCGCACGCTGTCGAAAATGTTGTGGCTCACTGCGCTATCGCGCCGCTTGATCCAGACGAGATCCGGCTGGAAGCCGACGGAGACCGACTTCGCCGCGCCGGTGCCCGCATAGGTCACGGTCTTGAAATAACCGGCGGGCTTCGGGACCGATGCGGCAGCAATGTTCTGCGTCGTCGGTGCTTTGAAATTGGTCGGCGCCGTGTAGGCGAACGCGCGGTGCCCGAAATTGGCCGCCAAATCGGCGTAGGGCGTGTAATAGTCCATGATCAGCGGGATCAGCGCCTCGGCCGGGATCGACGACCAGTGCGGGTCGGTGCCGGTTGCAGGGTTCGCCGTGCCCGATGTATTCCACCAGACGCCGTTCTTCCCCATCCATAGTTTGGCGCTGTCGGCATCGTAGGCGACCATCAGCACATCGCCAGCCCCAGACGGGACCGAGGCCCCACCCCACGCAGGGCCGTTGGCGTTGCGCTGCTCCGACGTGTTGGAGAACGACAGGCCGTTGTACGGCCCATACGCGGACCACATGATGCCATAATAGGGATCGGATACGCTGCCGTTGTACGCCCACCCGCGGTAATCCCTGACGACGCTCGCCGCCACGAGACCGGCCGACACGAGGTACGGGTTCGCCGCGAGGTTGGTCAACTCCCAATACCACTTGCCCGTTTTCGGCAGCGCGAACGAGGCACGCACGCCCGCGGTTTGCGTCGTCGCATTCAGCGTCACGCGCAGATTGCCTTCCGACAGGACGACGATGCTGTCCTTGTCGATCGGGCTCAGCACCATGCAGTTGTTCGTCGGTGTGTCGAGCGAGGCGTCGCGCGTGTAATCGCTCGCGACCGAGATCCCTGACGGCGTCCAGTTGTTGCCGTTGCCAGACCGGTCGGCGCCGATCGCGGCCGCCGTCGCTGCGGACGCGTCAGAGAAATCGAGATAGGATCCGTTAGCACCAAAGCTGCCGCTATACTTCTTCGGCACCCACTCGCCGCTCGTTGCATCCGTGCGGCCGAAGTACGAGCCATCGAGTTGCTGACCGTCGACGTCATTGATCTCCGAATGGACGCCATCGAAATAGTTGCCACTCAACGAGGCGTTATAGCCAATGTAGTTGGCGGCCGCCGCGTGCCATGCCACGTCGGCATTGAGCGTCGGATTGTTCAGCGTCGCCCAACTCGTAATCTCGACGTTGTTGACGTAGGCGCGGATGCGATTGTTTGCGGTTGCCTGCGTCGTGTCGACGGCGATGACGAGATGGAAATGCGCCGTCGGATCGCGGAACACCGCGTTCGACACACGCCATGTCGTTACGCCGCCAGCAATGACAAGCTGATCGGACGCGTTGAACTCGGCATAGAGCGTCGCTGTATCGCTCGCCGTCGTGCCGACCGAGATCAGCGTCTGGCGCGCGCCGAGAACACCGCGCTTCAGCCACCGGCTATGCGTGAAGATCTTGGCACTCGTCGGCGCTCCGCCCGGCGTCCGGCTCATTTGTGCGCTGTTGCCGCTCCGTGTGCGCAGCGACTTGCCGACGGAGTACGCCTGCACCTTCGAGACGTTGGCGACTGCCGCTGCAAGCGCTAGGCTCATGATCGATCACGCCTTGTTGTCGAGTTGGTAGCCGATGAGGCGCATGTACGTCCCATCCCATCGGAACGCGAAGCTGTCGCACTTGCCCGACGTGCTCGATGGCGTGATCGCCGAGACGCCCTTGAAATTGGCGCCGAAGCTCAGGGAATGCGTCGTCGTATAGTCGACCGTGAACAGGTAGACGCCACCCGTTCTCGCTTGGCTTGGGTTGGCGATGGTGAAGTTCGATCCGTTGACCGCGATCGTGGCGTTCTGGATCGCATAGCCATCCCACCCGGTATTGTGCGTCAGCGCCTGCGGGCTGGCCGTCTGCACCGCCGTCCAGACCTGCTCGAGGTCGAGATACGCCGTGCTGGCATAGAGCGGCTTACCGGACTTGCGCTGGTAATGCAAACACGTCCAGTTGCCGGTTCCATCCGATGAAAAAATAGCCGCATCACCCGCGGCCGTGGTGATGTTCGCCGCCGTCGGTAGGATCAGGCTTGTTGCGTTGTACGTCAGCAGCAACGCTGCCGCGAAGGTGACAAACCTCAAGAGGTTCGATCCGGTGCCAAGAGAGGTGATCGTCGTCGTTCCCGTGATCGAGACACGCATCGAGGTGACAGTCGAGATGTCGCAGGTCGCCGCCGAGGCAATGGCACCGGTCGAATAATCCCCCGAGATCAACGCGGCGCCGTTTTTCTTCTGGTAGACGAGGCACGTCCAATTGCCGGACCCGTCGGAAGATAGAATGGCGCTATCGCCTGCGGCCGTAGTGATGTTGGCCCCAGTCGGGAGAATGAGGCTCGTCGCGTTGTGCGTCAGCGTCAGAATGGCTGCAAAGGTGACGAACCGCAGCTTGTTCGTCTTTGTGCCAAACGAGGTGATGGTCGTGGTCCCGGTGACCGAAATGCGGTCGGAGGCAGCGGCGCCGATGTCGCACGTCGCCGCCGAGGCCACTGCCACGGTGTCATGCGTCACCATGTCAGAGAAGATTTCGTGCCGTGACATTGCCCGCGTCTCCTTACGTGCTGATCGCCCAGAGCTTGCAGACGTCGCCTGCCTGCGGCGTGAACGTGAACGTCAGGTTCGATCCTGCAACCGTGAAGCTATCGCCGGGAATCTGCGCCACGCCGTTGTAGACACAGAAGACGCCATAGGCGTCACGCGGCGTGAAAGCCGCTGTCGCAACCTTCAAGGCGAACGTCGTCGTGCCACCGTTGAAACCGGCCGAGACATCGTCAATCGCGGTAGATCGCGTGCCGGTCTCCTGGCGTAGAGCCGCTGCCGAGGCGATCGTCTGCAACAGCGTCGTCATATAGCCGGTCGGGGTGACGCTCGAGACGCCGGTCACCGTCTTCATCGCCACCATGACGATGTCGAGGCCGGCCGCCGGTGGCGTCGTGAAGGTGATCTGCGTCCCCGCTACGGTGAAGTCAGTCCCGGGCTTCTGGTACGCTCCGCCGAGGAACAGCCAGATCTGCGCTGCGCTCGATGGCGTGAACGCTGCGCCGCCGATCGCGAGAGAGAAGACGGCGAGCACGCCGTTGAACGACCCTGCGATGTCGTCGAGGACCGCATGCTCGTAAAGGATAGTCGGGCTCGGCCCGACGTAAGATGCCGCCAACTGCTGCGCCGACGTCGCGGCCGCGCTCGCCGAGGCTGATGAGGCAGCGGCAGCGGCGGACGACTGCGCCGCCGAACTGGCAGAGGCGCTTGCTGACGCGGCGGCTGCAGCTTGCGAATCTGCCGCGTCATCGGCATGCCCTTCGGCAACCAGGATTATCGCATCGGCGTAGGTCTTGTTGACCGCGTCGCCTCCCTCGGTCGGGGCCGCGACGTTCTTGATCTGCTTCGACCCGGCGTCGTAGGCGAGACCGGCGACGTCGGTTGCCAGGGCCCGCGCGATGGCCACGCGCTGCTGCTGGCCCCCACTCAGGAACTCCAGGTTGCTGTGCAAAAGTTCAGTGATGCCGAGTAACTCCGCGTAGTTGGCAATGTTCTGCGTCATGGTTTCCACTGGCAATCCCAGCTGCTCCATGCCAAATGCCAGTTCTTCTATGACGGTCTCCGAAACGAATGCACCCTCGGGTTGCTGGTTCACATAGCCAACTAGATGAGAAAACTCGTGCGGTTGTTTTCCAGCCAACTGATTGCCTTCAAGCCAAACTTCACCGGATAGTTGTCCGCTGGAATAAAACGGCACGAGCCCGGTGAGTGCGCGCAACAGAGTGCTTTTTCCCGAGCCGGTGGGGCCACAAATGAGGGCAAATTCTC
>ERZ650308.1646-NODE-1646-length-11459-cov-4.103385_pt1 | contig 11459 bp, 9 predicted proteins | sample MGYA00376244_ERZ650308 | MGnify/ENA primary metagenome ERZ650308 (study PRJEB26733, sample SAMN07839295) | wastewater metagenome | biome: small river; feature: stream; material: water | place: USA: North Carolina | collected 2016-04-26 ...
ACAGCACGCCGTTGTGCGCCAAAGAAATTTCCCCAGGACGCGGTGGCGTGCCACCTGTAATACTGCACATTAATTGCAAACAGGATGAATATGAGCACATTAAATGCAATCAAGGTATCTAGGCTAGTTACTGGTCCGGTAAGAGCGATTGGCGTTCAATCCAGAAGCATCACAGGAACCATGCCCGATGGCAATCGATACGAATCTTCGTTAGAGCGAGATTTCATGTTGCTGTTGAAATTCGACACAGCAGTGGATATCTACACGCCGCAGCCGTTGAGCATCAACTATCAAGATAAAGATGGAACACGGCATCGCTACACGCCAGATGGTTTGATTGAATGGCGTAAAGATTTGAATCTGTCAGACGTTCGACCGGTCCTTGTCGAGGTTAAGTACAGAGAAGAGTTTTGCGGCTCATGGCCATCTTGGCGAGCGCGCTTTCGTGCAGCAAAGAACTTCGCAAAAAGTAAAGGATGGGAGTTTGTTGTTTTTACAGAGCGCGAAATCCGCACACCGCTTCTTGAGAATGCTAGTTTTTTGCTGCCCTACCTTAACCGAGCAGACTCCCCTGAAACAGAAGAGTGGGTACTTGAGAGGCTATCAATACTCACGCAAACAACACCTAAAAATCTTGTAGAGGCACTATTTCAAGATAAATGGAATCAGGCGACAGTGATTCCCGTCGTGTGGCGCCTCATTGCTGAAAGGCGTATTGGAACTAACCTCACTGAGACGCTCACTATGCGCTCAGCGATTTGGACGTTGAGGGGCTGATATGAGTAGATTAATTCCAGGAACACCAATTCTGTGGCGAGATCAAAAATGGATTCTTTTAGACATTCCGGCTCTTGACCGGGTACTTGTTCGCAATCCTGAAAGTGGTCAAACAGAGCTTGTTTCTCCCGCTGAAATTAAGCTCGATCAGCCAACTGGTAATGCTGTTAACGGGCTCATGTGCGTCAGTGATGAAGAGTGGAGCGATGCATGGCAACGGTTTGAAGCGATACGACCGTTGTTAAATCGTGGTGCCCGAACGCGAACTAGGCAAGAGGTCTTAGACGTAGCGAATGCGCTGGGTAAGGATGCAACCACCATATATCGATGGATTGCAAAGTGGGAGAGCTCCAAAACTGTATCTTCGTTGATCAGGTCTGGACGCAGTGACAACGGTAAATCTCGACTGCCAGAAACAGTCGAGGCGATAGTGCAAAGTGCCATAGAAAGTTCTTTCCTCGTAAGAGAGCGTCCAACGCCAGTCGAATTGTGGGAGCGCGTTGCGATCGAATGTCGAAAGATTGGGCTAAAACCTCCGAACCTATCGACAGTGCGTCGTCGGATTAACCGCCTACAAGATCGCTTAGTTATGGCTAAGCGTCATGGGAGCAAAAAAGCGCGAGAAAAGTATGAGCCTTTACACGGCTCTTTCCCGGGAGCGAATGTGCCATTGGCGGTATATCAAATTGATCACTCGCCAATTGATGTGATTCTTGTTGACGAAAAGTATCGACGCCCAATTGGACGGGGCTATCTGACGATCGTCACGGATAGTTGTACACGAATGCTTGCTGGCTTTTGCGCATCTCTTGATGCGCCAGGTGCGTTGACAGCGGGCCTAGCGATGTCGCATGCAATTCTTCCAAAGGCGAAATGGTTGGCAGAACGAGACATTGATGCTAATTGGCCAATTAGCGGAGTGCCCGCAAAGGTCTACGCTGACAATGCATCAGAGTTTCGTGGAACGATGTTAGAGCGTGCATGTCGAGAGTACGGCATCGTGATGGAAAACCGCCCCAAAGGCTTACCGAACTACGGCGGGCATGTTGAGCGACTTTTTAGAACGTTCATGCATCGAGCTCAGAGTCTTCCTGGTACAACGTTCTCCAACGTCCAAGAGCGTGGCGACTATGACTCTGAAGGTCGAGCAGTAATGACACTGGCAGAGTTTGAAAACTGGTTCACGACCTTTGTGACGAAGGTCTACCATCAACGTCCTCATTACGGTATTGGGCGAGTGCCGCCAGTTAAGCTTTTCGAGCAATTTGTTCTCGGAACACCAACGACAAAGGGGATCGGACTGCCCGAGCCTATTCAAAACGAATACAAACTCAGGCTGGACTTCATGCCATTTGTCGAACGAACGATACAAGAACATGGTGTGGTGATCGACAACATTCACTACTACGCAGATGTCTTGCGCCCATGGATACACGGGCGTGATCCCAACAACGCAAAGCTGAAAAGAAAATTTGTTTTTGCACGTGATCCACGCGACATCGGGGAGGTCTACTTTCTTGATCCAGAGACCAAGATCTACTACCCAATTCCATATCGAGACTTAACGCATCCCCGTATAAGTGTTTGGGACTTGAACGCTGCACTTAAGAGGATTGCCGAACAACCTGAACTTCAGGCGGATGAAAAAACTATCTTTGAGGGGTTGGAGGAAATGTCACGCATCGCGAAAGATGCAGCAGAAAAATCAAAATCTGTTAGACGATCAATGCAACGCCGTGCAAATTGGCGGAAGGGCTCATCGATCATTCGTGAGACGCAACCGATTGCACCTAAAGAATCGTCTTCTTGGGGTGTAGACGTCATGCCCTTCGACGACATCGAGGAGGCTGAATGAGCTCATATCCACATCTGTCTGATACGGCTGCAAGCAAGCTTTCGTTGTCTAACGCAGAAAGAATCCAACACATTAAAAAGCCCCGCTGGATTGGTTATGACCGAGCGCGGGAAATCATTACGAAACTGGAAGATTTACTCGTTCACCCAAGGCAACCACGAATGCCTAACTTGTTGATTGTTGGGGAAACGAACAATGGCAAAACCATGCTGGTTTCGAAGTTCCGTGAAAAGCATCCAGCAGAAGAAAACCCCAATGGAGAAGCCGTCAACATTCCAGTGCTTTACATACAAGCCCCACCCTCTCCAGATGAAGGGGCAATTTATAGCGCGATTTTGAATAGGTTATTTGAAAACTCAAGGAGAGGTGAGTCCATCACGTCTAAGCGCGATCGAGTTGTTTCCGTATTGCGCCGCGTGAACCTTGGGATGATCATGGTCGATGAGCTTCAGCATCTATTGGCAGGGTCTTATGTGAAGCAAAGAAGTTTTCTGAACGTTCTAAAGTACATGGGGAACGAGCTGTGCGTACCAATCGTCGGAATCGGAACTACTGAAGCTGTTAGAGCCATACAAACGGACCCACAGCTTTCTAATCGTTTCACGCCAGAGGTCCTGCCTAGATGGACAAAAAATTCGGAGCTTGCGCGTTTGTTGGCAAGTTTTGAGAGAGTGCTTCCGCTGCAGAAACCTTCGCAACTGTCAGAGCCTGTGATGGCGACAAGAATTGTGGACGTAACCAATGGAACCATTGGTGAAATGTCTACATTGCTTAATGCCGCCTCCATTTATGCAATCAAGACAGGCGAAGAGAAGATCACACTCGAAACACTAGAGGCTTGTGGCTATATATCGCCAGAGAAGAGAAAACAGGTAGCTACGACTTTGTAGAGGCTTTCGTGGTTCTTAGGTTGTGGCCTATACATCCGCACCCTTTGCCGGATGAGTTGTTGTCTTCATGGATGATACGCATCGCTCACGGCAATGGATTCAAAGTACACAACTTTTACGCGGAGTTTTTCGGTCGTGAAAAACAGATCTGGAATCGCGACATTGACCATCATGCTCCGCTATGGCTGCTAGAGGCGTTAGAAGAACGAACAGGCGTGAGCCGAGCACGTATTGAGCAAACAACATTGCGGAATTTTGAGTCTTGGGTATTTGATGAATTTACTGAAAACGGAATTACCAAAGGAGTACTCCCGTTGGGGGTTTTCCATAGAACACGGCGATCATTTGGCCAACAGTTTTGCCCACTTTGCTTTCGTGAAGATTCTCAGCCCTATCTGCGACGTAGGTGGCGATTAGCGCTGACCTTTATTTGTGATCGACATCGCGTTTTTATGCAAGACAGATGTCCTACATGTGAACGTCCGTTGATTCCTCATCGAGCTGATTTTGGTGCGCGTTTAGGCGTACCTGAAAAAACAACAATGGGGCGTTGCTACAGCTGCAGATCTAGGCTTGACACTGTTGTTATCACCGCAGCACCAGAGTTAGTTCAGGTACAAAAATTCCTCAACAAAGTGCTGAGCATGGGCTATGTTGAATTAGGTGATGCCACCATGTATTCGCCTCAATTTTTTGAGGGCTTGCGCAGAATCATGCGAATTGCCCCGAGTGAAGTTGTGTTTTCAAAAAAGAGGCCAGTCTTTGAGCTTGCATCAATTCAGCAAAGAGCCTTGCTTCTACAGTTTTCAATGCAGTTGATTGAGAGTTGGCCGTCGAAACTCTTGATGCGATGTGAAGAAATTCCGCATGCTTACACAACTCTCATGGCTGCTGGTGATGTGGTGCCATATTGGTTGCAATCAGTACTTCGGAGAAATGTGTATTTGGGTAAAGCAAGAATTTCAAAAGAAGAGGCGGCAGCAATGGCGAATATCGCTGCTGGGCAAGGGGTGACGGGGTCGGTGACTGCTCGAGTTAGAAAGTTGTGGGGGCGAGATATCGGACACCTTGTTGAATTGAGCAAAACTGTGGATAACGAATCGGCGGGTATGTTGATCAAGTCGCTTGATTGCGAAATGTCGGTTGCTGCGAATCAAGTCCAAAACCTTTTGCTGCGTGACATGGTGATGTTTATATCGGCACGTTGTCTGAAATTGACACTTGGCGATCTGACACGATTTGAAATCAAAGATTTTGAAGTGGTTGAGAGCGTAATTGCAAAGCGACTGTCTTGGGTTTGTGTTCAAACTCGAGAAGAGGCTTACGCAATGTTGTGTTGGTACATGCAGGTTTTCAGACCGCGCATGGCGTCAAAAAACGAAAGATCTCTTTTTGTCTCATGTCATGGAGGTGCCTTATCAACAAGTGGCATAAGTGCCCGCTTTGTAAGAGCAGTTACCGCTGCAGGCCTTCGAGGCCGTATTCCAAGCTGGGATCGATGGATTAGTTAGACGCAGCTCAACGCATAAAAATTCAAATCTGTTCTGTACATCAAGGTCCTACTTTGAATGTTTTAAAGCGTAGGTCGCTTGAAGAGAATGCCCGTAATGCACACTGATTTTTCGTCTGGAGGCTTAGCAACATGCTCTTAGTAGGTGTAACGGCATTGATGACCTTTGCTGCTTTTATGCTGGCAGTTTATTTCGGCCTCAAAGGCAGATGGTTTTTGGCCGCAATTTGTCTGAGCTGCTTTTTTATTTTGATTGCCCCGTCTACAGCGTTATCAATTGGATTTCTCACTGTCTAATAAACAGCTCGGGTCTATTTCAAGGAGTGCATAGTGAAAATTGAGTCAGTTCGAATCGAGAATTTTCGTGGGTACAGGGATGAAACGATAAACCTAGGTGATTACTCCTGCTTCGTTGGTCCTAACGGCTCTGGAAAATCAACAATTCTGACGGCATTGAACGTATTTTTTCGTCAATATAAAGACTCAAAAACAGATCTAAGCAAGCTCTCAGCGGACGACTTCCACCATAGAAACGTAAAAGAACCTATACGAATCACCGTTACTTTCAGTGACCTGTCTGCAAAAGCTACGACCGATCTTTCGGACTATGTTCGGCAGGGGCGACTTATTGTCTCGGCGGTAGCGAAATATGACGCTAATGCGGAGCGCGCCGAAGTGCTTCAGTTCGGAAATCGACTTGGAATGGAGGCTTTTCGGAGGTATTTTGAAGCTGAAAAGAGTGGCGTCAGTGCGCAGGATCTCCGCGGAATCTATGAAGAGCTAAAGACAGCGGTCCCAGAGCTTCCCACGGCTAGGACGAAGACGGAAATGGCTGACGCATTACAAGATTTTGAGGCAAGACATCCAGAAAGTTGCTCACTCATTCCCAGCGAAGATCAGTTCTACGGTGCATCTAAAGGAGCGAATCGCTTGACACCCCATGTTCAATGGGTCTTTGTTCCAGCGGTAAAGGACATTACTGAAGAAAGTCAAGAGTCAAAGACCTCTAGCTTAGGACAGCTCCTGGCTCGAACTATTAGGTCAAAGATCAATTTCACCGAGAAGGTGGAAAAGCTCCGAGCTGACTTGCGAGATCACTACCAAGCAATGCTAGATGCCGAGCAGTCGGTTCTGGATAGTCTTTCTCTTTCGCTCGAGGAAAAGCTTAAGGATTGGGCCCATCCTGAGGCTCGAGCTAAGGTTCGGTGGTTTCAAGATTCTGAGAAATCCGTGAAAGTAGAGGAGCCTTGGGCGCACATCCGAATCGGTGAGCGAGGCTTCGAAAGCGATCTCGCTAGGTTTGGGCATGGCATGCAGAGGTCATTTATGTTGACGCTGCTTCAGGAGCTCGCTGGCTCTAATGGTGGAGATGCTCCGACATTGATTTTGGCGATTGAGGAGCCAGAGCTATATCAACACCCACCGCAAGCGCGATATCTCGCAGAGGTGCTACATGATTTATCGGAGGATCAAACACAAGTTTTGTTGTGCTCTCACAGTCCACTCTTCATTCCGGGAGATGACTTTGAGACTGTACGTGTGGTGAGGGAGTCCGGTAAACCGTCAGCCACCTACGTTTCTCAATTGACGTACAAAGAACTCACAGAGGCGCTACACGGCGCTGGTCAAAAAATGCTCAAAGAGAAGGGGATGTTAGCCAAGCTATATCCTTCTTTTAATGCCGCGCTTAATGAAATGTTCTTTTGCAAGGTCCTCATCTTGGTAGAAGGGATTGAGGACGTTTCTTACATCTCAACATATGTATCTCTATGTGGTCTGTTGCCTCAATTTCGGCGCTACGGATGTCACATAGTTCCTGTCGGGGGTAAAAGCGAGATTGTCAAGCCTTTGGCTATGGCCAGACAACTAAAGATCCCTGTGTATACGGTCATTGACGCTGACACTGATAAGGAGAAAGAAGTCGAGATCGTCAAACATAAAAAAGACAACGCATCTATTCTGTCGCTGCTGGGGTACCGCGAAGAAGAGTCTTGGCCCGTGGCTTCAATTTGGCAAACTGACCTAACCATCTGGAAGACAAATATCACGAAGGAGGTGCGTGATGAGCTAGGCGATGGATGGAAAACTTATCTTGATGAAGCAGCTGCCTTCTATGGAAATTCCGGAGGACTGGAGAAAAATCCACTTGCGATATCGCGTGCGCTCGAAGCGGCGTGGAACGTTGGCGTTCGGTCGGCATCACTGGAGACGTTAGCGAAAGGAATAATCTCATTCGCTGAGATGTCGCTTGAACGGTGATCTATGCTCAGCCAGCACTTACTACGTCTCATGAAGCTTGCCACGTATTCTCGCGATATCTTCATAGTACTTAAAAGAGAGTTTTGTGAATAGGGCAGGATCTACGTGTTGAATATGCGCTAAATGACCGACAAGCTTAGGCACGTCATCTGCCATGAGTCTCTTTTCTTTGTACAGTTTTAGCAAAAGTCGAACATGATCGCGGTAATTGGCATGAACTACGATGCCGCCTAAGTTGTTGATGCGCAAACCCGTGACAAGCGTTGAGCCACCAGGGCGGCTCATGAACCGAGTCTTTGCTGCATTGATTGAAAGAGTAGGGCTCTTGGTTGCAACCAACGTTTTTTCAAATGCCTCCAAGAATTTGTTGCATGCCCCAGGCTTGTCAGTAGAAAAGATGAAGTCATCAGCGTAGCGAGTGACGACTGCAGCACCAAAATCTTTGTCATTTGAGATGAGCGCCGCTAAATGGCAGTCTATTTTGTACATCACTGCATTCGCAATCCCCGGTGAGGTGGAATAGCCGATGGGGAGCCTTCCTGCTTGATCGAAGCAAACATTCTCGATCAATGCCAGCGAATCTGGCTCACAAGCCCAAGGGGGTAACAAAAATTTTGCAGCCCAAATCACCTGAACAAGATCGCTACTTTTGATTGAGTGGTAAAAGTCGGAAATGTCGATTCGAACAGAGTATGTTGAATCGCTATGTGCTGTAGCGTTATCAAGAATTGACTTACCCGATCTAAACGCTGTCGCTATTTCATGTACGGGTAAGTGTTCAATCAGTGAATTGTTTAACCAGGACAATACCGGTTTGAGAGTGAGAGCAGGTTGCACGATGGTTCTCGCACCTCCTGATCGTTTCGGTATTGTGAACTGTCGAGTTCGATTTCGTGCTAAGGCCACAGTGCGTCGAACGCTTTCTGTAGGAAGAAGCAAATCGCTCGCAATCCTCTGAATGATTTCAGCCATGTTGAAGTCGTTCCGGATGAAATTTGAGGTGATAAACGCGAAAGGCCGACATCAAAGCGTACGTATCAGTGCGATATTGAAGAAAAGAGTCTGTAGACGATGCTTTATAAACTCTAGTTTTTTCATCAATTTGCTGCACCGTGACAAGTTGACTTTCTCGAAGCACACCCAATAAACTTTTCACAGTGTCAAAGCCTTTCTTGCCGAATATAGCTTTGAGTATGAGAATGATTTCCTCATGGCTGATTGGTCCTGCAAACAGGACAAGGTCATGTACGAAGTAAAGACACGTCTTGTTCATTTCGAGACTTGACAACACGTCATAGTCCACAGGTGTTCCGTGGCTTGATGTATGTGCGATAGCGTTCTTTACTTCCGGAAAGGTGGCGCCAATGCCATCTAGCATCTTCGTACCATTCGGCGCCATGGGGTACCAAATTACGGGTGCTTTGGTCTCCTCTAAGGCCGCTATCGGCCCAAGATTGATGAACGAGGCGCTGCTCTTGAACTGAGAGTCATTTATGACTATCAGTTTTTTACGTAAGGCTTCATGCGCAAAAGCTCAAAGCTCACAATATGCGCTCTCACTCTCCAATACGATGATCACCTTGTCGGCGACCTCTGCGATTTTGTGTTCGAGATCAAGCGCATTCTTTGTGTTGCCATATTTGCGAAGTTCATTGAAAACGCCTTCAGCATATATGACAGTCGAAGTCACTGATGCCTTCTGAATAAAGTTTTTCAGACTCGTTCTGCGTACGGAGGGCGTATCGGGTGCTTGGTTCGCGCCGCATAGAAAGATTAACTGGCGACTTCGCGATAAAAGAGGGGGGCTGGCCTTTAAGGCCAGCCCAAACTTTTCAAGTCGTGTACCAGTGGCACTTTTATTGTGAAGCAATGTGCGCATGGCAGCCTACATATTGCGTCGAAGGAATCCAACTCGGATTCCTGCCGACTGGCGGGAATCCGAGTTGGACTCCTTCGCCGAACGGTAAAAATGCAAGGCGGATCGCGACCCGCGACCCGGCTCAGCCGAAGCTGAACAAATGCTAGGCATCCATATTATGCATTTATGTGGAAGATGTCTGTCAAAGTAAATCTTATGTTGCATTTGTGCTGAAGATTGATTGTTGGCCGATTGTCGAAGACCAGTCGTTCGTTTTGCTGCTTGACCGATAGCATTCTCTGTTTTTTAGATCACAGTGACTAAGTTAAAAAGGGCGCATAAACGATTTATGAATTTGACTTGCAAGTGCCTCAGCGCCGCGTTGTTTTGCGTGCCGAATAGTGGTGAATCGCCAGTACGAATTGAAATCTTCGGTTGCTTGCCAACCATTGTGTTTGGCAACTGCTTCCATAAAGTAATCTAAGCGTTTAGCTGCTATCTGACTGCCGTTACCAGAACGAAGAAGAAGCATAGATAGCTCTCCAGCCCGCTTGTGTTCAATATCGATGAGGTAATGCCAGACTCCACCAATATGAATGGCTGCGACAACAAAAGCGCGTGTATGGCCAAAAGATGTGGACATTCGTCGCCAACTGCGAGCTCGTCTGTCACTGGACCTAAAGAAGTTAACGATACGCCCGTCGGCTTCACGTTTTTGGTGAGAGGGTGAAACCGCAACGGTTTCGAAAATAAGACCGTCACGTGCAAGCACATCAAGAGCATCAAAAAGATGTTGAAGCGTTACAGGTATGACGGGTTCTTTAACAGGTATTACGTCCGCAGGCGCTGTGCCAGATTCGCCTTGTGCATCAAAGGTGGATAAAAGGCCGTTGAATGGTTCACTATTCAGAGGCAATTGCTTGCAACTCCTGTAGCGCTGAACGTCTTTTTCTCTATTTAGAATCTCAAGGTCTACAGGCGTGAAGACATCGGCTGCCTGAATTGCAATGTTGTCAATCTGTTCGCCCGGTGCTTCTTCTGATGTCAGTGTTTGATCAGAGCCATCAGAAGACGGTGTCTCAAGAGGCTTTGTAAACCATGCATCTTCAAGATCTTCACTGTCAGAATTAGCACCTTTTAGGCCGTTATTTTTTCTATCAATTACCAGTTGAGAAAAAACCAGTGAAACATCTAAAGCGAGTATCTGTGTAGCAAGGAATCCCCAAACGGTAGTGTCAAGGCCATCACGCTCACCGCCAAAAGGAATAGGTTTTCCAGCGAGGCGAAGAGTGACCTCATTGCTAAATGGCATACCAAAGCGAATGTGTAACTTGGGCTCACCAGCGCCAATGTGATTTACGCTAGACGCAATAAAGTGCGCTCGCATTCGCCGATATTCCCTTGTGGCAACAGGATCAGCAAGTAAGTTGGCAATGCGAGGTCCCTCTGCGTCTTTAAAGTTCTTAAATAGATTGATCCGAAATGTATTTGGCTCATCTGCAATGCGTCCGTACTCAGCGTCAACGATCTTGTCTACCTGGCCATGAATGAAGAGTCGCGTCGCTGCGGGTGATGTGGCAAGTGCAGACTGAAACAATACCGTTGAGGGGATGATTAAGATCTGCGTGCGGTTTTTGGGATCGCTGCTGATCGCAACAGCGGCCCATGATTTAGCGATGTCGCGATAGTCTGAACCGCCAACCTTATGACGAAATGGCGGTAATAGGGGCACCTTGCGACCGCTCAGCTCGATATGACCATCAAGTCGAATTAGTTGAAAGCTTTGCCAGTGCACAACCTGTGTGTCACGAGCAAGTTCTTTTGGCGCTTGTATTTGGAAGCCGTTGTGCCAAACTGACCCGATTCTTAGAAGAGTCAATAGCCCAACATCGACAAGTACTTGAACAGTTCGATGCGGTTGGGCAAGTGAGGAGTTTGAGAGCGGGTCCCTAAATGTTGGTTGAAGTTCGGCTAAGTGGACTGCAATTCGAGGGACAGGACCCGCTACTCCTCGCGGAACTATGCGCCCTAGCCAGTCAAGGCGCCAAATCCCTTCGAAGGATGCGAATTCTTTAATTTGAATTGCCATTCAGGGTTGTCCCAAGCCTCTAGAACGATCGGTAAGAAATTCGAGTTGCGTGTTGACTAGATTCGTCAAATGCTCATGATTTTGCCTGTGAATAGATGGTCATATGCAAATAGTGTGCATTAATTGCAAATTATTTGCCGTTTTGTAAATAATTTGACGTCTTACACCACCGCCCACCAAGGCCACAGACGTGGCCGTGTGATGCGGGCTGCGTGTGGGCC
>ERZ650308.1649-NODE-1649-length-11439-cov-3.847681_pt1 | contig 11439 bp, 16 predicted proteins | sample MGYA00376244_ERZ650308 | MGnify/ENA primary metagenome ERZ650308 (study PRJEB26733, sample SAMN07839295) | wastewater metagenome | biome: small river; feature: stream; material: water | place: USA: North Carolina | collected 2016-04-26 ...
CTGGAGTTCAGACGTGTGCTCTTCCGATCTATGATGCCTTTTTCTTTCGACGAGCTGGAGAAGCTGCCACCCAAGCACGAAGCGCGCACCAATCCTAATTTGCAGGTGATGCGCTCGACGTATGAGATTATTGACATGCCGCCGCTAGGCACTGTCACCAATCGTGAGGCTGTCATCTTCGAAGGTGACGGACCAATCGTGATACTGCCATCCAAATGAATGAAGCTGAAAAACTACGACGTGAGATAGCGGACGCAGATCGCCGCGCTCAGGAATTGAAAAATCGGTTGGCAGCTACCGAGCGCGACTGTGCGCACAACTGGTCGAAGCCAGTTTACAACCCTATCGTGCAGGAAGCCTACACCGACCCTGGCGATCCTCCCGGCACCATGGGTATTGACTGGCGCGGTCCATGCTACGTACCGCGTAAAGAGACCAAGCGCTGGACGCGGACCTGCTCCAAGTGCGGCAAGGTGGAACACACCCAGAGCGTCAATACGCAGACCACCGAGATCCCTCGTTTTTAAATGCACGACACAAAACATCTGATCGCGCAGGCTGAGACCCTGCGTGCGGACATTCGCAGGCACGACGACCTGTATTATTCGCAAGGGCATCCGACCATTTCGGACGCTGAGTATGATGAGATGATGCAGAACCTGCGCACCATCGAGGCAAGCTGTCCCGCGGCTGACATCGCTGACAGCCCTACCAAGCGCATCGGCATCACCGTGCTGGATGGGTTCGCCAAACGCAAACATGCGTCGCCCATGCTCAGTCTGGACAATGTGTTTGATGAGGAAGCTTTGCGTAAATTCTACGACAAGGTCGCTGCACATTTCGGCGTGTCTGAAATAGAAACCTGCATCGAGCCCAAGATTGACGGGCTGGCGGTGTCGGTTGTTTACGAAGACGGCAACCTTGTCGCCGCCTGCACACGTGGCACCGGTGTCGAAGGTGATGACGTCACCGCCAATGCGCGGACTATCCGCAACCTGCCGCTGAAGCTGACAGGTAATGCGAACATGCACGCCGGGCGGCTGGAGCTGCGCGGTGAGGTCTACATGTCGAACGCGGTGTTCGCCAAGCTCAACCAGAAGCTGGCTGCCGAAGACGAGGAGCTGTTTGCCAACCCGCGCAACGCGGCGGCCGGCGCGCTCAAGTCGCTGGATCCAGCCAAATGCGCCGAGCGTGAGCTGAGCGTCATTTTCTACCAGCTGATCCATGAGGGCACCCGTGGTCAGTATGTGTCGCACTTTCAGATGTTGAACTTCATGCACAACATTCTGCGTGTGCCGACGATCATTCGTTACGCCCAGCCGCGGAATGACTTCAACGGACTGCGCTGCTCCCTGTGGGATCTTGAGCGCACGCGCAAAGACCTGCCATTCGCCACCGACGGCGCTGTGATCAAGGTCAGCACCCACGCCTACCAGCGTGCTCTTGGAATAGGCACACGCTCGCCGAACTGGGCAATCGCCTACAAGTTCCCGCCTGAGAAGGCCTGGACGCGGCTACTGGACATCTCCTACCAGGTGGGACGCACTGGCGCCATCACCCCGGTGGCACGCCTGCAGCCTGTCCTGCTGGCCGGCTCGACGATCAGCAACGCCTCGCTCTGCAACTTCGATGAGATCGCCCGTCTGGACGTCCGCATCGGTGATGAGGTGTGCGTGGTGAAAAGCGGGGAGATCATCCCCAAGATCGTGGATGTGAGCAAGTCGGGGCGCACCGGCGCTGCGCGCATGATCACACCGCCCATCAGCTGCCCGTGCTGCAACGACCTCCTGAAGCAGGAGGCAGGGGAAGTGGCGCTGCGGTGCACCAACGGTGCCTGTCCGGATGTGATCCGGCGCCGCCTGGAATACTTCGTCTCCAAGGAGTGTCTGGACATCCGCGGGGTGGGACCAGGAGCGATTGAGATCCTGACCAAGCACAAGGTGGTGAACTCCCCCACAGGGCTCTACTCGCTCAAGGCTGGCGATCTCATGCGTCTTCCAGGCATCGGCAATGTCAAGGCAGCCAACATCTGCATCAACGTGGCGAACAGCCGTCAGCAGCCCGCCTGGCGCGTTCTGGCTGCCCTCGGCATCGAAGGTGTGGGCACCACCCTGTCGCCGAAGCTGATCGAGGTGTTCGGCAGCATCGACAACCTGGCCAAGGCCACAGCGGAAGACCTGAAGAAGCTCGACGGGATCGGTGACGTCATGGCCAAGAACATCGTGGACTGGTTCCACAACTTCGAAGGCCAGCACTTCTGGATGGGGCTCAAGGCCTGCGGGCTGCAGACCGAGGGGCAGGCAGCGGTCGCGGTGTCGGACAAGCTGAAGGATACCAAGTGGGTGATCACCGGGGCTCTCAGCAAGGACCGGGAATACTTCGAGGACCTCATCAAGTCGCACGGCGGAGCCACAGCTGGCAGTGTCAGCAAGAAGACCACACACCTTCTCGTCGGCGCAGAACCCGGCGGCAAGCTGGCCAAAGCGCAGGGATTCAAAATTCCCATCTTGGACGAGTCCGCATTTTGGCAGATGATCAAATGACGCTGAATACACTGCAGCAACGTGCGCGCAAATCGACGATCGCACGTGGACACAGCATGCAATGGGACGCACCGTTCCAATCCAACGGCGGCTGGGGCGTCAACGCCAAGTGCAGACACTGCGGCAAGACGTTGACAGTGATGACGCGACCTTTGCCGAATCAGATCGCAGTCGGAGGTGAAGCGGTGGCGCTGGATTGTGATCGTGCGTTCCCAGGCGCAAGGGCGAAGGAGAACAAAGAAGGCGGGCATTACAAGGTGTGGGTCGTTGTGGAGCAGGTGGATGCCAAGGGTGATTGTGTGATGGATCTGGATCTTAATTTCAGCTCCAGCGCACAGTTGAAGACGGAGGCAGGGGCGCTGCGCTTCGCTGGGCGTGCGAACGAAATGCTGCAGGACCTGGCGGCAGGATGGGAACCCGAAGATCTTGTTGACGACGATGGCTGACAAAAAGGTCGATTATGTCTGGCTCGTTCAATACGAGCACGGCGGAATTCCTGAAGAGCCTGAGGCCTACTCAAGCAGCAGCCTGGCAACGGCGGCGATGTCTGACATGCTGGAGCGCAACGGCTGGCCGCGCAAACCCAAGGAGTGGCGCTGCACACACGTCAACGAGTACTACCGGTGCTTCAAGGACTGGTCGGAAAAGGACTTCGACTTCGGGCGCAAGCACACGTTCGATTTCGAGGACGACACGATTCGCATGTGGCACGTCTCTATCACTCACAAATGAGCTCCCTGCTTGAACCTGACATAAGAAAACTCGGCGAAGGACTCGCCGCTTTAAAAGAAGCAAAGGCGGCAGAAGATGCCACCGTGGAACAGATGATCACATTGCGCGACCAGCTCATCGAAAATCAGCAGAAGCTGCTGGAGCTGTATCAGGCCGAGCTGACCCTCCTGAAAGGATACACAGTCCTCACCGAGCCGTTGAAAGCAGACGCGGCAGACGAAGATGGCTGGGTCGAAGGTATCGTCGCACTCGACTTGGCGCGGATCATCGACCTCGGACACGAAGGCATGCTTGATGAGCTGTCCACGCTGCTCGTCGGCAACGACCTGCTGCAGGACTTCAGCTGGGACGTAGTGGGCTGGGACCACACACGTCCCGGACAGGATGTGCTTCACATCAAGGTGACGGGCTACGCTATTTCTGCATTCGCCAACGCCGACTGACATGTGGGTGGAGCCAGAATTTCCGACCGAGCCCATGTCGTGGCTGGATGTGATGAATTTCGTTGCGGCGTTCTACGGCGAAGATCCTGCTGGTCGGCGTTCGTCTGACGGCGGGCGCTGCTACTACCGGCACATAGGCGGGGTGAAGCGGTGTGCTTTTTCCTTGTTCGTCACCGCTGAAACGCGTCATTTTATGACGGAGGGACAAGCAGCTAGTTCTCAACTCGACATGCCTGAAGTTCAGCTGGTGCCGTGCGTAGCGCACCTGCGCTCGTCCTGGAGGTTCTGGGATCGTGTGCAGATACTGCACGATGAGGATCACCACTGGGCAGCAAAAGGACTCAGCACCGCCGGACAATTGGAGCTGGAAAAAATGAAAGCCGATTTCGCATGAAACTCGAATTACGCAAAGTTACGGTCATTGCCAGTATGTCGGAAGAAACAACGTGTTTCACGGCGGATTTGTACATCGACGGCGTCAAGACAGCGCATGTCGAAAATACCGGAAAGGGCGGCAGTCACATGATCCGCGACTACCCACCAGGTAAAATGTGGGACACCGAACAGAAGCTGGATGCGTATGCAAAAACGCTTCCAGACAAAAAGTACAAATACAACGGCGAGGAGAGCACGCTGAAATATGACGCCGATCTGCTCGTGTCTGAGTTGCTGACCGAACACATGCAGCGCAAGGAATTCACGGACAGGCTCAAGCGCCGCGTCTTGTTCACCTGCACCGACAAACCCGGGGTGTTTCAGGACACCGCCAAGAACAAACCTTCGCCGGAGAATTACGAACGTGTGAAAAAATGTTTTCACAAATACCTCAAACATATTCTCAATGAGCTGCCGTTTGAGGAGGCGTTCGTCATTTACAAAGAGAACGTTGACGCATGAACTTCGATCTGGTATTCGGGGAAGACCGCACGGAGCAACGCCCGCGCAATTACACAGGCGATGACAACTTCATGGTGTTGTCGAAAATGCACATGCCGTCGATCCCATTCGTGGACGAAGAGAAAGACGACCCTATTTTTGAGGTGGTCTGCGAGATGAAGGACGGCTCCAAGAAGACGTGTCATCCGAGCGCCAAAAGCGGCGACCAGGCGCGCGTGGCAGCACGTCGCATTCTAGGCGCGGCTGTGAAAAAGATCGCTGCGTGCAAGGAGCTCCCAAAACTCAGTTCGAGATTTCATCGTGACAGGCACTGAAGCAAGGCAGGCGTTATGGGCAATAGCGCAGGAAATAGACATCGCTGATTTTGTCGGGGCGCTGGTCTCCGTCAACACGGCGTATGACAAACACATCAAAGCCACGAAAAACTGGGAGATGCCCAACGGCGGCATCGGCGCCATGGACTGTGTGTTCATGGCTGCGACGTCGTTCATCAGCTGGTGTGACACGCGTGTGGAGTTTGACGACCTCGAAGATCCATGGTCCTATCTGTTGGAAGACAAGCTTGGAGACGCCATGAGGGATGCCGGATTATTCGAACAGTTTGCCGACCTGTACACAAGCGATCCAGTCAACTGGGAGCGTGCTGCCCACCTGGCTGCGGTGCACATGGGGCTGACGCTGAAGTTCGATCCGCGTTTCGAGATGCCTGTCGATGTAACAGAAGAGTGCCCAGCGCGCCCATCCATGTACAGCCACCTGCGCATTTACACCGTGCGGGACAAAGCTGGCGAAGGTGGAAAATCTGATGTCGTGCAATTTACCGCGGACTCGCACCCCTACGACGATGACTACGGAAAAGTGTATTACGGGTTCTATGGTGTGTTCGGGCCTAACGTGCCGGAGCAGGAGGGGCAGCTCTCCCACATCATGGATTTCGACACATACGAAATTGCGCTGCAGACGGTCCGCGCAGCCTACGGAAGCTCTCTGTTTCCCGATACCCCGGAAGTTCCGCACCGTCCTACAAAGACATGCTGAAGTTGGAATGGAATTATAAAAACAAATCTGCAATTGCTACACTCCTCATGAAATCAAACTCTGGTTCTGCCTCCCCTGTGCTCGTTGGGCTCATCACCCTCGTAGCGGTCCTCGGCCTCGTCGGCATCTCATTCGTCTCCATGTCCAACCGCGAAGTGCGGCTGCGCAATCTGATCACTGCCAAACAGCGCGACAACATCAGCGCGCTGGACAACATGCAGAAGACGATCTCGCAGTCGGCGCAGATTCCCCCTGCCGCCATGGAATCGCTCAAAGCCATCGTCGTCGGCTACGCTGATGCGCGCAAAGGCGGAACCGGGTCACTGGCTACCATGGTGACAGAAGCGGTGCCCAATGTGGACACGAGCACGTTCAACAACCTGATGAACATCGTCAGCGCCGAGCGTGCGGCATTCGCCAAACGCCAGAAGGAGTTGCTCGACCTCGGGCGTGAGCACAACGATGCGCTCACCACGTTCCCAAGCAGCCTGGTGTGCGGAAGCCGCCCGGCGATCCCGCTGCAGATCGTGACGTCCGCACGTGCGGAAGGCTCGATGGCCACCGGCCGCGACGACGACATCGATCTCCGGCTTACCGTACCGCTCAAGTGAGTGAGATTGACTCCAAGACGATGAACGTCATCCAGGCGCCTGACGCCGAAGATGACAAGATGATGCGCATGATGTGCGCCTCCGCCCAATTCGGGATGCAGGACACCTACGGAGACGCCGGCAAGCGTGTCTGCGGTGTGGCAATGAAAGGCACCCACTGCTGCTCCGTGGCGCAGTGGGAAAACGTCGCGGTGGTTTTGAACACGCTCAGCTGGCACATGGCACGCAAAGTGAGAATGGCAGACGCGCTGAACAAGATCATCGAGATGAACAGGCAGCATGCACAGGATCAATATGGAGACCCAGAAAAGGCCGAAAGCTGGTCTTGCGTGAAGGTCGCCAGAGAAGCTCTGAATATTTAAAAACTCTATGTGGGTATTTTGGTTGTTGTCATTGGTGCCGCTCTTCGTGGGTGCTTGGTATTTCACCAAGCACCCTGAGGTGGAGTGGCGGGAGTGGGCCGGCGGAGCAGTCCTGAGTCTCGGGATGACCCTGGCCTTTCAATACATGGCCGTTCGCGGCATGACTTCCGACGTGGAAACGTGGAGCGGATGGATCGAGCGGGTGGTGCATTACCCTCGCTGGGTTGACGAAGTGACAACCTCTTCGACGGACAGCAAAGGGAACACCACCTACAGCACATCCAACACAGTTCACCCGGAGCACTGGACTGCGGAGACCAGTGTGGGTGACGAGCACCGGATCAACGAACAGTTCTTCAATGAACTCGTCGTCAAATTCGGCGGCTACATCGAAACACGCTGGGTCTACAAGGCGGACTTCGACAGCGGGGATCACAACATCTACATCGCGGACAACCGCACGGCGTTTTTGTTCCCGATCACCGGGCTGAAGCGTTTTGAAAACAGAGTAAAGGCGGCTCCCTCGCTGTTCAGCTACAGCAAGGTCCCGCCTAATTCGGGTGTGTTCACATACCCGAAAAATGATAACTGGATGGCGTCGGACCGGCTGCAAGGCTGGGCCAAGGAGGACGTCTCGAAGTGGGAGTTCGATTGCATGAATGCCCGGCTGGGCAGTTCGAAGAAGGTGAACGTCATCATGTGTGGATTCGGAGACAGCTCTCGCGACATCGCCGAGTTGCAGGAGGCTGCCTGGGTGGGCGGCAAGAAGAACGATCTGGTGCTCTGCTACGGCTACGCCAACGGCAAGGTCACCTGGGCGCGTGTGTTTGGCTGGTCCAACTCGGAACTGGTGAAGCGAAACATCGAGACCATTATGCTGGAGGGGGTGAGCACGGCGATGCTGCCGCGCATCGAGGCTGAGATCCGCCAGAACTACACCAAGAAGAACTGGCACGAGTTCGACTACATCACGCTCACACCGCCGACGTGGTCCTACTTCGTTTACGTGCTCGTGCAACTGCTGGGGCAGGGATTGTTCTGGTACTGGGCGCTGAACAACCAGTTCAGCAAACAGGGAGCATGGTCACCCTCTCGTCCCTACGGCAGGAATGTGACATTCGAGCACCGGCGGCGTGTGCTGGGCAGCGACACCAAACTTGCGCGGTTCCTCGAAAGACAGAAGGTTAAAGGTCTATGACAATCATTCCGTGGGAGGAGGTGCGCAGTGGTGATTTTGTCCTGCTGTGCACCCGCGTGTCCTGGGTCAAAGAATCCGAGGCAGTCGTGGGCGTGCCTTTCGAGCGGCAAGTGTTTTCCGCCGACTGGCGTAACAGATTCGAACCAGACCTTAAATCGCGGGAGCCCTTCACCTCCTGCGATGATGTGTTCTTCACCAAGGAAGACGACGAGAAATTCCCAGTCATGCGCCGCTTATGCAGCAACTACCTATGCCTCAAACCCCAATGACAGACATCCTCGTGCAAAAGCTGCAAGAGGCGGATTCGAATTACTTCATGCTCTTTATGTTTTTCCTGCTGGCCCTGGTCGGCAGTTTGATCCTGCGCTTCTATAAACAATGGAACAAATACCGGCTGCGGAAGGAAAAAATGCGCACCAAAGGTCTGATGAAAGCGCAGCGGCTTACAGCTGCGGAAAACAATATTCGTGAACACGGATGGCCACCGCCACACGTGGACGCTACAGGCAAAGAAACTAAATTCGAGCCTGTTCCAGAAGTCGAGGAAGAAGAGTAACATCAAGGCTGCTCAAGATGACAAATGGCACAATCGTGGATTTGCTGCGGTGTGCACAGGACATACGATCTGCCTGATGCTGTTCACGGTGTTCGGAATTACTGCGTGGCAGGATGTGCGCGGGATGTGGGTGCTGTGGTGCGCTGGCTTGTTCACTGTGCTGACGGGTGTCGCCACCGCCGTGTGGTGGACCAGAAGCATGAGCACAGCTCGCCCGGCAATGCGCTTTCAGTTTGCCTCAGCGTTTGCTACCTGCATATCAGTGACCGTCACAGGGATGCTGGTGCTGGTGGTGCCGCAGTGGTACTGGGACGGGTATCTGGATCTGTTCGTGGCCTGCTACGTGTGGAATGCCCTGCTGGCAGCGTTGCTGGTGTGGTGGAGTCTGCGTCGCCGCAGCGACGGACGGGGACGCGATCTGACAGCTCCCAGAGCGAGATTGAAACCGACACAGATTCGTCTGGTGGAGGTGGAGAATGTCATTCTGGCCAACGATCCTCTGTATGAGAATGACGTCCAGGTTTTGCGTGACACTGATTGCGGATTCCTGGTTGGTAATTTCAAGGAACTGATCGGTGCCAAGTTCGGCAAAGAACGCAGTGACATGATCGGGATAAAGCGCACGTTCTTCGACCTGATCGACATCGCGTGGAAATACGAGAAGACGCACGAAGGTCCAAAGCTGGATCTGTGCAACTCGTATCATGACTGGAGCTGGGGAGAAATCGTGGACAGAGTCAACGCTGCCGCCGCGTGAGCCCTGACCCTGCCAGCTGGAGGGACCTAGCCACCAGGGAGGAGCGCATCGTGGCACGCATTGCCCGGAGAGCCTGCGGTAACACGATCCTGGGCGGCTGCAGTGCCAAGGTGCTGGCAGACCGCTTGGTGCGCATGGGTGGCACGGATCTGCGTCACGTGGTGGGGGCTGTTTACAGCGCTTCGACCGGGCGTGCGCATCCGGAATATGATGCGTGGGCATGTCATGAATGTGGCACCGCGCACTTGGGGCGGGAAGCAGCTCTGAATTGCTGTCAGGAGTCTGCAGAGATTATAGAATAGGAAGAAGATGAATTGTTATCCGAAGAAGAGTTAGCATTTGAAAATGGGTGATCGCAAAGTCGAACCAATCCTGCCAGCCCTTGCCTGGGTGGTAGTGGAAATGAGCAAAGGGCATATCACAGGGAGCACGGTTCACATCGGTATCCACGCTGAGAGTGCTGCCAAGAAGGAGGCGTGGCGACGCGCCGAACTCGACGAGAGTGAGCTGCAGGCTGAGCGTAAACGCGCTGCTGCTGCTCGCTACGTGTTCAAAGACGGAGAACATGAAGTTCACCTGTTCCAGTCGAGCATCCAGTATGCGGTACCAAAGGATGTGGAATGGACCAACTTCTCCGTACGACATCCCAAAGTGGGGCAGCGCGTGGTGCTCGAATGGTCGCGCGGTTTCGAAGGCGAGACGGAAGTCACCTGGACCCAAGAGGGTGGTGGTATCAATTGGAAAGACGAATGCGTGCCTGTTAAATGGCGCCCATCCACAGCCCTGCGCTGATTTATGAAACCAGGTTACTTACTCACATTCGAAGGCTCTGAAGGCTGCGGCAAATCGACGCAGATTGCATTGCTCAAAAAACGACTGGTGCACATCGGCTGCCCAGTGGAGGTATTTCGCGAGCCAGGCGGCACTTCGGTCGGAGAAGAAATTCGTCACGTGCTGCTGAATTCAACACGCGCACATGCACTTGTCCCGGAAGCGGAGCTGCTGCTGTTCCTGGCCAGCCGGGCACAAATTGTGCGCGAGAAGGTTCTCCCTCTGCTGCAGAAGGGAACCTTTGTCATCATGGACCGGTTCATGGACTCGACGTTTGTCTACCAAGGCATTGCGCGCGGTCTGGGGCTGCAGGTGGTCAGGACTCTGAACGGCTACGCCATCAGCCCGAAGGCTGTGCCGGATCGCACGATCCTGCTGGATATGCCGGTTGATGTCGCCCGTGCGCGTATTCTCAAGACAGGGCGTGCGCTGGACCGCATCGAGAGCCAGCCGCTCGCGTTCTTCGAGATGGTGCGACAGGGTTACCTGGATTGCGCCAAAGCCAGCGGAGAGCGCGTGCGCATTATCAGCGCCAGCCCTCCCGAAGGACACGTGCACGAAGACATCTGGGATCTCGTCAAAGAGCAGGCGCTTCGGCTGAATGATCTGGTCAGTGCTCGTCAAGCCTACATGGTAGGGCTGGAATGTGACGCATTGACTAAAGTCGAGGAAGCGCTGGACCTCGAAGTGGCAGAGCGCGGCATCGACCGCGAGTGCTCCGCCAACGATCTGGAACAATGGAAAGAAAAACGTCTGCGCGAAATGCTCGGCGTCATCGACTGAATTATGACCTCACTTCACCCTACCTCCACCATTGGCGGCGAACACGACTTCGACGCCGGACTCCTGCAATACGTGCAACGCAAATTCGCGCATGATGTCGCATTCGACACTCCTCGCACTTTGTTCAGCACGGCCAACGCGGACAAGCTGTTCGACATCTACCTGGAAGCCCTGCCGGAAGCAGGCCGCCAGTCTCACAAGTGCAATTGCTGCCGTCAGTTCATCACCCGTTTCGGCGGGCTGGTGTACATCGACGACAACGGCAACACGAACAGCGCGCTGTGGGATGACAGCAAAGTCGACGACTTCTACAAAGAGGCGGTGGCGCGCCTGCGTTGCTTCGTCGAGAAGCAGGATGTTGAAGGCGTATTCGTCACCAGCCAACGTGTGCTCGGAACGCCGGTCACCGGCGAATGGACGCATCTGAATGTCGACCTCGGCAAACCAACCCACACTTCCCGGCTGCTGAGCGCCGGACAGGTCATGGCCGCCAAGAAGGAAGATCGCAAGAATGTGTTCAGCGTGCTGATCGACTGGCCCATTGAAGCGCTCGACACCGCAGTGCGTGTGCTGGAGTCGGATACGCTGTATCGCAGTGAGAAGGTGCTGGGCGCCGGCCTGTGGCTGCGCGACCTGAAGCGCAAGACGAGCTCGCGCAACCCGCGCACCAATAACAACCTGTTGTGGC
>ERZ650308.1651-NODE-1651-length-11430-cov-3.355780_pt1 | contig 11430 bp, 14 predicted proteins | sample MGYA00376244_ERZ650308 | MGnify/ENA primary metagenome ERZ650308 (study PRJEB26733, sample SAMN07839295) | wastewater metagenome | biome: small river; feature: stream; material: water | place: USA: North Carolina | collected 2016-04-26 ...
ACTTTTTGCTTTGCAAAAACAAGTCGAAACAAGTCAAGCAGGTGTAACCTCATCAAGTGCTGGAATTGAATTAGCCGAAATTTCAGTAAAGCAAGCAGAAGCAAACTTAGCATCTGCAAAACTACAATTATCGTATTGTGCAATCTTGGCACCAGCTGATGGAATAGTTTCAAAAAAGAACGTTCAAAACGGTCAAGTAGTTTCAATCGGACAACCTTTGATGGCAATTACAAACAATAACAAAATTTGGGTTGTGGCTAACTTTAAAGAAACTCAAATTGAAAAAATGAAAATTGGTCAAGAAGCAGAAATTGAAGTAGATGCTTTTGATGGCGAACCATTAAAAGGGAAAGTACAATCGTTTTCACAAGCAACAGGTTCTAAATTTTCATTACTTCCAGCGGATAATGCAACAGGAAATTTCGTTAAAGTAACACAACGTATTCCAGTAAAAATTGTCTTGACAGATAAAAATAGTGCTACTAATCTTCGTGCAGGAATGAGTGTGGCTGTTAAAGTAAAAACTGAATAACTAATGGAAGTAGCAACCACTGAACAACCAACCTATGAAGTTGGTAAAAGAAAATGGTTGATTACAATTACAGTAATTACTTGTGCCATTATGGAACTTATCGATACATCGATAGTGAATGTAGCTACAAGGCAAATTGCTGGTAATTTAGGATCAACCATCGAGGAAACGGCTTGGGTAATTTCTGCCTATGCAATTTCAAATATTATAATCATTCCATTAACTGGATTTTTAAGTAATATTTTTGGACGAAGAAATTATTTTACTGGTTCAGTAATTTTATTTACAGTTTCATCATTCTTTTGCGGAGCTTCAACCAGTATTGAAATGTTGGTAATATGGCGTTTCATTCAAGGAATTGGCGGCGGTGCATTATTAGCAACTGCGCAAACTGTTCTAGTAGAAACCTTTCCACCCGAAGAACAAGATAAAGCCAATGGAATTTTTGGAGCAGGTATAGTTATGGGACCAACACTTGGACCAGTTTTAGGAGGATATTTGACAGATAATTTTTCTTGGGGTTGGATTTTCTATGTAAACATTCCTATCGGTATTATTGCAACTTATTTATCTTGGAAATATATCAAAAACACAAAAGAAGCCATAGTAGGTAAAATAGATTATTTAGGAATAGTATTCTTGATTGTTGGAATTGGTGCCCTGCAATTGGTACTTGAAGAAGGACAACGTAAAGATTGGCTCAATAGTAATTTTATAGTCTCAATGTTAATTGCTTCAATTATTGGATTAGTAGCATTTATTTATCGTGAATTAACTATAAAAAATCCAGTAGTTGATATAAGATTACTAACGAGGCGTAATGTATTTGTTGGCGCAATTTTAAATATGGCTTTTGGTTTATCGATTTACGCATCAGTATTTTTATATCCAGTTTTTGTTCAAGGTTTTTTAGGTTGGAACGCAACAAGAACAGGATTATTGATACTTCCGAGTTCTTTTCTAACAGGTATCTTGATGGGTGCTTGCGCCACTATGTTACAAAAAGGAGTAAGTCCAAAAACACTAGTAATCATTGGTTTTTTATCGGTTATCGGTTACGAATTTATAACCTACTTTTTAGCAACACCAACATCTGGAGAATGGGAATGGTTTTGGCCACAAATGATTAGAGGTTTCGGTTTCGGATTAATTTTTGTTCCTATTACAGGATTAATGTTGGCAGGATTAAAAGGAAATGATTTAGCACAAGCATCTGGTCTATCAAATATGTTGAGACTATTGGGTGGTGCGATTGGAATAGCGGTTTGTAACACTTTTGTTACGCAAAGATTTGCAGTCCATAGAGGTAGTTTAATCGGTAACACATCAATTTACAATCCAGAAGCAAACGAACGTTATTTTGGCTTAATCAGAGCATTTACAAGTCAAGGAAAATCAATTCAAGAGGCTCAACAAATGGCAGCAGGTGCAATGGAAGGATCTGTATCAACACAAGCAGCGATAGTAAGTTATGCAGAAGGATTTTTGCTAATTGGTGTTATTTGTCTTTTAGTTTTACCTTTAGTTTTTTTTTCTAAAATTAAAAAAGGCGAAGTGGTGGATGTTAGTGGGGCACATTAAAAATAAAACAATTAATCAAGAAACTATTATCCTAACAAATAATTTATCAAATTACTATAAAATTTATAAGCGTATTTTACAGTAACCTTTTAGATTAGATGAAATTCGCTTACGGTTTTGCAAATAAGTAAATATTAAACAATACATCTAAAATACAATAAATTAAATATGACCAAAACAGAAAACTTTATTCAAGTAGAAGTCAAATCTAAATCTGAATTAAGAGAATGGTTATTGATCAATCATACCCAAAAAGAAAGTATTTGGTTAGTAACCTTTAAAAAAGAAATTAAAGATAAATACGTTTCTATTCCAGAGGTATTAGACGAACTTTTGTGCTTTGGGTGGATTGATGGAATTAGACGTAAATTAGATGAAAAACGAACAATGCAACTTATATCACCTAGGAAAGTCGAACATTGGTCGCAAACTTATAAATTACGTTTTGAAAAATTAGACAAAGCTAGATTAATACATCAATCGGGTTATGATGCCGTAGAAGCATCAAAGAAAGCAGGATTATGGAATTTTATGGATGATGTTGATAATCTAGTTATACCTGATGACCTTAAAAACGCATTAAATAAATACAATGAAGCAATCCTTTTTTTTGATTCTATTAATGCATCAAGCAAACGATTTGTGTTAAGATGGATTAAATTGGCTAAATCAAATAAAACAAGGTTTTCTAGAATAGATCAAATTGTTCAATTATCATTAAAAGGAGAAAAATTAAAAGGGAGCTAATTCAAATCAATTGAAGATATTGAGAATTAGTAAATAATTTTTTTAACTCACAAAATTTTAATTGTCAATTGGCATCTTTCTTAGTTTTAAGACTATTTATAATTAATAAATTATTAATATTTTAGCTTATGAAAATCATTTTAAAAGAGGATCAGGTAAAACGCCTTTTAGACACAATAACCAAAGAATCCGTTTTGGAAGAATCTAAAAAACCTAAAACTTTTAAGTTGACCAAGTCGATTTAAATTTAAACAAACTATTTCTTAACGACCTCTCAATATTGGGAGGTTTTTTATTTTAACTCATATTTTTCTGCAAAAAATGAAAATATTTTTATTTCACAATCTTGATTGTTTTTCGATTTTTAAACTTTTTTCTCCAAAAAATTTCGCTCGTGAAACCGTGCGAACTCTCAGACAAGTAAAACACACTTATACAAGGGGGGATCTGAGGTAGGGAGGGGTATACCCGAATCCCCCCACCGAATAAATTGTTTTTTGTGAATCAAAACTTGTGTCAGAAACCATCCGGTGCACCGGCTCAATGCTTTAATGTTTGGCTCAAAGTTAAAGATGAAGACACCGGGACTGTGAAAAATGTTTGACCCCACCGAGAATAGTATTGGATTTTAACATCAGGTCCTAGATTGATCTGGATTGATAATGTTTGGCTTAAATATGAAGATGATCCCGGGTGATAGAATTAAGTTTGGCTCATCAACAATAAATCGGATGAATCAAATCCGAAGACTATCATATACCGACATTACTTCACGTTCTCGTATACCCAAATAATTCTTAGTAATTGAGATACTACTATGTCCGAATAACTCCATAAGAAGTACTACCGATTCATTGGAGAAGTTATTCAACTTAAGCACACGATTTCCTAGGGTTTTACGGAAAAGGTGCGAACTAATATTCCCTTCGCAGTCAACACCATATTTTTTAAATATCATTTTTAGGTTGACATTGACCCAAGACTTATCGATTGGTTTTGTTCCATATCGGTTCACAAAGAGGTATTGGTTATTGTCTGTTACCCCCATATGGATTTTAATTCTTGAGATTAGATTTTTCAAGTCAGGGTTGATTTTGATTTTTCTGGTCTTTTTGGTTTTCTGTTCAACTACTATTAGGTATTCGTTCTCTTCAAATTGTGAAAATCGTAGTTGAAGTAAATCAGAGATGCGAAGTCCTGTGAAAACCCCTGTTGAAATTAAAAGACAGTACTTGTAATTCTTATCACGCTCCAATTTTGAGATTAAAGATTTGAATACATCCCAATCAAGGGAAGAGGTTGTTGTTTTTTGACCCTTCAGTGACATAAAGTTTAAATTTAAAGTTACTAAGCTAAAATACCCCTAGAACTTATACTTTCTAGTGTTTTAATAGCTAAGAAAAAGCTAAAATTTCACCAAACTGTTCCAATCCCGTTGCAACCCTTATTACCACTATGATTGCTCAATTTGAGGTGCTTATACTTTACTATTATAGTGTAAGCAAAATCATATTTGATAGAAATTTAGATTATATAGTGTAAATTAAAATTTGCTATATCTTAGCTTGTAAACGGTATTTTCGAGAACCTAGTTTTATGGTTGAAATTCTTTTCATTGTTTATTTTACCATATTGTTTGTGATTTATGTCTTTATGACCATTAAAGAATCAAGTACAAACAACCACAGGTCTGCTAAAATCAAAGATCTAAGAATCTCAAAAAAGAAAATGGTTGAAACAGTACTGCAGTGGTGTGAGACTAATCATTCTATACCCAAAAAAAGAGGTAAATTATCATATAAAATTAATTACTACAATCATACCAAACTAGAAGGATGTTACTGCGGTTACACAAAAAACATTACCGTTTATATAACCCCCGAGAAAAGAATCATTGATGTTGTGGACACTCTGCTTCACGAGTACAAACACCATATTGATATGAGAACACAAAAAGAGGTCAAACAATATTTTAAAGTTCTTGATGAAATCGGGTATGACAACCATCCATTTGAAATCGCCTCTCGTAATTTTGCCCAAAAGTATCGGGATAAGTGTTTTGATACATTTAAAGATAATTGGTTTTAGTTCACACAAGTGTCAATTACCCACAACTTATTTTCAAACTATACTTACTTCTATATTTTTCTAATTTATTGAGATTGTAATACCTATAAAGGGAAATAAGGTCAATAAAACTTAATGAATTAGGGACAAATTACCACTCAGATTCCTACGACAAAATCGCACTAAAACCTACATAAGAAATACGATAAAAAATAATATTTGGAGCAGATTTCGTTTTGTCAATTTTAAAGTATATATTTTTTTAAAAGCAAAATATGAAACAAAATTCGAAACAAATTAGAGTCCCTTCCAACATTAATTATGAAAAGTTATTTTCTACAATTGAAGGGAAAGAGAGTTACAAAAAAGAACTAATTGACGCAACCTATGTGGTTCTCTCTTTTCTTTTCCCATCTAAAGATTACATTAAGGCAACAATTGGTTTTGAAGGGTTTAAATCCATTAATAATGTAGAGATTAACAAAATCATAAGAAACAGATTTGGAAAGGTTAAAAGTCTTCTTATGGATGTAAATTCTCATTCTTCAGGTGCTATTCTAATTGAGAAAAAAGAATACCAGCCGGGTATTGTTTCAATGGGTTACAAGTTAAATGATGAACTATTTTTAAACCCTGGCGAGAGATGGGTTGGATTAGGGCCAAATGCAGAGAAAAGATTATTAAGATATGAAGCGGAAGGAATTAAGAAATATGAGGACTTCAAATCAACGTACCAATTTCTCCTTGATAAATATGAATCTGATATTACAATTGATGACGGTGCATTTGATTATGTAATTAAACTTAAATCAGTACTGCTTGAAAGAGTTGCTAAATATGATGGAGACAAGGATGAAATGACAAAAAGAGTTAATTATACCATTAAGGAAATGAACTCCAAGATTCGTGCTATTCAAAAGAAGAATTTTAGACCTTCTGTATCTAAAAGTAATCATCGTTTGAACTCTGTTGTCACTACACTCTATAGAGAACTTCGGTACTATCTTAGAATCAATGGTAATAAATTAGTTGAAGTTGATTTGAAAAGTTCTCAACCATATGTGCTGGGTTCTATTCTTACTAATAGTTTCTTCAGTGGTGATTCTAATATTGATTTTAGTCTAATTAAAATTTATCCTCAATTATATAATCAACTTAATTACATTGTTTCTAAATCTACTACTGATATTACTTCTCTTATTAAAAATTCTATATATAATAATAAAGAAGGTTTCCCGAAGTACTTTATGACTGGCGGGTTAGATTTTTGTAAAGAAGTTCAAACTTATAGAAATCTTCCCTTTAAAGAAGGGTTCTACCCTCATCTGAATAACACTTTTTTAAATGGAGATTTTGAAACACAAAAGGTAAAGGATAATGTAATGTTATTACTGAACTTTCAGAATTTAAGGGCGAGAAATCATATCTCTTTAATTCAAAATTTTAAAAGCTATTTTCCGAATATTAATTTGTTTATTGAAAGTTTAAATAATTTTAAAAAGTTGAAGTCTACGATTGCTATATTGATGCAAAGGTCAGAATCCTATTTGTTTTTACAAGTTGGTTGCAAAGCAGTAAATGAACGATTACCGGATGTCCCTTTTCTTACTATTCACGATTCTATACTAATTGAGGACAAATATTCTGAAGTAGTTACTCCAATCCTGAAGCAAAGTTTAAATTCAGTTACAGGTATTGAAACCGGTATTAACGTCAAAGAAATTTCTGACCCAATGACCACATTAGAATTTGATGTTGAAGAAATTTGGAATGATATAATAAAGAAGTAAGTATAATATTTTTATTATATTTATGACAACCAAAAATATTCGATAATGAAAGTTTATATTACATCAACACCTGATTTTGAAGTGTCCAAATTGAAAGAAGTAGTTGACACATTAAATTTAACTGATGGTATCCTTGAATTTATTCAAACAGCACCTTTGACAAGCAAACAATTAGGTTTAGTTGACAAATCATATAAAACAATAAGTGATGATGAAATTTTATCTTTCACTCAGTTATTTGATATATGTGAATGGCATAGAACAAATCTTGATATCGATGATGATTCCTTTTTGGTGATGATAACTAATATGAATATTGCTGATGAATGGTTTAGTGCATTTAGGGGTAAAAATATATTTGTGGATGGGAAAAACTGGAATCATTTCACAGATAAAGATTCTAAATATGGTATTTCACATCAAATAATTGAAAATATATTTCAATCATTGATTAGTTTAAGAATAGATGGGGAATTGGATGAACTAATTCACTTGAAACCGAAAGGTTGTATTAATGATTTTTGTGATGATAAAGATGATATTACTCTAAAATTTATGACCGCCCATATATGTCCTAAATGTATGGAAAGAGCAAATGAAATGATAGATAATCAACTAATAATTATTCATATTAAAAATTCTCTACGAACACTAAGAGATGTTTTTAATAACGAGAGTGAAAATGTTGAACAAAATCTACCACCAGTTATTATAAATGAGGAAGGTAAAGTGTTAATTGGCAACTTAGATTTAGATCTTCAAGAAGTTCATCAGGCGATTTATATTTTCTTTTTATCAAATCTTCAAGGTGTTGAAAAAGAAAAAGTCCACGAAAATGCTAATAAAATATTTAACATTTACAAAAAAGTAAAAAAAAGGACCGCATTAAAAACCCCGATAGGAAATATTTTTGGGTATAAAATAAATAAACAAATCAATAAGAATAATGTTTATTTTATTGATAGAAATGAGCAATTTGACAGACTCTCTACTGTTCGTTCAAAAATTAAAGACAAGATTGTTCAAAAATTAGGCGAATCCTTTTTAAAATTTTATAACATAAATTTAGTAGAAACAAATACTCCTGAAATTTTCAAAATTGACATTCCTGAAAATAAAATTAATATTCACTCTAAATTCAATGATTTAGCGGAATAAGTTTCATTAGTCAATCTTGACTAACCCATAGTCAAAAAAATTTTACTGCCCTGTTTTTACACGTTGTTCTACGTTTGTCCTCGAATTAATAATCAAACAATTAATTATGACGACAACATTAAAAACATCCGTTAAAAAAGAAACTCAAACTTCTTTAAATTTTGTAGACACACAGGTTTTAAATAAATCTGTGTTGTCATCAAAATGCAACAACCACAAACAATCCAAAAAAGGATTCAAGATTCAGATTTCTTCTTTTGAATCATTTACACCTTTCTCACTTTCTGTTTATTTCAGAAAAAGTAATTCCCGGTTTAAAGTTTCTCTAAGACATAATCAGTCTTTTAGGGATAATCAACACTATTCATTTAACGTAGAACCTAAAGTAATTCAATTAATTCCGAACTAACGTACAGAAATCACGATTCTGACGGTACAAGGTATTTTAAGAATCCATCGGCTATATAATAGTTTGGTGTCGTAAAAGTCAATGAAATATTAAAACAATAAAAAATTCAAAAATGAAAAGAGTAATAAAAACAGATTCAATTTTTAAGGAATACAAAGATTTCGATTATCAATGGCATTTTAATGCAGTAACAGGAGAATTAACATTTTTAAATAACCAATTAAATAACAATTAAGATGAACAATCAAGTAAAAAAAGTTAGAGTATCGGATTTAGAAACTCACCCAAAGATTTCACCAATTATTCAAGAGAAAAATTTATCGATGATGAATTATACAATGAAAACGTTTGGACAAAATAAACCAATTTCAATTGTAGTTAGAGATGGAAAAAAATATGTGGTTGATGGCACGTCTCGTGCAATTGTTGCGGATTCTTTGGGATTAGAGTTTTTAAATTGTGAGGTTTTAGAAATCTCTGAAGAGGAAATCTTAGAATGGAGAATTCGTACTAACCAAAAAATTAAAACAAGTCTGATTGAAAAATGCTTAGAAATTGAAAACTTCTTAAATATTCTTGGAAAATCTCAAGGTAAGAAAAGAGAAGCTTTAGGTTTTCAAAATCAAGACTCCGATGAAGAGTTTGGATTAGCTGGAAAAGATAGATTCCAAATTGCCTGTGTGGTTCTTGGTTTAGATGTAAAACCATCAACATTGAGAAAATTGATGCACGTTTTTTGGGAAGAATATTATAGTGAAAAAAACACTGTTGGATGAAGGTAAAATTTCCATTAGTAAGGCTTATGATTTATTAAATGTTAAAGAAACAAAATCTGAAAAAAGTGAAAATTTTAAAAGATTAGATTTTGAATCAAAATCCTTGGATGTAAATTATAAATTATATAATACTTCGTCAATGAATATGGAAGCAGTAGAGGATAACTCTGTGAATCTTTTTACGGATTCTCATCCATATTCTCAATTGAGATTGTATCGTAACCAAGATATTCTTTCTCACGGACAAGAGTCAACCGTTAAAGAATATGTTTCAAACTTTGTGAAATTCTGTAGAGAAAAAAGAAGAAAATTAGTTCCTGGTGGAGTAATGGTTACTGTTTTGGGAGAAACATACCGAAATGGGTACCAAGGAGTTTGTAGTAAAGTTGAAGTTGCGTTAGAAGAGGATGGTTGGGAATTACTTGATGTCAACATTTGGGGAAAGTCAAATCAAAAATATACTCCACATCCTTTACGATTTGTAAACGCCTATGAAAGAATTATTGTTGCTCGTAAACCTGGTGGAGAGACTTATTTTCAAGAAGTTATGAAGAAGTCTTCGACTAAAGATTATAAAGCTACAAAAACTAGTAATGGAACTTTTTATATGGCATCTCCTGAGTCTTGTATTTCTAATGTATTTAGAACTTCAGTTCATCAATCTTCTGAATTGAGAGTTGTGGATAATGACTTTCAACACGACGCTCCTTGCCCTGAAAAAATCTATGAATATTTCATTAAAGCTTACTCTAAACCTGGTGACACTATTTGCGACGGATTTGTAGGTTCGGGTACAATTGGTATTGGATTATCAATGGGAAGAAACGTGATTGGTTATGACGTTGACCCTGTATCTATCAAATTCGCAAAAAAGAGATTTGATAAGATTTTAGAAGAAAAAAACACAACAAGTGTATTAAGAATTGCCGCATAGTTTTCAATAAATTAATGATTCACATTTTCTTGTGATTTAATACCCCCTTTCTTTTCGTGAATTGAATTTACGCACCATTAACTTGGTGGGTCAGGGACTTTTTATTTCAAATTTTAACTTAAAACTAACCGGGGTTATGTAATATAACCCCACTTTAAAACCCCGTGGATGGGAGTTAATCCACAAAATTATTATGAAAAAATTAAAGAAAATTTCTAGTCAAGATTTAGTAAATGAGTTGATTAAAAGAGGAGATGATTTTTCTACATTTTATCCCAATTCTAAGATTACTAGTCCATCAAATTATCTTGAAATTCCCTTTGAACACATTTTGGAGATGACATCTTGCGATGAGGAGTACACAGAAGAATTTTTTGATGAAAATTTTATGTCTGTATATAATTCAATGGATTGGAATGACGTCCGTGAAAGAGCATTCATCTATGTCATTGATTTTATCATCTTGACTTTGAGAAATAAGTTTAATGAATATGACCCGTACAATGATAAAGTTTGGGAAGTAGAAATTTAAAATCGAAAAAATTAATCCTAAAGTTTCATTATTAACTAAAAAGGCTGTAGTCTAGCTTCAGCCTTTTAAAACAAAAAAGATGGTAAAAGAACCACGTTACTTAACAGTAAAAATGTTAGCGGAGTACTTACATATTTCCACCTCTAACATTTATAAAAGAATTACAGAGAATTCTATCCCACACATCAAGATGGAAAAAAGAGTGCTATTTGATAGAGAACAAATCGACCAATGGATGTCGTGTGGGTGCCAAAGGCAATATGAATTCCCAACCCTTAAATCAGCTTAAAACTATGGCAACATTTACATTATTATTAGACACAAGAGTTAAGAAAAAGAATGACCAATACAATTTGTCGATTCGAGTTATTAGTGGTTCAGAACAGATTTATTTGAATATCTCACAGATGACAAAGGAGCAGTACAATCAAATTTTTGTAAAGAAAACAATGGACAAGATGAGTATTAGTTTAAGAGAATCCTGCAATGTAAGATTATCCAAAAGTGAGAGAATTTTTACGAGTATGAAACCATTCGAGAAGCAGAAATTCAGAAAATTGTTTTTTGAAGAAGATGAGGAAGAATTCCAATCAATAATGTTGTCAGATTTGTTTGATAGGTTTGTTCAAAACTATACCAATCTTAAACCGCAAACTCAGAAACACTTTAAGTATTCGAAATCAGTATTTGAAACTTTCAATCCTGGAATGAGTGTAACTGAGGTATCAGCGGTTTTTATCAATCGATTTGTCAAGGAGAGAATGGAATCGGGTGTTAGTCAAAGTGCCGTAAACTCTAATTTACGCGATTTACGAAGAGTGATTAATTATTTCATTAATGAGGAAAAGGTTATACCTGAATCGTATCAATATCCTTTCGGAAAAGGAGGGTATAGTATTCAAAA
>ERZ650308.1653-NODE-1653-length-11405-cov-9.230396_pt1 | contig 11405 bp, 13 predicted proteins | sample MGYA00376244_ERZ650308 | MGnify/ENA primary metagenome ERZ650308 (study PRJEB26733, sample SAMN07839295) | wastewater metagenome | biome: small river; feature: stream; material: water | place: USA: North Carolina | collected 2016-04-26 ...
CATGCCTCACAAGATCAACCCGATTCGCTTCGAGAATGCCGAGGCTAACCTGGAATTAGCTAACGCAATCCTGGATTCGTTAGCTCAAACCCTCGTCACCTCAAGGTTGCAGCGTGATCTGACCGATTCCAGCGCTCAGCGCAACATCGGTGTTGGCTTTGGACACTCGCTTTTGGCCATCGACAACCTAACCAAGGGCCTAGACGAGCTAGCAATCAACGAGCCGGTGCTACTGGCCGACCTGTTGGACAACTGGGAAGTTTTGGGAGAGGCGATTCAGACCGCCATCCGGGCCGATGTCGCCAGGGGTCTATCGAAGATTTCTGACCCATATGCGCTTCTCAAAGAGCTAACACGAGGCAAGCGAATCTCAGAGGCAGATTTGATTGCATTTATTGACGGCCTAGACATTCCAACCGAGACCAAAGACCGCTTGAAGGCTCTGAAGCCAAACAGCTACGTGGGATTAGCGAGCGAACTAACTAACTACCTGAGGTAATTAGCGAAGCTTTGGACGATTCGGGTCCTGGTCATCTGGCTTGAAGCTCAGATCCAAGGTTGCAACAATCACAATCACCACAATGAAGGTAACCAGGCCAGAGATCACGCCGGTTTCTACATACCTGGTTCCGAAGTAGACCAAAAAGCCGGTAAATAGGGCTGCGACCAGCGATACGACCATGTAGGTCTTGAGATTTGCAAAGCGCTTCACAGCTAAAGCCTACTTGCCCTTGGGAGATGCCGAGGCAATCCCCCAGTGCACACCGTCAAGGGCCAGATATGCGCCAAAGAATCCAACTGCGCTAACCGGGTCTAGATCTACACCGAGGAACAGCGCCCCCAGCAACAGCGCGAAGATCGAACTGAGTAGGTGATCTCTACCCTGCAGCTCCTTGAATCCAAATCGACGGGCCTGGTAAAGGCCAAATGCACCAGATATAAGTCCCCAAGTTGCAACCAGTGCAACAAATGCAGCCATCTGTCCTTGCTCCGACTGAGCTGCAAGTAACGCGAAAATTCCAACCAGGGTTGCCAGGGTTGCCATCGGAAGCTCTTGCAGTGCCCCCTCGAGTTTCCTAGCAAAGGCCAGCGCAACCGAGCTAAGGCCAATAACTAGGCCAAAAACCGCAAGGGTGTAGAGGCCGACCTGCGGCGAATGCGACTGGCTGAAGGTGATAAAGATTCCGGCGCCGAAACTTACGGCTGCTTTGATGGCTGGTTGAATTCGCACGGAGCTAGCTTGGCATATTCACAAAGCGTGAGTACTGACCGTGGAAGGCAACGACTACGGTTCCGGTCGGTCCGTTTCGCTGTTTTGCCAGAATTAGATCGGCTTCTCCTGCGCGCGGGTGGTCCTTTTCGTAGATACCTTCGCGGTGCAATAGCACTACCACGTCGGCGTCCTGCTCCAAAGATCCAGATTCACGCAGGTGCGAAAGCTCTGGTTTTTTGTCTTTTGCCTGCTCTGCCTGACGGTTTAGCTGGCTAAGCGCAACAACCGGCAAACCGAGCTCCTTAGCCAAAAGTTTTAGCGCACGGGAGAACTCAGAAACCTCTTGCTGCCTGGATTCAACCTTCTTACCGCTGGACATCAGCTGGATGTAGTCAATAACCACAAGCTTTAGGTCAACCTGCTGGGCCAAACGGCGACACTTGGCTCGAATTTCCACCAGCGACATGTTCGGGCTGTCATCGATATAGAGCGGGGCATCGTTGATGCGACCACGAACCGCGGCTAGCCGGGTCCAGTCGGCATCGGTAACGGTTCCCTTACGCATCGACTGCAGATAAATCGAAGATTCAGCGCTCATCAGGCGCATCGCAATCTCGGCACGACCCATTTCGAGTGAGAAGAAGATGGTGGCCTTATTGGCGCGAAGCGCCGCATTGCGGGCTAGATCAAGCGCAAAGGTCGACTTTCCAACCGCTGGGCGGGCAGCCAAGATGATCAACTGGCCCGGGTGCAAACCGTGGGTCATTTCATCTAGCTCAGGGAACCCCGAAGGAACACCCACCATGTCTCCGCCGCGGCTTTGCGCCAGCTCCATCTCGTGGATGGCGGCCTCGATTGAGTCATTTAGGGCAACGTAGTCTTCGCTCGCTGCACCGCGGGTAACTGAGTAGACATCTGACTGGGCTTGGTTGACCAGGTCTTCTACTTCACCCTCGTTGGCGTAACCCATCTGAGCAATGCGGGTGCCAACCTCTACCAGGCGGCGCAGCGTGCTTTTTTCGGCGACGATTTTTGCATAGAACGAAGCATTTGCGGCAGTTGGCACGATCGAGGTGAGGGTGTGCAGGTAATCTGCCCCACCAGCCTTGATGATGTTGCCGGCTTTGGTGAGCTCATCGGTCACCGTGATTACGTCGGTTGGCTCGCCCTTGGCGAAGAGGCTCAAAATGGCGTCAAAGATGATTTCGTGCTTGGGCGCGTAAAAGTCGGCACCCTTTACCGATTCTTGAACCTCGGCCACTGCATCTCCAGAAAGCAGCATGCCACCCAGGGCGCTTTGCTCGGCAAGCATGTCGTTTGGCAGCATGCGCTGCTCGCCACGGTTGTAGTCAACCGGTGGTGGGGCTGCATCAAATGCCATTGGAAATCCTTATTCTCATGAGAGTTACTGTCTAGCATCCACTACCGACATCTAAGTTGAAAGTTAGCCTGTGGATAACTATGTGAACAACTGTGCGGACACGCCCTAATAACTGTGTGCAATTTGTTAGTAAGCCTGTGGAAAACCTGTGGATAATTAATTCTTTTTCGCTAGTTTACTGGCATCCGTGCTGTGGATAATAAAAGTTAACAAACCCTAAACCAAAACCTCAGGGTTGTGTATAACCTTCAACCAAAAAGGGCTTTAACCTTCAACTTGAGCAGCCAAAAACTCCCGGTTAAAGCAGAACGGGATCCCTTTCGGGACCCCGTTCCAGAGCTTCTTTCGAAGATTACTTCTTGCCTACAACCTGTAGCTTGATGGTTGCAACCACGTCGCCGTGTAGACGAACGGTAGCTGCGTGCTCACCGGTGCTGCGGATTGGTGCAACAAAGGCAACCTTGCGCTTGTCTAGCTCGGCTAGACCTGCAGCTACAACAGCAGCTACAACGTCAGAGGTCTTGACTGCGCCGAATAGACGGCCGCCAACGCCAGCCTTGACGACAAGGCGGATTGCCTTCTCTTCAAGCTGAGCCTTTAGTGCGTGTGCTTCTTCGATGGTTGCTAGTGCGCGTGAGTCGCGGGCAGCCTTGATTGACTCAACCTGCTTCTCGCCACCCTTGCTCCATAGCACTGCGAAACCGCGAGGTAGTAGGTAGTTACGTGCGTAACCGTTCTTTACCTCAACAACATCGCCAGCAGAGCCGAGGCCTGAGACCTCGTTGGTCAGAATTAGCTTTGACATTCGATTACTCCTTAGCGGCCAGCGCCTGCGTATGGCATTAGAGCCATTTCGCGAGCGTTCTTAACGGCACGGGCGATGAGGCGCTGTTCCTGAACAGAAACACCGGTGATGCGACGGGCGCGGATCTTGCCGCGGTCCGAAACGAACTTGCGAAGAGTCGCAATGTCCTTGTAGTCAATGACGCCTACCTTGATTGCCTTGGCAGGTACGTCTTTTAGGTTCTTTGAGTTGCGCTTTGGCTTCTTGCTGTTGCGCGGATCACTCTTTGCAGCCATGATTTCTCCTAATAAATTCTGGTAAGTCTTCTAGAACGGGGTGTCGTCGCCAGTTGAGGCGGTGCCTGGGTTAGCCCATGCGCCATCGGCAGGCTTTGAAGCCTTTGATGCTGCTGGTGCTTCGCCCCATGGGTCGCTTGCAACTGCACCGGCACCTGCGCCACCTTCGCGAGCACGACGAGTGATGGTTGCGGTTGCGTTGCGCAACGATGCACCGATCTCTTCGATTTCGAGCTCAAGTGAGGCGCGAGCCTCACCGTTTGCTGATTGGTAGGCAGAAGCTGGCTTTAGACGGCCAGTAACCACAACGCGGGTGCCCTTGGTTAGCGACTGAGCAACATTCTCAGCAACTTCACGCCAGGCGGTGCAACGAACCCAAACGGTTTCGCCGTCATCCCAGGCGCCAGTTTGCTTGTTGTAGGTGCGCGGGGTTGAGCCCACGTTTAGCGATACAACAGCAATGCCGCCCTGGGTGTAGCGAAGTTCAGGGTCGTTACCTAGGTTTCCAACAATTGTGATGTTGACTTCCCCGGCCATGAGTCTTTACTCGGCCTTCTTGGTCTTTGGAGCAGCCTTCTTGGCTGCAGGTGCCTCGGCAGCAGCTTCTTCGGCCGAAACCTCAGGAACTGAAACAGGCTTGATGTTTACGACAGCCTCGTCAGCGCGTAGCACCTTGGTGCGCAATACGGCTTCAGAAATGTTTAGCTGACGGTCAAGCTCAACGATTGCAGCTGAGTCTGCGGTCATGTTGACCACAGCGTAGATGCCTTCGGCGTGCTTCTTGATTTCGTAAGCCAGACGGCGACGGCCCCAGATGTCAACGTTGTCTACAGTGCCTTCAGCATTGCGGATCACGTTTAGGAACTTGTCTAGGGATGGAGCGATAGTGCGTTCTTCGATCGTAGGGTCGAGGATCACCATGAGCTCATACTTATGCATAACTAACCCACCTCCTTTGGACTAGAGCGGCCACGGGCTTTCCGTGACAGGAGGGTTCTTGCATAGTTGACTGCACATTGTGCAATCGGCTTTGTTGTCAGAATGCGAGACAGGGCTCGCGGACAACCTCTCTAGCCTAGCGGTTGTTCCACCAGGCAAGCAAGCGTTTTTCTGCTTCTTCTTCGCCCAGTTGGCCTTCTTCTAGGCGCAGTTCCATCAAGAATTTGTAGGCTTCGCCGACATCCTTGGATGGTTTCAAATTCAAGATGCGCATGATGTCTTCGCCGCTCAGATCTGGGCGCATGGCATTCAGCTCTTCTTGCTCCATAACCTCGGCAATTCGGTGTTCCAAATCGTCGTATGCATGCGACAGGCGCTCGGCCTTGCGCTTATTGCGGGTGGTCACATCGGCGCGGGTCAGCGCGTGTAGGCGCAGAAGCTGATCGCCGGCGTCGCGAACGTAGCGGCGAATGGCCGAATCGGTCCAGGCCTGATCGCTATAGCCAAAGAAGCGAAGGTGCAGTTCAATCAGGCGCGCGACGGCCTTGATGCTGTCGTTGTCGAACTTGAGCGCCTTCATGCGCTTGGTGGCCAGCTTGGCTCCCACCATGTCGTGGTGATAGAACGAAACCCCGCCGCCTGGCTCTAGTTTGCGGGTCAACGGCTTGCCGCAGTCGTGCAGCAGCGCAGCAAAGCGCAGCACAAAGTCGCCCTCGAGGTTGTAATCCTTCTCGTAACCGATTGCCTGATCGACCACGGTCAGGGTGTGCTCATACACATCCTTGTGGTGGTGGTGTTCGTCGGTCTCAAGCTTTAGCGCGGGCAGTTCGGGCAGCACAATCGCGGCCATGCCGCTGTCGACCAGCACTTCGAGGCCGGCGCGCGGGTTGGCGCCAAGCATCAACTTCACAAATTCGGCTTGGATGCGCTCTGCGCTAATCATCTCGAGGCGATCGGCCATGTTTTTCATGGCTTCGAAGGTCGCCGGTTCGATTTCGAAACCAAGCTGGCTGGCAAATCGAGCTCCGCGCATCATTCGCAGCGGGTCGTCGCCAAACGAGTCTTCGGGCTTGCCGGGGGTGCGCAAAATGCCGTCGAGCAGGTCTTGCAGGCCCTTGTGCGGGTCGACAAAGACCTTTTCTGGCAGGCGCAGGGCCATCGAGTTGACCGTAAAGTCGCGACGAAACAGGTCGTCTTCGAGGTTTTTGCCAAAGGCAACCTCGGGCTTGCGGGTCACGTGATCGTATTTATCGGCGCGATAGGTCGTGATTTCAACGGTGTCGTCGCCGATTCGCGCCCCGATGGTGCCGAATTCGCGCCCGATATCCCAGTGGGTGTCTACGTGGGGTTTAAGAATGGCCAGGGTTTCATCCGGGGTTGCCGAAGTGGTGAAGTCGAGGTCTGGTGACTTGCGGCCCAAGAATGCGTCGCGCACCGGGCCACCAACAAGCGAAAGCTCGTGACCGGCCTCGGCAAAAATACGACCGAGTGTGACAAATAGCGGACTGTCAGTAGTCCGTTCTAGATTGGCAATCGCCTCTGCCACCGTGCGCATGAGTTCAATCGTGCCACAGAGCTAGTCGATTAGAGTTGGGTTATGAATGCAAAGCCTTCGAAGCCGGGTCAGCCCCGTCGTCGAACCAGAGTCGAAGAGACTTCATCTGGTGGCTTTGTTTTGGCTGCAGATGGTTCGAATCGCGTTGCCCTGATTGGCCGCGAAACCCGCAACGGGCGCATCGACTGGTGTGTGCCAAAGGGCCACCCCGAAGGCGATGAAACCCTAGAGCAGGCAGCGATTCGCGAACTTTTCGAAGAAACCGGCCTCGAGGTCGAGATCATCGAGCGTCTGGGCGAGATTCAGTATGAGTTTTCGGCCGGCAATAAATTCATCGTAAAGACCGTGCACCACTATTTGATGCGCCAAATCGGCGGCGACCTGACAATCGAAAACGACCCTCAGCACGAGGCCGTTGATGTTCAGTGGTTCGCGATCGACGGATTGCAAACCACCCTGGCGCACGACAACGAGCGCAGAATTGCCCGTGGGGTTAGCGAGTGGATCGAGCGCAATCGATGAAGCGCCCGATTTTGGCAGCATTCTTGTCATTCGCCCTGGCTGCCAGCGGTTTGGCGGGAATTGCCCCGGCCCAAGCGACAACTGGCACGACCGGCCTGAATGCAGCCGTTTCGACTCAGAACACACTGCAGAGCCCGGCTCTTCCCGACGGTTTTCCGTCGGTGCACATCGTTACTGGCTCAACCATCAACCTGGTTTCACGTGAATCGAATGTTCCCGTTCGAATTCAGAACGATTTTGACTCGGATGTTCGTGTGCACGTGCACATGCGCCCCAGTAACCCCCGGGTTTTGGTGCCAAATGCGGTCGAAATCACTGTTCCCGCCAACTCTGCAATCAACGCCAAGGTTCCGGTTAAGGCAATCGCCAACGGCAAGGTGTTTTTGATCGTTTGGCTCACCACCTTCTCGGGCATCAAGCTCGACAGCCAGTCGATTTTGCAGATGAACGTGAACGCCGACATTGAGCAAACCATGCTGTTTGCCTTTGGTGGCGCGGTTTTTGCCCTCGGAGTGTTTGGTGCGGTTCGCACCCTTCGCAAGCGCCGTCGCAGGTTGCTCGAGCAAGAACAGGCCGATGCGGCAGCCGAAATTGAGGCCATGCAGGCGGCAAAGGGCAACTCTTGAGCGTCGCCAAATCAAGCATGCTGATGGCGAGCGGCACGATCGTCTCGCGCATCCTTGGTTTTATTCGCGCGGTCATCATTGCTGCGGCAATTGGTGTGACGACAAACGCGGCCGACGCATTCGGGGTTGCCAACCAGCTGCCGAATAACGTCTACGCCATCATCGCGGGTGGCACTTTGAACGCGGTTTTGGTGCCACAGATGGTTCGCGCCCGCAGTCAAAAAGACGGCGGCACCAGCTACATCAACCGCCTGCTGACCTTCATCATCACGATATTCTTTGGCATCACGCTGCTTGCCACCCTGGCGGCACCGGCCCTGGTAGCCATTTATACCAACGGATGGTCGCCAGAGCAGCTGGCGCTGGCCACGGCATTCGCCTACTGGTGCCTGCCGCAGCTGTTCTTCTATGGTCTGTATTCGATTTTGGGTGAGGTCTTGAACTCGCGCAGCGCGTTTGGGCCATTCATGTGGGCGCCGGTGCTCAACAACATCGTTGCTCTGGCTGGTTTAGTTGGCTTGGTCTTGGTTTTTGGAGCCGACCCAACTGGCGCAAGGGCAGTAGAGGACTGGTCGGCCGCGCAAATTGCCATGCTGGCGGGTTCCGCCACCGCAGGCGTTGCCGCTCAGGCGCTGATTTTGTTTGTCGCCTGGAAGCGAATCGGCATGAGCCTGAGCCTGAACTTCAAGTGGCGCGGATTTGGGCTTCGCCCGGCACTAAAGGCGGCCTCTTGGTCGCTCGGCATGGTTTTAGTGACCCAGGTCGGCGGTTTGGTGCAAACCATAGTTGCCTCGGGGGCGATCAGCGCACGTGCCGACAACCCAGCTGTTGCCTCGGTTGCCGCAGCCGGCATCGCTTGGCTGGTTTTCATGCTGCCTCACTCGGTAGCTACCGTGTCAATCGCCACCGCCTACTTCACCAAGATGTCTACCCACGTGCACGAGAACCGAATGGACCTTCTCAAGGCCGATTTGGCCGCCGGTCTGCGTTCAATCGCGTTGATTTCGGTGTTGGCCACGGTTGCCATTTCGGTGCTCGCCTACCCGATATCCCGCGTGTTTGTTGGTGAGTTTCCGGCAATCATCTCGCTCGGCAACGTAATCGTCGCTCTGATGCTAGGCCTATTGCCATTCAGCTTCGTCTACATGATGCAGCGCGCGTTTTTCGCCCTCGAAGACACCCGAACCCCGTTCTGGTTCACCGCGGTTCAAATTGGGCTTCACATAGTCGGCTCAATCACCATTTCAATGACGGTTGCCGCCGAGTGGTTGGTGGTTGCGCTGTCGTTACTAACCTCGACCACCATCACCATCCAGGCGGTTTTGGCCTATTGGTTGCTGACCAAGCGCATAGGTTCGTTCAAGCAGCACGGCATTGCCGCAGCCTGCGCAAAATTTGTGATTTCTGGCGTTTTGGCCGGCCTAATTGGCTATGCCATCTTGCAGCTCTTGGGTGGTGTGGTTGCTGGTTCATTCGTGGTGGCCAAGGTCGCCAGCGCTGGCTTGAGCATGGTGATTGCCGGTGGCGTGATGTTGGCGATTTACGTGATGGCACTTCGTTTGCTTCGAGTTAAAGAAGTGGACACGGTCTTTTCAGCAATCAAGGGAATAGTTCGCCGCTAAAATTGGCTGAAACCCTTGAAATCATTGGTTTCAAGGTTTCTTTCTCAGGAGTTTTATTTTGCGCGACGTCATCATCATCGGTTCAGGCCCAGCGGGTTACACAGCGGGCATCTACACTGCTCGCGCAGGCCTCAAGCCACTACTAATCGCCAGCTCGGTTGAAGCCGGCGGCGAGCTGATGAAGACCACCGAAGTCGAGAACTTTCCTGGTTTTCCTGATGGCCTTCAAGGCCCTGAGCTTATGGCCAACTTTCAGGCACAGGCAGAGCGCTTTGGCACCGAAATTCTTCTAGACGACGTAGTTGAGGTCGACCTTAAGGGCGACATCAAGATCGTCAAGACCGGCGGCGGCGAAACCTTCGAGGCCAAGACCGTCATCTTGGCAACCGGCGCGGCATACCGCGAGCTTGGTTTGCCACGCGAAAAAGAGCTCAGCGGCCACGGTGTCTCATGGTGTGCAACCTGCGATGGCTTCTTCTTCCGCGAAAAGAACATCGCCGTGGTTGGCGGTGGCGACTCGGCCATGGAAGAAGCTAACTTCTTGACCCGCTTCGCATCAAAGGTTTACTTGATTCACCGTCGCGACACCTTCAAGGCGTCAAAGATCATGCAAGAGCGCGCTTTGGCTAACCCAAAGATCGAAGTCATTTACAACAGCGAAATCGCCGAACTAAAGGGCGATGCAAAGCTTGAGGCAGTCACTCTGCGCAGCACCGTTGACGGCACCGAGAGCAACCTAGACCTCGATGGCCTGTTCATCGCGGTTGGCAACGACCCACGAGTTTGGTTGGTCGAAAACCAGGTTGAACTAACTCCAGAGCGCTTCATTCAGGTAGAAGGTCGCTCATCGCGCACCAGCATCCCGGGTGTTTTTGCCTGTGGTGACGTAATCGACCCGACCTACCGTCAGGCAATCACCGCCGCTGGTTCTGGTTGTGTTGCTGCGCTAGATGCGGAACATTACTTAGTTTCACGTGAAACATCGCACTAGTTACTGGTACAAGATTCGAACACTGTGTTGCTAAAACACTGATAACTTCAGTGTTTTTTAACGCACCACACTCGGTTCTCGCGTGAAACAATAAGCATTACGACAGAAGGAAAAACGAAATGGCAAAAGACGTGACCACCGCAAGCTTTCAGGCAGACGTTCTATCGAACGCAAAGCCAGTACTAGTCGACTTCTGGGCCGAGTGGTGTGGCCCTTGCCGTCAGGTTGCCCCGATTCTTGACCAGATCGCTGCTGAGTATGCAGACAAGATCGAGATCGTAAAGGTAAACGTAGACAACGAGCCTGGCTTGGCTCAGCAGTATGGCGTCACCGGAATCCCTGCACTTCAGGTATTCCAGGGTGGTCAGTTGGTCAAGTCAATGGTTGGCGCAAAGCCAAAGCAGATCTTGGTTAACGAACTCAGCCAGTTCCTCGCCTAGTCAAAGGTTTCATTTAGTGGCTGGCCTTCGATAGGCTAGTCCGAATACCTTTATTTAACTGGGGAGTAGATTCATGCCGAACGAGCAGCAGCACGTGACCAACCTTGATTCATGGTTGGACTCATACGCGGCGCGCGCCGAGACCCTAGCGGTTTCGGAAGTTCGAGCGTTGTTCTCGGTAGTTTCTCGCCCAGAGGTTGTGTCACTCGCCGGTGGCATGCCTTATGTTGCCGCTCTTCCTCAAGACTTGTTGGCCAAGGCCTACAACGACATGATGAAAGAGAAGGGCCTGCTTGCCATTCAATATGGTGGCGGCCAGGGCGACCTCAAGCTTCGCGAGCAAATCCTTGAATTGATGGCCCTCGAGGGCATCAGCGCTTCGGTTGAAGACCTCGTAGTCACCACCGGTTCACAGCACGGTCTCGACATGCTCGCCGGCTTGTTCCTCGACGAGGGTGACGTGGTTTTGGCCGAAGGCCCGAGCTATGTTGGCGCGATCGGCATTTTCCGCCACTACGAAGCGCACATCGAGCACGTTTACACCGACCACGACGGCATGAGCCCCGAGGCGCTTCAAGAGTCAATCGACAAAATGAAGGCTCAGGGCAAGAAAATCAAGTTCTTGTACTTGGTTCCAAACTTCGCCAACCCTTCTGGCGTGACCCTTTCGGCCGATCGCCGCCCTGCGATCCTCGAAATTTGCAAGCGCGAGCACATTTTGATCATCGAAGACAACCCTTACGGTCTTTTGTACTTCGACAAGCCGGTTCCAGACGCCCTTCGCAGCATGGATGAAGACGGAATCGTCTATCTGGGCTCGTTCTCGAAGATTTTGGCACCTGGTTTCCGCGTTGGTTACGTGCTTGCACCGCCTGCCATTCGAGACAAGATGGTTTTGGCTCAAGAGTCGGCTCTGCTTTGCCCGTCTTCATTCACCCAGATGATGATCAGCGAATACCTGGCAAATGCCGATTGGCAGGGTCAGATCGATACCTTCCGAGGTGTTTATAAAGAGCGAGATCGGAAGAGCGTCGTG
>ERZ650308.1655-NODE-1655-length-11398-cov-9.363837_pt1 | contig 11398 bp, 17 predicted proteins | sample MGYA00376244_ERZ650308 | MGnify/ENA primary metagenome ERZ650308 (study PRJEB26733, sample SAMN07839295) | wastewater metagenome | biome: small river; feature: stream; material: water | place: USA: North Carolina | collected 2016-04-26 ...
CTATCAGTGCCGCTGAACTGCAACTGCAACAGGCACAACTTTTGGTTGATATTGAACGCAAGCAAATTGAGTTTGATAATCGACTGAAAGCTATTGAAGATAGTCGCAACAAAGCTACCGAAGAATTATTGATAGCAGAGCGAAGCACGGAAGTTATTCCCGAAGAAACAACTCGTGTTAAAATTCGTAGATTGATAAATCAGTACTGCAATGCCAAAAACGCCGACCATCGCAGTGTATGGCACGTTATTTACGACCGCCTGTATTATCGTTACGGTATCAGTCTTCGCGCCGTTGTCAAAAAAAAGAACGAATCGGCTTTAGATGTCGCCGAACGATTGGGACACTTAGATAAGATTTGGGCAATTTGCTCCAATGAGTTAGTTTAAATAAAAAAGCCCCGCCGATATGACGGGGCTTTTTTATGGCTCTACCTCCGTTTCTTCTTCTGTTGGCTTTGTCCTTTCTTTGGCTTTGGCGTACCATGTGCTGAGGTAGGCGAGGTAATCTTCAAGCGGTTGGTTAAGGAGATAAGCAATGCGTCCAGGGTCTCCACCCGCAATTTCAAAGTGGTATTTGTAGCGCTCGTCAATCCTATTCGCCTTGACGCGGCGAGGCTGCTCTCCAAAATCGACAATTCCAGTGTCAACTGCTTTTTCAAATAGCTCAGGCCTTCGGAGTTGTACAGCATTTGCCAGTTGACGTACTTGGACATTGGTTGTTGCAAAAAAAAATCAAGCAGCGTTGGTACCTTCATCCAAAGGGTTTTATTGCGCTGAGCTTTAACACTATCATAAACCAATGGATTTTCATCTTCGGCAAAGTACCACGCCGTTGCATTATCGTACGTACGTTCAATGCTCAAATCGTACTTTCTCCGCTGACGAAGATTGACCACATGAAGTTTGGCCGTCATGGTTGCCGCATTGATTTCGTCTTTGTCGGTCGTGGTCATGATTTTGGTCAGCACATCATCAATGACCGAAATGGCAGAATCCAGCGTCAATCCATCCAATTTCAATTCATCATGATCACGGTTCATGTCTGCCATGGCATAGAACCTGCCTGCGCTCATAGTGGTACCGCCTTGGGCAAACTGATAAAACCTAATGCCATCTATTTCCAGATGGGTGTCGGTGATTAGTACCGGCTCAATGATGCCTTCGGCAAGGGCCTGTTGGAAATGTGGGTTCATAATAAATTAGCTAATTTCAATCGTTCGTCTATCTCTCTTCGTACCCTTACCGCTTTTTCTCCAAACTCAACTGCCTTTTCAGCATAGGAGTTAAACAAACCGGCTTCGGCTTTAAAATATTTCGCGGAGTCGAAATACATCTCTTCTAACCTATAAAATTCTTTTTCGAGCGCTAACAGGTCATCAACAGACATTAGCCGTAAAGGTGGGTTCATTTATTTTGGTCTTTTAAAATCACGCTTTTTATTCCAAGGAATACCGTTGGGAATCTGCTTAATGGGTTTCGGTGCAAAATCATCCGAAAGGCGTTGCGCCAATTCCTGCAAATCATCCGTAGAGAAAGCAACTCTTTCTTTAAGTGCAAAACGAATCATGTCAAACTCGTGGTCTGTTAAATCACGCCCATGGTCCGCGAATACTTTTTCTGCCAAACTTATTTCAATACCCCCGCAAACAGCCGAACGAAGATTGGGAGGCAGGGTAAGTAAACGCCTTGAATGAGCCTCTTCCGCTTCCCGCTGTTTGTGATACGGATTTACCCCTACCAATGTGGTAAGTTTATCAAAAGCCTCTTCATAGGCTTCTTTCACCGCGTTAATAAATGGGTCAAGCGCCTTTAGCATTTCGCGTCCAAGTTCTTCTTTGGTCGTTATCATATCAATTCGCTTAAATCGTTGATTTGCAATGTATATTCAATCCGAAACCCAAATAAATTAGGATTATAGTTTCGGTCGTCGTTTATAGGAGTTCTCCAATCATCCCGGATAACCTGCTCCGACTGTACAGAGTAGCTTAATATACTCACCATTGACACTTTTTCAAAGCACTGTAAGACCTTTACAAAATCAAATTCCGACTTGGAAACGCCCAAATACATCAGGCTCAACTCATGAGTAAAATCCTCAAATTGCCCGTAATCGGTCTTAGGTTTGGGTCTTCCTGAACTAAGCAAATGCGCGCCCTGAAAATCGTATACCGTGCTTTCGATGGTTACTTTTTTGAGGTTGGCATCCAAGAGCAAAATGCGTTTTTCCTGTTGAGAATACAGGGGTTTTACCCGACCGTGGGCGGCATATTTGATTTGAGGCGGGTCGCATTGACGCGTGATTTTCGCCCCAATCAAAGCGTCGATTTGTGCTATTTTTTCGGTGAGTGTCATATCGGTTATTAGAAAAGAGGGGATATTACCCCCCCCTTTTTTTTTATTTATCCCCGTCTTGGGTTTACATAATTTTCCATTTGCAACGTGGGCTTCAAAAAATCAAGATTAGGTAATTTTGGGCGCCCCTCCCCTGTACAATTGCATTTATCACTCAAATAACCTCCACCCAATTCAAGAAAATATTGACACACTTTTGCCCAATAGTCGACATGGCCTTTTGCCATTGATTTTGCGTCTTTAAATTTCCAAGGGTAACCCTTGGTGTCCAAATTTTCTAATGCCTGTTTCTGTGTCATATTGTTATTTATTATTAGTTAGTAATCGGAAAGTCGTGATGCAATTCCTTTTTCTTTCATTTTGCGACATTCGGCAATCAGAGTTTCATCGCTCCAATCCCAAACAAATGCCTGTTTGTAGCCATCTTCCAGCGTGACAATGTTCCAAATGCCGTCGTACTCGGTACGTCTTACCGTCGCCTTGGGGGCCAATTCAAAAAAATCAATGACATTTTGCCGGCAATCGCTTTCACTATCACCCCAAACCGTCACTTCAAAACGTCCCTCTTTGCAGTCAAACCGCCATTTTTTGCCGGACTTTTTTGGGGCGATGTCTTCGATTTTTAAGTCAAAAGTTACCATGGCTTTTTGAAGGAGTGTAATCGGTTGAGAAAAGGCACAAGTACCCTTAAATGGGTTTCACGCCTGCAGTCGCGTTTGTTGGCGATGTCAACAAATCGCTTTGAGGCTTCGCTCTTTGAGAGTACCAAACGGACATACAGGGGCAAAAGTTGAAGGTCAACCGCCTGACGATACCATTTGTGTCTTTTCATCAGGTCTTTGTGAAGAAACACCCACCCCATTACAATACTCACCGACGTAATAGTCACCATTATCAGCCAAAAAATAATTGCTCCAACCCAATAGTAAATTGTTTCCATGTTAATCGGTTAAATCTTTCATTACTTTTTCCTTCAACTTATTCATCAAAAACTTCTGCTCGGAATCGGATAGGTAGAATGCGGGCCCAAAGTACGATTCCAGATACCCGGCAATCTCTGCCATGCCTCTATCCAAAAACCCTACCACCGCTTCCCGTGCCGCGCTGCTGATGATACTATAGTTTCTCATCAAATCCCCTTCGAGCGTAAAGTCAATGTGTCCGGTTTGACGCCCTTTTTTACGGCGCAATAACGCAGCGGCTTTTGAATACGCTTGAATGGAACGCGGGCTTTTGGTGTGCATGACCTGTCCGGCGGTATTCTTTCCTTCCTGCTGAATCCGATGCGCAACCATCACCAAACCGTCCGCTGCTACTTCCAAAAGGTGCGTAGACAAATTGGTCTCGACCTTTCGGATGTTTCCCTGAAGGCGGAGCGCGACTTCGGCAAGGTTGCTTTGAATTCTGAACATGACACTATTTTATAGAGGTAAGACGCTTATTGGTCAGCAAAAACACCTTCCCACTGTCACGGTCAATACCTTGAAAAGCATCTTCAACAAGGGCGTGTGGTGTCGGTCCAATAAAAGTAATGCCATCTATAGGGACAGCAACCTTTAAACTTCCGCCCACATTGGATGCTTGTTTGATTGCGTAAAGTTGGTTGTTATGCGTAATGTTAGAACAGCGTTTCCGACAGACGTTTAACTGCAATATCATAATACGCTTTTTCTTTTTCAATACCTATAAATTGACGATTTAACCTTTGACAAGCTAAACCTGTTGTATTTGACCCCATACAATTATCTAAAACAATATCATTCTCATTTGAGTAAGTAGAAACTAAATACTCTAATAATGATAAAGGTTTTTGAGTTGGGTGTAATCCAGTTTCAGGAGCAAATTCTAAAATTGAAGTTGGGTATCTATACCCATCATTTACTGTTTCAATATTTTTCTTTTGGTGTTTTAAGTCATAACAACTACTTGAATTATCTTTTCTAAATATTGTATAAGGTTTCCCTGTTGTAAATTGTGGATTAAAACACATTGCTTTTGATTTGTCTTTCACAAAACTTGCACTTGCTTTACTAAATACTAAAATGTTTTCGTGTTGCTTCATTGGTGCAAATTTGCTATTCAAATGACCAGTTGGGCGTTTTTTATTCCAAACATATTCGTACTTTAATAAATCAATCTTACTTGCACCTAATACTTTATCAAATGGAGTTTGAGCAAACAAAACTATTGCACCATTATAACTAATAATTCTTTCGTATTCAGCCCAAAGTTTGTCAAGTGGAACTGTACTATCCCATTTATTTTTTGTTGTTCCATAAGGTAAATCACAAAGTATTAAATCAACACTTTCATTTTCTATACTTGAAAGAATATTGAAACAATCATCGTGGAACAAAACACTACGCCTAACAAGGGTTTTGCAATAGTGGGGCATTTGTGCTATATTTAAACTTTTCTGCATCTATTTAACTTTTGTAATTAATTGAACATTTGTACTCCGAAGCCCCACCATCGCAAAGCCCCGATACGATAAGTTCGTCAACAGTCATTATAAAAGAGATATGGGATTACACCAAAGAAGCCGTAAAAAACCCGCCCTGATGTTCGGTATTGATGCCTGTCACCTCGCTCTCCTCTAAATTGGTGTACGCCGTTTTGATGGCCTTGGTCAAATGGCTCTTATACTGCTTTTCGTAATCGTCACGCGATTCTTCCATTTTCAACTGATTCGTATTGGTAAAGCCGGTGAATTCATCCGAAGCCAAACGTTCTTTTAAAAGTAAATGCCCGCATAAATACCGAAACGCCGGGGCCAACCTTTCCCGATTGGCAGTAATCAATGCCGAAATATCGCCCGATACCTTCGCCATTAAATGCACGGGGAATGACCCTCCCGTCCAATTCCATACCTCCCCCGCATCGTCCAAGCGGGCGTTGGAAATCGCCGCAATCCCACACACCGCCCCTTGAAACCCGCGATTGGAATACATCGGGCGAAGGTTTACGGCCGTTTTCACCCCCACAAACAACGAAAGCCCGGTGAAGTCCAAAGGGATATTGGGCAAATCAATGTCAATGCGATTAATGCCGGCAGTCAACGCCTGGTCGTCTATTTGGAGAAGTGTTTTTTTGAGAAGATTATCAAAAACGACCAGTTGAGCCGTTCCCGATGTTTCAGCCCATAGCACCAATTGGGTTAGTTTGATTGTGGTGTACTCATTGTAGAGGACTTCGAGCAAAGCACCTGTATAATCTTCGTACGATTGAAAAGCGAGTTTGGGGTCGGGTGCCGGGTTGAGGGTTTGACACATTTCGTGTCGAAAGTCCCTTTTCTCTGCCATCAGCACTTCAAAATCAATGGTCAGCTTTTCAAGGGCATTGGTTTTGATGCGCCCCCAAAGAGCGGTTAACGTTTCGTTGTCACCGCTACGGGTCAGGCTGTCCACCATTTCGGCAGAAAGTCCCGTCAAATCGTTGACCAAGTGGGTAGCGGCATTGTCAACCGGGGCCAAGTTCACCAAACCGTCGAAAGTGTTTGCCATGGGAAGAATTGTATAAGGTTTTTCAAAGATAATAAATAAACTATATAGTTAATTAACAAAATGTTACTCTGCTATTTCGCCATAGCCCAACCCTACAAAAGTATCATACTCAAATCCCGTAAAATCATATCTTAGGCAATCTCCGACGTGCCCGTAATCGTGTTTATCGCAATCCGCTTTGTCAAGTTTTCCGTCTGAAAGCGTCATCATTCGGGCCATGTCACTCAGTAAAGTTACGCAGTGACGCGAGATAATAAACTTCTCCCGGTAATGCTTCAACAGGGCATTAACAATCATACGACTCGTGTCGGTACCCAAATTAAAGGTTGGTACTTGGTCAAAGTTCACCCAAGCCACCTTGTATTTGGTGAAATACGAAGCAATCAATGACCATGCCCCCACGTTGCCCGTCGTTAAAGCCGAAGCATTACGACCCGACGCATCCCCCGTACAATGAAGGATGTTTTTGCCGTATTTCATAGCCAGCGTTTTGATCAGTTCTTCCAAATCTTCTCCGTGACCGCCCAACATGTAATACTCTTCAATCACGTACACAAAACCATTGTAGCGTTGAGATACAATACAGGTATTTCGTTTGTTGAAGTCAAAAGACAGATAGACAGGGTGCCGCTTGTCGTAGGCAACATCACCGATATTAACCGCCTTATTGAATTCCCGCCAAAACGGATTCCCGTTGATCAATACCCATTTAGCCTCGTACAGACTTTGAAAAATATCGTCCGGCAATGTATTTCGGGCATCTTCCACTTCTTCCCGACTTAATACCCCTGCTTCCACAGCATCCCAACAGGTAATTTTGTAATAGCTCCAACCCTTTGATTCTCCTTTTTCGGCTTTCTCTGCCAACTTGCTACCCCAATGCTCCGCGTGGGTCTTATTCCCGATGAATTTCACTTTGGCCCGCGTTGCCGTGATGGTGGAACGCAAAGCCCACCAAGACTCTTCTTTGGCCCGTGTGAATTCATCAAACACCGCTCCGTACACATCTTCCCCGTACAAATTATCGGGGTTTTCTGCCGATTTAAACCAAATAACCGCCCCGTTCCAAAGGGTGATATTCAGTGACGACTTGTTGAAAACGATATTCCGACGCAGCGGGGCCAAATACCTACGCATCCGCGTAAAAGCAATGTTAGCCTGTGCATACACCGGAGCAATCCACCAATAGTTTCGGCCTTCTTTCCCTTCGGTATTGGCAAGATTCAGAAGCCACACAATATGCGATGCTGTTTTTCCCGCTTTGGTGGAGGCCTCCGTAATGGTATACCGACTTGCATCTTCCAAAATGCTGCGCTGGTAATCCACCAGAGGAGGGAATTTTAAATGAACTGTTGCCGCCATCAGAATGAAATATTTACAACAATATCTTCCTTCAATCCCCCGAACTTGCCCTGTACTTCCAAGATCGTTTTAATGGCATCTTTGGCATCGTGCAGCTCTACCTCGTAAGTGATGGTTTCTACCGTGGCCGTATCGGTAGAAACTACCCGTTTTTGCTGCTTGACTTTCTTGATTAGATGCAGATTATCCTTTGCCTCTTCCGACGCCAGATTAATCTCAATTGTGCCGCTCTCTGACAATTTGAGAAACGTCTCAAAATTGGCCCTTCCCATGTCGGTTAGTCGCTTGATGCCTTCTTCGGTCGGCATAGCCAGTGCTTCCATGCGTTCTTTAATTGCCTTGGAAATGTACGGTTTTGACAGGTTTTCGCTGCCTATCTGCCGGGCTGACAGTTCGGAGTACCCCGCCCGAATCGCGGCTTTGGTAGCGTTGAAACAGTTGCAGTACTCCTCGACAAACCGCCGCTCTTTGGGTGTTAATGCCCGCTCTTTTTCTTTCCCCTCTTCCATATCAACTATATACTTAATCAATGCAAATTACGCATTTTCCTTATTTAATCTTTTCAACAACTTCCCGCATCGTACACTCACACCCCTTGGTGTTACCGGTCCGTGAATCTTGGGAGTATTATGACACAAATACTCAGCAACCTTTTTCATGCTAAACATATCTTCGCACCAAAATCCGCACAAAAACGCTTCGCATGTCTCAATATCAAACTGATTGTCCGAAATCAAATGCGCCCAAATCTTCTCAACAAAATAGGTAGGCTCACCTTTTCGGGGATGATACGCAGGAAAAAACCTGCTGAATGTGATAACTTTTGCCATTAGGAATATTTTTAGTTAAAAAATGGGAATATTATTTCGCTGTTTTTAGGAAGAAATTAATTCGATTTCCATGTCAGCTTTTCAGCCGTTTGGCGAAGAATACCGACCGCTTCCGGTCTTGAGATATTAAGCACATAATGCACCTCGTTCCACCCCGTCTTTTCGCAGGTAAACGCCAAACAGATGGCGGGACGCTCTTTTAGTTTCAGGTGTTTTTGCATCACCTTTTCGATTTCTTTTGCCATCTCTGACAAATCGCCGACCTGTTGATTAATTGCCATGATTATTGTTTGGTTAAAAATTGATAAATAGCCCTATATTTTGCTTCGTAGGCTTTGGGAATCTCCGAAAGTCCCACTAATTCCCCTTTTTTGTAAAGGAGTCCGTCTTTGAAAAGCAATAGTCGAAACTGCTTTTTCTCCGGTTCAATCCTGCAGATGTAGCCTGACCTATGGCAATGCACCTGCATATCGTAGAATGAGACTTCCAATTAGGCGTACATTTTGCGGAGATCGGGCGCATTCTCCGGCAGTTCAATGATGGTAAACATCTCCTGCAAACGCGAGACAATACGGGCGTCGTAGGCTTCAATAAGCTGCTGTTCACCTGCGTTGGTTGTAGCGTGAAAGTAGTGGTACCTGCCTCTGTTTTCGCGGTACAACTCCGAAAGAACCTCCAACATAACATTGGTTTTACCGAAGCGATTACCGTAACCTTCCGTGCCCAAATCATCAAAACAGGTACCTACCGATTTTTGCTGAAAATACAGATCCCATCGGTTGGTGGGTAGCGGATTGGCGTATTTGAAAATAACCCCATCGCCCGTTTTGGAATAATCTCTAACAATTTCCTCGGTACTGGTAATAACAAAGCTCTGGCGGGTATTGGAACCGAATATTTCCAACAAAACAGATTTGCCGCAACCCGTAGGCCCTCGCAGGATAATTCCTTTGTTAAGGGGGTAAGGTGACTTTTCGGAGCCTGAAAAGTAATGACACAATCCACGAAAAACAGACTTGAAAACCGTAGTGTACTCAACAAACCCTTCAAAATCAAGCAAAAATCCCTGTTTCCAACCCGCTTCTTTGGCAATGGATGCGCCGCGCTCAATGGCCATATCGTACAGGTTTCGAGTGGTCAACGGCGTAACGGATTCGTTGATTTTTCTAAAATATTCCTGCTTTTTAACCTCCGCCTCTTTACGGGCCCGAAACTTTTGAATCAATTCAATCTCGTCTTCTTCAGTCAATGTCAGGGACGTCAATGTCGCTTGCTTTGATGACATTCCCGAATTTATATCCTGCTGGGGTTGCGATGGGGATAAGATTGGTAGCACGAAGTTTTTGAGGTGTTCCGGTTGCTTTTCTGTTGTTGCCATTGTTTTGAACGATTTCATTGTTGAATGATTTGTTGTTGAGATACGTGGAAGGGTATTTTCGATACGCTTTGCCCGGAGTGACCTTGACATACAGGGCGGTATGTTCCATGGCCGTCTGACGCTCGGCATTCGTTAGGTTTTCCCACTTCTTTTCCAATTTGGGGCTTCGGTCCACTTTGTAGTCGTACAGATTCCACCACTCATCAAAGGGGATGTTGATGATTTTAACGGGTTTTCTCTTTGGCAGTCTTTTGAGGCGCTTTCCCTTGCGGATTTTGACTTTGTGAAGCATCAACCCGCAAATCATCACCCGTGCCGCCCGGTTCTGACGCCGTACCCGCATTTCTTCTTTTTTGTTTTCTTGTTTTTTATCAAGGGGGTTTGGGGGATTAATTTTTTCTTCTTTATTTTTTTCTTCTTTGAGAGTCTCAAAAAAATTATTTAATAATATACTATTCCCCCCGTGTGTATGTGCGTGAGGGGGCAAAGAAAAAAACGTACCACTTTTTACTACGTTTTTAAGAGTCGTACTACTTTGTGGTACAAAATCCGCTTCCGCCTTCTCTTCGCTATTTTCTTCCGTACTACTTTGTGGTACGATTTGGGTAACTATACCACTTTGTAGTACGATTTCGCTATTTTCTTCTGAACGTATTTCTTTATACGTCGTACTACTTTGTGGTACGTTTTGAGAATTCGTAGTAAAAAGTAGTACGTTTTTACATTTCTCCGAAAGTGCGGGCTTGCCGGCGGTTTTTGTCAATAACCCTTTTTCGATCAGGCGCAAAACGATTTTATCTACGCCCGATTTAACCATTCCCAATTCATCGGCCATCTTTTGAAGCGACATTCCCCCGCATTGCTGTATCAACTCCAACAATTCCAATTCGTTGGCAGATACGTCTAAGGTTTTGCGTAGAGAAAGTCTTTCTTTGATGCTCATAGGTCGAGTAATTTCAGGTAAGCGATTCATAGGCTTGAATGGCTTTAAAGATTTGTAGTGCTACCTGCGGAACAATGGCGTTACCGTAGGCTTTTATTGACTCGTTTCGGTGCCACCTACCAAAGGAGACTGCTGCCCCCTCTGCTTCCATTGCGACCAATGCAATTTCATGTGACAGGTAGGGCAGAGTGTTTGCAAATTTTCCGGTGAATTGTTTTTCCAATTCTCGTCCTTGTGGTGAATTTGCAAGCGTTCCGTACCTTGACAGTTTTCGCAATGTTCCTTCCGATGCTTTCTCGCTGAATACAGAAAACCCTTTCGGCTCTGTATTGGAGGGCGAACATAGCTGCACGACTTTGAGCAATACTCCCTTGCTGTGAATCTTGTAAAGTCTTCCAATCTCTTTCCAAATCTCCTCCTTTGAAAGGATTTCCCGCACTTCTTGCAGGTCTTTGTCGGTGTATCTTTCACTAATTGTGGCATATAATTTCGGAGTTATATTTCTAACCATTGATTCGGAAATCCCATCATAGATTCCACGAATCGGGGATTGAGTTGGGAAGTTTGACCAGTCTCCAGGTTGGAGAGTATCCAACCCGGTACCGAGTTCCGTTCCGTTTGCGACGGTGGAAGAGTTCCGTTTTTGCCATCCTGAGCCGCAGTGGTTGGCAAAAATCCCATTACCAACATTGATTCCATACTCGGAGTATGACGTTTCCTCTCCGACTCGCAATCCGGGGCTTCTCTTGCTTTTGGGGTGGGGAGTAACTTTGCCGCCTGAGCAATAGATAGGCCGTATCTCTTTCCTGTTGTATGGCTTACATTTTTCCCGTCCGTCGTCTCCCTGTTCCCGGGCTTGGCGATGGGCGTTGGAAGCAGACTTAAATTCATAAACTGCGTTTTCCCCTCCGAATCGCACACTTTCAAACCCTGCGTTTGCGCGGTGGGCAATAAACCAAACCCGATCACGTCGGTGCGGGGCGTTGACACCGCAAGCCGGAAGTACAAACGGTTGTACTTCGTACCCT
>ERZ650308.1656-NODE-1656-length-11396-cov-5.904329_pt1 | contig 11396 bp, 8 predicted proteins | sample MGYA00376244_ERZ650308 | MGnify/ENA primary metagenome ERZ650308 (study PRJEB26733, sample SAMN07839295) | wastewater metagenome | biome: small river; feature: stream; material: water | place: USA: North Carolina | collected 2016-04-26 ...
GCGAGTAATCTTGGGGAATATCCAGTTTGGTGGCACTGACGGCCCCCGATGCCTTCAAAGATTCTAACCAATTGCGCTCCATCAATCCTTGATCTACGCCCGTTTCGGGTTCGGTCAGTTTGTTGTACCGCATCCGATAGCCAAATGCGGCCATCATATATTGATCCATGGCATCCCCCCTGTTATAGCCATCGGATTGACTCAGCGGTTTAAAGTTAGAATCCAGCTGCTGATAGGCTTTGAAAAGAAAGCCGTCAGCATAACGAATGTTTTTGTGATAGGCAAACGGCGTAGCGGAAAGAAAAACCACTTTGGTTTGATTAATCAGCTGCTCGGTACGCTTGGGGATTTTGTTGTCTTCAATGTCTTCAATGACTTTACTCCATTTGGCATATTCAGCATTCCATTTGTCAACCTCTTCCTTAATGAAAGGAAATTTTGCTTTGGCACGGTTGTCATTGGCGTTGCTTATTTTTTGCCGCGCTTCATTTAACGTCTCCTCGTATTCCCGTCGGGCGTCGTAATACGCATCTAAGGCAGGTTTTGCCAAATCACGGTGCTTATTATAAGCCAGTGTACTGTTTCCCGATTCGTTGGAAATTAAATTATGGGACTCATCGTAGATGATTAAGTCAAACGTCCTTTTGGCAATTTCTTCATTTTGTCCGAAATTGGCATAGGTGGTTACAGATACCCCCTGCCCTTTGTCATTCAAACCCGTCAACCCCTTGGCTGTAATGCCTAAATAACCCGCTTCTTCTACCCAATCTTTTACTTTTTTATCCGAAGGAGTTACAATCAGAATGTTTTTTTTGCCACGACGAAGAAAACGGTAAGCAATCCCCAAGGCCGACATGGTCTTCCCACTGCCTGTACCATCTGTAAAAAGGATGCCTTTTTCGTTTTGTTCAAGCAGTCGCACCTCCGCTTTTTGAACGTTGGCGTGTTGGTGAGAAAGTAAGTAGGGTAAAGTAGCTTGAATATTATCTAATTCGCTGCCTGTGATTTCAACATTGGCGGCATCTTTCTGTCGTTGGATTTTAGCTGCTCGGCTATTGTCCGTTGCAGCAGCTTGAAGAGTTGGTCGCTCTCCTCTTGGTTCAGTTGATAATCTATCTCCATCAAGTCCACTGCTTCGCCCACGCTCCCCAAGTCTGGTAGTGCGCTCTGTAATGACATCATTCCGTTCCGATGGATAAAGGTCTGGATCGCCCTCGCTTCCAACAGTAACGGCAACATCTCTTGGTAAGCTGCTATTACTCTCGAAGGTATTCCCTCGTCCTCCAATAACTGCGCCTGCGCCTCCAGTAGGGGGTTGATTTGCTCCTGTGTTGCTGGAAACATCTGCTGCGCCCAAGGACTCATTAACATCTCCTCGTGGGCTATCTGATTCCAGATTATTTGTGGTACCTGATACATTTTGAAGTTGGTTGAGTTGCTCAAAGGTAGTTTTTCTGAGCTTGTTTAAATCTTCGTCAGTTTCTTCATCATTGGCCTTAACGGCCATGTAAGCGGCTTTAAAAGCACGAAAACCCGCTGCCGCTTTATCGCTGCCAATAATATCAATAATTTCGAGCATGGCATCTTCAAACCGATTGATACCCAGTTCAGCCAAATTGCCAATCATCCGAGCGGCGGCCTCAAACTGTTTGGGAGTAATGCCTATCAAACTGGCATTGAGCGTGTCGCCCGGCGATACAAATACCTCCCAATCGTCAGCCAGACTTTTACGAAGCTGCTCTGCCCGTTGGTCTAAAGTACTTCTTCTTGCCGTTTTTGAGCCTCCGTTTGCACTCGTTCGGGTAGGGGTTGTTGGATTGGCAACGGCAGGGTTTGATGGATTCTCAAGCTGTCTGGATTCTGACGGATTTCCGTTGCCTTCATTCGTACCAGTGCCGAGGCCAATGCCTTCATTGCCTGCACTTTTTGGCCCGCCGTCATTTTGTTGAACTGACTCATTATTGTATTGGTCTATTAGTGGTTGAAACTGCTCCTGAAATGCGGGTGGAAACTGACCATCAAAAACAAAGTCAAACGTGATGGTCGTTATCAAATCCATGGCCTGCGGCGACATGGGCGGAAAACCGTTTCTCTGATAATCTATCAGTGCTTCAAAAAGCACGTCAGGATTGGTCAAATCTATGTTGTCGGGCAGGGTTTGTAAAAAAGCTGCAAATGCCTCCCGATCTTCATTGGAAAGCTTCTCCAGCAAAGCCTCACCACCCCAATCATACAAAGCCATTTCGTCAGCTTCCTGTTGTGTAGTAAAGGGTTGAGCCGCTGTCTGTTCTTCCTGCGATAACAGTCTCAGTAACTGACGCTGTGGACTTAATGTTGAAAACGATAGCAATGTATCGAAAAGTTCGTTGGTTAATGCTACCTCATCGCCATAATCTTCCACAAAGTCATACCCCATGCGGTCATTAACCACACTGCTGATTACTTGGTCGTAAGGCAACGCATCATCAGCCACGTAAGAAAGATAACTATTGCCGCCTGATAAACTGCGCAATGTGCCTTCCCCTACAAAACGTACCAGGTCTTCACGTCGTACCCGTCCGCCATCGGCAAAATACCACAAAACCCCCTCCAGAAAAGAGTGAGGGGTGCGTCTTAGCTTTTCAAGTTTTCGACGAACGGCTTTACTCCCTGCTTCCCATGCAGCTTTGCCAAGTTCTCCTGCGCTGCTATCCTCGTTGCTGGATTGCCCACCAGTAGTTTGTTCAACTGCGCCAAGGCCCTCTGTGACTCGCTGAACAGCCTGAGTTGTTGCCCGTAAAGCTGATTCAGCTGCGTCGAGTCTTGCCCCGATGTCTCCGCCACCGATAAGGCTTTGCGTGTGTTGTTCAAGCTCTGACGCACTTTGCTGTGCAGACTCCACATAGGATGCAACTGCTTCAATAGCTGCCGATCGTTTTTGTTCCTGAGTGAACTCAGATTGGATTGTAGATGCGCTGGTTCCAGTCGGAGTATCTGCCGATTGGTTAGTTTGGGAGTTGCCATTTACGTTGTTTGGGGTTGGGGTGCTTGGTTCTGCATTTGGTGTTCCAAGTTCAGCAGCTGATACCGCTGCCGAGGCGTCGGGCGGAGTTTGCGCCGCTTGATTTCGGCCTGCAAATTGACTTTCTGTTCCGTCTTCATAAGCATTGAGGTATTGTTCTAAAAGTTCTATGTCTTGACCAATCAAATCGGTCATTTCGTCAATTTGGTCAATGGTGTAAATTCGGGAAGTGGCCTTCTTCATATTGGCCCACTGCCGATACAATTTGTAAAGATAATCCGAGGCTTCTTTGATAGCCTGCGGTGAGATAGGAAGTGCGTTTTCGGTCCGACGAATAGCAACATCTACCCATTGGGGAATAGATACCTGTGGCTCAATACCGTTTACCTTGGCAAAAGCAGCAATCTGTTGTTCCACTAAGTTTTCATCATAGAATTCATTGGTTGGTGCTGCCTGTGCTGTAAGTTCTTCGGCAGGCAATTGGGCTAACGTTTCGGGCTGCGTTTGCGGCATCAGTGTAGCGGGGTCAACCCCTATTTCCACGGCTTCGGCGGCTGTCGCTTCGGGTACTACGCCCAGAGCCTGAGCAAAATCCTCAAAAGTATCGTATTTGGTCACGCCAAACTTTCCGTCCGTATCGTAATCTTGAATCTGTTGGTAATAATCGTAGAGGGGTTGCAACGTTTCTTCAATCGGCGTTTCTGCTTCTGGCATCTGCATTTGATTGTGAGCCGCCACCCTATCTTTGCCTAAGCTCAACACATCAAGGGCATCCGCTGCGGGAGAGATTATTAGGCTATTCAAATCAGCCGCAGGTCTTTTTTGCTTGTTTGCATAATCGGCCTCAGCTGTGCCGTATTCATCAACGGTTTGGAAAAATGGTATCGGTTCAATCTGAGCGCGAACCTGTGGGCTGTAAGCATCTTGCGTAAAGGCCAAATCATCCGATAATGCTGACGGTGCAACGGGGACTATTCGCGCCTGTGTCAGCCGACTTACTCCATTGCCTGCTTGGCGAATCACTACCCTGCCGTTGTCTTCGGCAAAATCCTGATCGGCGGCGGGTTCTTCATTAATAACCGAAAGTTCATTTTTTAAAAACCGAGTGGCAACGGGGCGATTGGCTGGATTTGCCATACTGCGTCCCACCTGCTGCAATACATTACTGACAGCCGATTTTTTTATCTGCAATGCCGATTCTGCTTGATAGGTATTGGTAGCGGGGTCAAATGCCCCCAACTGTGATTCTGCCTCATTGAGCGCGGCATTGGCATCAATCAATGCTTTCGGGCTTAATTGACCCGACTGAATTTGCTCTTGCAACTGGGTGACGGCCTGCCGTGCGCCTGCAATGGTTGCTTCACTGTCAAGCAGTTCATTTTGCGTTTGCGTCAGCCGAAACATGGCAAAACGCTCTGACTTTCCAATTTCGGGCGACTTCGCAAACTCAAAAGCGACCTCAGCCATTTTGCCGATTTTGGCATTTATCTTTTCTCTTTCGGCATCGTCGTAGTGGCCGTCGTCCATTCCTTTTTGCGCAATACCGTAGGCTTTCAGATTGGGAACAATGCTTTGTAGGTCAGTTGCCCCGTTGGCCAACTGGCTGTTAACGTCGGAAGCCACATAATTGAACAAGGTTTGGTCAAATGCTTTGGGATTTTTATGCAACATCCCCATTCCAGTTCCCATCATAGCCCCCAAAAAAGTACCAAACATGGCATTGGTGGCATATTCTCCTGCCGAGAAGTTCCCAAAACGACCTCGACCCTCTGGTAGCGATGGGTCAACAGTACTGTTATAAATAGCCTTAGAAAGTTCTTCTGTGCTTGACTGTAAAAACTCTTCCGCTCCTTCGGCAATGCCCTGCTCTTTAAATCCGCGACCCACACGGGCAGCCATTCGTTTCCAAAGAGGGTATTGAGATTTATCCGCTAATGAGTGAACCGTGTTTTTGGCAACGGCTTCCACAATGTCTTGAAAAGCGGCTTCGTTGAGTTTGGCCCCTGTGTGCAAACCTGCCAGTACATTATCGGCATTTTGGCGAGTTACTTCCCGAATCACTTTATTGGCATCGGCGGTGGTAAAACCCAATCCCTTGGCCAATGCCTCTCCTCCAATCAGTTCTATTGCACCATTGACAATCGCCAATGGCAAAGCTACTTTTGTGGCTTCTCCAATAGAAAGCCCATTATCAACCCCCATTTTCTGGTACTCAGGAAACATCATTGCTGTGGACGAAGCAAATTCTACCCCCATCATTGCCCGTCCCACTTTGTCCAATTTGGCCCCACCCGCCGCAAGTTCAGCCACTTCCGACAATGCCCCCAGACCCGATGCAGCTTTCCCTGCGACCGAAGCCCCCCGCACCAATGCGCCCAGACCCGCCGTAGCAAAAACGGGAGCCATAAAGCCCAAAAGCGAGGCAGTAGTATTGGCCCATGCCGCACCGCTGGTAAGGTTTGAAAAATCAACTTCGCCTTTATTTCTGTCCCACGAAACAGGTGTTGCATTGGCAAAAGAATCGTCAATGTAAGTAAGCATGGGGCGCACAAACTCCTCTACGGATTTATTGCGGGCGTTCCAGTCTTTGTCATCGGTTTCAAAAATGGCAGGAATAGCCGCCCCCAGTTTTCCCACACCTTCAATCAATGCAGGCACACTGCTGTTCCAAAATTGCCCCAAAAAGTTTTGTTTGCCTGTGGTATTACCAAAAGAGTCCGCTACCTCACGCTGGGTAGCAGGTAAAGAAGCCTGCAACAATTCGGAGTAGTACGTGCCACCCATCGCCTTATCCAAAAACAGATAGGTATGCTGTATGCGTCGGTTTTTCCTGTCTCCCCCAGCCGCAATATCGTCATTGATTTCCTTTTGGTATTGGGTCAGATTGACGTTTTGAGAGCGCAACACTGCCTGTGCTTCTTTGGGCAATTGAAAGCCAGAAACTTCGGGGAAAAGGTCTTTTTCTTCCATGGGGAGAATGTCTTTGAAGATAATAACACAAAAATATGTTATTACATTATAAAAGCAACTATAACCTTTTCAAAACGAGCAATTACGCGGCTTTCAATCGGGTCGCCGAAGCGACGCTTTGCTGAGAAATAAATACACCCAGTTTTATATACAAATCTTTTAGCTCATTGATGTCTCCAGAGCATAGTTGGGTACAAAACCCAAGAAGATTGTGTTTAGATTTAGAATCACGCAAATTCATCATAAGCTTCATAATGGCCAGAAATTCATCCGCTGTTTCATAAAACACTTCTTCTGTCTCCTCGTTTTTTAGCTTTGTCTTATTCACAAAATGAGAGCAGGCGTTTTTTAGTTGGCCAAAACAAAACTTGATATCTTTAGGCAACAGCCCTTGGTCAATATTATCCATCCATTGCCACAATGCCCCCGCCAGTGTATCTATCATAAACCGCGAAAACTTATAATTTTCACTCACTTCTTCAATGATTTCGGGGGTAAGCTGCCCGCCATTGTCTCGGGCAGCTTCTTGGAGTGTTTTTGGCAGTTGCTTTTTTACAACCATGCGTTGAACATTTTTTGGTCTGGGCGGAATAGGGTGTTTTAGTTTCATGCGTATTTTAAGGTTTTCTTTATATTGTCAAAAACACGATCCATCCACTGCCGACATTCTTTTACGCGGGTATGTATTCGGTCAATGGCCTCTTGGTCGCGAGGTATATAAATCTCATGTACACGCTGAGTCAGCGGTATATCGCGATAGGTCATTTGTTTATCCATATCCGCTGCTGCTTCTAACCATGTCTCATTTTGAAAAGGGTCAATCAACCCCATTTGCCACGCCAGCCGACGTTTGGCATCTTCAATCATTACTTCGGGCGTGTCTGTTAGGCAGTAGGCCAATACAGCATGATCACAGCCCGTCAAATCCATGTAAGATTGTAGCTGCCACCAATAATCGTTGTCATACTTGCCAAGTATTTTTACTTTGTGATAGGTAAAAATATCAGAACTTGACTTGATGTCAACGACCGTATTTTCCAAAACCTGCTCATTTAAGGGCAACTCTTCAAAGAGAAGATCAGGTTCTCCTTCCAAAAATTCATTATAAAAACGCTTGGTGTTTTTCTCTGCTTTTGTTCCTTTTACTAAGTTGTAAAGCGAGATACTTGCTTCTTCCACGGCCAGCCCTTTGGCAATGGCAGGTGTGACAATGTCCTTTTTTCGGTCATACATCATCGAAACAAACAGATTCACCAAGTAGGTCTTTGCACTTTCAGAAATGTCCCGTTGGTCTTTAACAGGCTCTAATTCATCAATCACCCTTTTTAGCGAAACAAGTTTTTCAGCCAGTTTTTCGGCAGTCTTTGTTGCTTTGTTGGCAATTGCTTCATAACGCAATGTGTCTGCTTCCAAACTTTGTGTAGCTTCTGTCCATTTTTCGTAGTTGGACTTCCCCACAGGATTGGTCATTATCTGACCCACACTACTGGCCCTAATGGTTAGTTTTTCGGTTGGCATTTCAATTGACATCTCGCTCATGGTTAATTATAGGAGTTATAAATAAATACACAGAGTCCCCAAATAATACAGATAATAACCGCTCCAACAATTTGAGGCGTTGAATAATCTATCCTGAAAGAAAAAAGCCAGAACACAAAGCACACTAACAATAAACTGAGGCAGGATAGAATAAATGATGTTTTGTTTTTCATTGATTTTGAATTATGGGTATTTTATCATCGTTTTTCATACCAGCGGTATTCTTGGCGACGTATTCGTACTTTGTAAAATTTCTGCGTAAAAAGCAGGTATAGATACAGATAAATAGCTCGCCATATATTGCATCTACCCGTAAATCGCAGTGTTCTGTACCAGTCAGGAAACAGATAAAATGAAAGTCTTTTAAGGCCCTTATTTTTTATGCGCCAATGTTCGTAAAAATCTGTGCTGCACCACGTAATTTCATCTTTAGTTTCCACCACCCACATTTTTTTCATCGTCATTGCCTCATAAACGATAGTCAGAAGATTAGCCATTGGGATAGGCAATAGATTCATGTCTTTTCAATTGATTCAAATCGGTCTAATGTCGCCAGTCCATCCCGAGACGGATGCGGGTCATGCGCCAATAATCCGTTTTGATAAATGCAGACGTGCCTGATACCACGGGGAGAGTCTCCTATCCCCAAATAGTAAGTATCTTTCAGTTTGGCTTTAAACTTCTCTTTTTCTTCTTCACTGAATGAGTCATCAAAACCAGAATGAAAAACTGAGTATCTATTGTCTGCTGACCACTCCCATCCTTTTGAAGTCAAAAAGGTTTGCATAACTTCCGCCCAATAGGTTTCCCCTTCCATATGATAAAATACCTCCACATTGGGTACTTCGGAAATAGGCACTTCCAAAATAGAGGCCACAACAGCAGGGAAGCAATTCCCTCTGACAACTTCCTGTCCTTCTTTATTGTGAATTACAACTTTGGTTTGTGTTACAGGTATCATAAAGTGTTAGGCTAAATACTTTACACCCCACTCAGTCATACACGACAGTGGGTTTTTGTCATAAACTGAACCTCTTTTGTGTTTGGCTGGACGATTATAGGTGGCAGGCTTGAATATGTCACCTGCTTTAAAATTACCTATATGTTTATTCTCTTTATCGCACAATGCAACATGAGCATGGGCTCCTCCATTTTTGGTTTCAATAATGGCGAACAGTTTATTAAATTTTACTGTTACCGCTTCTTGCTGATGATGCGGATGTTTTTTCTTGATTTTTTCGTCCCTGAACATCTGCCAGTCTTTGGCAAACTGCTCAATCAGTTGTTTCAGATCGTTCATTTTTCTTTTTTTTAGAGCCTCTTAAAAGGGATAAACATTGCATCATTAAATGACTGTGCAGATAGGCTTCACACTCTACTTCCCGGTTACGGTCAAGCAGTTCAGACAAAACGAACTGACAGATGTGCAGACACTCATGGGCGAGAATGCACATGGATTTGTCGCTAAAATCAAACTGATTGCGAAAAAAAAATATAGAAATAGGTATAGGTCGCCTTCTTTTCCTTTAATAGTCGTTTCAATGCCCAATAATCCCCATGCTCCAGCGTTACGCTGTCGTTTTTTAAACATTCTGCCCAATCTTCACAATTTTGAGCTTTTAGTTCCTGTATTAATTCTTCACAACTGAAACCACATGAAAACAAAACCATTGAATCAAAAATACCAGTATCAATTACAGAAAATACCTTGTCTGATTTCTTTCTCATTCTACTCTCCTTCCTTTTTAATAACACTGAGGGAAAAACACCCATATCTACCGCAAATCATTATTTGTCCGTGTGTTGTACGTACTTCTTCAACTGTAAAATACAGTCTGGGGTGTATGCCCGAATTAACATACACCCGATCTCCTTTTTTAATTTGATTGCTTTCCATGATTATAAGGATTCTGTTGATTGTGGTTTTTGAAGGCTTTGGTCGCACTCTTGGTGCCAAAGCCTTGTGCCGCTCCAATCACCAAAAGGCGTACTTTTAAAGCCCCGCTTGCCACAAACCGAGCATTTGTCCCAGTACCGCCGCTTTAATTGCTGCCATGGATGAAACTGGATTTCCCAATGATGAATGTGCCATTTGGGGTGCTGGTACCACGGCCTTATCTTTCGCATTATGTCAGATAAAACCACTGATACAAAATGCTCTATTCTGTCTTCCTGCTTTTCAACACCATACGTCATGTTGATACTGTTATACAAGCTATCAACTGGGTTTTCAGCGAAAGAAAGAATAGCAGCAAGGTGCTTCCGCATAAATCTATCTCTTTGCCTTCTGGCTCGGTTGGTTGGATTTCCGTTATTTTTCCACATAAATACCTCCCACGCAGCATGAGAGTACATTTCCAGTGCAATCCCCATAGTTGAGAATCGGGGCCTTCCCTGCGCATCAAACCAATAATTGTGTTTAAATTGGGATTCAAACATCCGCCGCACTTTCTCCACAAGGGCTTTGTCAATATGACGACACCTCATAAACCATCCGCAGCTGTCATCACTGCCGTCCGTTTCTGGGTCAATATGCCATATAGTAATTAACGAAGGGCGATAGCCGTGTTTATCAGCCTTGACAAATGGGTTCTTTATCTCAAACGCTACTGTTTCTGGTGAGTGCATGATTTGGGGTTTTAGAAGGTATTAAATGGTAGTTTGCTCGGCATCATCAATAAAGCCGTTTACATATTTCTCAAAAAGCAATTGCGCCTCTTTTTGGGCCAATTCCAAAGTTTTATAAACGCCCGAAGAAAACCCCGTTTGCCCAGGTGCTCGAAAGACAAGGGTGAATTGAGTACCTATTCTTGGATTATCATAATCGGTGGCAGGATGTTCTACAATCGTAGCGTAGATGTGAAGAGACAATTCTCCACTGAGTTTCCAACTGGCGGGGCTACTTTGTTCCCACTGCAATTTCTTGATTGGCATAAAAAAGAAAAGGCCGTAGGTGTTGCAGTTCCTACAGCCGAATCGGTTGAACACCGACTTTGTGAAAAGCCGCTGCAACCAACTCTTCACAAAATTAATAATACAAAAATATGTTTTTATGTTTTTAAATAAAAATAATACGTAACAATTTATGGAAAGATGGAAAAGTCGGAAAATTCTTCCGTTGTGTATTTCTGCCCCATCGCTCCTTTTGTGCCATAAAGATTCAGCAACTCGTTCGTAATCATACCCCTTACAGGTACATACCCTTCAAAAATCATTTCACTGCTATTCTCAGGATTACGGGTGTATTTACCCCGCCCCTTGGCCGTATCTTCGTTAAAAAAGTCCGTATCATATAAATCCAATTGCTCGGCGGCATCTTCCGAAAGCCCGATGCGCACTTTCACAAAACCATCACTGCGACCGCCTTGTTTAAAACGGTTTAGCTCCGAAGGTGGTGCATAAATATTACCTTCTACCGAAATAACTCTATGTGGCACTTTTGATAAAGGCAGTACGTAGCCGCCATTGTCGGCAAAAATCATTTCCGACACTCGCCCCCCTTCCGAAACACCCGAAAGGCTCCTGACAGCCTTCTGCATGGGTTCATTGGGAATGCCAATGCGCATAAACTCCAATGTCCCATTACCAGCATAATCCGTGAGTTTTTTACCCAACGTACTGATGGTATAATCTTCCCCTTCTTTGGGCGTAAATGCGGTTTTCTGTGTAGCTGTTGCGCCACCAATGGCAATATCCGTCCACGTCCGTCCGCTACCATCTGCCCCGCCACCCATTTCATTTTGCAATTTCTGACCACGAAGTTTGGAGAGTTCCATTTGCTGTCTTTGATAGGCCATCGTTTGGTTGTCTCTGGACATATCCATATTAAACTTCAAAGCATCCTGCAACGAGTAGCGTTTGTAAGGAACGTTGGAAGGAACATAAT
>ERZ650308.1657-NODE-1657-length-11393-cov-4.135650_pt1 | contig 11393 bp, 23 predicted proteins | sample MGYA00376244_ERZ650308 | MGnify/ENA primary metagenome ERZ650308 (study PRJEB26733, sample SAMN07839295) | wastewater metagenome | biome: small river; feature: stream; material: water | place: USA: North Carolina | collected 2016-04-26 ...
AATTCAGCATCAAGCATCTTGGCTAACTTTGCACCGTAACTGGCTTCAAGATTTAATGGATGTGGCCTACGACCAAGGTGTTGGTATCTGCGATCATCTTCTGCAAAGGCAGCAGAATGTACAGCTTCCGCGCCAGCACTGTGACTGTCTCCGTTTACGTAAAGTTTCATAGTTTTAATGTTATAAACGTTGCCATTTTAGGGTCATCAAACCTTGCAAGAGTTTTGCTGCGGTCACGGAATGCAGGCCTAACATCCCACCCCGGGCCACCAATGCGATTGTGCAGGTAGAACTTGCTTGGCCCTATATACTTTTCACATGCTTTAGCGACAGCTTGGAATCCGCGATTAAACTCTACTTCTACCATCTTGTTTAACTAAGCTAACCACCACAGCCAATTTTTCCATTGCATCTGCAACAGCAGGATGATCATAGTAGTCATGGGCTTCAACTAGCAGATTCATAATTTCCTTCTTCTTGCTTAGGTCCTCGAGTTGGAATTTATATGTTGTGCCATTTCCACGGAAATCACAGCTTTTACCATACGGACTATCAATTGATACCAAATCGCCTAGAGCCGGCGGTGCCGAAAAGGTAACATAATCGGCACCAGACACATAGTCAATGCCAGGTATCTGTCGCAGGCCGTTAATTGATACAAAAATCATAATAATGCCGGATTAGGAAACTCTAGTTCAAACACATGCCACGTTGGCTTTCGACCAGTTGATGTTGTGTCTTTAAGAATCTCTAGTGTTCTATTGTGTTCAGCTTCTTGAAGTGTGGCATAGAACCCAACCCCCATACTGGGCATAGACGCATTGGTCGTAACTAATCCAGTGTTACAAAAATACATGCCACTCATTTTAATGAGTTGGTATACTTTAATTGTTTGGGGCTGTTCTACGGACATCATGATACTTCACTCTTTCCGCCACCAATGTCGCGACGATCCACAACTCGTGGTCTAAGTTCTTCTGGTTGATTAGCTTCCCACTGCTCGTACTCTTCAGTTAGAATGTTGCGGCAAATAGTTTTAAACCAATTGTCCACAATGTCGTTATCTGTTTTACCTTGATATCCTGCACGTACTAGCTTTGCAACAAAGATATCGTTCCAATCTAGTTCAAACGCACCGTTACCAATGTCGTCTGTGTCTAACTCGACATTGAGAATCTTGATGTAGGGTTCGCCACGCTTAGTGGCCAATTCCTTTTCGCTCTTTGCTTTAACTGTTAGCTTTGGCTTCTCTGCAACAGTCTTTTTAGGAGCAGCAGGTTTCTTTGCAACTGTTTTCTTTGCAGGTGCTTTAGTTGCTGTAGTCTTCTTTGCTACAGTCTTTTTAGCAACTGTCTTTTTAGCTGCTACTGGTTTCTTTGCTACCATTAATTTAATCCTTTCAGCATCATCATAACTGCTTCATGTCTATGATACCATCTATCTTCAATCACGGGTTCACCAGGGCCTGTAATAACTCTGCGACCACGTACCGCTAACCCCCATACCCACGCCCCTGTGTTGTAACAGCGACGTGGAATCAGACTATGCTTGTATTCAAACACTGCACGGTCGTTAAATGGGTCGTATGCTTGCACATCAGACTCAAACATACCTGCACTATTTCTTACAAACACTTTCATTACTTGCCCCAACCGTTGCCCCAAAGGTCAACGTGTAGTCGTGGGCTGTAGTTGTAGCCCTTGCTTAGTGCCCAGTCTGCAACCTTTACGCGATTGGCTGCATAAGGAGTAACAACACCACCTTGTGGCATTACATATACTGGACCATTAAACCCAACAGCACGGTATTGCTTAACAGCCTTATCAACTTCTTCAAAGTGCTGCTCTGTTTCCACAACAAACTTCAAGTAAGTAAAGCCGTAGTCTTGATACATACGCACAATCTCTGGACGAATAGCTTCTTCCCATGCTTCGCCACTTGCACTTAGCTTTGGACTTACACTGAATGTAACTTCATTGCCTGCAATATCGCCCCACTCTAACAAGTAGTCAATAAACTTGCCTTGTAGAGTTTGAGTACCATTTGTTTCGAATGTAATGTTACGCAGGTCCCCCATACGCTCATGACTTAGTAGTTCTGTGTATGCACGTTGCCATCCTAGCAGCGGCTCGCCACCTGTAATAACAAGATGAACATCATTGCCGTTATCCTGTACCCACTTGTTGTTGGGAGTTAGGGCAAGCATTTCATCTACTAGTACGCTAGTTTCTTTTGTTGGACTCAGTTCCTTGAACGCAGGATGCCAGCTAGCGTAACTGTCGCAACCAGTGTTAACGAGTGGGAGGCTAAGAAAGTCTTTATAAAGATGGATGTTCTTTGCCACTTCGTCTGCTTCCGTACTCTTTTCACCCGGTAGACAACCGAAGCCGGAACACGTAAAGTTACAACCGTATGTTCGTAGAAACACTGAAGGTACACCAACAAAACGACCCTCGCCCTGTGCAGAATAGAATAGTTCACTTATTTTTAATTTCATAATTTACCAATGTCGAATTACACCTGCTACGATAAACAGGTTAGTTATAATATATGTTAACACGATTATCGTGCGAATGCAAGCAATACGGTCTGCTTCAGTATCCGTATTGCCTGCCTTTTCTCCCAGAGCCTTGGCCCACAATCTCCAAACCTTACGAGCCACAGTCCATTCTCCAAGAACAGCACGACAACGCTAAGGTCGAGCAATCATCGTCGCCTAGACAAAACGGTGCTGGGCCACGTTGCATTCTAATTAGCGTATGGATCTTCATACGCTCTTCGCTATTGCCATCACCAATGTAGCTCAGTTGGGCCTCTCTGTTTAACCAATCCTGCAGAGTCATTTCTTTGTCTGCAGGTTCAGGAAACTTATCAATTAAGATAGCAGGTCCTCGTTCCATTCTCTGTGTCCTTCGCGGAATGCCATGTTGCTTTGTGTTTCACGAACTTCAACGCGATAGCACCATAGGCGCTCTGCTTCGCCTGGTCCCCACATCTCTGGAATGTAAACGCCATTAACATACTTGTACAGCATGTCACTAAGTGCTTCGCAGCCTAATGCGGGTAGCACAACAATCTTGGCCATTTTCTTTTCTTGTAGCAGTTTGAATGTTTCCATCTCAGGATCATCCTGTGCCACAATCAGGGTATGGTCAAATTGGTCTTCTAGTGTTTTCTTTAGTTCTTTTAAACCGCCGTAATCAGCGGCCCAGTTGCGTACATCTAGGTCGTTGGTTCCAAAATAGAACTTCATGCTGAACGCATAGCCATGGATTAGATTGCAGTGGCTATCTGCACGCCATTGTCTGTAAGCAACAGGGAAGGCGTTATGGTACTCTTTGGTACTAGTGTACTTGTATTGTACGGTTGGTAATGTCATGCTTTATTCTCCTATGTTAAGTTTAGCATAGGCAGCAGAATTTGTATACCGGGATGATGCTCTAAAGGCCGGTTAATTGATTGAGTAGTGTATCTCTATTTATAAAGAACGCTTGATGCTCTGAGTTTTTACCCAATCGGTCCAAGCTCTTTTTGATAATAAAATCTAACTCTGTAGAATGGTAGAAATTAAAAAATGAAGATTGGATCTTGGTCCTACACAAAATACCATACAGCTGAGATTTTGCCATCTGTGTATTCATAGTAGTATCCAGTTCTCGAACCAGGGCAGCAAACAATTCGGGGGTATACGATAAAAATGCACCAGGATGTTTGCTTCCATGTACTACATCTAGAAAATAGTTGTGATCAGTTATTTCTACTAGATTGCCAACTGGTTCATTGAATGTAGTTGAAACATGGACCGGGTCTCCGTTGCCAGTTAATACACTAGCGTTAGGCAATAAGTCTGCAATAACACTTACCACCAATGCCCTGTCGAACGGCAAATAATATTTGTGCGCTTTCTCTATAAGCATTTTCACTAATGTGACATGCTTTTCTTTTCCTGCAAAATCCAGTACCAATGGGGTTAGTTTGTTATCGTGACAAAATTTATAAGCATACCAGTTCTCTGCTTCGGCGTAATCGGCGGCCAGTATCACAGGCGTGAATGGTATGCTATTTCTAATTAACACCTTAGCTACAAATTCACTATCAAGTCCGCCGCTTAAACATAAATGTAAATCGGTGTACTGCTTGGCAATCAACTGTGCAGTATAATCAGCGGCATCGTCAAAGGACATGACTTTAGCAGTAGCATTAAACTCTACTGCAAACGGATCGGTTATATTACTAACACTGTACTTTTCTAAATTAACTGACAGCCAGCCATTGTGTCCAATATTCATCGTAATAGCAATCCAATTAATTCATTCTTATTCCACATAGCCGGCGGCAATGGAGAATACAATTCAGTATGCACGGCTGAAAATATTTTTTGGGTCACTCCTGAATCCATTGGTTGAGTGGGCACCAATTCCTTAACTCTAAATGGAACTCCGTAGAGTCTCGATTTTGATGAACTGTGGTTTGTACTAGTATCGCTTTCAGTTGCCATTGCTAACATCAATTCCGGAGTATACAATAAGAAGTTGCATAAAGGTAACGATGGATCTATTAGGGTAGGATAAAAGACACTGGCATATATGTCGTACACATCACCGGCTGCTTCATCAAACCTAGCGGTATGTCTAACTAACGGTGACTCACCGGCTACTAATGTGCCACCTTTATTGCGAACATAATGGCACAGATAATCGATTACCGACACTAGATTACATTCTTGCTTTACTCCTTTACAAGAGTTTATAAAATGCGGGATTAGTCTAGGGTCGTTGGTTTTAAATTCAATGAATATTGGCGCTATTTTTTTACGATAACACCATTCTAGCGCAAACATATAATCGGTGCTGCCTTCTACAGTAGCAACAATCGGAGTGAATTTAATGTTGTTTCTATAAAATACTTCGGCTACAAACTCACTGTCAAGCCCGCCACTCAATCCAATATAGATATCCGCGTGATTTTTTGCAAATAATTTAGCTGCCTCGTCGGCCGCCTGTTGAAACGGCACAGTTCTAATATCTGTGTGATTGAAGTTTAGTGTAAATGTAGACTGCAACGGCTTTTTCTGTATATCGGCGATTGCAGTATACCAGTTGTTGTAGCCTTCAGTTGTTGTTAGTATCATTGAGTAACAGTTTCAAAAATTCTTCTTTGTCTGGTAGCGGGGTAAAATCTCTATTACTCCATTGCAATGGCACGTGTGCTTGAGTCCACTTAAAAATCTCATTATACGCTGGTATTGTTTTGGCAATGTAGTTTTGCACAAATCCTTCCCCGCCATTGAGCTTGGGTCGAGGTAATAGGTTAAACATTCTCCATTTATTCTCTTCCATTGGCTGAGATGTGTCCCAGTCAGCGATTGCGCTTGCTAACATTTCCGGAGACCAGAAAAAGAACGCCCATGGGTGCTTACCGGGGTTCATTAACTCAATATAGAATTCAGCCTCGCCAATCATAAACCCACGGAATGAATCTTTAAATTCTTTACTGGCCTTTTCGGGCTGCATCTTTGGATCCGGCCAGTACATTGGGTAAGCGCCGTGAACCATGTACCCACCACGGCTTTCTATTTCTTTTGCAACTAAATCAACAGTGGCCCCAAACCAGCAGCTTCCTTTTACTTTACCTATTACACGCTTTCCGTGATCTAGTAGATCGAATGGATCAACTTCGAACTTTATAAGCTCAACTTCGTTTTCCTTGCACCACTTATCAGCATACCATTCTCCTATTTTAAAGTAACTCTTGCAAGTCATCATGATAGCTTTAAATGGGACACCTGCTGCCTTGAAACTTTTAGCAACGTATTCGCTATCGCATCCGCCACTCATTGCAACGTATATATTTGGATATAGTGAATGGATTTCCCTTGCCGTTTGCTGTGCAATTTCGTTAAGTGGATAGACTCTATCTGCACGTTCGTTAAACTGTACTGCAAAATCTCCGCTGCGGGCACGACAATTTCCGACTCCGTTACCAAAGTCGAACGTCATCCAGTTATTTCTACAATACATGTTCTGCTCTATCTTGTACTTCTCTTAAATTATGTGCAGTCACAGTATCCATAAATTTTAGCAAGAACATACTAGCAAGCGATGCATCGTCACCGTGGAAGTGTATGCGTATGCCACCGTTGCCATTTTGATGATAGTGACACCACTTGGCTTTGCCAAATGCAATGTACTCTGTGTCAATTTTGTTGCCACGGTGATTGTAATAGCTGTCAACTTTTGTGCGTCCACCAACAAGTTTGCACCACTCAACTAGCTCGTTAGTCATTTCTTTAACGTCAATCCATACTGCATAGGTTACAGTACATCCCGGTGGTAGTGCGATCATTGTTTAAGTATCCGTTCGTTAACAATCATGTCCTGAATAGACTTGATTCTGCAATTTTGTATCAGGTGCCCGTAGACTATACTAAACATCATAATGGTATCTTCGTCGGGAAAGAACACTCTAACAGTGTTGTCATGATGATTGTGTCCACTGCTAGGCTTACAGTCCGGGAATTGCACATGGTATGTGCCCTCACCCCATGAGTTATACCTAGTAACTTTAGCACCACGTGCCTCTAAATATGCAGCGGCTTCTTCAGTGACTTTGAATAGGTCTACTGGATAAAAGCCGTTCATTTGCAAGTGTCAAGAAATTGATCTAATCGCATACATGCTTCGTCAAAGTCCACGCCCCAGACATGTGCGTAAATGATGCCATCTTTAATTTGCATATCAAATGGTACCATACCGTTAAATCTAAAGTCGTTAGGCACTTCAGTAGTGACCATAAACTCATTTAATACCTTTGCACGATTGATCAGTGCTGTTGTCATGTCTGCGGCGTTCATGTTGTTTCCTTAGCGTGGTGCAAACTCTTGTTGCAATTTAATGTTATCGAAAAACTCTTTCTTTACACTAGCGTCTTCTTTGAATGCCCCGCGTAGTACTGTGGTCTGGGTGAGACTAGAATGAGCCATGATACCACGATTTTCACAGCATCCGTGGGTAGCTTGGATATAAACAGCAACATCCTTGGATCCAGTTGCAAGTTCAATCTCACGAGCGATGTCCATGCAGAGTTCCTCTTGTAGAGTTCCTCGTCTCGCGCACCACTGAGCAATGCGCGTATATTTCGAAAGTCCAATGAGTTTCTGTCCAGCAAGAATGCCAATGTAAGCGATGCCTGTAACAGGCTGGTGATGATGGCTGCACATACTCTTAAGCTCACTGCGCACAACCAACATTCCGTCATATGCGCCTTCGCTGTCATTTGGAAACGCTGTTGCGCTAGGACTTTCATCATAGCGACCGGCCATGATTTCATTAAAGTACATTTTTGCAAGACGCTTTGCTGTGCCTTTTGAGTTCGGATCATTTTCTCTGTCAATCAATAGTGTGTCAAGTACTGTTTCAAATGCTTCTGCTGCTTCATTAATTAACGATTCTTTTTCTTCTTCGCCAACATACTCACTGATGTTGTCGCCTGCCCAAAAGCGTTTGTTGTCTGCTCGCATTTTGTCGCGAATAACTTGTGATAAGTTTTTACTTGTATCTGTCATTTTAGTCCTTGATAGTGATTGTTCTTAAGTCTGGGTACTCAACTAATACTGGCTTTGGTTTATCTGCCTTAATGCCTTGGAGTAATGCAAGTCCTTGCACTGCTTCTTCTGGCGTGGGCTTATAGTGATAACCAACGCTAAATTCTTTCTGAGATTCCCATGGTTTAATATTTAGGTCGCGTCCATCATAACGTCTACGAATTATTCTGTCGTATGCTTCCTTGTCGTCTAGTAGTATAGCACCGCCACGGCCGATGTGTAAAGGCTTTGTATGTCCAAAACTTAAACACTGCATCATTCCTGTACGGTACATGTTTTCTTCTAGTCGTCTTGCGCTATCCCAAATACGTGTGCCTTCAAATTTATACTCCCCAACCCACTGTTGTCTATGTGGCAACGTGTCCGGAAAGTAACTGTAGTTGATTCCCAGCTTGTGCATGGTCATCGGAATGCTTAGATAGGTATAGGGAGTAAATGAGCACTCGGCAATGGCATCGTGGCGCAAGCATAACTCAATGGCATGTGTGCAGCAATCGGTCATGATTGCATATGGTGCGCCAGTAAATTCTGCTAACGCAATTTCAAATTTCTTAATTTTATCAAACACGATTGTTATACCAGTTATATGCTGTGTCGATGATGTTTTTAATATCACTGTTGACGGGGTTCCACCCTAGTACGGTACGTGCAGTAGAAATATCTGCTACTAATATATCAGGGTCGCCGGGACGAGCTGGTCCGTACTTGACTGTTGTTAGCCCGTATGTGAAGTACACACAGTCAACGATTTCTTTATTGCTAGTTCCGCGCCCGCCGCCCAAGTTAAACACATGGTGCCCTGCAACGGTATCTTCGCCATAGTGAATAGCAAAGAACTCTGCTGCCTTAGTGTGTGCTAGTGCAATGTCCCAAACGTGTACGTAGTCACGAACACAAGTACCGTCTAGGGTATTAAAGTCTTCGCCATTGATAGTTAGCAAACGTTTGTTTAGGCTTGCTTCGATTGTACGTGCAACTAGATGTGTTGCATTAGGTTCCTGACCTAAGTCACCAGTTTCGATTGCACCTGCTGCATTAAAGTAGCGGAAGCAAATGGTGTTAATACCGTAAGCACTGCCGTAATCCTCTAGCAACTGCTCAACAATCATCTTAGTTGAGCCGTATGGGCTAATCGGACTTACTGGTGCTTGTTCTCGGATTGGCGACTCTTTGGGAATACCATAAACGCTTGCGCTGCTGCTAAACATGATAGTGGGCTTTTTAGGCATGTCCTTAATAACGTCCATCATTTTGATAGTCTTGGTAACGTTGTTATGGTAATACTCTGCCGGGTCAGTCATGCTTGGGCCAACTAAGCTAGTGCCTGCACAATGCACAATGATATCGGGTGCATAATTGATAATCATTGACAGCACCGCATCACTTGCAAAGTCGTCAATTAAGTATCCATCGATGTCTTTAACGGTGTGCTCACGAAACACGGTATCCACAATGTATACTGCGAATCCTGCTTGTTTAAACGCTCGCGAGACATGGCTACCTATGTAGCCACATCCGCCCGTTACAATAACGGTCTTTGCCATTTACGCCTTCTTAGCTTCGACTCGTGCGTTCTTGGTTTCGGTAATTTCGTTACGGCGAGCCTTAACACCTTTACCTAGTTCTTGCAATGCTTTGCGAGCACGGGTGCCTGCTGCATTGTTACCAGCTTCAAATTTTTCGTTCTCTGCCAAGTATGCGTCGAAAAGTGGTTGTAAGTTTGTCATTTTATTTTTCCTTTGTTAAATGATTAGTTGTCAACTTCCAATGCAAGTGCTTCTTCAATCACTGCAAAGAGTTCTTCTTTTGTGCTGCAAAGTACCTTACAGGTCTTCCAGTCACTTTCTTTGTCACGACCGCCAACTTCAATCATGAAGCCGTTGTCGTAACGATTAACTGTAAATGATTCATTTACTTTGTCTAGTTTGGTTAGTTTCTTAGCCATTATACGCCCCTTATGTTTTTTAGCATTACGTACTGGTCAAATAACTGGACCAGTTCAGTGTCGCCACCTAAGTACCACTCGCTTGCAGCCTTCATACTTAATGCTCGCAATTGGTCTTCATTGAGACTGGGGTATCGCTCCCCAGCCAATGTTAACCAAATGTCTTGTTTAGTACTTAGACTCATGTGTATGTTTGCGGTAGTCAGTTGACATACGCAACCACTGTTCGCCCTTGCCTTCAATAATGTCAACAATGCGATCAGCAGTACCGCTGGTCCATGCACAGATCTTGCCCATGTTTTCACTTGGCTTCTGCAACAATTTTTCCAACTTGTCCAGTGCGTCCTCTATGCTCCATGGAGTGTAAAGGCGTGTGTGATCATTTGCAAAAGTCTCAGGGAAAGATCGATAAGCAGGATAAAGTACATTACATCCCAAAGCGTCAGCTTCGGAGACAGTGTTGGAGACCCAATCTTGTAAAGCACAATTAAAAACAACGCGGCTATCATTAACGATGGAGTAATAATCATTCTTTTCAAGATCCTCATAAATGGTCAACAATCCTGCAGCCTGCATTTCTCTAGTGCGATTCATGTAGCTGTCATTGTTGCTCTTTAACGTAGCACCTGAGCATACTGCAAACTCAACACCTGATCCAGGATGACGTTTATGCCATGCTTCAATTAGATCCATGTAGAAGTCTGGTTGCTTCTCTTGATCCCAACGTGCAGAAAATACCACACGGGGCTTGCGCTCATTCCACGGAGTAATCTTATTGCCCACACGCTCTTGCACTTCTTCAGTGTTAAACACCAATCCTGAAATATTGTAGATCGGAGCTTTCCACCCTGCAATCTTCATGTGCATTACCATTTCTTCGTTAGTGGCCAACACACCATCCACAAAGCTGTCCACCATGCGTTCATAGTGACCCATAAATTCACCCATTCCCCAAACATGTACGAAGTCATCAGGGTCAATAGACTGAGCGAGACAACGTACAAAGATTCTTGGGCGCGACGCCTCCGGGATCTGTTTAATGATATATGGTAGGCTCTCAATTCCAGGCTGGAACATGTCTTCGAAATATACGACATCATCTTTATTTAACGCCCCTTGTTGCATCAATCGAACCAAATTCATCATCTGGCTCATACCAAAGTAGCTGCGACCATGTGCGTCCAGTACTTGTCCTGTAACAATCTTTTGACTGTTATCTAGTGTTAGACCCGGAACGTATACTGCCTCAACGCCACGGCGATCAAAAACACGCTTGTTCCATTCTGTTAGTTGTAGGGTGTAGCGAGCTTTGTAACTCTCTAGACCCATGTAATATAGCTTGCCCATTAAATGGGACCTCCGTTAATTTTTGTTAAGTAATCGCGCATGGTGATATTGTTCATATTCTGACCCCATACATCTCTTCCATACGTGTCAGATGATCGCCAGTTATACGCACGACTAGCCGCATCATGTTGAGTCAGTGCATCAGTGATGTGTCGCACTTGGTCTTCTAGACTGCGAACACGACTGTGCATGGTATTTAGGTCACGTTCCATTGCACGTAGTGGACCGATGTCACCCTTGGAGTCAGCGTCTTCGGGATTAGTAAGCGCCACAATCATTAACAGACTGCGAAGGGCGTTTACTACACGCTCATCTTTACTGGTTAAGGCAGTGTCAAATAGTTCAAAGACCCGTTGTAGGTCTAGTTCTGCTTGGCCCATGTCGTTTGTGGCGCTCATAATCAGCGGTACTTCCAGTTGCTGTTTTTGTCACGAGGTTTGAACTCGCGTCGCTCTTTTGGATACGGGCTCCAATTGTCCTTAGGGAACTTGCCAGCTT
>ERZ650308.1659-NODE-1659-length-11383-cov-8.402101_pt1 | contig 11383 bp, 14 predicted proteins | sample MGYA00376244_ERZ650308 | MGnify/ENA primary metagenome ERZ650308 (study PRJEB26733, sample SAMN07839295) | wastewater metagenome | biome: small river; feature: stream; material: water | place: USA: North Carolina | collected 2016-04-26 ...
TCTGGAAGTTGGTCAAAAGACCACCCAACCAACGCTGGTTGATGTATGGCTGGCCTACGCGAAGAGCCTGCTCGGCAATTGCTTCCTGAGCCTGCTTCTTGGTACCTACGAACAGGATGCTGCCGCCGTGTGCAACGGTCTCCTTGACGAAGTCGTATGCCTTGTCAATGATGGCAAGCGACTGCTGTAGGTCGATGATGTAGATGCCTGAACGGTCGGTCAGAATGAAACGACGCATCTTTGGGTTCCAACGACGGGTCTGGTGCCCGAAGTGCACGCCGCTGTCGAGCAGCTGGCGGATTGTTACTACTGCCATGAGCAGTGTCTCCTTTTTTGGCGCGCGAAGGCGCCACTCAGTTTTACTGTTTCAATCGGTTGATTGACACACCTGGTGCCGGATCCCTTTCGCCAAATTGCTTTGGACTGAGTGAAAGGTAAATCTGATTCGACACGCGAAGTCGGCATGCTTTTGAAGGCCTCAAATTGGGGATTTCGCGAGCTTGCCGCTATCTGACAGTCTAGCAGCGGTAATCCGGGGTTATCCACCGTTTTTCCAAGGTTTATCTGGGCTCTAGGCCTAACCGGCAAACATTGAATATGCATCGAACTCTCAAAAATCTAACCCTTGGCAGCCTTGCTTCGATGGGGTTGCTGATCTGGCTCCAGGCAACCGCTGCGGCAAACCCAGCCCTGCCGCTTGGCACCTGGAACCCTCCTCTGGAAACTCCGATACGCCTAGTGAACCAATACCGCCAGCCAAATAGTGACTATTCAGCCGGTCACCGGGGCGTGGATTACCTGGTCAAGCTGGGCCAGCCAATTCTCGCGCCCGCCGATGGAAAAGTCTGGTTCTCGGGAAGAGTTGCCCAACGCCCCGTCCTCTCCTTGCAGCACAGCGGAGGCTACCTCACGGAATTTGAGCCAGTTTGCTCAGATCTAGCCAAGGGAGAACCCGTTTTTGCCGGGCAGCAAATCGCGGTGATTTGCCAGGCCGAGGATAACTACCAAGGCCATTGCTCGAATGCATTGTGTCTACATTTTTCACTCCGCAGTCCCGAAAAATTTAAGGGAGCAGGACAGTATCTGTCACCACTCGTATTTATCGGTGGATTAAATCCCACTCGCCTGTTGCCTATGCTCGCGGATGAGCATTCTTATAGCCGTCACGCAGACGTTCTATAGAAACATGTGTGTAGATCTGGGTTGTTCCCAAACTCGCGTGACCTAAAAGTTCCTGCACTGCGCGCAGGTCAGCTCCGCCATCCAATAAATGGGTTGCTGCACTATGCCTTAGCGAGTGAGGACCCGCGGCCCCAGTCGGTGTTGCCTCCAAAAGGTTCGCAACCAAACTGTAGACCTGACGAACACCGATGCGTTGTCCACGCGAATTAAGCAGCAAGGCCTGTCCACTTTTTTCTGTGGCCAACTTTGGCCGGGCAATGCGAATCCACAAATCTAAGGCGTCACGTGCCGGTTGCCCGAATGGAACCATGCGCTGCTTCGCGCCCTTACCCATTACACGCATTATGTTTCTGCTGTAATCAATGCTTTCCAAGTCCAAGCCAACAAGTTCACTTACGCGTGCCCCGCTCGCATACAGAAGCTCGACTGCTACCAAGTCGCGAACTCCCTGCGGATTATCCTCGGTTGCTTTTTGGCTCAGGGATTCAAAAACCATAGCCAGGCTTTCGCGCGAGACCACTTTTGGTAACGTGCGGCTTGCCTTTGGCGATCTGAGCCTGAGGCCCGGATCGGAATTTGAAATTCCATTTTTTAGCGCCCAAGCGGTAAAAGATCTCACCGCGGCGCTTTTGCGAGCAATGGTTGCCTTGGTCAAGCCCTGCTGGGTTGCCTGCCATAGCCAATCGCGAAGGTGTTCAAGGGTGAGCTCGTCTACCTGCTGAATATTATTCTTCGCTAAAAAATCTGCGAGATCTTGGACATCAATTAGATAGGCCTTAACCGTATTTGCGGAGTAGCCGCGACCGGCGTCGAGGTATGCTTCAAACCCCGAAATCGCTTTCCCGAAACTTGTGGTCACACATCAAACTGTAGTTTGGCTCCGCGCCCAAGTGTTGTCACGCCTCAGCACCAATCCATCGAGTTCTAAATTGGTCAATCCGAAGCGGGCTTCGTCTCTGGTTAGACCGGCAGCTGAACAAATCTCGGCAATCTCCAGAGAATCAAATCCAATTGCATCCAGAACTCTAACTTCAAGGGCTCCGAGCCCTGCTAACTCAACCGCAGAGACCTGTTTAGCCTGAACCCCAAGCCGATCGAGTAAATCTGCGGCATCGACCACGAGTTGGGCTCTACCATCTGCAACCAGCTTGTTCACGCCGGCGGATTTGGGCGATGTGATTGGACCCGGAATTGCAAACACTTCCCTGCCGAGTCGCTCTGCATGAGAAACGGTATTCAAAGCACCCGAGCGCCAATTCGCCTCCACCACAAGCGTTGCCTGTGAAAGCGCGGCGATTAATCGGTTGCGCTGAAGGAACCGCCATTTCGTTGGGGTCGAGCCGGGCGGAAGTTCACTAATGACCGCACCCACCTGGGAAATGCGCTTAAGTAAATCCGCATTCCCGGTTGGATAAAACCTGTCTACTCCACCGGCCATTACCGCTACGGTTTGACCCTGCATGGCAAGGGTGGATCGATGAGCCACTCCGTCTATGCCATAGGCGCCGCCTGAAATTATTGCCAGATTTTTAGGAACGAGTGCGCTGACCATTGCATCAGTCACAAATTCGCCGTAAGAGGTTGCCCCTCGAGAACCTACGATGGCCACCGACTGACGGAGCGACGAAAGAGAATCGAAGTTTCCTCGAATCCAGAGAACCATGGGAGCGTGATTACCTAAATCAGAAACTTGCTGAGGCCACTGCTCTGACCTAGGCGTGATAACTTGACCACCAACTTTTCTGATCGCGAAAAGCGATTCACGCACGAGATCCAAACTAAGCCTTGGTTTCCAACGCTCACGTGAGGTAATCAAGGTTTTTTCGAAAGTTCCGTATGCGTTGAGATCCCAATCCCCAAACCCAGTGTCTAGAATCTGTGACTTGATGTATGAAGCGTCACGATTATGTATTTGCGACTCGAGGGCAAGTGCTGGTCCAAGTGCAGAGACCAGGAACCCCGCAAATCCATCGCCTGGTTCGCAAATGACACTCCACGCAATTGCTGCGAATAAATCTTGAACTTCAGATTCTTCGCAGTCAGGAAAAAGTTCTAGTAAATCAGCTTTCGAAATCTTCAAATCAGCCATTCTGAAACATACTCAAATCTTCTGAGCCCCTGAGAAAAATAGCTTTTGAAACATCAAATTGATTTGGAACGTCTCGACCGGCCAGGTCAGCGATGGACCAGGCCAACCTTAAGCAACGATCATATCCCCGCATGCTCATTCGACCCCTAGCCAATGCGCCATCTAGCTTTGCTGCGACCTCTGCTGGTAACGGAAGAAACCTTCTGAGGTATGCACCCGGTACCTGAGCGTTTATTTGCCATGGAGTGTTTTTCAAACGCTTGTCCGCGCGGGCGCGAGCGTCTGCAACGACTTCACGAAGTCTTGCCGAGGTACCAAGGGTTCCGGGGTTTGCTGCAACCTGTGATCGAGCCTGAGCCAATTGTGCCGGGCTAGCAGCATTTATGCTGAGTCGAATGTCAACGCGATCCAGCAGCGGACCCGAAAGTTTAGACATGTAAAGATTCTTTTGTTGGTCGGAGCATCTACAGGATCTTGCGGTGCCAAAAGAATTCCCGCATGGACATGGGTTTGCCGCCAGCACAAGTTGAAATTTTGCAGGAAACTTGGCCGAACCACCTGATCGATTGATTACCACCTCGCCAGATTCAAGCGGTTGACGAAGTGCTTCGAGCACGGGTTTTTGAAACTCCGGAGCCTCGTCTAAAAACAGAACCCCGTTGTTTGCCAAAGAAATTATTCCCGGTCTCGGCATTCCCAAACCGCCGCCAACAAGAGAAGACACCGATGCGCTGTGATGCGGTGCCTCAAAAGGAGGGCGAAGAACCAGCCCCTCTCCGCTAATTGTTCGATTTCCGGAAATCGATAACACTGCTGTTGTTTCCAAAGCTTGCTCCAGATTCATGTCTGGCAATAGACCAGGCAATCTTTCGGCCATCATTGTTTTGCCTGCGCCCGGCGGACCGATCATTAAGACGTGATGACCTCCGGCTGCAGCAACGACCAACGCATCAACTGCCTCCTCTTGGCCAAGTACATCCGAGATGTCGAGTTGCACTAAATCTTTGGGCAAGTCTCGTTTTATTGGCTGGGCGTTCGCAATGGGAATTTCGGGGTGTTCTTCAAACGAAATTTTCGCGCCATGCATACTTGCCACCTGTCGAAAATGACTTACTGGCACGACCTCAAAGCCATGCACGAGTTGCGCTTCTGCCAAGTTATCCAGCGGCACGACTGCGCGCAGAATGCCGGCCGCTTTCGCGGCAAGCAGCGATGGCAAGATGCCGACAACCTTACGCACTGAGCCATCCAAGCCAAGCTCTCCTAAATGCAACCAACCGACTATAGATTCTGGACGCAGGCTTCCAGCCGCGGCGAGCACGCTTACGGCAATGGCTAGGTCGTAGCTTGAGCCCTGTTTGCGAACAGCTGCCGGTGAGAGATTTACCGTTACTCGCCTGTCGGGCATTTTCAAACCGCTGTTCTGAATCGCCGCTCGAACGCGATCCTTAGATTCAGTTAGGGATGCGTCGGGCAAACCAACCAATACGAAACCCGGTAGCGAGCTCGAAATCTCAGATTCGACCTCTACGACGGTTCCTGCTAACCCCATAAGGCTGATGGCATAGGCCTTTGCCAGCATTCGTTTCGGAACCATCAGAAGACTTGCTTCAAGTGTTCAACTGCAACTTTGCCGTTTCTGATGAGAACTGCAATGGCATCTAAGCGCACTTTGGAATCCATCGATTGATTCTCTGCACACCACAGCGCTGCCAGTTTCCGCATTCGTGAAACTTTTAAGGGTGTTATTGCTTCAAAGGGGTGACCATAACCCGAACCATTTCTGGTCTTTACTTCAACAAAAACGATTCTGTTCTTGTCTTTTAAAACGAGATCAATTTCGCCCAATTTGCATCGCCAATTTCTGGCTACAAGTTCGTATCCTCGATCTTCAAGATATTTCGCTGCCAGGTCTTCACCGTATTTGCCAATGAATTGTTTTTGGGTCATTGGCAAAGCCTGACCTAATTCAAGATTGCCTACATCAGGCAAACGATATCTGTGGAAAAGTGGCTACTCGCCGACTGCGAATTCCTTAGGCAGATTGAAGCTAGCTCCAGTCAATTCTTCAACGTTTACATCCTTGAAGGTCAGCACACGAACACTTTGCACAAAACGATCAGTTCGGTATATGTCCCAAACCCAGACGTCTTTCATGTTCAGCTCAAAGTAGAAGTCATTTACTGTGTCTACCCGCTGCAGTTCAACTTCGTTGGCGAGGTAGAAGCGACGTTCCGTTTCAATTACGTACTTAAACGTACCTACGACATCACGGTATTCGCGATAAAGGGCCAGCTCGGCCTCTCTGTCGTAGTCCTCGAATTCGTTCTCTTCCATTGCTGAAAGTCTATTGCCCTTGGCCGGTTGGCTCTTCCGACACTGGATTACCTTGGTTTTCCGCGGCAAGAATCTTGCCTAGCCAGGTGACCCGATGTTCGCTGCTCGGGCCTAGGCTTCGCACGGCCTCAATGTGGCTTGCAGAAGCGTATCCCTTGTGGCCAGCCAATCCGTATCCCGGGACTTTGGTCGACATTTCGATCATCAGATTGTCCCGGGCAACCTTGGCCACAACCGAAGCGGCCGCGACTGAAACGCAATCTCGGTCAGCCTTGGTACGCACCAGCACTTCAATTCCGCTTGCCTTTGGCCCAAGCCAGTTGTGCGAACCGTCAAGAATAATAATTGCCCCGTCGCGAATTATTTCTTTTCGAAGCGTCTGGTTTTCCAAAATTTGCTCGAGTGCGACCGACGCAGCCGAAGCGAGCGCTTCAACTATTCCACGGGCGTCAATGTCGGCAGCTGAAACCATACCCACGGCCGATGCCGAAACCCATTCGGTTACAGGCCGAACGATTTCATTTCGGATTTTTTCACTAATTAATTTGGAATCGCAGAGTTTTTGCGGCCACGGCGTTGAGGATTTGGGGTCATGTCGATCAAGCAAAGCCACGCCAACAGCAACCGGGCCAGCTATCGCGCCACGGCCCACTTCATCCATGCCGATCACAAACCGTGCGCCTCTAGCCCACAGTTCATTTTCGAGATTAAGGCTTGGGTATGTTTTTGAAGACATCCGGGTAGTTATCCAACCAGGTGAAGTGACTAAACGGCCAGGTGACTAAAAATGCGCGGCCTACTACTACTTCTTTCGAGACGAAACCCTTGCTAGGTAAGTCTGTGTGGAATCTTGAATCTGCAGATCCGTCGCGATTGTCACCCATTACCCAGAATGAGTTTGCCGGAACGGTCACATCGAAGTTTGTTGTTGACGGCGACTTGCCGGCTTGCAAATAGGTTTCGGTAATTGCAACGCCATTTATGGTGATCTTGCCATCGGCATCGCAACAAATTACATGGTCGCCTCCAACACCGATAACGCGCTTCACCAAGTGCTGACTGCTGTCTGGCGCGGTGATTCCAAATGCAGATAGCACCCAGTCGGTAGCGGCAGTGATTGGGTCTAGTTGGGTCTCGTCAACAGTTCCCAGCCATCCGCCAGGATCTTTGAAAACAACCACATCTCCGCGCTCCAATGGAACGCTGTCAGGCACTAACTCATTCACAATGATTCGGTCATCAATTTGGAGAGTCTCGAGCATCGAGCCAGACGGAATAAAGAATGAGCGAATCAGGAAAGTCTTTATTAAAAGAGAAAGCACCAACGCAGTGCCGGCAATTACGAGCAGATCTATGAAGAAAGAAACAAAAATGTTTTTTCTAAATCTGCGCCACTTGCTGCGGCGGCGTGGTGCTCTTCTAGTTGGGCTTTCAAACTGCCCGAGGTCTGTCATGTTTAAAGGCTATTAGTAATTTAGGAATTACGCCCAGATTTAGGAATTGTCGCGCTTTTCCTGAATCTTTGCCTTCTTGCCGCGAAGATCGCGCAGGAAGTAAAGCTTCGCGCGGCGCACTGCACCGCGGGTTACAACTTCAATCTTCTCGATTACTGGTGAGTGAACTGGGAAAGTACGCTCAACACCAACCTGGAATGAAATCTTACGAACGGTAAAGGTTTCGCGAACTGATTCGCCCGAACGACGAATTACGATTCCCTTGAAAACCTGAACACGGCTGCGGTTACCTTCGATGATGTTTACGTGAACGTTCACGGTGTCACCAACGCGGAACTCAGGAATATCTGAGCGAAGAGACGCTGCGTCTACTGAGTCAAGAATGTGCATTTTTGTATCGCCTTCTGTTACTGCGCGCAGGTCAACAACGGGTAAGTAATTGATGAGTTGTTATTCATTTGCCTAACTCCCCTGCGGCAGAGCATCCAAGGCGAACAACCTGTTTAGTTTACCGCTCCAACACCGATGTCAGCAACCCGTACCAAGCAGCAACGGGCCGGAAACCCAGCATTTACAAGGTTTCTGGGTGCAACCCGATTTATTCGGGTAGCAAATCTGGGCGAACGCGTTTGGTTCGCTCGATTTGTTGCTGGTGTCGCCAGGCCGCGATTGCCGCGTGATTGCCGCTTGTCAAAACCTCAGGTACATCTAGTCCGCGCCAAGATGCTGGTTTGGTGTAGCTCGGGTACTCGAGTAGGCCATGGGAGTGCGATTCCTCAACCAAACTCTCGGCATTACCAATTACTCCAGGTAGCAATCGGGCTATGGCTTCGATCATCGCCAAGGCGGCAACTTCGCCTCCGTTTAGCACGTAGTCACCAAGGCTGATTAGTCGCACATTGGCTTTGGTCTCGGCGTAATCAACCACACGCTGATCAATTCCTTCGTATCGACCACAGGCAAAAACAATGTGATCCAATTCTGCAAGTTCATGAGCGGTCGCCTGCTTGAATTGCTCACCCGCCGGGGAGGTAAAAATAACCGTGCAGTTTCCATCGGCCGGCAAAATTTCGTCAAAGGCCAAGCCCCAGGGTTCCGGCTTCATTAACATTCCTGCGCCACCACCGTATGGACTGTCGTCTACAGTCTTGTGTTTGTCGAAAGTAAAGTCTCTAAGGTCACGAACGCGAAGATCGATTAAGTTCTTTTCGCGAGCCTTCCCCAACAGCGATAAATCAAGCGCGTTGAAATAGTCCGGAAAAATAGTGATTGCGTCAATGCGCACTTAGGCACCCTGTTGTGCTGAACCCTGATTTGAAGAGTTGCTTTCCTCATCTGAATTAAGAGTGCGCTCTAACTGGTCACGGATGGACGCGAAAGCAGACGGCTGCTCTTCGAGAGGCAAGGCCGATACACGAGCAACTTCTTCTTTTATCTCTTGGGTTAGATCTTCAGACATGCCATCAAGCCTATTCGTAAAGAGCTGGTTCTACATCCAGCCCGTAAATTGGGGTTTCCGAGTTGTAAATCACTGCGCACGCGGCCCTCAGCGCACCAATGCTTTTGGGGTCACCCTGGGTGACCAAAACCTTATTGCCAAGAAGCTCGACTTCGACTCCTTTGCAGGAGAATCCGTGCTTGGTTTTTTTCGGTTGATCGTAGTCAGACAAAAGCTCAGCCATGGTGCCGATTATGAATTGAGGGCGATCTTCTTTTTTGACTCCCAGTACCTCTTTACGAGTGCTGATGCCGGTCATTACCAACACCGATGCAATTCCCGCCCGATTAGCCCCTCGAATATCGGTGTCAATCCGGTCGCCAACGAAAATTGCTTGCTTTGCTCCAAAGTGGTTTTCTGCGGTTTTGAAAATTGCGGGTTCCGGCTTTCCCGCAACAACTGGCAGTTGACCAACTGCCGTGTGCACGGCGGAAACCAACGTTCCATTGCCGGGGGCAATTCCCTTTTCCCGGGGAATGGTCCAGTCCTGATTGGTTGCAACCCACTTGGCCCCGTTGTTAATCGAGTAAGAAGCCTCGGCCAAATCGGTCCAGGCGACAGTCGGGTCAAAACCCTGAATCACACCGGCCGGTTTTGCATCGGAGTTAGCGACCAGTTCAAATCCGGCCTCAACGACACATGAACGCAAGCCTTCGCCGCCTACTACAAGCACTTTTGAACCGGCGGGAATTAGGGTGCTGAGAATTTCAACACCGGTTTTGGCCGAACCAATCACGTCATCTGGAGCAGAATCGATTCCAAAACTCGAAAGTTGGTCAACAATGGTTTCTGGTTTGCGCGATGAGTTATTGGTGACGTATCCAACCGGTATCCCCTGAGACATAAAAGCGTTTACCGTCTCAACGGCATCAACTATCGCGTCGGTTCCTTCGTAAATAACACCGTCGAGATCGCAAAGAAGGGTGTCGTACCTACCCCACACCGTTGGGCCCTTTTTACCAAACATATTTACCAAACATAGTTTTCAACCACAGATTTCGAAGATTTTCGCAAATGCTATTCAGCCAGCCGAATTATCGACCGCGCGCACTTCCGCCCGGACGGGTTAGACCGCCACCTTTACCGCGACTGTTTCCGCCACCGATTTTGCCGCCACCGAAGGTTCCGTTGCCACCAAAGGTGTTGCGTGACTTACGAATCTCATCGAGTGAGGGGCGCTTCTTTTCTTCGCCTGAATTCTCGTCAGCTGGTTTCTTATCTTCGTTTGATTTATCGGTCATTTCGTGGTTCTCGCTTCCATGCTTCGCGTTCTTGCGGCTTCTCTACAAATTCAGGAATTTCAATCTCTTCCAACACAGAAAAAACTTCATCCTCAGGAGCGTTGAAGCCCGAGTAAGCCCGCTCCGCTCGCTCAGCCAGGTTGCGCCAGCGCTTGGATTCATCCTGTCGGCCCAACACATCCAGTGTTTCGGCATACGCATGGAATAGCGGTGCTGAGTAATCAAAGACTTTTTCTGGGTTCAGCTCGGGAATCTGAAGTTCTGCTAGAGCTAATTCGTTTTGTTCCAGATCCAAACGAGCGCCGGACATCACAATCGCCAAATTCACTCGAACCTCGGGCGCTAACTTATTGCGATCAACCTCGCGACCAAGTTCTAGGCCACGCTGCGGTCGACCAAGACCGCGTTCACAATCCACCATTAAAGGGACCTGATCGTTTGAGCCTGAAATACGACGATGAGTCAACAGCTCACGAAGCGCAAGAGCAAAATCGCCAACCCCGTAGGCGGTAACCCCAACGGTTTCTCGGACCATACCAATGCGACCGGCGCGTTCCGCTGCGGCAAGAGCGTGCTGATGAGCCAGGTCAGGGTCTTGATCGTGCAAAATGCTAACCATCGCCAAATGGCGGGCAACTTTTTCGGCATTCTCGGGAGTAAGAGTCTTTAATTGGACACGGATACCAAGCTCAAGGTCCTTTTCCGTAATCTCATCCGGAATAGTCGGGCTCTTTGGTTTGTCGTAATCGATTGGTCTAGCAACTCGCTCCTGCCAAGCAGGTCGAGAGCCACCAGTGGTTGCGCGTGTGCCGCGTCCAGCGGGTGCGTCTTGTCGACGATCTCGGCCGCCTCGGCCGGAACCCTGTCCTGAATCACGTTCACGCATATTTATCTCCTGTAAGCATTCTACAAATGCCATATCAACCAACAAAAAGTTAGTTAAACCAAAATGGCCACCTCGAAAGGTGGCCATTTTGTTAAATTAAGTCCGGCGGTGTCCTACTCTCCCACAAGGTCACCCTTGCAGTACCATCGGCGCAGGAGGTCTTAGCTTCTGGGTTCGGAATGTAACCAGGCGTTTCCCCTCCGCTATGGCCGCCGAAACACTATTGAGTTATGTTTCGAAAGCACACATTGAAGTGTGATTTTTTGGTTCCCATACCTCGGGAACCACATAGTGGACGCAAGCAAAAAGTTATCAAGTAATCGACTTATTAGTACTGGTCAGCTCCATGGGTCTTTAGTCCCCACTTCCACATCCAGCCTATCAACGCAGTAGTCTAGCTGCGAGTCTCTCGGCCGAAGCCATGGAATTCTCATCTTGGAACAAGCTTCCCGCTTAGATGCTTTCAGCGGTTATCTTTCCCGAACGTAGCTAATCAGCGGTGCTCCTGGCGGAACAACTGACACACCAGAGGTTCGTCCATCCCGGTCCTCTCGTACTAGGGATAGGCTTCCTCAAAATTCCTGCGCGCGCAGAGGATAGAGACCGAACTGTCTCACGACGTTCTAAACCCAGCTCGCGTGCCGCTTTAATGGGCGAACAGCCCAACCCTTGGGACCTACTCCAGCCCCAGGATGC
>ERZ650308.1660-NODE-1660-length-11383-cov-5.445445_pt1 | contig 11383 bp, 15 predicted proteins | sample MGYA00376244_ERZ650308 | MGnify/ENA primary metagenome ERZ650308 (study PRJEB26733, sample SAMN07839295) | wastewater metagenome | biome: small river; feature: stream; material: water | place: USA: North Carolina | collected 2016-04-26 ...
AAGTTGATGTTTCTGCGAGACCGCCCGGACCAATCCGGCGCTTCGGCGCGACGGCCGTTCCTTACACGGTGTCGTGGACCTCCGAGGAACGTCAGTACGTCGCTATGTGTCCGCATGCTCGCCGTTTAGCGCTGCGCATGGATAGTTCGCCGGGCATCGGCAAACCGCAGTTTGGTCGGCCACACTCAGATCGGCAGCGTCAGACGATCGCGAGCGGGTGGTGCGACCTTTGCGGGAAGCCGCTGAAGAACCGAACGAAGGTTTCGCTGTCGCATGCACGGGGCCGAACGAACGCGGCGGCTGGCGGCACCGGCATTCTTCAAGTCGAACCGCTGCTGCATCGTGAGTGCGCGGCCGAATCGCTGAAGTTCTGCCCGTCGCTGCGGCGTGACATTGCGGCCGGCACGCTGATGGTCCGGCAGGTCAACAGCTACCGGGTTCAGTTCGCTCTGATGTCCCCTGAATTCATTCACCACTACGTCCCCGATTACACGGCGACGCAACTGATCGTCGGTCACGCCAAGGTTGAGTTGCTGAAATGGATAGACCGCAATGTGGATTGGCTGACGTCAGCCGCTTTGCAGCACGCATAGGAGGAAAGCGATGGGCTATTTGAGGCACGAGTGCATTGTTGTGAATGGCTGGGATACGAAGCGCGTAGCTCGGGCGCACGAGGCTGCCACTGCGATATTCAACGAGGCTAGGATGGGTAGCCTTGTGAGCGGTCTCACCCAACATACTGTAAACGGCGGGGCTTCATTTCTTATCGCCCCAGACGGGTCGAAAGAGGGATGGGAGCCAAGCGATCGGGGAGAAGCTGCTCGTCGAGAATTCCTCGAATGGCTCAAGAGCGACGAGGCACGCCAGCTCGGCTTGGGCTGGGCATTGCTTCTGGTCGGTGGAGACGATGGTGAGTTTCGTGTTCTCGCGTCCCCGAACGGCGCGGAGCCTGAAAAGACCGCTGTGCCGCTCCTGTCCCACCTCGCGTCGGCGGACGAGGAGATCCTGTTCGCGCGGGACAGCCTAGAACTTGCCTATCGGAACAGCCTCTCGCTTGCACGCGGAGGAGTGTCGCCGCGGGTCGTTCGGACAGGCGCGCAGTCCGGTACTCTCTTCATTCCGGGCAAGGAGCCTCTGCACTTGGCCGGGAACGATCAGTTGACCATCTTCGAGCGTCTTGTCGCCGCTGCCGGGAAAGGCAGCTCCGACCTTCAGGTCAAGGCGCTGATGGATGGCTTCGACTCCAGAAGCCCCCAGCAAGCATTCCGGAAGGATACCTGGGAGAGCATCCGAGACGTCTATATCAGCAAGGGTGCAAAGAACGGCTACTGGCGTCTGGTGCTCACCGCGCAGCCGACGGAAAAAGCCGCTGAGACGCCGGTCGAAGAGACCGTCTAACAACGGTCTAACACGCTGAGGAAGACGGCCTAACAAACTGCTGATTACTGGAAGGGCTCCACATCAGAGGAGCATTCCATGCCGCCTCCCTTCTCCCAGCGCCAGGCAGCCTCGACGAGCTGGCCGGCGCGCCGCCGCCTGATGGCTGGGATGCGGTTCTGCGCGCCGATGGAAAGTGATGAAACCGGAATCCGTCCGGCACGGCTCACCCTCTCGGGCAAAACTGTTTCGCCATAGCAATCGCAGCGCTGCTGTAGCCGCGTTTGCGCGCGATCATCTCGGCCAGCCGCACATCTCCCCTCGCCTCTCGAAGGATCGACCGGGCTACGTCGCAAAGACTGGGAGGTGGCAAGGAAGGCCGCGCAGATGCCCCTCTGGCGTTGCTGGCGAGGCTCAGGATTGCGGTTGTCGCGATGGCGACAACGATCCAGCCGCGAGGTCCGGGGGTCATTCTGCGGCCTGCGAAAAGAGGTTGAGGGGCAAGCCAGCGATGCGGCGCTCAATGTCGGCCTGATACTCGGCCTCTCGCTCGATCAAGATGGCGCTGAGACAGCAATTATGAGCCGCCTGCGCCGTCGAGTGATCTTTCGCGAATGATTCGACAATGCCGACCGGCGATTTTTGTCCAGTCGGAATCGGAAACAACGCGCAGTTATGCCGTGCATAGTAGGAGAGGGCGGCGTCGGTTGCGGCGGTGGTCATGCTGCGCGCCCCATAATCAAGGCGTCGGGTGTCAGCGCACGCAATCCCAGACGTTCCGCGGCGATGCGCGCATATTCAGGATTGAGTTCGATACCCATGCAGTTGCGACCAAGTTCTGCCGCGACAAGTCCAGTCGTACCAGCACCGAAAAACGGATCGAGGACCGTGCCGCCAGCGGGACAGCCTGCTTTGATGCAGGGACGCACGAGGTCGGGTGGAAACGTGGCGAAGTGCGCGCCGTGGAAAGGCTTTGGCGCAATAGTCCAAACGGAACGCGGCTGTCGAAGGGGCGCAACACCGCAGTTAGCCGTTGCACTGCGATATCGTTCGTTGAATCCGATGTACTGTGGTGCGAGCTTTGCGCGACGTGGAATATCCCGGTCGCGTCGATTGCCTGTGGCGTCTTGTTTGTTGGCGCTGGCGATGCGCCCTTGATCCTCGACACTTACGCCGTTAGCGCGACGGCGCGGTTGTACGTCGCTTTTCGACGGCTCTTTAACCGCCTCCATATCGTAGTGATAACGGGCGGATTTGCTGAACATATAGAGCATTTCGTGCGCGGGCGTCGTGCGATCGGTGACGCTGACCGGCATCGGGTTCGGCTTGTGCCAAATGATTTCGTCACGAAGCCACCAGCCATCCGCTTGCAGCGCCAGCGCGACGCGGGCGGGAATCATAAGACGTTGTTTGTTGGCGAGTCCGAACGATTTGGAAACGGCGCGGATTTCGTTCTCAGTAGTGCCGCGCGAACTAGCCTGCTTCGGCCATTTATCGGGGTTCACTCGGCCGGATGGACCCGCAGCATAACTATCGCCCAAATTGAGCCAAAGCGTTCCGTCCGATCGCAGCGCGCGGCGGGCCTCACGAAATACGGCGACAAGTTCTGCAATGTATGCGTCCGGCGTCGCTTCTAGGCCGATCTGACCGTCGCAGCCGTAGTCGCGCAAACCGAAGTAGGGCGGGCTGGTCACGATGCACGATATGGATTCGCTGGCGATCTGCGCGAGGCGCGCTCGCACGTCCCCGACAAGGATCATTGTCATGGCGCAGCACTCGCGTACACGGCCCCAGCGCGCCCGCCATGCGGATCGACGATTTCGCGATCTGGAGAAATTTTATTTGTCCGGGCAAATTCGCCCATTAGACGACGCGCATGGAAATTATAGACGGCCGCCGCCTCTATCGGATCAACGAAGTATCCGAAGAAATGATATCGACCATTTATCCTGATCCCGGAGCGCCATTTCCCGTATCGCTCGGTCCACGAGACGCCTTTGTACCCACTTGAATTACTCGCGCTCACCGACACGTTGTGACGGTTCTGCGAACCCGTCGCCTGCCGAAGATTGGCAAAGCGGTTGTCGCTCTTGTTCCCATTAATGTGGTCGATCTGGCCGACAGGATTAGCGCCTGTCATCCAGAGCCAAACAACGCGATGCTCATAGTTGGAGCGGCCGTCTATCTTTATCAAACGATAGTCGCCGGGGCCTTTGAGACATCCCGCGCGGTCGCCGGCGGCAACTCTACTCCATGAAGTAGGCTTTACTTTCCAAGTAAAATGCCCCGTCGATCCATCATAGCACAGAAGCTCCCTTACTCTTTCGAAAGAGAGCTCAACCTTGCGTTCGGACGGATTCTGGGATTGAACGGCTTTAGCCATTGAGCCCCTCCTACGGGCTTGGTGGTCAGGGGCGCGATGAGTGTTACCAGCACTCTCGCGCTCCGCATTTATAGCACAGAGCGTCATCGCGGCAAAGTCCCGTGAGGATCAACTATCTGATAGCCTGCAATCGACCTGTGATGGATGCGGGATCGCCGGCCGCCGCTGTTGTAATCGACCACCTTCCAGACCTTGCCGGCCACATGCTCACGCAGCACGAACACATGGCCGCGTCGCACAGCCACCATGCCGGCCGACGGCTCGGAGCGCGGAAAGCGAAACCATGCCGTCGAAAGATAGAGCGACCGGACCGGCTTGCCGAATACCTCGACGGACGCGCCGCACCCGCAGAAGGCTACGCGCGGGCACCCCGCCGGATGCGGGATAAACCTCGTTTCAGCCTTTGCAGGCGCGACCATGCAGGCGCAGAAAAGCGCCGCGACAAGAATGCGGATCATGTAACTTCGTGGTGCTGATGAATTTACTTGCCGAGCATCGCCTTGATGCCGAGCCACATGGCCCCGAGCGCGCCGGTTACGATGACGGTCAAGACAGCCTTGAACGTCAGGCTTTGCGCCTGCTCGACGCTGTGCCGCAATTTGCGCAGATGGATGAAGTCGAGTTGAAGTTCCTTGCGGTCGTCTTCCTCGATCCCGAACGATGTCAGGATCGTTGCAACGGCTTTGAGGACAACCTCGTCCAGCGCCGCCTCCCGCCTGACGGATTCCTCTTCGAGGACGGCTTGAACGACCGCGCGGACTTCATCAGGCGTCATTTCCAGCTTCCAGACCTATTTCCCGCGCGGAGGCGGCGCGCCGCACAGAGCGACCAGCGCCCCGTTGTTTCCGACCACCTGGCGGATGGTCTCCTTGGTGTCCTTGCGGGACAGATAGACGAATTTGATCGTCTCGCAGGTCACGTTGCGCGTGCCAGAGCCGGTCGTCTGGCAACCGGCCAGCACAAGGCTAGTCGCGGAACCAGCCAGAAGGAGCTTCGCCGTCTTCGTCCAATTCCTTGAGAGCTTTCGCACGTCCGTCGTCTCCTTTTTCGATTGCCTGGTTGATCTGCCGCTCGATCTTCGCTTTGTAGGAGGCGCGACCGTCGAAGCGGCCTTTGACGTAAATGCCGGTCAGCATCAGCAGGACGATGCCAACACCTGCGATCCAGCGGCCGATTGGTGAAAAGACGAAAGCAAGAATGGCGGTCATAGGCCCTCCAGACAGAGTTTACGTTCTTCGGCGCGGCGGCGCGTCAGGCCGGCGATCTTTCGGCCGCCTGCCCGGTCGAACACGACGAGGCGATTGCAGGCCCCGCGAAGGTCGCCAGCGTTAATCAACTTGGCGACCGACGACTTGCAGAACGCGGCCGAGCCGATGTTGTAGGACAGCGACAGAAACGCGACGTAGGGCTTGTCCGGGATGGCGTCGGGGTTGCGCAGGCAGCGGCGCATCTCGCCCTCGAACTCGACGAGCCGGTCGCCCAGCATCGCCTTGCATTCCGCGACCGTGCGCCGGTCGCCCAGCCGGACGCCTCTCGTCTCGCCGTAACAGATCGTCGGGATCCCGATCACATCGGGGTAGGCCGATGTTCGAAGGCCCTCGAAATCGCCAACGGTGGCGACAACCAGAACGCCAGCCGCAGTGAGGCTTCCGGCAATCCCGGCCTTGCGCAGACGGCTCATTACTTGGCCTGCGCGATAAAGCGCGCGACGAGCGCGGCCATCGACACAATGCACGCCAGCACCGCCAGAGCGCCGGGCGGAAGCCACGTCGGCGCGACAGAGAAAGCGGTCAGCACCGCGATTGCGGCCTCGCCGCCGGTCAGCACCGCCGCCAGAAACAACAGCCGTACAGACCATGCGTAGCGCAGCACCCAGCGCCAATCAGGCACGAGCCAGCGGCCCGCCCCTTGCGGTTCGGTCATGGTGGATGCTCCGATTGTGATGGTGTTAGAGAGCCGCCGCAGCGCGCCAGAGGTCGTCAACCTGCTCCGACGACATGCCGAGGCCGGCGGCAAGCTGCGCCGTCATGGGATGATCGCGCTCGAATACGGTCGCTCCGGCCAGCAACATTTGTGCAGAGAACTTGATCGTCGGATCGGGGATTTTATCGACCAGCGCTTGCAGTGCTGCCGGAACGTCGCCGGTCTTCACCCACGCCAATGCCTCGTCCTGCGAAATCAGACCTTGCAGTGCCAGCACATGTGCGAACTGTCGGTCAGAGATCGATTGCGGGACATAAGCCGGCACATCTTCGACGTTGTACATCTCGACGCAGACACCGCTCGAAATGTCATAGGTCGGATCACCAACACGCTGCTTGCCTTCCGGCAGAACAAACGGCTGAAATGCCATGATGGCAAATTGGTCGCCATCGGACTCTCCCGTCCAGCCAACGATAGGTGGCGACACGCGATCGTTTCCGTTGAGTTCAACCCAGCCGGAATCGGTAATGAGGCGAAGAAATGATCCATTTTTCACGAGCGCGAATGTCATAACTACCCCCATGCGACAAAGCCGGACGGTGGGGCGTAGGCAAAGGACGCCCCACCCGTGTTTAATGTTGCCTGTTCTGCACTGCCGAAAGCCCCATGTCGAAGGCCACAAAGCAGATAGATTGGGCTAGTCGTGATGTAATCGACATAGCCTGTGCCAGCGCCGGGATTGGCTGAGTTTTGCCATGTGCCGTTGTTTGCCCAATAGATACGATGATTGGGAATATCGACAGCGATGCTGATGACCTGACCTTGAGCCAAGGTTGTCGCGGAAATGGCGGTAGAGCTTGTATTCGCATACAATTGGCTACTGCCGCCAATTTCAGCGTAAGACGCGGAGATAGCATCTGACATGCCCCAAACGTACGTGTCAGCCAGAACCGCAGCCGATGTCCCAATACCAAACGCGCCACGACTCTGTCCGCTAGTCCACACATTAAGCGTGAGTTCCGCGTACAGCTTCCCTATCGATTTTGGCAGAAGATTTCGAACTCCGCCACTGTCGAAAACTCCGGTTGACATCGCCGCCGTCCGATTTGCATTGGACAGCGTGATGTTTGAATCTTTGTTCGCCGGGTCCCATGCCGTGAAGTTCGAAAACCTCATAAAACCTACTGGCGTGAACATCACTGGAGCGCCTGCACTTGCAACAACGACCCGGCGTTGCCAATCGAGATATGGCAGCGAAACTTGTGTCCGTTCGTCGCTGTGAATGGATCGCCGGAAACCTTTGTGAAGCCAGACGTGGTGATGGCTCCTGCCGATCCGTTGTTGGTGATGTCCAACAGGATCGAACCCGTGTTCGACGAAGGCGCAAGCGTATGAGCGCCGCCATTGGTGTAGTGCTGCAATGGCCTGTCGCCGGGGTCCGGCGTGACGGTTCCGGTCGTGATCGTGCCGAGTGATTTCGACGTGACGATTGTGCCGCCTGTCAGCGTCTGGTCTTCCACGCCAAGCAGCGCAACATCGACGCCTTCGACCGCGAGCCGCCCGGCCGCGCTCCGCGTTAGTGTCGTGTCCGACGCATGGCCGATATTGACGCCCGTGAATTGCGGGCTATCACCCGTGCCGACGCCAAGCGTGGTCCGCTGTGCAGCCGCGTCAGTGTCGTCAAGCAAGGCCCGGCCCGCCGCAGTGAGGTCGGATGTGCCGAAGGTATTCGTGCCGTTGCCGTAGATCAGCTTGTCAGCGGCCACCGTAACGCCGGCAAAGGCCGTAAGGACAGCGTTCAGCGCGATCAGCAGGTTGTCGCCGTGCGTGCCGTCATTGGACTGCACCGTGACCGTGACGCCTGTCCCGGCCCGGAATTTGAACGTATCGCCGCCAGTCGCATCAGCAACGTTCGTTCCGTCCGTAAACTGGTCATAGGCGTCCGACAGACCGCCACCCGAGCCGGGGGCAGCCTTCCACAACATGCCGAGCGACTGAATGCTATCTGCCGTCAGAACGTAGTCGTTCGTGCCGACCGGCAATTCGTTCCAGTTCGTGCCGTCGCCAACAAGCAATTTGCCCTTGGTTGGCGTGTAGCCTGCAACGGTCGAGAGGCGCGCGCTATAAGCCTGCACGTCTGTCCCGATCGCGAGCCCCAGCGCAGTCCGCGCGCCGGATTCCGTGCTAGCCCCCGTCCCGCCACGAGCGACCGCAAGCGTGCCGGTCCAACCCAGCGTAAGGTTTTGCGTCGAGATCGAGCCCGTGACGTTGGTATCGTTCGTCACGCCTTGGACCACATTGCCGTTGAGACGCGCGGCCCCCAGCGTTCCGGTCCAACCGACCGTGATGGACGTGGCCTGCAACAGCGCCGTGTTCGGCGTGCCGCCGAGCGTCAGGGTGACGTTCGTGTCGTCGGTCTTGGTGAGCGCGGCAGGCGTCGTCGTCGCGGGGCTTGTCAGGCCAAGCAGCGTTCGCGCATCGCTCGCCGCCGCAGCCGCAGACATGGACTGCGCAAAGTCGGTAAAATCGACCTCTTCGACATTGCCAGCGCCGGAAGACACGCGCGCAAGGAGCTTGTCGGTCGCAGAGACATTCTGCAATTTCGCGTAAGTGATCGCATCGTCAGCGACTTCGGCGGTCGCAACCTGCGTTCCGGCCGACCAAGCATCCGATCCCGTCCGACGCACAAGGCCAGTAGTCGCCAGTCCCTCGACAGCCGCCAGATCGTTTGCAAGCGCAAGCGTCGGATCGCCGGCCACGCCGTCCCCATTCGAAACCGTGATGCCGGCCGCCGGCGCAGTAATCGTCCGGCTTTCAATATCACTGCCGTTCTTGACGATGATGCCGTCCGACGCATCGATTAGCGACGCCAGCACCGGATCAAGGTTCGTCCCGATTTCGTCGATCAGGGCTTGAATGGTGAGCTTGCCGAAGGTGCCAGTATCGGCATCGTAGATCGTGATGAATGACGTGGTGGCGTCATCCAGATCAAAGGCTGCCAACCCGGAAATATCATACGCGATCTTATAGACGCCATTCTCTTTCGTGACCGTGATGGGCCCGGAGCCGTCAACCCGAGCCGGAAAGCGCGGGACAATCTTCATTGCCAGTGTCATTGACGGTCAACCCCTTCGTAAATGTAGACGGAGCCTTCAAGAAGCTGCTCAACGTCGCCGTCAGTCTCGCGCTGGACTCGCGCGCCGATGCTGTAGGAGCCGGCGCAAAGCCCGCTCATCTGGTCTTTGGTGAAGACAAATTCAGCCTTGCCGAGATCGATAACGTTGATGGAGCCGTCGTCGGTTGAGGCTTTCAGCGTATCGCCGCGCTCCCCGCACAGCGTCATGGTGATGCGAGCGCCCGTCAGGTCGATCAGGTCGCCCGTGTCGGCATCCGAGATTTCGAGGATGTCCCGCCATGTCGCGCGGTTGGACTGGCGCAGTGCTGCGATGTAGGCCATGCCGCCGCCTCAGAGCTTGACGTAAATGGTGGCGAGCAACGTCGGCTGCACGTTGTTATGTGCTGCGTTGCTGCCGCCTGACGCTATGGTCAGCGGATGGAAGTGCGTCGCCGTTTCTTGGCTGGTCAATGTCGGGACCGGATCGCCCTGCCAACTCACGGGCACGTCGCCGCCTTGGATCGATCCCGTTCGGGTCGTTGGCGCGCCGTATTCGTGCTGATGGACGACGTTTTCGGCGTCGGTATTTCCGGTCAGATTGTAGGCCGGCAACTGCGCCTGCGTGAGCTGGTGTTTCTCAGAGCCGCCCGCTGCGCCGAGAGCCGTCGCCGCCGTGCCGAAATGATCCGACGTGAGCCTTCCCGCTGCCGATGCGCCCATGTCGTCCAGACCGGCGATGGCCCGGCCGCGCCAGTCCGGCAGCGCAATCGTTTTGTCGGCCGCCCAATCCGCCGATGCGCTGCCGCCGCGCCCGCCTGAAACCGCGAGGTTGCTGTCAGCCGTCCAAAGATATTCGAATAGCGCCTGACAATCGGCATTCGCGCGTTCCGTCGCCCCCGACGTGGAGCGGCCGATCGTTCGGCCATTGCAGCGGACCCAACCGCTATGTGCGCCCGTGCCGTACCGTGGCTTTAAATCGCCGGTCTGATAGACCGTCGTCGGATCGACCGACCCGCCGCCACCCTCGCCCGACGACGGGCCGACCACAAGAACATTGTCTGCGGCCTGCTGTTGCACGCCAGCGGCGTTCGTAAGTCGGAACTTGATCTGTCCGTCAGCCAGAAAAAATTGCGGGATATTGCCGCCAGCATCCAGCGTGATAGGATTCGCGTGCGGGATGGTGAGGCCGCTATCCTGATAGGCGTTTTGGGGCGTGAGCGTTCCGGCCGCATAGAAATACAGCTTCCCGCCGCGCAAAGGCTCGAAAGTATCCTTGTCGAACCGTTGCGCCAGAGACAGTGAAATAGTGCCCGACATTCAGAGCGTGCCCCAAAAGAAAAACCCGCCACGAGGGCGGGTGTTGCTGATCTATTCGGTTGTGGTGTTCTTACTGGCCTGGTGGCCGTGGAACGTTTGGCTCGTTGTCGGCGCGGCCTACGCCAGCGGATTGAAGCGCGGGAACGCCGGCAGACTGCTCGCCGGAAATGCGCGCAAGGCTCTTGTCGAGTGACCGGAGCGCATTGAATAGCTGGTTGTTGCCGACGACGACCTTGATGCCGCGCATCAATATTTTCGGATCATCAGAAGCCAGCATTTCCGCGACTTTACGGGAAACATTCTCGTTGATTTTGCTTCGACCTTTCGCGGCTCCATACACAAGCGCGGCATTCATCAGCGCGGAAGGATTCGAGAATGGGTTGACGCCGCCACCCGAGAAGCCATACGTGCCGCCGGCAAGACCAAGCTCTGCTAACTGCCGTGCTGTCGTCGAGTTGCCTTGAACTGCTGGACGCGCCAAGTCCATAATGCCTTCCACCCGCAAAACGGCTTCAAGCTCTTTCGATTTTTGCGGGCCTAGAACCATATTCAGCCGCTCACGCGCGGCCGGGCTTTCGGCGATCTTGTTCAGGATGGACCGACGATCGCCGCTTTCTTTCAAATCGGCGATGTATCGCGATACGAACCCGTCCTGAAACAGATCGCGCTCATGCGGTGTCATCTTCGCCAGTTCGCGGGCTGCATCGGAGTTCCGACCCTTCGACCTCACAAAATTCTGGCCAGCTTCAAGCGCGTTCTCTGCTCCGAAGAATGCGGCAGCGCCAGCCCGCGCCGCTTTGTATTCCGGCACAATCTGATCGAGATGGTCACGCAGCGCGCGGGAAAACGACTGCCCCTCCGCTCCCATGCCGTCAAGGTTGCGTTTGACGTGATCCCAGAATTGCAAGTTCGGCGTTGCGCCTGCATCAAGCTCGAAATATCCGCTTTGCTTGTTCAGGCGGAACGGGTTCTTGATCGGCCCGAAGCCTTGCAATGCATCGCGATTGCGACCCGTCACGAACGCCATGCGGATAGCCTGCTGCATGACAGGTGCTTGCGAAAGCTGTTCTAGGCCGTCATCCCAAATGCTTTGACCGGCTGCATACGCCCTCGCATAGGCCGGCTTGTTGACGGTCCTGGACACATCTTTCAGCGCCGTTTCGATAGCGCCTGCATCAGGATAGTTGAACCGCTGTTCGAGCCATGACGTGACGCGCGGCCCCTGCCCTTCAAATCGCTCGTCAATGGATTTCGTGAGCGCGGCGCGC
>ERZ650308.1662-NODE-1662-length-11376-cov-11.882431_pt1 | contig 11376 bp, 10 predicted proteins | sample MGYA00376244_ERZ650308 | MGnify/ENA primary metagenome ERZ650308 (study PRJEB26733, sample SAMN07839295) | wastewater metagenome | biome: small river; feature: stream; material: water | place: USA: North Carolina | collected 2016-04-26 ...
CACCGATGTTTCCGATGGCCCAGTTAACCGACTTGCGAGCATCCTTTGAAGTAGGCACGGTGTAGAAACGAATCAAGATGTGTGGCAGACCAGCAGTTCCTAGAACCAAGGCCATACCTAGTGAGATTAGGTCCAGCTTGCTGATCATCGTCTTGAATGGGTCGATTGCACCGGTTACTGGGTCAATCATTTCCTTACCGAACTTCAAACCAGGCTGCAGGAACGCCTCGTGCTTGCCCGAGTTTTCGGCCGCGGCACCAAGAAGTTCTGAGATGTTGAAGTGGAAGGTCCAGAGAACCATGAAGGTCAACAGAATTGCACCGATCATCAGCAAGAATGCCTTGACAATCTGCACGTATGTGGTGCCCTTCATTCCACCGACGGTCACATAGATGATCATCAAGAGGCCAACGCCACCGATGATCCAGCTCTTTGCACTCGGGTCGCTAATGCCTAGAAGGAGTGAAACCAGCGCACCGGCACCCACCATCTGAGCCATTAGGTAGAAGACTGAAACAACCAGAGTCGAGGTTGCAGCCGCACCGCGGACTGGACGCTGCTTCATGCGGAACGCGAGAACGTCTCCCATGGTGAAGCGGCCAGAGTTGCGAAGTGGCTCGGCGATTAGCAGCAGCGCTACCAACCATGCGACCAAGAAGCCAATTGAGTAAAGGAAGCCATCGTAACCAAATAGGGCGATGGTACCTGCGATACCCAGGAACGAAGCCGCCGACATGTAGTCACCGGCAATGGCTAGACCATTCTGGAAGCCCGAGAACGAACCGCCGCCATCGTAAAAGTCAGAAGACTTTTTGGTTGAACGGCCTGCTCGGAATACGAGCACCAGTGTGAACGCTACGAATACTCCAAAGAGAACCGTGCTCAGTGTCGATGAACTCACTTTGCGAGCTCCTTATCTACCTTGTTGCGGATCTTTTCAGACGCGCCATCCAGGTGCTTCGAAGAGTGGCGCTCGTAAAGCCACATGATTAGGAAGGTTGAGGCAAATTGCAAAAGCCCCAGAATCAAGGCGATGTTGACATTGCCGATTACCGGGGTTGCGATCCATTCACGTGCAAATGCGGTGAGAATCACATAGAGGAAATACCACGCCAGGAAGGCTACGGTCAGCGGAAAAGCAAACCCGCGGAACTTTCGCTTTAGGTCCTGGAACTCGGGTGAGGCTTGTGTTTCAGCCCACACTCGATCTTGTTCTGACGATCCCATAGAACTCCAATGTTCATGAAATAACTCTTGGCACCTTTGCCAACAGTCGGGGCAAGTTAACGCTCCATCCCTGAGCCTAGCGATTTTCAGGAATAACTCAGACGGAATGCAGGTTGATTTCCGGTCGGAGTGTCGGAACCGTTAAGTAACCGGTTACAAAACCGCTTGGGAACGCGGTTTTTAGCAGTCCGGATCCTGCTTTGGGACGGTTCCCTTTATGAAATAGTTATCAACCGTGTTGGCAACGCATTCGTTGGAGCGACCATAGGCCGTGTGACCCTCGCCGTTATAAGTAACCAAGTGCCCGTTCTGCAGGACCTTTGTGGCCACAGCCACGGCCTGCTCATAGGGCGTAGCCGGGTCGCCGGTTGTGCCTACCACCAAGATTGGCGCCGAACCCTTTGCTCGGTAATCCGTTGGCCGAGCTGAGACCGGGTAAGGCCACTGCTCACAGGTAAGGGCTCCGAACTGCCAGTATCGTCCCAGCGTCGGGCTGGCCGCCAACATCCGCGAGTTTTGCTTCGCCATGGATGCATCGTCGCTCGATTGGCGAGCGTCTAGGCATGAAATAGCAATGTTTGCTTCCATCAAATTCGAGGTGTATTTTCCATTTGCACCGCGATCGTTGTAGGTGTCGGCCAAATCGATGAAGGTCGTGCCATCGCCGTCGAATGCCTCAACAAAGGCCTGGCTGAGTTGTGGCCAATAGTCCTCAGAATAAAGCGGCATTATCAAGCCGGTGTTTGCCGACCAGGCGTTGAGCTCGCGGCCATCCTTGGTTGGAATTGGGCGAGTCTCGAGCGAGCGCAAGAACGATTTGATTTTCGCCAACGCTTGACTGACCGAACCCTTGAACGGGCAATCACTCGTGCTCAAACAAGATGCCAAGTAGTTTCTGAGGGCTAGGTCGAAGCCCTTGAGCTGAAAGACACTCTGCGCTGCGTCACTAACAGTTGGGTCAATGACTCCATCGATGACCATGTGCTTGATCTTGGTCGGGAACAAAGACGCATAAGTCTCGCCGAGCAAGCTGCCATAACTGAAACCAAGGTAATCAAGTTTGGCCTCACCCATAACGGCACGAAGCACATCGATATCTTTGGCGGCAGAGACAGTGTCAAGGTAGGCCATTGCCGGGCCGGTGTTTTTTGAGCAGGCTGCCGCAAACTCGCCCAACAGCGTGCGAGTTGCTTTCAAGTCTTGCGGCGAGCCAAGCGGAAACCCATTGTCGCTATAGAGCATCTCGTCGGTCTTTTTGGAGTCGAAACACTTGACCTTGGGCTCGCTTAGACCGACACCTCGAGGGTCGAACCCGACAATGTTGAACTTAGATCGAAGGTTTTCTGTGCCCAGGTAGTCGACAGAATTCAGAATCCAGTCATACCCGGATGCACCCGGACCGCCGGGGTTAAAGATGATGGAACCAAGAGGCTTGGCGATATCGGCAGCACGGTAGGCAACGGCAAGTTTCAATGAACCGGCAGTCGGGTCTGACCAGTTTGTTGGCACTTCGACTTCACCGCAAAGGATTCGCTTTCCGCAGTTCTTCCAGTCGACCGTCTGAGTGTAGAAAGACTCAAGTTCAGCAGAGACCTCACCAGCCACCGCGGCAGTCGGTGTGGATATTGGCGCTAGTGATGGTTCTGCTCCAGGGCTGGCGCAACCTGTGAATAAGAGTGCAGCCGCGCCTAGGGCGGCTAAGAGTCCGAAGCGCTTCTTCATCGTTTTATCCTCAAACTGACGCCAAGCGATTCGAGAACCATTAGGTCGCGAACGTTGCGGTCGATTCGCAGGCGAGCCTGGGCTATGGCCTCAAGCTTTTCGATTGTCTGAGCCGGGGTGGTTACCTCGGCCGCTTCAGAAATTTGACTGCTTAGCTCGGCATTGATCAACGGTGACTTGGCATCGATTTGCAGAGTCAATACGTCTCGATAGAGCGCCAGCAAATCAACCATGATTCTGTCGATACCGTCGCGCAAGCTTCTAGTAGCGCGTCGCTTTTGAGCCTCTTCGAGGGCCTTCAAATCGGCTTTCAAGTTGTTTGGAATAGCGTCGCCTGGCTGAAGGCCCATGGTTCGGAGCGTTGCGGTCCGCTCTTCAAGGTCGCGCTCTGTGGTCAACGCCTCGGCATCCTTTTTGGCGATATCGAGCCACCGCTCGGCGGTTGTGACGGCCGAGGTGACACCATTTATGGCAAGCGCTGCCAGCAACGTCTCGCGACGACGACTTCTTGCCTCGTGACTAGTTGCCAATCTACGGGCCATGCCTATGTGACTCTGCGATTCAGCGGCAACCTGAGCGGCGAGGGCAGGCTCGATTCCGTCCCGGGCGACTAACAGTCGGGCCACTTCTTCAACGGCGGGAACCTTCAAACCAACGCGGCGCACCCGAGAGCGAATTGTCGGCAACATGTCTGCCTCAGAAGGAGCGCAAAGCAGCCAGATTGTTCCGGCCGGCGGCTCTTCGAGAGCCTTGAGCAAGACGTTAGAGGATCGCTCAATCATTCGATCGGCGTCCTCGATGATCATGATTCGAAATTTGCCCATCGAACTACCAAACTGCGAGTCGGCAACCAGTGAGCGAACCTCGTCAATCGAGATAACGACTTTCTCGGTGGACAATACAGCGATGTCTGGGTGAGTGCCAGCCGTAGCTAGAACACAACTCTTGCAAACTCCGCAGCCACCCTCGGGGCAAAGCAATGCGGCGGCAAAGGCATGCGCCAGATTAGACCGACCAGAACCTGGCGGGCCGGTCATGAGCCAGGCGTGGTGAACCCCTTGGTCGCGGTGGCGCACGGCAAGCTCGAGTTGAGAAACGGCCTCCGGTTGCCCGAGCAGGTCATCCCAGATTGGCTTCGAGGCTTGCACTAGGCACCCAGCAATTGGCTGACACGTTCGCGAATTTGCGATTGCATAGCTTCAACCGACTGACGAGCATCGATGACCAGCCAACGCTGCGGCTCAGCGGCAGCCATGTCGAGAAAGGCCTGGCGAACGGCTTCAAAAAATTCAATTTTTTCGCGCTCGAGCCGGTCTGGTGCTTCACCCGTGGTGTTTCGTCGGGCAGCGGCAGCGGCTGCCTCGAGATCCAAGAGGATGGTGAGATCTGGCAACAAACCTTCGACGGCGAACATCGAAATAGAGCGGACGTCCTCTGCCTTCAGCGCACGACCGACACCTTGATAGGCGACCGATGAGTCGAGGTAACGGTCGGTGATGACAACCTCGCCACGCTCGAGCGCTGGGCGGACCTTGGTTGCAACGTGATGAGCCCGATCGGCCGCATACAGTAGCGCTTCGGCACGAGGTGCAACGTCACCCTTGCGATGCAACAACAGGTGGCGAATTTCTTGCCCCAACTCGGTTCCACCAGGCTCGAAAGTGCGTAGTACTTCTTTTCCGGCAGAGCGAAAAAACTCCTCAAGAAGGTCAGACTGAGTAGATTTACCTACCCCGTCGATTCCTTCGAGCGAGATGAAGAGCCCTGCTGACATTACTTTTTCTTTCGAGTGGTTCCACGCTTGACGACTCGGGTGGTGCCGACCTTCTTGGCCGGCTTTCCAGCCTTTGCAGGAGCCTGTCCGGGCTCTAGACCTAGTTTCTCACGGCGAATGGCCAAAAGGTCGAAGGCCTGGTCGGGTGACATTTCCTCTAGGTTTTCATCCTTAGGAACCGTTGCGTTGACTGCGCCATCGGTCACGTAGAGACCAAATTGACCGGTCTTAGCCACAACCGGCAAGCCCGAAGCTGGGTCTTCGCCAAATTCTTTTAGTGGGGTTGCCGCCGTGCGGCGACCTCCATATTTAGGCTGGGCAAAAATCTCAAGGGCGCCGGCAAGATCCAAACTGAACAGCTGGTCTTCGCTGGTTAGCGAACGCGAGTCCTTACCCTTTGACAGGTATGGGCCAAACTTGCCGTTCTGCGCCGTGATCTCAACACCAGATTCTGGGTCAACACCGACTACTCGCGGCAACGACAAGAGCTGAATTGCGTCCTCGAGAGTCAGCGTTTCTGGGCTCATAGTCTTGAAAAGTGAGCCGGTCTTTGGCTTCGCAGCCTTAGGGTCATCCAAGACCACGTATGGTCCATAGCGCCCATCCTTGAAGAGAATGTCGAACCCAGTGGTCGGGTCCTGACCCATTACACGATCGGTGATGATTGGAGCATCGATCAGCTGCTGAGCCTTCTCGACGGTAAGTTCATCAGGGGCAAGACCCTCTGGGATGTTGACGATGCGGCGACCGTTTTCATCGGCGCCCTCGGAACCTGGCTCGACCATGATTTCGATGTACGGGCCATACTTGCCGGTGCGAAGAGTGATGTTTTCGTTGATGGCAATCGAGTTGATGGCACGCGGGTCGCTGTCGCCGAGATTCTCGACTGTGTTTCGCAGACCTTCTTGCTTGCCGCCACCGAAGTAGAACTCCTTGAGCCAAGCACTGCGGTCGAGGTCACCCTCGGCGATTCGGTCTAGGTCTTCTTCCATCTGAGCGGTGAAGGCATAGTCAACAAGCTTGCCGAAGTTTTCTTCGAGGAACCGGGTGACGGTGAATGCAATCCACTCTGGAACCAGAGCCTGGCCGCGCTTTGAAACGTAGCCCTTGTTAACGATCGTCGAGAGAATTGCCGCGTATGTTGACGGGCGGCCGATGCCATCTTCTTCGAGCGCCTTGACCAAACTTGCTTCGGTGTAGCGAGGAGGCGGAGTGGTTTGGTGATCTTTAGCGGTAACCTCAAGCGCCTTGAGCGACTGCCCAACGGTCAGGTTCGGCAGCTTTGATTCGCGCTCGGTGCTCTCTTCTTCGTTTCGAGACTCGTCGGTGCTCTCCTCGTAGGCAGCCATGAAGCCACGGAAGGTGACCACGGTTCCCGAAGCTGTGAACTCTGCGGTGCCGCCATCGGCCAGCGGGCCAACGGTGATTTTGGCGGTGGTGGTTGAAACCTTGGCGTCTTCCATCTGCGAAGCCACGGTGCGCTTCCAGATCAATTCGTATAGGTCAAGGGCACGGCCACTCAGCACACGCGACAATTCGGCCGGGGTCTTGAAAGTTTCACCGGCTGGGCGAATAGCCTCGTGCGCCTCTTGGGCACTCTTGTTTTTACCCTGGTAAACACGTGGCTTGTCTGGAACAAACTGGGCACCAAACATCGATGCAGCCTGAGAGCGAGCCGCGTTGATTGCCTGAACCGAAAGGGTCGGCGAGTCGGTTCGCATGTATGTGATGTGACCCTCTTGATAGAGAGACTGCGCCGTATCCATGGTCTGCTTGGCAGACATGCGGAGTTTGCGCGAAGCCTCCTGCTGCAGCGTCGAGGTAGTGAACGGAGCAGCCGGGCGACGGGTGCTCGGCTTTGCCTCAACCGAGGCAACCGTGATCTTTGCCTGAGGGCTGCGCATCGATTCGGCGAGCGCCTCGGCAGCCTTGCCGTCTAGCAAAAGAACATCTGCGGTTAGCTTGCCGTTGTCGTCAAAGTTCTGGCCGGTTGCAATGCGCTTGCCGCCGATGCTCTGCAACTTTGCGGTGAACTGCGGTTCGCCCGCGGTCTGCGGGTCTAGCAGCGCCTCAACATCGTTGTAGCTGGCCGAGACAAAAGCCATGCGTTCACGTTCACGCTCAACCACGAGACGCATTGCCGGCGACTGAACACGGCCGGCACTTAGCCCACGGTTTATTTTGCGCCAAAGCACCGGAGAAACTTCGTAGCCATAAAGTCGGTCAACGACTCGACGAGTTTCCTGCGCCTGAACCAAATTCTCATCGACTGCGCGAGTGTGCTCTAGTGCACCCTGGATGGCTTCCTTGGTGATTTCGTGGAACACCATTCGCTTGACTGGCACTTTAGGCTTCAATACCTGCAGCAGGTGCCAGGCAATGGCCTCTCCCTCGCGGTCTTCATCTGTTGCGAGATAGAGCTCCTCGGCGCCAGCGAGGGCTTTTTTGAGGTCGGTGACGGTCTTGTTCTTGCCGGCTGAGATGGCGTAATAAGGCTCGAAGTCATTTTCGATGTCAATCGAGAACTTACCTAGCGAGCCCTTCTTCTTTTCAGAAGGAAGGTCCTTTGGGTCGATCAAGTCACGGATGTGACCGATTGACGCGAGGACGGTAAAGTCATCGCCTAGAAATTTGGCAATCGTCTTTGCCTTAGCAGGCGACTCAACGATTACTAGCTTGTGGCTATTTGCCAAAGACTTACTCCTCTTTATAGGTGACCTTGCATCAGCTGCTCGGACCTGCTCTTGCACTTGCGTTTAGAACTATACCCATGCTCTCAACATGCAACTTAACAAAAGCTTCGAATCCGACAATACGACACTCGTCAAGAATCACCATATTTTCGCTTGCGATTGACCTGGCTATTTCACAGGGGTAACCGGTGTCTAATCCACGCAAGGCGTCGTCGGCTGAGATGGCAATAGAGTCGGCAATAGCTGAGAGCCTGGCCTCGGCTAAGAGACTCGAGGCAACTGTCTGGGTAAGAACCAAAGCGCTGACACTCAAGGCAATAATGCCCAAAGCCAGGATGGTTCCAGACCCCTTCTCTCCTTTTATATAGGAACGCAGTCGGCTGGCAGTGCGCATGCTCAAAGCCCCATTTTTCTCGCACACTGCCGCTCTTCGACTTCAAACTCCGGCAAGCCTGCAATCGATAATTTCTTGGCGACCAAGGCGCAGACATAGTTCTCGAGAAACTCGACTCTAAGGTCGGCTCCGATAGCGGCTTGGCTCACCAAATCCCGAATCGCCGTTTGCTCCTCTCCCCTGCCCAGGCCCCGAGCCGCTGCGGCCGCCACGCCGACCAACTTCATGCGCTCTATTTGCAAGCCAAAGCCCGAAAGCGTGATGGCAATAACCAACGCAACCGAGGGCAGCGCCAAGGCCAACTCGGCCGTTACCGTGCCGCCATCGCCAGCCAATCGGCAACTATTGAGTAGGCGCAGCATTCGGGTTGGTATACGTGAGGGCACTCTTAACCAAGTCAAAGAGTATGGTTCTAACCTCGTCGCTGCGCATAATCACTACGAGCAACCCGGCGAAGCCAACCGCAGCCATGGTGGCAATGGCATACTCAGCGGTGGCCGCTCCCGTCTCATCTGACCATCTTTTCTTGTCATTCACTTGATACTCCTTTATTAGGTCTGCCGATTTGACAGAAGACTGATGGCGATTGGAACGATCGTGCTCAAAACAAAGGCCGGCAGAGTGACCAGCCCCAGGGGAATCATGAGTTTCACCGAAAGCTTTGCCATTGCAGTTGACTCTTCAAACCACCTGGTTTCACGCTCAGCCGCAGCCGAAGCGGCTAAAAGATCGACTAGCGAGGCGCCACTGTTTCGATTGAGATCGCGCAGCCAATCAAGTTTTTGGTTGACAGTCGGAGAAATCTCTAGGTTGCCGCCAAAGGTCGAAATTGCATCCTCAACCGCCGTGCTAAATGGCAAGCCAGAATTCACCCCTGACGAAACTGCCTCGAAGATTAATCCCGGGTCGTCCTCTCTTGGAGCCGACTTGGCGATGATTGAGTTAGCCCAAAGCCGCCCAAGAATCAAAAGGATGGCTCCAAGTGCGAGCGCGATAAGGGCAAGCGCGTTCGAAATAATTGCGCCAAGTGGGTCTAGGCCGAACAGCTGAGCCAGAAGCAAGCCTGTAGGCGGCAGAAAGGACACCAGCTTGGCTGTGGCTTTGGGCGCAGCGAACGCTAGCTCCACCTCGCGAGCATGAGTTGCGCTGGCGCGCAGCGCCTCGCCTAATGAACGAATGGATTCACTCACCGAACCACCGTGCCGAAGTGCCAGAGCCCAGATGGCATCTAGCTGCCGCGTCTGATTTGCCGACAATTCGGCCAGTTGCCCCGCCACCAATGCTCTGGCTTGGTTCGCCGGCATGCCAGATTTCAACAACCCAGCCAATTCAAGCACCGCACCCTCGGCACTCAACTAAATCTTCCGATCTGAATCACCTTGCGCGCTGCAGACTCTCGACCCACAAAAATGATCCAATCAATGGCCGACCTGACCTGCTCAATCACTTCCTGCGCGCCCAGGCCACACTGCCAACCGATGGCACCGATTCGATCGACTACCGAGGAAAAGCTGTTGGCATGGATGGTGGCGCCGGCACCGGCATGACCCGTATTCAGAGCCTGGACCATCGTTAAAAGCTCGACCCCACGAATTTCACCGACGGCGATTCGATCTGGACGCATCCGCAACGCCTCCCGAACTAATTTGTCGAGGCTGATTTCACCGGCGCCTTCGATATTGGGCTGCCGGGTTTGTAGCCCGATAAAGTGGCCAGCTTGCAGGCCGATCTCGGCGACATCCTCTACCGCGATGATTCGCTCGCCCCGACACTCAGCCAACATCGCACGTAACAGAGTCGTCTTCCCGGCACCGGCGCCGCCGGCAATCAGAAAATTTTCGCGACGCTGAATCATCCCGCGCAGCAACTGCAATTCCAATGCGCCAATCATTCCGGCTGCTTGCAGTTCATCCAGGCCGAAGTGCCGATCAAAGTGCAACCGCAACGAAAGCAGAGTCTTTGGGTGGCAGGCCGAAGCCAAACTGGCGTGGACCCGGATGTGCCCAGCGAGCGAAACGTCGGCAAAGGGATTCGCTTGATCGAGATGGCGCCCACCCGATGCGACTAGGTCCTGGGCAAGCCGCGCCAGCTCGTCCTCGCTATCAAACGGGCTGGGCTGTGATTCGAGTTGCCCTGAACCACGCTGAATAAAAACCTGAGCGTGGCCATTGATCAGCAGGTCTGTGACGCCAGGGCTCGCAATTAGGCCAGCGAGCTTGGGGCCAAGGATGTCAGGAATCACCAGAACAGGTTCGCCGACCGCTAGATGCGCTGGCGCCGCAAACCAAAAAGATGTGGATAAAAAGGGGGCCCCAGTCTCTGGGGGAGAGACTGGGGCCTGGCGATACCAGATTGGGGGAATCGGTATCGCGGGTTGATCACTAGGACCAACAGTTAAATAATAATCGTTCCAATCCGAAAAACATTCCCAAGTTTGCAAAATTAAAAACTTTTTATCTGGCAGGATAGCGATTGGTTAGTAACTACTAGGAGGACAATGATGTCTGCCGGTCACGAGATCGATAACCTGCTTCATGAAGAACGCCATTTTGCACCGACCCGCGAGTTCGCTGCACAGGCAATTGCACAGCCAGCCCTTTATCAAGAAGCCAAAGCGAATCGCCTTGAATTCTGGGCAAACCAGGCCCGCTACCTTGATTGGGCCAAGCCATTCACCCAAATCCTTGACTGGAGCAACCCGCCATTTGCCAAGTGGTTTGCCGATGGCGAGTTGAATGTCTCGTATAACTGCCTCGACCGCCACGTTGAGGCGGGCAACGGTAACCGAGTTGCCATCTATTTCGAGGGCGAGCCAGGCGACAGCCGAGAAATTACCTACGCCGAGCTAACTGCACAGGTCAAGAAGGCTGCCAACGTGCTCACATCATTAGGCATCAAGTCGGGCGACCGCGTTGCGATCTACATGCCAATGATTCCTGAGGCAGTCGTGGCGATGCAGGCGGTTGCCCGAATCGGCGCCGTGCACTCAGTGATTTTCGGAGGCTTCTCAGCAGAGTCGCTAAGCAGCCGCATTGAAGACGCCCAGGCAAAACTTGTCATTACCGCCGATGGCGGCTACCGCAAGGGTCGCGCCAGCGCGCTAAAGCCAGCCGTTGATGAGGCCCTTTCTGCTGGTCGCTGCCCGTCAGTTGAAAACGTCCTCGTCGTGAAGCGCACCAACCAAGAAGTTGGTTGGGTCGAGGGTCGCGACATCGACTGGTCATTGGCCATGGGTGAGGCAAGCGACCAACACGTTGCCCAGTCTTTCCCTGCCGAGCAGCCGTTGTTCATCCTTTACACCTCGGGCACCACCGGCAAGCCAAAGGGCATCCTGCACACCTCTGGCGGCTACCTAACCCAGGCCGCTTACACTCACAAGAACGTCTTTGACCTGCACCCAGAAACCGATGTTTACTGGTGCACCGCCGACATTGGTTGGATCACCGGTCACAGCTACGTGGCCTATGGCCCGTTGGCAAATGGCGCATCCCAGGTTATCTATGAGGGCACCCCTGAGACTCCAGACTGGGGTCGCTGGTGGAGCATCGTGCAGAAGTACGGTGTGA
>ERZ650308.1663-NODE-1663-length-11370-cov-4.717897_pt1 | contig 11370 bp, 9 predicted proteins | sample MGYA00376244_ERZ650308 | MGnify/ENA primary metagenome ERZ650308 (study PRJEB26733, sample SAMN07839295) | wastewater metagenome | biome: small river; feature: stream; material: water | place: USA: North Carolina | collected 2016-04-26 ...
TACAAAGAGATTTTATATTAAAAATCTAACACTCTTAAATGAATTAACTAACTTCCAACCATAACTTCACTTATACCATCTTCATCAATGTAAAGTCCTTCAAAATACAAGTCACTTAATTCGTGATTTAATAATTTATAGTTTTTTTTATTATTGGACGCTATTCTTTCATATACCTCCGATATTGGAATGAGAATATCCGCAATAGTTTTAGCACTTTTTATAATAATCTTATTTTTTTTATTTAACGGGTAGCTTAAATAAAAAACTAAATCTCTGTATTCCTTATCAAAAAATCTATTACCATCAGTATCACAAATTGAATATACATCTTTTTTTAACTCGTTCATTTCATAGATACTTATATCTAAATCTATAATTTCCAATTCAAATAATTTATTTTCCATTTTTACTTTTTTTTAATTAAACTTATAACTTTTGAAAAGTATAATTGAAAAAAAATTAAGAGTCAAACTGGTAATGAAAGTTTTTTAAAAATATTTTATAAAAGATGGTTTTGATAAAAAACCCCACTATATGTGGGGAAATTGTAATAATAATATACTCTAAATAACGGGATTATATGACCTTACTTTCGTTAAATTTATAATTTGCTCTGATAAACAATTTTGGTAAATTTTTTTTAATAAAAACCTTATCACAATCTGTAATTATTGAGGTTAGATTAGTTTTCACTTCCTCATTTAAAAACCCTTTACACGCAAGATAAGCAAAGACACTATTGACTTCTTGATATTTATACAATAAATCTACGATTTCTTTATTTAAAATAATCTCTGTATGCTCTTCACCGTGTAATGAACAAGGTATTTTTATCTTTTTATTGTTATTTCTTTTTTTTGGTTTTCTTGTTAAAATCCTTAAACTCATTTTTATTTTTTTTAAATTATGTTCCTACTTAACAAAGGAGAGGAAACGTAACCCTTTTTTAATTGTTCTGTTATATCATAATTGAAATAATTTTTAAAGTCAAATCCGGAATAAAACTTTAACATTTTTTCTTTTTTTAAATTAAACTTCTAAACTTTTAAAAAGAATAATTGAAAAAAAATTAAGAGTCAAACGAGCAATGAAAGTTTTTTTTATTTTTTAAAATCTTACTAATGGCTGTAAATAAAGGAGTAGCACATTTTCTACATACAATTCAAATTAATATTAGTTGTAGTCCGTTTCTTCAAGTTAAAATTTTACCTTAACTTTACGACTTAACATAAATAAAAATGGCTGTTGAACTCCGACTTAAAGAAGTTATCAAAGAGAAAAAGATTCATCAAAAAGACCTTGCACGAGAAGTAGGTGTTTCAAAGGTGACGATGTCTTATTGGTGCAGTAACCAAACTATGCCGAGTATTGAAACACTTGGTGTGATTGCAAAAACATTGAAAGTTAAAATAGCTGATTTAATAGTGGAAATTTAAATACAAGAAATATAAATGAAATTATATACAATATTAGAGCAAGAACTTAGGAAAGAACCTAATTTTGTTACAGACAATGGGGAACTGAAAAAATGGGTGGTACTTAACAAAGCCCAAAACTTTGACGAAGAATTAATTGGATTGTTGCTCGACAATGCAGACCTGAAAGAAAAGTTTTTTGTAAACATAAAAGGCACGTTGATTTTTAACCAAAATTTGTTCGTGCTGTTTTTAGAACAGAAAAACTTTTTGAACGATAGCTACACTCAATACAAAAATAAAGTTGGACTTACCATTAACGGAAAATATCTGAAACAACGCAATGAAGTAGCCTTAGTATGGCCGTTCAAGGACTGTATTTTAGAGGGTGGACAAAGCCGTGAAGAGGACAAGAGAGAAGAAATTTTCTTTAATGAGATTTTAGCACAGGATGAAATTACACAACTTTTAGAACCAAAGGTTTTGACCAACGCCAAACGCATTGACAAAGACGGTGAAGAACCACTTGACTTATTTAACCGAAACGAACAAGGAACGATTACCGACAACTTGATAATTAAAGGTAATAATCTTTTAGGTTTACATACACTTAAAGAAGAATTTTCGGGGAAAATTAAACTGATATACATAGACCCACCGTATAACACCGGTGGTAGTGGTGATACATTTGCTTATAATAATTCATTCAAAAGAAGTTCTTGGCTTACTTTTATGAGAAATAGACTTGAAGTTGCAAAGAGATTGTTACAAGATAATGGTGTATTGATTGCGGCTATTGATGATTATGAAATGCACACTCTAAGATTTCTATTAGATGAAATTTTAGGTGATGAAAATCGCTTAGGTACAGTTGTAGTTGTGCATAATCCAAGGGGTAGAAATGACGATAAGTATTTTGCCACAATGCACGAATATTTATTAGTCTATGCAAAGAACAAAGATTTAGTTAAGTTAAAAAACTTTGAATTTACAGCAGAAGATTTAAAGCAGTTTAACAAAGAAGACGATATTTCAACATACTCAGAAACTCCTTTTACAAGAACAGGAAATAATTCAAACAAACACGAAAGACCTAACTTATTTTATTCAATTTATTACGACCAAAAAGCAAATAGTTTATCATTAAAACCATCAGATAATTCAGTTGAAATTTTGCCAATAAATGCAGAAGGAGAAGAGAAGACTTGGCGTTGGGGAAAAGAAACCTTTGAACAAAAAAAGGATACGGAACTACTTGTTAAGAAAGTCAAAGGGGATTTCAAAGTTTTTAAGAAGCGAAGACCAATAGATATAGAGGGAAGAAAACCAAGGACTGTTTGGAGTGATTCGAGATACGATGCTTCAAGCAATGGTATTATGTTGCTTAGGTCAGTATTAGGAAAAAATGAATTTTCTTATCCAAAATCACTTTATGCTGTTATGGATATAATTAAAATCCTTTCCGATAAGAACGATAGAATTCTTGACTTTTTTGCTGGCAGTGGAACTACGGCACACGCTGTTTTAGAACTTAATAAAGAGGATGGGGGTAATAGGCAATTCATATTGTGTGAACAAATGAATTATGTTGAAACCGTTACCAGTAAGCGAATTCAAAAGGTAATTGAACAAAATAAAACAAACAATTTTGTATATGTTGAACTCAAAAAATACAATCAAGCTTTTATTGAGAAAATAAGAGACGCCAAAGACCCCAAAGAGCTATTACAAATTTGGGAACAGATGAAAGCTAAAAGCTTCCTTAATTATAATGTGGATATCAAAAAACAGGACGAACATTTAGAAGAATTAAAGTCTCTTGAACTTGATATGCAAAAACAACATTTTTTTGAACTATTGGACAAAAACCAATTGTATGTAAATCTCTCTTCATTAAATGATTCAGACTTTACTTGTACAGATGAAGAAAAGAAACTAACAAAAGATTTTTATCAAATAAAGAATTAATCCAATGGCTTTCCTACACGAAATATTTAATAATCCATTTGCTAAAAGGGCATTAGCTCAGGTTAATTTGCCTAATTGGATTAGTGACAATTTAAAACCCGGATTTGGTCAGAGACCATACCAAGTTGAAGCCTTTAAGCGATACATATACTTAGACCAAGAAGATTTAGAAGAAAAACCACGGAAGCCTTACCACTTACTTTATAATATGGCAACAGGTAGTGGAAAGACTTTGATAATGGCGGGTTTAATGTTACACCTATACCAAAAAGGTTATCGCAACTTCTTGTTTTTTGTAAATAGCAACAATATCATTCAGAAAACCAAAGATAATTTTCTCAATACTCAGGCTTCAAAATATCTTTTCAATGACAAAATTGTGATTGAAGGAAAAGAAGTTTTAGTCAAAGAAATTGACAATTTTGAAGAAGCTGACAATCAAAATATTAATTTGAAATTTACAACCATTCAACAGCTTCATACAGACCTTAACAACACCAAAGAAAACAGCCTAACTTACGAAGATTTTAAGGATAAAAAATTGGTTTTGATTGCTGATGAAGCTCATCACCTTGTTGCAGGAACAAAATCAGGTAATATGTATGGTAGTTGGGAAGATACCGTTAAGAAAATTCACGATTCCAATTTTGAAAATATCTTGTTGGAATTTACGGCAACCATAGACACCAACACTTCGGAATTAGTAAAACACTATCAAGACAAGGTAATTTTCAAATACGACCTTGCGGAGTTTCGTAAAGATAAATTTTCCAAAGAAATCAATCTTATCCGTTCTTTATATGATGAGCGAGAGAGAATCATTCAAGCCTTAATTTTGAATTTGTATCGCCAGGAATTGGCAACTTCAAACAACATCAATTTGAAACCTGTAATTCTTTTTAAAGCGAAAAAGACAATCAAAGAATCTGAGCAGAACAAAGAAAAGTTCCACAAACTAATTGATGATTTTTCAGTGGTGATGATAGATAATATTCAAAAGACTTCCACCGTACCTATTGTTCAGAAGGCTTTCCGATTTTTTGAATCCAAAGGCATTACAGACAACGAAATTGTAAAACGTATTCAAGCTAATTTCAGATTTGAAAATTGTCTAAGTGCCAACAATGACACAGAAACCGAGCAAAACCAAATATTACTCAACACATTAGAAGATGAAAACAATCCAATCCGTGCTATTTTTGCCGTTCAAAAACTGAACGAAGGTTGGGATGTTTTGAATTTGTTTGACATTGTTCGTCTCTACGAAGACCGAGACGGCAAAGACGGAAAGCCAGGTAAAACCACACTTTCAGAAGCTCAGTTAATAGGTCGTGGTGCAAGATATTATCCTTTTGCATTGGAAGTAGGACAAGACAAGTTTACCCGAAAATTTGATGATGATATTTCCAACGATTTGAAAACGTTGGAGGAGTTGTATTACCATACCAAAGAAGATAGTCGTTACATTTCGGAATTGAAGAAAGCACTTGTGGATTCGGGTATTTATGAAGATGATGCTAATCTAATTCAATTAAATTTATTCTTAAAACCTGAATTTAAAGAAACAGATTTTTACAGAGATGGTCACGTTTTCTTCAATAAAAAAATCCCAAAAAGTTTTGATAAAATTAAATCGTTTGTGGATTTAGGAGTAAAAAAAACCAACTACCGTCACAATTTATCTTCGGGAGTTGGAAGAATGTCAAGTGCCTTTTTTGAGATGGAATTAACTCAATCAAACGATGAAGTAATCAAAAACATAGATGTTAAGGTTAAAGAAATACCGAATAACACTATCCGTTTTGCATTAAGCCAAAATCCATTTTTCTATTTTGACAATTTATCACATTATTTTCCAAGTGTTAGTTCTCTTTCAAACTTCATTGATAGTTCGGACTTTTTATCAGGTTTAGAAATTACATTTAGTGGAACGGCTAACAGATTAAAAGAAATTAGTCATTTCGATTATTTGCAAGCCTTAAATGCTCTTCTTCAAAACATTGAAGCAGACATTAAGAGTAATTCAACCGAATACGAAGGTTCGGATTACATCAAAGAATCCGTTCATAAAGTTTTCAAAGATAAAGAAATCAGAGTTTATAAAGATAGTGAACGTGCAAACGGACAAGAGTCATTGGTAGCCAAAGAGCCTTGGTATGTTTACAATGCCAACTTCGGTACAAGTGAAGAAAAGAAATTTGTAGAATTATTTTCACGAAGATTTGAAGGGTTAAACCAAAAGTTTGAAAACATCTACTTAATTAGAAATGAGAGAGAAATTAAAATCTTTGATAAGCTCGGACGAGCATTTGAACCGGACTTTTTGCTATTTTGTAAACAACGTTTTGGAGAGCAAATTACGTTTCAAGTTTTTATAGAACCAAAAGGAAATCATTTATTGGGCCACGATAAATGGAAAGAAGATTTTTTAAAAGATATTAGAACAAAACAAAAAACTGTTAAAATTCATACTGACACCTACTTGATAACGGCAGTTCCTTTCTATAATTATGATAATGAAAACGAATTTAAAACATTACTTGAAAATACAATCATTGAGTGATAATTAAAAATTTCACCCGAAGTGTTTACTTTCTGTTTTTAAACTATATTTATTATAGTACTTAGATAATGATGGGTCAAATTGACCGGCAAACCCCACCACGAGAAGAAGAGGATATGAAGTGGGGGAAGATGATATCTATTTAATAAATCTACCTTGAACGTTGTTGGATAAGGGTAGTCGGTAATCCCGTTAAAAACTTTGTAGGGCTGAGAAATCAGTTGAGCAACCAGGTTCAACTTATTAGTTGAGCGAGAACATAAACTTTGTTCTCCCCAGCCCAGCAAAAAACAAGAAACTTTCCATTTTCTTATCAGAAAATAGAAATATTTAACTTGTTAATGGATTTAATATTTTAACAACATTTAATTTCACCTGATTACAAATATCAAGAGGAAAAAATAACCTTTTAACCTAAATCTTGCGGAAATCTTGCAAATTAAAAAAGGTTCCAAGAAATAAATCTTGAAACCTTTGATTTTATTAGTGGTCCCACTTGGGCTCGAACCAAGGACCACCTGATTATGAGTCAGGTGCTCTAACCAACTGAGCTATAGGACCGGTTAAGAGGTTGCAATATTACTACTAATTTTAATTTTTTGCAAGTATTTTTTGTTCGAATCAAAAAAGAGCACTAACCTTCTTATAATCAATCTATTTTATTTCCTGACACAATTCAATTAAGACGCCGTTGGTAGATTTAGGGTGTAAAAAGGCAACCCATTTATTATCTGCTCCTTTTTTTGGAACTTCGTTCAACACCACAAATCCTTCCCCTTTAAGCCGGATGATTTCTTGCTCAATATCTTCCACATCAAAAGCTATGTGATGGATTCCTTCTCCTTTTTTTTCTAAAAACTTTGCAATAGGACTGTCGGGTTGGGTAGCTTCTAACAATTCGATTTTGTTAGGTCCATTCATGAAAAAAGAAGTTTTCACCCCTTCAGACGCTACTTCCTCTTCTTTGTAAGCCGGTGCTCCAAACAATTTTTCAAAAATTAAATTGGAAGCCTCCAAATCTCGTACCGCTATTCCAATGTGTTCTATTTTTCGCATGCAATTCTATTTTTACTATCTAATGGTTTGGTAAAAGTACAAAAAAATTAATCTTTGACACTTTGCTGTTTGATACGTCTAAAAAATCGTATTTTTGCCCCATGGAAACGAATAGACAAAAAAAAATAGGCAGTGTTTTACAAAATGATTTAGTGGATATCCTTCAAGGCGAAGTACGCAAAAACGGATTAACGAATCTTGTAATTTCAGTTTCAAAAGTGAGTGTAACGACCGACTTAGGAGTGGCCCGCGTATACCTTAGCGTTTTTCCTCAAAACAGAGCGCAAGAAATTTTGGAAGCTGTAAAATCCAACATGCCATTGATCAAACATGATTTATCACAAAGGGTGAAATTGCAATTGAGAAAAGTGCCTAATTTATCTTTTTATATTGACGACTCTTTGGATTATATCGAAAAAATAGATAATGCCCTTTCGGGTAAAGAAAACCCAATCGAAAATCCTGATTTATTAGAAAAACGAAAAAAAGCGTAAGTGAATTTTCCGCTCTACATAGCCAAAAGATATATTTTTAGCAAAAGTAAAAACAATGCGATCAATATCATCACCCGAATTGCTTCTGGCGGCATTATTGTAGGAGCGATGGCTCTTTTCATTGTTTTATCTGTTTTTGGCGGATTAAAAGAATTTAGCCTTTCGTTTTCAAATGACTTTGATCCCGATTTTAAGCTGGTTCCCACTCAAGGAAAATCTTTTTTGATTTCTCAAAAACAAGAAAGTGAATTACAAAAAAACCCGAATATTGTTAGTTATAGTAAAGTAGTCGAAGAACGGGTTTTGTTCCTTTTTAAAGGAAAAGAACAAGTTGCTCTCTTAAAGGGGGTCGACAAAAACTACAAAAAAACGAACCTTTCTTCTCAAAAATTATTCAACGGTGAATGGTTATCACCCAATTCAGATGAAGTAGTAATCGGAAACGGGATTTCTAATAAATTGTCTTTAGGGCTTTTTGATTACTCAAATTTATTTGAAGTTTTTGCGCCAAAATCAGGAAAAGGAACGATCAATTCTGCCGAAGATGCGTTTACAAAAGCCGTTCTATCTCCTGTTGGTATTTATGCCATCAATGATGAATTGGATGCCAAATATGTCTTCGCAGATCTCGGATTGACCCAAGAAGTATTGGCTTACCAACCGAATCAAATTTCGGGAATTGAAATAAAAACGAAACCAAATACCGAAGAAAAAGCGATTATTGTACAATTGAATTCCCTTTTTTCTGGTGGAAAAGAACACGTTACCGTTAAAACGCGAGCCGAACTCAATGCTACTTTACACAAAATGCTCAATACCGAAAATATTGCCATTTATTTGATTTTTACCTTGGTCATCATCATTGCATTATTTAATTTGATTGGCGCTTTGATCATGATGATTTTAGACAAAAAATCAAACTTAAAAACACTTTACAATTTAGGAACAGAACTGACCCATTTGCGAAAAATATTTCTGCTTCAAGGTACTTTACTTTCTGTTTTAGGAGGTGTAATTGGGCTTGTTTTAGGCGTAATCGTTGTGGTGATTCAACAGCAATTTCAACTGATCATGATTACCGAAACACTGGCTTACCCGGTCGTTTTTTCGGTTCAAAATGTAGTGATCGTTTTTGCTACCATCACCCTTTTGGGCTTTTTGGCTAGTTGGATTGCAAGCAGCAGGGTAACGAAGAAGTTATTGGAGTAGGCCTTCGCCAAATTTAAAGCTGGTAATCTGCAAAGACATCTGCAATTTCATCCAACGCTTTGTACAAACCTTCTGCCTCGTCAATGGTCACTAATTGCAAACGGTGTTCTTTAAAATTGGCAATTCCTTTAAAATAATTGGTATAATGACGACGCATTTCTACAATTCCGACGCGTTCGCCTTTCCAATCCATCGACCACGTTAAATGATTTCGAGCGGCTTCGATTCGGTCGTGCATAGTAGGCGGAGCTAGTTTTTCTCCCGTGGCAAAATAATGCTTGATTTCGTTAAAAATCCATGGGTATCCGATAGCAGCGCGTCCAATCATCATGCCGTCTAATCCGTACTTGTTTTTATATTCTAATGCTTTTTCGGGCGAATCAATGTCGCCATTTCCAAAAATAGGCATGGTAATTCTTGGGTTGTTTTTGATGCGTTCAATGTGTGACCAATCGGAATGACCTTTATACATCTGAGCTCTAGTTCGAGCATGTACGGTCAAAGCTTGTACGCCAATGTCTTGCAAACGTTCGGCTACTTCATCAATATTTATGGAATTTTCGTCCCATCCCAAACGGGTTTTTACTGTAACGGGAAGGTTGGTCCCTTTGATGACCGATTGGGTTAATCGAACCATCAAATCGACATCTTTTAAGACCCCAGCTCCTGCGCCTTTACATACCACTTTTTTAACCGGACAACCAAAATTAATGTCGACTAAATCGGGTTGAACTGCATCTACAATTCGGGCCGATTGTTCCATCGCTTCTTCGTCGCCACCAAAAATTTGGATGCCTACAGGGCGCTCATAATCAAAAATATCCAACTTCATTTTACTTTTCATGGCATCGCGAATCAACCCCTCTGAGGAAATGAATTCGGAATACATCAAATCGGCACCATGCAGCTTACACAACCTACGAAAAGGAGGGTCGCTTACATCTTCCATAGGTGCAAGTAATAACGGAAAATCGGGTAAAATAATGTTGCCTATTTTGGGCATTGTGGATGATTTTTGTGCAAAAATACAAAATTTTGTTGGTTTCAAGTTTAAGGTTACAAGTTTGGGAGTTATAAATCAAAACTTTGCTTTATATTTGCAGATTAAATCCCTTAGTATTCGGGATTGCGTGAGGGATAGTCGTGGAAATCCTTTTGTTTTTTCTTTAAAAACAAAAGATTGAAACAATAGCCCGACGGCTTTTCTGCCGGCACGCCCAAAAAAAGACACATCATTATTATGAAACATATACGTAATTTTTGCATTATTGCCCACATTGACCACGGAAAAAGTACCCTTGCCGATCGCTTACTTGGCGCTACACAAACCGTTACTGCGCGTGAAGAAAAAGCCCAGTTACTAGATAATATGGACTTGGAACGTGAACGTGGTATTACGATTAAAAGTCACGCCATTCAGATGGAATACACCTACAAAGGCGAAGAATACATCTTGAACTTGATTGACACACCGGGACACGTCGATTTTTCGTATGAAGTTTCGCGTTCAATTGCAGCTTGCGAAGGGGCTTTACTTATTGTAGATGCCGCGCAAAGCATTCAGGCACAAACCATTTCTAATTTATATTTGGCTTTGGAAAACGACTTGGAAATTATTCCAGTATTGAACAAAGTGGATTTACCAAGTGCTAACCCAGAAGAAGTTAGCGACGATATCATTGATTTATTGGGATGTAAACTGGAGGATATTATTCATGCTTCAGGAAAAACAGGCTTTGGGGTTGAAAATATATTGGCAGCTATTATTGAAAAAATTCCGGCTCCAAAAGGTGTGATTGACGAACCGTTACAGGCCTTGATTTTCGATTCACATTACAATCCGTTTCGTGGTATAGAGGTTATTTTTAGGGTTAAAAACGGAGAAATTAAAAAGGGTCAAAAAATAAAATTCATGGCTACGGGCAATGAATATTTTGCTGATGAAGTAGGTACCTTAAAACTGAATCAAGTTCCGAAAAATGTTATTTCGGCTGGAGATGTTGGGTATTTGATTTCCGGAATTAAGGAAGCCAAAGAAGTAAAAGTAGGTGATACCATTACCGATGCTAAAACACCTACAACCAATATGATTACCGGTTTTGAGGATGTAAAACCGATGGTTTTTGCTGGGATTTATCCGGTAGATACCGAAGATTATGAAGATTTGCGTGCTTCCATGGAGAAACTGCAATTGAACGATGCCTCGTTGGTATTTGTTGCCGAAAGTTCTGCCGCATTAGGGTTTGGTTTCCGTTGTGGATTTTTAGGAATGCTGCACATGGAGATTATTCAGGAGCGTTTGGAACGAGAATTTGACATGACGGTGATTACCACAGTACCCAACGTTTCATATTTGGCTTACACCAAAAAAGATCCTGAAACTGCCTTTGTGGTAAACAACCCATCGGACTTACCTGAGCCATCAAAGTTAGACCGTGTAGAAGAACCGTTCATTAAAGCAACGATCATTACCAAAGCCGATTTTGTGGGTAACGTAATGAGTTTGTGTATTGAAAAACGCGGATTGATTACCAATCAAACGTATTTGACTACCGAACGAGTGGAGTTGAACTTTGACATGCCATTAGCCGAGATCGTATTTGATTTTTACGATCGTTTAAAAACCGTTTCTAAAGGATATGCGTCGTTTGACTATTCGCCT
>ERZ650308.1664-NODE-1664-length-11361-cov-7.918804_pt1 | contig 11361 bp, 10 predicted proteins | sample MGYA00376244_ERZ650308 | MGnify/ENA primary metagenome ERZ650308 (study PRJEB26733, sample SAMN07839295) | wastewater metagenome | biome: small river; feature: stream; material: water | place: USA: North Carolina | collected 2016-04-26 ...
CCGGGATTGTGAATGATTGACTGAACTGAATCATGCATGCCACACCATGGTACACATGCAACGCCCAAAAAAAAGCCCGCCGAAGCGGGCTTGTTAAGTTGGAGACTAACTTCTCGGAAAGTCCTTGGAGAATCGCAATCTTTTCAGATTAACCGTGGTAAGCAGTTTCGCCGTGTGAGCTGATGTCCAAACCTTCGCGCTCTGCTTCTTCAGAAACACGCAGTCCAACTGTCAGGTCAACCAACTTGAAAGCCACAAAGGAAACCACACCAGACCAGACAACTGTCACGAGCACGGCTTTGGCTTGTGTCCAAACTTGTGCAGCGATGGAGTAATCAGCAGCTGTGATGCCAGTGGCTGTCACCCAGTCGGCCACAAAGCCAGGGCCACCCAAAGCGGGCGAGTTGAACACACCGGTCAGCAAGGCACCGACGATACCGCCCACGCCGTGAACACCAAAGACGTCCAAGGAGTCATCTGCGCCCAAGATTTTCTTCAGCCCATTGACGCCCCACAAACATGCGAAGCCGGCAATGATGCCAATCACCAAAGCGCCGCCGATACCGACGTTGCCAGCTGCTGGCGTAATGGCCACCAAACCGGCCACCGCACCAGAGGCAGCACCCAGCATAGAGGCTTTGCCACGCATCAGCGCTTCACCAACACACCATGCCAACACCGCTGCAGCTGTTGCCAACAACGTGTTCACAAAAGCAAGGGCGGCAAAACCATTGGCTTCAAGTGCAGAGCCGGCGTTGAAACCGAACCAGCCCACCCACAGCAAGGCGGCACCGACCATGGTCAATGTCAGGCTGTGAGGCGCCATGGATTCACGGCCGTAACCGACGCGTTTGCCAATCATGAAGGCACCGACCAGACCGGCTACAGCGGCGTTGATGTGCACCACGGTACCGCCCGCAAAGTCCAGCGCGCCCCACTGCCACAGCAGACCAGCCTTGGAAGTCATTTCGTCCACAACTTCTTTGGAAGCGTAAGCGTCAGGACCCATCCAGAACCAGACCATGTGCGCAATCGGCAGGTAGCTGAAGGTGAACCACAGCACCATGAAAGCCAGCACGGCAGAGAACTTCACACGCTCGGCAAAGGCACCCACGATCAGGGCACAGGTGATGCCTGCAAACGTGGCCTGGAAGGCAGCGAACACGACTTCAGGAATGTAGACACCCTTCGAGAAAGTGGCGGCATTCGCGAAAGTGCCTGCGGCGTTGTCCCAGATGCCCTTCATGAACAGGCGATCGAACCCGCCGATGTAGGCGCTGCCTTCGGTGAAGGCCAGGCTGTAGCCATAGATGAACCACAGCACCAGGATCAGCGAGAAGGTGACCATGACCTGCATCAGCACCGACAACATGTTCTTGCTGCGGACCAGGCCGCCGTAGAACAAAGCCAGGCCGGGTACAGCCATCATCAAGACCAGCAAAGTGGACAGCATCATCCAGCCGGTATCACCCTTGTTGGGCACCGGTGCAGGTGCGGCCTCTGCGGCAGCGGGGGCTGCAGCAGGTGCCGTCGCAGGTGCAGCGGCATCAGCCGCTTTGGCTGCTGGCGCGGTGACTGCAGCCGGTGCGGTTTGGGCGGTGACCACAGAGGCCGTTCCGAACAAACCCAGACCCAGGGTCAAGCCCAAGGCCAACGAAGCGAGTAGCTTTTTCATTTTTCGACTCTCTTTCTGGTCTATCAAAGGGCTTCGCCGCCGGTTTCACCGGTGCGGATGCGAACCACTTGTTCGAGGTCGTACACGAAGATCTTGCCGTCGCCGATCTTGCCGGTGCGGGCACCGGACTCGATGGCTTCGATCACGCGCTCGACCAGTTCGTCGGACACAGCGGCTTCGATCTTCACTTTGGGCAAAAAGTCCACCACGTATTCCGCGCCGCGGTACAGCTCGGTGTGGCCTTTTTGACGACCAAAGCCTTTGACTTCGGTCACGGTGATGCCCTGCACGCCGATGCCCGAAAGTGCTTCACGCACTTCGTCCAGCTTGAAGGGTTTGATGATGGCGGTCACCAGTTTCATGATGGCTCCTTTGAAATTTTTTTAAGGTGATCAGAAGGCGTACTTCAGGCCGACAACCAGACCGTCTTTACCGTTGTATTTGTCAACCAGGGTGTACTGCGACTTACCCGCATTGGTGCCGACCGCCATCACCGAGGCGCTCAAGCCGTTGCCCAAATCTTTGGCCAGCGTCAACGCGTAATCGTTGTAGGAATAGGCAGGGCTGTTGTTGATCATCTGACGACCCACATGCGGCACCAAGGTGTAGCCATCACCCAAATCAAAGGTTGCGCTCAAGTCCAGGTAGTAGCTGTTCTTGCTGTTGATATTGCCAAATGTATTGGTCAGCGAATGAGAGTATTTGGCTGTGAACAGTCCATAGGTCACTGCACCGTAGGCTTCGGTGGTGTTGGCATTGGCAAAGCCCTCAACGGCGCCGAGTTTGTTGCCCGCATATTCATAGCGCAGCAAACCCACGTCATAGGCCACATCACCCAAAACGCCCTTGTAGCCGCCGTACAAGTCGATTTCCACGGACCCTGCCGTTGCTGCGGAATCCTTGATCCACTTGATGGTCGACCCCCAAGCACCAACGTAAAAACCGCTCTTGTCGGCATAGTCCACGCCACCTTGCAGCGCGGGCTGCAGACGGGATTGCGAAATGCCACGGTAACGGTAATCGGTCACGGCGCCGACGTTGTAGGACAAGGTACTTTCAGGTTCTGCAGGGGCCGTTTGGGCTTGTGCCACCGAAGCCAAAGAACTGACAGCCAGTGCAATCAGGGAAGGAACGAGGATCTTTTTCATATTGGACTCCGTTGAAAGTTGTTGAGGACACACCCCATCAAGCACAGACCGTGCCAACACTTGGTGCGCCTGAAACTGGGGCATTTACCGGTGCGCTGGCCCCCGTTGCGTGGTTCAATGGCATTCATACAAGAAGCACGCGCCAAGACAGCGCGCAAGCACACACACCATGCACCAGCATGGGGCAGGGAGGGGATATGAGTCTTTCTTTGGTGCACAGCCGTGCACTGGTCGGGCTGCAAGCGCCTGCGGTCACCGTGGAGGTGCATCTGGCCAACGGCCTGCCCAGCTTCACTTTGGTGGGTTTGGCCGATGTCGAGGTCAAGGAGGCCCGCGAACGCGTGCGCTCGGCCTTGCAAAACAGCGGGCTGGAGTTCCCGCACAACAAACGCATCACCGTCAACCTGGCCCCGGCCGACCTGCCCAAAGACTCGGGGCGACTGGATTTGCCCATCGCGCTGGGCATCCTGGCGGCCAGTGGCCAGATCGATGCCAACAAGCTGACGGGCCACGAATTCGCAGGGGAGCTGTCTTTGACGGGCGAACTCAGGCCGATCCGCGGGGCTTTGGCCATGAGCTTGGCGCTGCGCCAACAGCAGGTGTGCACCCGCTTCGTGCTGCCACCGGGCAGCGCCGAAGAGGCCGCCTTGGTGCCCGACGCGGAAGTCTTCCGGGCGCGGCACCTGCTCGATGTGGTGCAACAGTTCTTGCCACCCTCTGCCGAACCACCGCCCGAGCCCGGCGATGGCTGGACCCGCCTGAGCGCCCAGGCACCGTCCGAGGCGCCGCACTATGCCGACCTGGCCGATGTGAAAGGCCAGGCGGGCGTCAAACGGGTGCTGGAAATCGCCGCAGCTGGGGGGCATTCGCTGCTGATGGTCGGCCCACCCGGCTCGGGCAAGTCGATGTTGGCACAACGTTTTGCGGGTTTGTTGCCACCGATGTCGGTCGAAGACGCGCTGGAGGCCGCCGCTTTGGCCAGCCTGGCCGGACGCTTTGATTTGGCACGCTGGGCACAAAGACCCACAGGCCAGCCCCACCACTCGGCCAGCGCGGTGGCGCTGGTGGGCGGCGGCTCGCCACCACGGCCAGGCGAGATTTCACTGGCACACCACGGCGTGCTGTTTCTGGACGAACTGCCCGAGTTTCCACGTGCCGCGCTCGAAGCCCTGCGCGAACCCCTGGAGACCGGCACCATCACCATCGCACGGGCTGCGCGGCGGGCCGAGTTCCCGGCGCGCTTTCAGCTGATCGCGGCCATGAACCCCTGCCCTTGCGGTTATCTGGGCAGCACCACGCGGTCGTGCCGCTGTTCACCCGACCAAGTCAGCCGCTACCAAGGCAAGCTCAGCGGCCCACTGCTGGACCGGATCGACCTGCACATCGAAGTGCCCAGCCTGCCCGCGCAAGACCTGCTGAACGCCCCACCGGGCGAAAGCACCGCAGCGATCGCGGCCCGCGCGCTGGCCGCTCGCCAGCGTGCTTTGAGTCGGCAAAGCTGTGCCAACGCGGCCCTGCAAGGCCAGGCCATCGACACGCACGCCGGCCTGAGCGACCGGGCCACCGCCTTGCTGCAAAAAGCCGCCACCCAATTGGGCTGGAGCGGCCGCAGCACCCACCGCAGCCTGAAAGTGGCCCGCACCATCGCCGACCTGGCGGGCAGCGACACCATCGAGGCGGCGCATGTGGCCGAAGCGGTGCAATACCGCCGGGTGCTCAAGGAGTCATGAACACAGGTGACGCTTGCAGGGGCTGAAGGCTCACCATAATGCAGGCATGCTTTTTGTTCGCCGCCCCGCCCCTCGGGCTTTGGGGCCTTTCAGCTTCTGGCTGTCCCTGCCCCAGCTCATCACCTGGGGCAGCGTGTTCTACACCTTCTCTTTGCTCATGACCCCGCTCGAAGCCGAGCTGGGCATGAGCCGAGCGCAATCGTCGCTGGCCTTCAGCCTGGCCTTGCTGGCCGAAGGGCTGATGGCCTATGCGGTGGGCCGCTGGATCGACGCGGGGCACGAGCGCCGGGTCATGGCGCTGGGCTCGGTGTGGATCGGTCTGGGTTTGCTGGCGCACAGCCAGGTGCAATCGGTGCTGGGTTTTTACGCCGTATGGATCTGCTTGGGCCTGGGCTTGGCGGCCACGCTGTACAACCCGGCCTTCGCGGTGGTGACGCGGCGCTTTCCGCAGGATTTTCGGCGCGCCATCATCACGCTCACTTTTCTGGGCGGTCTGGCCAGCACGGTGTTCATCCCCTTGTTCAGCTGGTGGATGGACCTGTGGGGCTGGCGCCATGCGCTGTGGCTGCTGGCCGCCTTGCAGTTGGGCGTGTGCGCGCCCTTGCACGCCTGGCTGCTGCGGGGTGCCCCGCACCATCGCCCCATCGGTGGCCCAGAAAATCAACGGCCCATGGCGGTGCGTGAACACCTGCGGCGCGCGCCCTTTTGGTTGCTGGCCTTGTTCATGGTCTTGATGATGGCCGTCACATCGGCCTTACCTGCGCACATGATTGCCTTGCTGCAAGAGGCCGGTTTGTCACCGTCATGGGTGATCGCCATCCCGGCGGCCATTGGCGTGATCCAGGTGGTGGGCCGCTTGCTGCTGTTTGTGTGTGAACGCTACTGGGATGTGCACACCGCCAACCGCTGGATCCCCGCGTTGATTCCCTTGGGTCTGGTGACGCTGCTGCTTGGGGGCTTGAACCCGATGGCCTCCCTGGTGTTTGTCGTGCTCTACGGCTTGGGCAATGGCATGAACACCATCGTCAAAGGCACGGCCATGGCGCAGTACGTGAGCCGCACCCATGTGGGCCAACTCAATGGCCTGCTGGGGCTGCCGATTGCCCTGGCCCGCGCTGCTGCACCCTTGGTCCTGGGCTTGTTGTGGTCACCCACGCAAGGCTACACATGGGCGCTGTGGTGGCTGCTGTTTGCCAGCGTGCTGGGCACGGCGGCGCTGTGGGCTGCGCAAGCACGGGCTCTGCGTGCCCGGCACTGAACAACCAGGTTGGCCAAGCTATCCCGCACACGACTGATGGCGCCGGGGCTTGGTGCTAAATTGGATGGACCGCGTTTTCAAATCCACACCCCACGAGAGACACGATGACCACGCCCAAACCCGACCGCCTGCCTGAAATGCCCCGTGAACAAATGTCCGACGCGCAGCGTGCGGCTGTGGACGAGCTGGTCAGCGGGCCACGCGGCAAATTGAGCGGGCCTTTTGTGCCCCTGATGCGCAGCCCCGAGTTGATGCGTCGCCTGCAGAAAGTGGGCGAATACTTGCGCTACGACAACACGGTGGGTTTGCACAACTCCGAATTCGCCGTGCTGGTGGTCGCACGCCACTGGTCGCAGCCGGTGGAATGGCACATCCACAAGCCCATTGCCATGAAAGCGGGCGTGAGCGAAGAGACCTGCAACGCGATTGCCGAGGGCCGCCGCCCACCGAACATGACGGCCGAAGAAACCGTGGTGTACGACTTCCTGCAGGAGTTGCTGCACAACCAGTCGGTGAGCGACGTGACCTGGGCCGCTGCGCAACAGATGTTTGGCGACCAAGGTGTCATCGACATGACGGCCCACTGCGGTTACTACAGCTTGCTGGCCATGGTGATGAACGCCACCCGCCGAGGCCTGCCCGACAACGCGGCGCCCGGCATCGCGCCCTTCCCGCAATAAGCCACGGGCCCCGGACGGCCTACGGGGTGGGTCGCGCTGGTGCAGCTCAGCCGATTCTCTTCAGCCGAAAGCCGCCAGCGTTTGGCCGCCCGCCTGCACCGGCAAGGCCGAGACCAAGATCACCGCCATCACACAGGTTTGCGTGCCGCGGTTGATCCAGTTGTGGACCGTGCCGCGCTGCACCATGACATCGCCCGCCTTGAGGTGGACCTCTTCGCCGGACTCCAGCTCCATGTCGATCTCGCCCGACATGACCACGATGTAGTCGATCGAATCGGTGCGGTGCACACGCTGTTGAATGCCTGGATGAAAGTCGAGGATGCGGAACACGGTGCCGTTCTCGATCACCGAAAACTTGCCTTCGCGTTTGCCCGCATCCACATGGCCATTGTTGTTGGCCGGGCTGGTGTCGGTGGTCCAGATGTTGCAAACGTAGCCATTGGCCCGGCCCGGGCGGAAGTGGCTGCAGACCTCGTCAATTTCAACGATGGCTTTGCCTTGCTCATCGTGTCCGGTCACAACGCGGCGAATGGAGGGGGTGATTTGGGTGGTCATTGAAAAACTCCAGACAAGAAAAAATCAAAGAACAGGGCAAGCCAAGCTTCATCCCAACAAGTGGGGCAAACGCCAGCCCAGGATGGCCTCCAGCGCATGGGCCACCTGCATGAGCCGGGCTTCGGCATGGCAGGCTGCGCCCATTTGCAAAGCCATGGGCAAGCCCTCGCTCGAAACGCCCATGGGGCAGGTCAAGGCGGGGTGCCCCGTCAAGCTGAACAGGCGATTGCAGGCACTGCGCTGCGCGGTGGGTTGGTCCATCAGGGCTTGCAGGGTTTCAGGCAAGGCTTCGCGCCCCGGCCACATCAGCACATCGACCTGCCCGGCCAACACAGCGCTGATGTCTTGCTGCCAGACATCGGCCTGCACACGGGCAGCGTGGTATTCGCTCTGGCTCAACAAGGCTGCACCTGCCAGTTTTTTTTGCAGGCCTTCGCCCAGGTCTTGCGGGTGCTCGCGCCAGATGTGTTGCAGCTGCTGAAAAGCCTCATAGGCGATGATCACATTGGCCGCTTGCACCACCTGGTTTTGAGGCGGCACGGACACCGGCACCACCTGCGCGCCATGGGCTTGCAAGGTTTGCAAGGCCTGATCGAAGCAAGCCTGAATTTGCGGATCGTGCGTGGCCTGGCCTGTCTCGGGGTGTTGCCACAAACCGGTCGGCACGCCAATGCGCAGGCCTTGGAGCACCGTGTGCTGCACATCGGCTGTGCACAAGCCCGACACATCGCTGCCGTGCCAGGCATCCCAGATCACAGCTTGGTCAAGCGCCGTGCGGGTGAGGAAGCCGGCCACGTCCAGACTCGGCGCCAAAGCGATCACGCCGGACAGGGGGTACGTGTGGCGCGTGGGCTTCATGCCCACCAGACCACAGGCGGCGGCGGGGTGGCGAATCGAGCCGCCCGTGTCGGTGCCGGTGGCGGCCATGCAATACCGGGCCGCGACCGCCGCACCCGAACCACTGCTGGAGCTGCCCGGCATGTGCGCCAAGTGCCAGGGATTGCGCGCAGGCGGAAACAAGTCACCCGGCGCAGGCGAGCCAAAAGCCAATTCATGGCAAGCGGTTTTGCCCAAACTGATAGCCCCCAAACGCGCCAGCCCGGTCACCAGCGTGGCGCTGACCTCGGGCACCCAGTCGCGCCAATGCCGCGAATGCGCGGTGGTGCGCACGCCTTGCGTGAGGAACACATCTTTGTGCGCGATGGGGATGCCATGCAAAAGCCCCCGGCAATGGCCTTGCGCCATCTCGCGCGTGGCCTGGTGCGCCGCCTGCAGCGCCGCGTCCAGGGTGGGCGTGACAAAGGCATGCGTTTGGCCGTCCAGCTGCTCGATTCTTTCGGCGCAGGCCTGCACCAATTGCAAGGGCGTGATTTTCTGTTGGCGGATCAGGGCACTGGCCTGCGCCAACGACAAGGCGTGCAGCGGCGTCTGATCAGGCATGGGTCACGGCGCAGGCAAAGGGTTGGCTTGTTGGAACCACTGGCTGATTTGCGAGCCATTCCAGAACACCACGCCGGGCTGTTTGGCCAGAAACTCCAGCATCATTTCAAAGTAACGGATGCGGTGCGCCGCGCCTGAAATGTAGGGATGCACCCCAAACGCCATGATGCGGGCGCCCTGCGCCGACTCGGCATACAGGCGCTCAAACGCGTCCTGGGTGCGCAGCAGCATGGCGTCCGAACGCTCATGCGAGGTGAGCATGATGTTGATGTCGTTGAGCTCGATCGTGTAGGGCACCGACACCAAGGGGCCGTGCTGGGTGTGCACGTACTGCGGCTGATCGTCCAGCACCCAGTCGCCAAACCAGGACATGCCCAGCTCCTTGATCAAGTCGGGAGTCTCCAGCGTCTGACTGCGTCCCGGGCCCAGCCAGCCTTGCGGGCGCGTGCCGGTGAATCGGGTCAGCACATCCAGCGTCTGCTGCATCATGGCCCGCTCGTCCGGGATTTTCTGGATCGGGATTTGTTCGTAGCAATGCGCCATGAACTCCCAACCCGCATCCAGCGCGGCCTGGGTCACGCGCGGCCGGGTTTCACACACCTTGGCGTTGATCGACAGGGTCGGGCGAACGCCCACATGCTTGAAGGCGTCCATCAGGCGCCAGATACCCACCCGCATGCCGTATTCGTGCCAGGTCCAGTTGGGCACGTCGGGCACCGGCGCCTGACCACCCGGGGGTGGCGAGACCATGCGCGGCATGGGCCGCGCAATGTCCCACTCCTCGATGTTGACCACCGGCCAGACGACCAGGCGAACACCCTCGGGCAAACGCAAAGGGGGGCGGTCCACAATGGCCGAAAACGGCAAACGGTCCTGGGGGCGCAGCACGCCATTCATGTTCACATCCATCAGTTCACTCCACCTGGAATCGATGCGGCAATCTGCCGCAATTTGGCCGTTTCGGTGCGGATTTCCTGCACCAATTGTTCGGGCGTGCTGCCCACCAGGGTCATGCCCATGCCATTGAGTCTGCGTTGCACATCCGGGTCGGCCAACGCGGTTTTGACCGAGGCATTCAAGCGCGCCTGGATCTCGGGTGGCAAGCCTTTGGGGCCAAAAATGCCCACCCAATAGGTCAGGTCATAACCGGGCAAGCCCCCTTCGCTCAGCGTAGGCATGTCCGGGTAGCGCGGGTCGCGCACCGAGCTGGTGGTGCCCAGCAGCCGGACTTTGCCCGCGTCAATTTGCGGTTTGGCCGCGCCATCAAAAATCACCTGACACACGCCAGCGAGCACATCCTGCATGCCGGGGCCAGAACCTTTGTAGGGCACATGCACCATGTCGACCTTGCCCATGGCGTTGAACAACTCGCCCGCAAAATGCAGGCCACTGCCCATGCCGGAAGTGGCGTAGTTGATCTTGCCTTTGTTTTTCGGGTCGCGCGCATAGGCCAAAAACTCGGGCAGGGTCTTGGCCGGCACCGAGGGGTTGACCACCATGAGCAAGCCGTATTTGCCCACCAACGAAATCGGGGTGAAGTCATTCACCGGGTCATAGGACAAGGCTTTTTCCACCACCGCCATGTAGGTCTTGGTGCCGTTGGTGGTCATGAGCAACTGGTAGCCATCGGGGGCCATTTTGGTGATGGCTTCACTGCCAATGCGGCCCCCGCCACCGGCGCGGTTTTCAATGACGATGTTTTGCCCCAGGTTGCGCGACATGGCCTCGGCAATGATGCGGCTGGCCTGATCGGAAAAGCCCCCGGCTGCGTAAGGCACGATGGCCTTGATCGGGCGCTGCGGGTAGCTTTGCGCTTGCACCGCCAATGATGCTGCACCGGCCAAGAGCCCCAGCCCCAGGCAGGCGAGAAATTTGCGCTTTGCAGATGTCATGTGAAATTGCCTTTCGTTGTCTCGTGGTGTTCACTTTTTTGAACCGAAAGAAAATGGCTGCCCGCTTCAAAAATCAGTATGCGGTCAGTGTTTTGTCTTGGCAATCGGTGGCCGCCCTTTTCCAAGGCCTGGGCGGCAGCTCCTGTTCAGTATTCCGAATCGTGGAATATTTTGTAATATGGGCGTTCTGACATGCTCCACACCCAACGCCACCGGGCCGCACAAAACCCATGACCACCCCTCTGAAAAGCGAAGGCGCACAAAGCATTGCCCGTGCCGCGCTGCTGCTGCGCACCTTGTCGACCTTCGGCTCGCAAGGCGCAGCGCTCATGCAAATCAGCACGCTCACCCAGTTGCCCAAGGCCACGGTGCACCGCATCCTGTCGGCCATGCAGGAAGAACATCTGGTCGAGCGCCCCTGGGGCACGCGCCATTACCGGCTGGGCCCGGAGGTCTATGCCTTTGGCATGTCGGTGCTGGACGTGTTCGACATCAAGACCATTGCCCAACCCTCTTTTGAGCGGCTGGCCGACACCACGGGCGAGACGGTGTACCTGGGCATCCGCTGCGGCTACGACGCCGTCTGCCTGGACAAGCGCCAGGGTCACTTGCCGCAAAACGCCGAGATCTTGCAGGTCAACGACCGCTGGCCCATGGGCATTGGCTCGTTCAGCCTGGCCATCCTGGCGCACTTGCCCGACGAAGAGATCGCCGACATCGTGGCCTTCAATCGCCTGCGCAAGGGCGGTGACACGGCCTTCAGCAAGATGGCCAGCGGCATCCAGAAGACCCGCAAAAACGGCTACGCCCTGACCAAGACGCGATCGGCCCGCGGCATCTCGGGCATCGCCGTGCCGATTTTTGACCGGCGCCGCTATCCGATTGCCTCTTTGTGCGCGGTGTCCACACTCGAGCGGATGACCGGCAGCTACCTGCATGGGCTGGCCAACACCCTGACGCAAGAAGCCGAGATCATGTCCGCG
>ERZ650308.1665-NODE-1665-length-11356-cov-5.874613_pt1 | contig 11356 bp, 10 predicted proteins | sample MGYA00376244_ERZ650308 | MGnify/ENA primary metagenome ERZ650308 (study PRJEB26733, sample SAMN07839295) | wastewater metagenome | biome: small river; feature: stream; material: water | place: USA: North Carolina | collected 2016-04-26 ...
CTAGTTTCATTTCTGATAAGGAAATTACGCTTGTAGAGAAAGATCTGAAGGATAGTTTAGTGAATCAAACACCTTATGAAGATTCAGAGAGACATGAAATCTCTAAAACATTGACGGGTAATTTATTGGTAGGCCAAGTTGAAAAATCACATCCTTTGGCCTTTGGTATCAATCAGGACCAAATAATTATTTTGAATCAAGCGGAACGATTAATAAAGCCACATACCCAATGGAAATCAATTGTCAAAACAAATAGCTCCGCTCAGATTTACGGATTTGTTGGTAATCAGGTAAAAAAACAAGTTAATAATAGCTTGTGGATGGCAAATTACGGATTAGGTGCTGGAAATTATATTTGGTTTGGATTCAACCCTTTATTCCGTGCGATTCCAACGCAATCCATTAAACTCTTTGAAAATGCACTTTTATATCATGCGAATTAAACTTATCCTGTTTTTGTTGGCTTGTGGATTCCAATATTCATTTAGTCAAACAATTAAGCCCGTCTATCCTATCCCTAGTGCGAAGCAATTGGCTTGGCAAGAATTATCCTACTATGGTTTTGTTCATTTTAACATGAACACCTTTACGAATGTAGAATGGGGCGAAGGAAAAGAAGATCCTAAATTATTCAACCCAACGGCATTGGATTGCAATCAATGGGTTCGAATTGCAAAGGCTGCCGGGATGAAAGGTTTGATTCTTACTGCAAAGCATCATGATGGTTTTGCCCTTTATCCATCAAAATTTACAGATCATTCCGTTGTTAAATCACCTTGGAAAAATGGGAAAGGTGATGTAGTTCGTGAGTTATCCAATGCTTGTAAACGTTATGGGTTAAAACTGGGAATTTATTTGTCTCCTTGGGACCGTTTTCATCCAGCCTATGGGACTGATAATTACAATCAGGTTTATGCCAATATGCAAAAGGAGCTTTTGACACAGTATGGGCAGATTTTTGAATTTTGGTATGATGGTGCCAACGGTGAAGGACCTAATGGAAAAAAACAGGTGTATGATTGGAAATTGTTTCATTCGATGGTCAATAAATTCCAACCGAATGCTGTTCAGTTTTCAGATAATGGACCAGACATTCGTTGGGTTGGTAATGAACGGGGTTATTCTTACGAAACAATGTGGTCCCCTATTAATAAAGATGAGATTTATCCGGGTTATCCTAAGTTTGATGACTACCGACAAGGACAAGAAAATGGTAGCAATTGGGTTGCCCCAGAGGTAGATGTGAGTCTTCGACCGGGTTGGTATTATCATCCTGAACAAGATAAACTAGTTAAGAGTCCTGATTCCTTGATGCGTATATATGTTGCCTCCGTTGGTCGCAATGCCAATTTATTAATCAATATTCCCGTTGATACTCGTGGATTAATTCATCCCAATGATTCCGCCGCATTAATGGGTTTGAAATCGCTAATGAACACTGGCTTGAGAAGTCTTCGTAAAAAGACGGACGGTATTCAGGTTTCAAGTTCTATGAAGGGTTATGGATCTGACAAATTATACGATGTAAGTCCACGTACTTTTTGGGCGGCTAATGTTTCGGATAATTCTCCACGGCTTACTTGGTCTTTAGCTGATTCTCGATTAGTTAATGCCATTCAAATGCAAGAACCGATAGCTTTAGGTCAGCGCGTCAAGCGTTTTGAAGTAAAATTGGTAGATCAAGATGGTAGATCTGAGGTTTTACAGGGTCATACGATTGGCAATAAGCGCATCTTGACATTTAAAGCGCGTAAACTAAAAAGCATCCAAGTTGATTTCTTGGATGCTCGAGGACAAGTTCTCTTGTCGAATTTTGATTTGCTTTATCTTACTTCAACACATAACGAATCGCTGTACCACTAAACGTGTAGCCATTTGCGTCTTTTGTTGTGTAAACTTGATATTTGATATCCATTAAAGCAGAAGCACCTAACTCTTCAGCTTTAGCTACCATTTTATCAAGGATTTCTTTTTTCTTATTTTGATGAATACCTCGATTGAGCATTTTGCCATTTTGTGTTTGGTCTAATGACAATGGAACTTCATCCGAAAAAGAAATCGGTTCTATCACAGCAAAGCTTTGTTTAGGCTGCTCATTGAAATAAAAGATATCAATCGCATACTTAACAGGAATTTCAAATCCCAAACCATCATGACGCTCCGTTCCTCCATCTTTGTAGTTGGGGCTATAGTACGTACTCGGTTGCACATGTTTAGAACAACTGAGTGCTGTACTCATCAGTAGGACTCCTACTGCGTATTTAGATGCTTTCTGAATCATAAATCAATACTTTATCCCAAAGTTCTTTACAATCGTCAATGAATTTTAGGTGAATAGGATGTGTTTGGTATACATCGTGCCCTGCTTCCTCTTCGAAAGTGGTTAATAAACAATAATCGTATGAACGATCAATGACTGGACGATCTGTTTTAGCAGGTTTTCCTACACTAAATACATCAACTGTATCTACGTCGGCAAGTGAACTAACACCTGCTTCAAATTTTTGGATATCTTCTTGCGATAATCCCTTCTTTAACCAAAAGTTTACTACGTGTACGAACATTAGTTGGATAATTTAACTTGAGTAATAATTTCTTTTAACTTGTTTCCAAGTGCTTCAGATCCTTCTGCTAGAGGCATACGAACCTGTCCTTGAATCATTCCTTGCAATGCAAGAATTTTCTTAACTCCTACCGGATTACCTTCTTCATATAAATAAGGATCAATGGTTAAGAATGCAGCCAATGCTTTTTGTGCTGTTTTGTAGTCACCAGCCAAAGCCGCGTGAATCATATCAGTAAATTGACGTGGAAATGCATTCGCAATGACAGACATAACACCTACTCCTCCAATCGAAATAATAGGCACAGCTTGTACGTCATCACCCGAAATCAATAAGAAGTCTTCCGGTTTGTGAAACGCAATTTCCATACATTGTTCAATAATACAAGATGCTTCTTTAACGCCTATGATATTATTGTGCTCCGCTAAAGTTAACACTGTCTCAGCCGACATATTAATTCCCGTTCTTCCGGGAATATTGTACATGATAACAGGTACTGGGCAAGCATCAGCAATGGCTTGATAATGGGCAATAACGCCACGTGCACTTGGTTTATTGTAATAGGGACAAACAGACAAGATTGCATCGATGCCTGAAAAATCAGTCTCTTTAATTTGCTTTAAAAGATTTTCGGTGTTGTTTCCTCCCAATCCATAAACGATAGGCAGATTACGAGAATTGCTCGTTTGAATTGTTGAAACAATTTGTTTCTTCTCATCTGCTGTAGTCGTTGCCGATTCTCCTGTGGTTCCTTGGACAACAAGATAATCAACGCCACCTTGGCTGACATGAGCAATAAGTTTTTCTAATCCTTTCCAATCGATGGAACGATCTGCCAACATCGGTGTTACTAATGCTGGAGCAACGCCATGAAATTTAGGTAATGTTTGTGATTGCATACATTATGAAAGAAGCGCTAAAAAGTCTTCTTCGCTTAGAATTTTGATATTTAATTGAGTAGCCTTCTCCAATTTAGCAGGCCCCATGTTGTTGCCAGCTACTAGGTAATCGAGTTTGGATGAAATACTGGAAACTACTTTTCCACCATTGGCTATAATTTTAGCCTTTAGCTCATCCCGTTCGAAGTTTTCAAAGACTCCCGAAATTACGAAACTTTTTCCGACTAAAGCCTGCCCTTCCAAGACTATTTCTTGGATTTCTTCAGATAATTGAACGCCTGAGCTTCTTAATTTATCAATGAATTGAATATTTTCTTCAACTTCAAAGAACGCTCGAATACTCAAGGCAATGCGATCCCCAATTTCAGGTACGGCAATTAATTCCTCGTAAGTCGCATTTTGCAAATCCTCTATCCGATGAAAAGCCGAAACTAACTTTTCTGCGATTGTTGCTCCCACATGTCTAATTCCTATTCCGAATAATACTTGTCGGAAAGGTATTTGCTTCGATTTTTCTATCGAGGTAAGGATATTGGAAATGGATTTTTGTTGAAAGCCTTCTAATCCAAAGAAACTTTCTTCGTTCAAGTCATATAGATCGGCAGCATTGTGAATAATCCCTTTTTCAACTAATAAATCGATGGTTTCTGTCCCTAAATTTTCAATGTTTAAGGCTTTTCGCTGAATAAAATGTTCTATTCTTCCTTTAATTTGAGGTGGGCAATGTGAGTCATTTATACAGTAATGATTTGCTTCGCCTTCTTCACGGATTAATGCTTGATCACAAGCTGGACAATGTGTAGGGAATTCGAATTTGGCTGCATTTGGTAGGCGTTTACTTGCATCAACCCCCGTAATTTTAGGGATAATCTCCCCCCCTTTTTCTATGTATACCGTATCGTTTTCATGTAAATCCAAGCGTTCCATTTCATTCGCATTGTGAATGGATGCGCGCTTGATAACAGTGCCAGCCAAGTACACAGGGTGTAAATTGGCCACAGGAGTTACATTCCCTGTTCTGCCCACTTGGTAGGATACGCTTTCTATTTTGGTATGCGCTATTTCGGAAGGGTATTTATAAGCGATAGCCCATCGTGGTGATTTGGCTGTAAAACCCAATCGCTCTTGTTGTCCTAAATCATTGATTTTTATGACAATGCCATCTGTATTCAAGGGTAAATCGTGGCGTTTTTCCTCCCAATCTTCAATGTATTGGATTACCTCGTCTATGTTTCCACATTTTCGATAGGTATTGGAAACGGGGAATCCGTTCTTTTCCATTAACATCAACCCTTCTTCATGGGTCTGAAAAGGGATCTCATTTCCGAGGTAGGCATAGACAAAACACGCCATGTTTCTTTGGGCCACAATACTCGAATCTTGCAATTTAAATGTTCCTGAAGCCGCATTACGTGGATTTGCTAAAGGAGCCTCACCTTGGGAAATTTTGTCTGCATTGATTTTTTCAAAAGAACTGATGGGCATATAACCTTCTCCCCTTACTTCAAAAGTTGTTGGAAAATCCTGCGATTGTATCGTATGCGGAATTGATTTGATGGTTTTAACATTATTGGTAATATCATCCCCACGTGTTCCATCTCCACGCGTAACTCCTTTGATTAATTTTCCGTTTTCATACCAAAAGGAAAGCGCTACACCATCAAATTTTAATTCGCAGATGTATTCGTATTTTTCTTCGCCTAATGCTTTTTGAATGCGCTCGTCGAAATCGCGTAAATCTGATTCATTATAGGTATTTCCCAATGATAGCATGGGAAATTGATGGGTAACTGATTTGAAATTTTTAGTGATGGTACCACCTACGAATTGTGTAGGACTATTAGGAACGGCAAATAATGGATTTTCGAATTCTAATTTTTGCAATTCAGCGAGGAGTTTATCAAATGCCTCATCTGTAATTAAGCTTTCATTTAATTGATAATATGCATGATTGTAGTGGTTAATTTGATCCACCAATTCCTGCATCTTTTTTTGAATATCCATACGCGATAAATTGACATACAAAGTTAATCCGAATCTTATCAGAAATAAGCCTTAGCCAATATTTTTCATACCTTTGTGAAATGGAAAAATTAATCATTGCACCTTCTGTGTTGGCCGCTGATTTTGCCAACCTCGCTCAAGAAACTCAAATGTTAAATGAATCTGCTGCGGCTTGGATTCATATTGATGTAATGGATGGAGTCTTTGTCCCAAACATTTCGTTTGGTTTTCCTGTTTTAGAGGCAATTGCTAAGCATACGACTAAATTTTTGGATTGTCATTTGATGATCGAAAAACCCGAACGTTATATCAGTCAATTTGCTGCAAGTGGTGCCAATATGATAACCGTACATGCTGAAGCTTGTCCGCATTTACATCGTACTATCCAACAAATTAAGGCTGAAGGTTGCCTTGCAGGAGTTGCTCTTAATCCTGGTACTCCCGTTTCTGTTTTAGAAGATGTTATCGGGGATTTAGATTTAGCATTAATTATGTCTGTTAATCCGGGATTTGGTGGACAGAAATTTATCCCAAATTCTGTTCGAAAAACCACTCAATTAAAAGCATTGATTGATTCTACAGGGAAAGATATTTATTTAGAAATTGACGGAGGCGTAAATCAAATAAATGCAGGGGCATTAATTCATGCAGGTGCAAATGTGCTTGTAGCAGGAAGTTTTGTTTTTGCCTCAGCGGATCCGAAGGCTACTATCCAAGAATTAATGACTTTGGCTTAAGTTTATGCTAAAAAGTATTCTCCTCTTTTCATTAATTTGTTTGACGCTTTTGACCTCAAAGGCTCAATCGGTTCAATGGGCAAGTAAGGTGATGTCTTTTTCTAGCGAATATTCAGATCCCTTGTTGGGAAAAGAATATCGGGCGATTCATATTTTAGGCCGACCAAGTAAATACCCTAAATTTTCAGCCACTCCTAGTGCTTGGCAATCTTTGACTCCTGATAATCCAGGCGGCGAATTTATCATTGTTTCATTTGATACAGCCAAAGTCGTAAAGCAAGTAGCGATTTTTGAAAATTTTGGTGCGGGGTCAATTACTCGCGTTGATGCATTGGATGAAAACAATAAATTATATTTGTTGAAAGAATTTAATGCTGGCTATGCCCAAGCCAACGGACAAATAACGCGGATACGGTTGGCTAATCCGACCTCATTCAAAGTGAAATCCATTAAGATTACAATGAACTCTTTGCGTGTTTCAGGTTATTCCCAGTTGGATGCTGTAGTAATATCGGACGGTGACTCTCCCATTGAAGATCGGATTAAATTGGAAGTTGATCCGAATGCCTATTTGGTCAAAGAAAATTTAGGAACGGCTATTAATTCAAAGTTTAATGAGATTTGCCCGGTGGTTAGTCCTGATGGCAAAAAACTCTATTTCACTCGGTGGAAACATCCTGATAATTTAGGGGCTAATAAAAATCAAGACATTTGGGTGTCTAATTTAAAGGATAAGAAACAATGGGAAAAGGCGACGCTATTTCCCGCACCTATCAATAATGAGGAAAATAATGCCGTTTGTGGTATTTCGCCAAATGGTAAAACCATGTTGCTAAATAATGTTTATGGCAAAGATGGCCAAATGGAAAAAGGTGTTTCGCTATCATTTTTGTTGCGCACTGGTGAATGGAGTTTCCCTAAACCGATTCGGATTCAAAACTTTAAAAATAAATCAGAATATTCAGAATATACGTTGGCCCCCAATGGTAAGGTTCTATTAATGACCACTGAAATGAAGGATTCTTATGGCGGAAAAGATATCTATGTCTCGTTTTTAAAATCAGACGATACTTGGACAGAACCTAAGAATATTGGAGCTGCGGTTAATACAGGTGAGTCTGAAAGTACGCCTTTTATTGCTCCTGATGGTCAGACAATGTATTTCTCATCAAGTGGACATGTTGGTTATGGTAATAACGATATATTTCTTACGCGTAGATTAGATGATAGTTGGCTCAATTGGTCCATTCCGGAAAATGTTGGTCCAGTAGTTAACACAAACCAATGGGATGGATATTTTACCGTGTCTGCGCAAGGGGATTATGCCTATTTTAGTTCAGTGGAAAACTCCATGGGTGCTGAAGATATTTACCGCATCAAAATTCCGGAAAAAGTAAAACCACAGACATTGGTTCAGGTTTCGGGGCAAGTGATAAACCAATTGAGTAAATTAGCAATTCCAGCGAAAATACTAGTAAAATCAAGGGTCTCGTCAGATACGATGCAAATTGATTATGATCCCTATTTAGGGGATTTTAGTTTCATGTGGCCAACGAAAAAACCGTTCTACATGGAAATAAGGGCAAAAGGATTTGTGACTCGGCGGGAGAATTTTGATTTTCGGGATCAAGCCAAATACTTCGAATCGGTTCAATTATTGGGTTTAGTTCCCATTGAAATGAATAAGCAATATAAGGTTCCCAATCTTTCCTTTATTCAAAGTAAATCCGAAATTTCGAAGGAGTCCTACCCTGCTTTAGATGAAATTGTTTTGATTTTACAAGAAAACGAAGGATTACATTTGTTGGTAGAAGGACATACCGACAATCAAGGAGACTGGGATGAGAATTTAAAACTTTCTTTGGAGCGTGCGAATCAAGTTAAGAGCTATTTAATTTCGAAAGGTATTTCTGTTAATCGAATAGATACAAAAGGTTGGGGTGGTACGAAACCATTGAATACAAGTACCCTGGAAGAAAAAAGGCGTTTGAATCGTCGGGTTGAATTTAGTTTTTTTGTTGTGCAATGACCGAAAATAAAGCAATCTATTTTGAGCAATTAAATGGTATCCGATTTATCGCGGTGCTTTTGGTGTTGTTGGATCATTGGCTGATCCCCATAAATCCTTTTTCCTTTTTAGGGCATTTAGGTGTTGTGATTTTCTTTGTGTTAAGTGGCTTTTTAATCACACGAATTTTATTTCAAAATGCAGATGATTGTAGGCAAAATCATTCGTCTATTTTGGTGAAAATTATTCGGTTTATGTATCGAAGGTCCTTGCGGATATTCCCTATCTACTTTTTACTGTTATTGATTGGATTGGTGTTTTCTTTGTCAAATTTTAAAAATTTGTGGCCCTACCTCGTGTTTTATTTGCCTAATTTTTACATCATGACAAAGGCAACCTGGCTGGGTATTTGGGATCATCTTTGGTCATTAGCAGTGGAAGAGCAGTACTACCTCGTTTTTCCCTATTTTGTCTTGTTACTTGCTCCGCGCAAGTATCCGCTTTTGTTTATTTTGATGCTTTTGGTTGGTTTGGGAACACGATTTGGATTTTATGCCTTTGCTAGTTCAGAGATGCAAGAGCAAAATTGGATGTGGTGGTATGTTAATCCATTTGCAGCTTTGGATTGCTTTGGTTTGGGTGGAATTTTGGCCTATTTATTTCATTACAAACAAAATTACTTTCAATCTGTTAAGTTTCTTAAAGTAGGTTTAATAGTTAGTTTAATTGCATTTCTTGCAATTCTGAATTTAGGGGAGCTAACCATTTTTCAACATGCGAATATTTGGTCCATTGTTTTTGAACGAATTTCCGGAGCATTTTTTTCTTTTTTCTTGATCGCCTTATCTATTCGGAAAGACACATGGATATTAAGTGCTTTTTTGAAGTCAAAACCTGTATCTTATTTAGGCTCAATTTCTTATGGGATTTATTTGTATCACAATGTTGTGATGAATTATTACCACGATGAAGGAAATACAATTTGGTTTTATTTAAATAAGTATCTTCCAAATTTTCATTTAGAATTGGTTAATTTTACAATCTACAAGTTTATAATAAGCTTTTTATTTCTTGTATTTTTATCAAGTTTATCTTGGTTTATAATAGAACAGCCGATCAACAAATATAAAAATCGTATTTAATGCAAAAGGAGTTAGAATTAATCGTTGTTATTCCTGCTTACAATGAAGAAGCATGTATACGAGAAGTGGTGCCTAATTGGATTGAGGGGATTAGTCAAATAATACCTAAAGATAAATTTAAGTTATTGATTATAAATGACGGTTCTCGTGATAATACGGGTACTATTTTAGATGAATTGACGGGTATTTATCCCAATTTAATTGCCAAACATCAGTTGAATGGTGGACATGGGAATGCGATTTACAACGGCTATCAAATGGCAATTGATATGAATCCAGCATTTGTATTTCAAACGGATTCAGATGACCAGTTTGATCCCCGTGATTTTCATAAATTTTGGGAGAAACGTAATGAATCTGATTTTGTTCTAGGATTTCGAGAAGTTCGTCATGATGATCCATTCCGCTTATTAATTACTCGTATTTTAAAATTTTCTTTATTGTTCATATACGGAACTTATATTCATGACGCGAATATTCCATTCCGATTGATTCGTACGAGTTTTTTAAAGAAACTAATTGCTGCTTTACCCAAACAAGTTCCTTTCGCTCCCAACATCTTCTTAGCTGTATTGGCAAAGAAATCTGGTCAAACCTTATTTGATATTCCTGTATTACACAAAGAACGAGAAACAGGTGAAGTGTCTATTCGACACATGAAACTTCTAAAGGTTTGTTGGCAAAGTTTTAAAGAATTAAGCACATTTCGGTTCGCATTGAATCGAATGGTGAAGGAGATTAAAAAATAATTAAAAAGGCTAATTCAATTCTGAATTAGCCTTTTTAATTAAAGTAATACGATTAAGCTTTTGATTATAGCCGTTAAGCGAATGGCATCTAAGATACGTGCTTCTGTAGCCCCATGGTTCTTGACCGACTGCTCATGTGATGAGACACACATTTCACAACCATTGATTGCTGATACAGTTAAACTAGCAAGTTCGAAAAACTCTTTGCCTAAAACAGGATTCATCATGATGGACATGCGAATACCTGCTGGTGCTGTATTGTAATATTCTTTATCTACAAAGTGCTTGAAACGATAAAAAATATTGTTAGCATTTAACAAAGAAACCAAGGCATGAATTTCATTGATTTCAGCTTCAGTCGCTCCTTTTGTTAACGCTAACTCCGTTAAGGAAGTTATCGTTCTTTCGTGTTTCTGATTGACTGAAACTGCTAACGCTAATAGAATTGCTTCTTTTTCGTTCAATGTTTGCGCTCGTAATGCATTCGAAACATTAATTTTTAAATCTTTGATGTAACGGTGATCCGCAGCATCCAAAGTGTCTAAAAGGGCAAAGGATTCTGTAGCAGGGATATTGATCTCTGCTAATAAATTATCTTTAGTCTCACTCATGGTCGTTGATTTTAAAAGCCCCAGGGAACCCTGGGGCTAAAAGAATATTATAATGTTGCTTCTCCTGCTTTCCAGTTACATGGGCAAAGCTCATCTGTTTGTAAAGCATCTAATACACGCAATACTTCGTCTACGTTACGACCTACTGAAAGATCATTTGCAGAAGCCCAACGGATGATACCGTTTTGGTCAGCGATGTAAGTAACTCGGTATGCAACCTTCTCTCCTTCTGTCAAAATTCCTAATTCTTCAGCTAAGCTTTTAGAAGTATCTGCCAACATAGGGAATTTCAAACCACGTAAATCATCGTGATCTCTTCTCCATGCTGCGTGTACGAATTCTGAATCTGTTGATGCTCCGATCAATGTTGCATCACGGTCAGCGAAATCACCGGCACGACGGTTGAATTCAGCAATTTCAGTTGGGCAAACGAAAGTAAAATCTTTTGGCCACCAAAACATTACTAACCACTTACCATCTTTCTTGTGATCTTCTGAAGTAATTGTCGCAAATTCTTTTCCTTGCTCTAAAGAAACAACTGCAGTTTTTGAAAATGTAGGAAATTGGCTTCCTAAACCTAACATGTAATTTGCCATTTGTATAAGTGTTTTGTTTGTTCGTTTAAAATGATGTTGCAAATAT
>ERZ650308.1668-NODE-1668-length-11351-cov-7.762836_pt1 | contig 11351 bp, 14 predicted proteins | sample MGYA00376244_ERZ650308 | MGnify/ENA primary metagenome ERZ650308 (study PRJEB26733, sample SAMN07839295) | wastewater metagenome | biome: small river; feature: stream; material: water | place: USA: North Carolina | collected 2016-04-26 ...
GATCTACACAGGCGAAGACACTCTTTCCCTACACGACGCTCTTCCGATCTTGCTTCCCCGCCTCCGACAAATCCAAGATAGAAAGCCTCTGGTGGGCAAGGTACACCACCTTGCCATTCGGCCCCGCTAAGACTTTTTCGCCTCGCATGTCCGGGCCACGATGTTGTTGCGCAACATGAGCACGGTTAATACGCGAGCGCAAACCACCAAGCTCTGATTCGAGGCAAACTATTCCAAAAATTCCACACATGTTAACCCAATCTAGTTGCCGGTAAGGCGTGTTGCCGCAAAAGTATTATTCGATTGACTAGAAAAAGATTTGACACCTGCCAACAAGCCAAGTCCGATACAAAAATTTATATATCCAAAGACACCATATTCTGTAAGGAAGAAGAATAAGGAGCCTATCAGATACATTCTGATAACATATAAATTATCAAATTTCTCTGCAAGTAAAATAACTTTTTTATTAAAAACTATTTTAAATATGTAGTAAGAAAAAGCTATTGTAAATATTACACCGTAGTGCACGAAAAGTGATGCGGGTGTAAAGTGAAAATTTCTATGGTTAATTTCTTCAAAGGCTAAAGAATCATAAGCGTACCCTAGACTCTTCCCAAACAAAATATTTACGGGAGTGAAGTCATAACCCAAGCCGTCAATCAACTCATCCATGCGCCCACCAGTGACATAGCGCAATATCTCGACGTTATCAATGGCTCCGTCAATCACTGAGGGATTTACTTTGAGTATGTTCTGCGCTAACCAATCCCAGCCCATTTGATAAAAAAAAATAATTGCAAATACCGAAAAAAATACTACCAAAGAAAGCAAAGATCTCAGACGTCTCAACAAACTTCGAACGTCTATTTGTGCGAGTAAACCACTTAGCATTACAGCCCTCTTACCAGATAATGCAAGGAGCAGCAAAAAACCTAAAGCGGAGTAACGTGATCGTCGCACCAAATAAAAATAACCCGTCAAAGAATAAACCGAACTATAAGCCGGATAAATAGATGCAACAAATGCACTATAAAATAGTCCAATGCATACAGAGGCAGCAGTCGTGATTGCATACAATGCAAATATTTTACCCAGCTTCTCATCAGCTAATATTTTAGTGATGGCGGCCGAGCGAATTGCGGCAACTGTAAATATAAATAAAACAGGCTTTAAAAAATCAATAACGATATTTTTTATTTGATAGCTATCAAAATCAGACTTCAAGAAAGCCACCCCTACCAAGAGCAGAAGTAAAAGCTCCTCTTTTTTTAATCGCAGGGCATTTAATCCAAGCAATATTATTAAAATCAATACCAACTGAGAACCAATCAGAATATGACTAATTGTGTCGAACATATATACTTGCCGAAGAAGTAAGGCAAAAATATAGAAGGTGTTCGCAAAAATAACCCAGCGTATAACGAGATATTGCATTATTTTAGTTGCTCTTTTCTTTCAATAAAATAAATTTTGAAATTATATTTCATTTTGAGATTGCATAAATGCATATTGCATGTTCTTGTTGTGTAATTTTTGAATTTACTTTTAGCGAAGTTGATTTTAAACAAGGATAATTATTCGAATCGAGGCACAGCCTATGTACTTGTCATTCGAATCGCTCGATAATCATTGCTGTTGGTGCCAATAATTTTAGCTGGCACACCAACAACAATACTATTATCGGAAAGACTTTTTAACACAATAGCGCCTGCGGCTATAGTGCAGTTTGAACCCACTTCAATATTTCCCAATATCATTGCACCTGCTCCGATGAATGTGTTATTACCAATTCGCGGTCCAATCAATTGTTGGTTGGTAGAATAGGGAACAGCTGTTCCTATGGTCACGCCATGCGCTATGACGCAATTTTCACCAATAACGGAACTTGAATGAATTACGACACTCATACCCTTGTATCCAAGTAAGGTCCCATTACCGATTTGGCAAGAGGGCGGTAAGTATGTTTTAAATAGAAAGAAATTTAAATTTCGAAGAAAAATCGCAACAACAGTAAAGGATTTACGGTGAAGGAGATGCGACAATTTATATATATTTAGTGGGTTAATCATAATTGAAGGTAGAGAATCAGAATTTCAGCGACAGCGCATTTGAAAGACGAAATTTCATGAACACGAAAGGTATTCCAGCTAGTAGGCACATATAAATTAAAGTCGCATATGGAAAAAATTGGTCTAACCATAAAATTAACGTTGAGCAAACGATCACAACACATACAGTCACACGCGCTGTTTTTAGGTGACTTGTAACCCACAAAAAACTTGCATAAGTACACAACCCTAATGCATAAAGGTGCTCAGCCTGGTCTAGTTCTCTTACGAAAAATGCCCCAACAAGGATGCTGATTCCAACGACAAGATTAGTAACAATGAGCGGTCGGCGCATTCCACCTGCCTGCATGTAGCGTTCAAAGAGTACAGCCCAATAAGTGACTGGCAAAATGGTGATCATTGCAATATAAGGAGACAGTCGGGGTACAAAGCTAGTCATAATCAGCGCACAAACTGCGATTAATGAAAAATAGAAAAGAGAGGCAGCCATCAGAGTTAGCATCAACTGACTGCGCTCTTTGCTAACAATGAAAACTAAAAAAATGGCTTTCGTATTGATAGGAAATAGACTCGTGGCAGATTGCAGAATGGATGTGACTATACGAAATACACCAACGTCCAAGGCAGACATTTGCTTAGCTAAAATGTATGGCAGGATATTGGTGAGGCAATTGAAAACGAACGTTGAGGTAAAATTTCCTAGATATTGCCGGAGCGAAGTTATTATTGCATTCCCAATCTTATCGAAAGGTGGCAAATGAGCTCCTTTAAAAAAAAGTCCTAAAGATGAAAACAATGCGGGTACAAAATTGGTCCAAATAAGTAATTCCAAAATACTGAAAGACATCAGACCGCGATAGTCACATATCAAAAGGATAAAGAATACTCCTAATATCAGAATTAGATGTACTAAAATCTGCCGATGCAATCTCAGTGCGAACATCGCGATCATACAGTTAGAACTTAACAGCATGGTCACCAATAGACTTTGACTTCCAATTTGATCGAAATAGTTTATCCCCTGAGCAAGAAATATAACTATGGCTGAAGATAGTAAGCACGTAACAAAAATAAACTTTGCTTCCACAGAAGCCATCAAAGGCTCTGTCACAATGTCTGCAAATTTATGGATGACGAACACCAATATATTTGACTTGATGAATTCTCCGTAGTACTCCACACCATAGATTAGCGGTAGGATCAAATTTACCATCAATGCACTTAATAGACCCAAGCACTGAATGGCCACACTTAACCACCTTGCACGCGAATGTTCGATGCTTCTAGGCGGTATTTTTTTTGTTGTCATTTACTCACTTATTTCAACGCCGATGGCAGTGAGCTGTCAGTTCGCTAAATTTTGAAGTACGCCTTTTGTGTCGATTATGGTCTGACACTTGATTTTATCCCAATCTATTTCTAGGAATTCACGGTGATCCACGAGAATCAGAATAATGTCTGCTTGGCTGCAAGCTGTTTCAATGTCTTTTAATGCAACGTATTCATTTAGATCACTGGGGGGGTGCCCTATATTAGGCTCAACGGCCCAGATTTGCGCCATATTCAGCTCGGCCAATGTGTTGGTGATTGTCATCGCTGGACTCTCACGCAAGTCATCTATATTTTGCTTGAAGGCCAATCCAAGGCAGGCGATGGTGATATCGCGCATGCGGGTGCCGGGGTTAGCCAATAAGTGATCGGTAATTGCGACCTTGATTTTTTCAATAACCCAATCGGGTTTGCTGTCGTTTACCTCGCGGGCGGTACGAATGAGACGGGCTTCATCTGGAGTCTGACTAACGATAAACCATGGATCCACAGCAATACAGTGACCGCCCACCCCAGGACCTGGCTGGAGAATGTTGACCCGCGGGTGACGGTTGGCCAGCTTTATCAACTCCCACACATTGATATCGAGCTTGTCGCAAACAATGGACAGCTCGTTGGCAAATGCAATGTTGACATCGCGGAAGCTGTTTTCTGTGAGCTTACACATTTCGGCGGTACGGGCGTTGGTGATAATGCATTCGCCTTGCACAAAGGTTTTGTAAAGGCGTGTTGCAGAGTCTGAGCACTTGGGTGTCATACCGCCAATAACGCGATCGTTTTGAACCAGTTCTCGAAGCACCTGCCCTGGCAACACGCGCTCAGGGCAATGAGCGACGCGAATGTCACTGGCTTCACCGTGGGTCTGGGGGAAGGTGAGATCGGGGCGAGCCTGTGCAAGCCAGGTCGCCATTTGCTCGGTGGCACCAACGGGAGAAGTGGATTCGAGGATAACGAGGTCCCCGGCCTTGAGGACAGCAGCAACTGATTTGCTAGCGGATTCGATGTAGTCCATGTCCGGGTGGTGCGGTCCCGTGGGTCCATACTTGAATGGCGTTGGTACAGCAATTAAAAAGGCATCCGCTGGCTCTGGTTTTGTGGTGGCACGCAGATAACCTTCGCTCACAGCGGCATGCACGACCATATCCAGGTCAGGCTCGACGATGTGGATCTGGCCTCTATTGATGATGTCAACGGCATGCTGATTCACATCAACACCGATAACTTTGACTTTGCGGCTAGCAAAGACGGCAGCTGTCGGCAGGCCGATATAGCCGAGACCGACGATGGAAATGGTTTCAAAAGGCAGGTTCATGGTGTTAGGTGGTGGCAGACGCAGCCAGTTCTTCAAAAGTGTTGCGGATACGCTGACAAGCAGCGCCATCGCCGTAAGGGTTGTGAGCAAAGGCCATGCGCTGGTACGCGGCCTCGTCGTTGAGCAGGATTAGCGTTTCACTTACGATGCGGTTATTGTCCGTACCGACCAGTTGCACTGTGCCTGCAGCCACAGCTTCGGGACGTTCAGTATTGTCGCGCATCACCAGCACCGGCTTTCCAAGCGAAGGCGCCTCTTCCTGGATGCCACCCGAGTCGGTCAAGATGAGGTGGCTGCACTTCATGAGATAAATAAAGGGCAGGTAGTCCAGCGGTTCGATCAGGTGCACATGCGTGGCGGCGCCCAAGATGCGGCGGACAGGCTCTTGAACCTGAGGATTGAGGTGCACCGGATACACCACCTGCACACCAGGTTCACAGGCAATGTCTTTCAGGGCGTGGCAGATGGATTCGAAGCCTGTCCCGAAATTTTCACGACGGTGGCCAGTCACTAACACTAGTCGTTTAGAGATATCCAGAAAAGGGAAAAGCGCAGACAGATTGGAGCGGAGCCCCTCGTCGTTATCGATGAGGTTGCTCATGCCGAGAAGTGCGTCAACAACAGTATTGCCGGTTACATGGATCTGGTCTGCCCCAACGCCCTCATTTAGAAGGTTAATTCGTGACTCTTCGGTTGGCGCAAAGTGCAGTCCGGCCAGTCGCCCGGTGATCTGACGATTCCCTTCTTCAGGCCAGGGTGAATAAAGGTTGTTGGTGCGCAAACCAGCCTCTATATGGGCCACTCCTACTTGTCTGTAATAGGCGGCTAGGCTAGTAGCCATGGTGGTTGATGTATCTCCATGGACCAGAACCCAGTCTGGGCGGTAGTCGCTTAGTACACCATCCATGCCCATCAGGATGTTGCTGGTTAGTTGCGGGAGCGTCTGACCTGGGCGCATGAGGTCAAGGTCGTAATCAGGGGTGATTTCAAAGAGCTGGAGAACCTGATCAAGCATCTGCCTGTGTTGCGCGGTAACGCACACTTTGACCATAAGCTTGGAGGATTTCTGTAACTCCTTGACAAGAGGAGCCATTTTGATAGCTTCAGGCCTGGTGCCAAAAACGATAAGCAGTTTCATTTGTGGTGCCCCGGTTTTTTTAAAGTTCAACCCACACGGCCGTAGGTGTCTTCAAACCGCACGATGTCGTCTTCACCCAAGTAGCTGCCCGATTGCACTTCAATGATTTCGAGCGGGATGCTGCCGGGGTTGGCCAGGCGGTGCGCCTCGCCCAGGGGGATGTAGGTGGATTGGTTTTCGGTCAGGGTGAGCACTTTGTCGCCGTTGGTGATTTCGGCCGTACCGGTCACCACAATCCAGTGCTCAGCGCGGTGATGGTGTTTTTGCAGGCTGAGGCTGGCTTTGGGTTTGACCAGGATGCGTTTGACCTTGAACCGCCCTCCTTCGTCGATGCTGTCGTACCAGCCCCAGGGGCGGTGCACTTTGCGGTGCAGGGTTTGCTCTTCGCGCTTTTGTTGCGTCAGGGCGTTGACGATGTGTTTGACGTCTTGGCTGCGGGTTTTGTCGGCCACCAACACGGCGTCGGGGGTTTCGATGACAACGAGGTCTCGCACCCCCACCAGACTGACCAGTCGGCTGCTGGCGTGCACCAAGGTGTTGTGGCCGTCGGTGGCCAGCACATCGCCCACGTGGGCATTGCCATGTGCATCTTTGAGCAGCACGCTCCAGACTGCGTCCCAGGCGCCCAGGTCAGACCAGCCAGCGTCTAGCGGCACCATCTGGATGGGGAACGCGCTGCCGGGGCAGTGCTCCAAGACAGCGTAGTCCACCGACTCTGAGAGGATGGCTGCAAACTCTTCTTTGCCGGGGCGGATGAATTGGGCGTCTTGCTTTTTGACGGTCCATGCGGTTTGGCAGGCTTGGCTGATATCGGGACGGTAGGTTTCTAGCGCCTTTAGCCATACCGATGCTCGCAGAACGAACATGCCGGCATTCCAGAAGTAGCCACCTTCTTGCAAGTACTTTCTGGCCGTTTCTAGATTGGGTTTTTCGACAAAGGCAGCGACCGTGCACACATTCGCTGTCGGAGGCTCGCTCCCACTTTGCAAGGTTCGGATGTAGCCGTAGCCGGTTTCGGGTTTGTCGGGGGTGATGCCGAGGATGACGATATTGCCTTCGGCTGCTTGCGCGATGGCTTGTTGGACTGCGGCGGTGAATGCAGCGGTGTTGACCACAGTTTGATCGGCGGGGGTAACGACTAAGACGGGGTCTTGTCCGTTTTCTGTGGCGGCCAAAGCAGCTAGCGTCAAAGCGGGTGCTGTGTTTCGGCCTACCGGCTCGAGCAGAGCTGCCCCCAAGTGGATGCCAACTTCACGCAGTTGTTCAGACACCAAAAAGCGGTGCTCCTCGCCGCTGACGATGAGTGGCGCTGCAACCTGAATACCTTCCTGGCTCAAACCAGCTAGGCGCTGGGCGGCTTGCTGGAACAGACTTTCGTTGCCAGTAAGACACAAAAACTGTTTTGGAAAACCGGCACGGGACAAGGGCCACAGGCGTGTGCCAGAACCGCCGCAAAGAATGACTGGAACTACTTGATGCATGACCCAGTTATGCTTTTTCCAAACCCAACGAGCGCTTGATACTAGCCAGCTTACTGGCTGACTCTGCATCTTGTGCAACCGAAGCCCATGCTTTGCGAATAAACACAAATATCAACAATGCAAAGCCTGAGGCCAACACAGCCATCAACACAACTAAACTTCTCTTTGGCGAAGTCTTACGCTGCGGCAAACTAGCCTGCTGGACAAATACCTCATCACCCCGTACAGCCAAGCTCTTTTTCAGCTCAACGTTTTCAAGCTCTTTCTTGGCCACCTCTGCCGTTAACGAAGCGTAATACTTCATCACCACCTCTAGGCCTGCATCACTTTGGCCCGCTTTACCAATTTGCTTTTGCAGCTGCTCAATAGCGTCAGCCGAGCTGGCAATGATGCGTTCGTTTGACAGAATTTGCTGCTCTACTTGGTCTTTGTTTTTACCCTTTGGTAAGAGTTCTTTCAGCAAAGCATCCATAGCCGCCTTGCCTAGCTCTTGCGCGCGTTCTGGCGTATTGGCTGCAGCCGTGATGGTGGCTAGGCCCGTTTTTTTATCCGACTTGCCCACCAGCTTTTTGGCTAGGTATTGACGGGCATCGTCTTGAATGCCATCAAACTCTGGCAACAAGCCAAATTTTTCAATGAGCGGGTCAAGCACAGGGGCCGAGTTGATCAAGGCCAGCTCTTGCTCGGTCAACCGAACAATGGCCACAGACTCAAAGGTTTTGGGCCACAAAAAGCTCAAGGCACCCGCCAGCACGCCAGCGATTAAGGGGCCAAATACCAACAGCTTCCACGACTCGGCCAAGGTGACCAAGATGTCTAAAAGGCTTATTTCGTCGTCGTGTTCAAAGGCTTGTTCTGTCATGCGGTTTCTTTTACTTGGGTGTTGGCTACTTTGCCAAAACGGCGCTCGCGGGTGGCGTACCAGTGCAGGGCTTTGTTTAGCTCGGCTTCGTTAAATTCGGGCCACAGGGCATCGGTGAAATACAGCTCGGCATAGGCAGACTGCCATAGCAAAAAGTTGCTAATGCGTTGCTCGCCACCAGTGCGGATGAGCAAGTCTGGGTCGGGCATGCCTGCGGTGCTGAGGTATTGGGCCAGCTGCTCTTGTGTGAGGCTGGCCACGTCTGCGCCGGGGTTGGCTGCTTGCCAGTTTTTAACGGCTTGCACCACGTCCCACTGGCCGCCATAGTTGGCAGCCACAGTGAGTGTGATGGCTTGGTTGTTTTGTGTGCTGGCTTCTGCGGCATGGATGCGGGTTTGCAGCTCAGCCGGAAAGCCCGCCACATCGCCAATGACCTTCAGGCGTACACCGGCGGCCGCCAAGGCGCCCATTTCTTTTTCAAGGTACTGCACAAACAGCCCCATGAGGGTAGACACCTCGTCGGCAGGGCGTTTCCAGTTTTCGGTGCTGAAGGCGAAAAGCGTGAGGTATTTGATGCCTTTTTCAGCGCAAGACTCAACCAACGCCTTGACACCCGCTGCGCCCTTGGCATGACCTACGGTGCGGGGCATGTGGCGTTTTTGGGCCCAGCGACCATTGCCGTCCATGATGATGGCAATGTGTTGAGGGATGGTTAAAAAAGAATTAGCTGACACTGGCAAAGCTAGATAAATACAGGGCTGGGCACGCTACCGCCCTTTCGCTCAAGAGCAAAATTAGATTATCGGTCAAATACTCATCAAGATGGTATGCAATCCACCGGATATGAGCTCTTTTTGATTCGTTGCGATGAAATATATTTTCATGTGTATATTTATATATTTATAAATTCACTCGCAAGCTCTCAACGGCCATGCGCAATTTTTGAGGCTGGCCCAACAAGTCGACCAACACAAAGGCTCGGGTTTCGCCATCGTGCGCCATGTATTTACCCTCTAAGCCTTGCAACGGGCCATTGGCAATTTGCACGCTGTCGCCAGGGGCAAACATGTGCTCTAGTGCTTCGGGCGGGGCATCTTTTAAAAAGTTGATGAACTCTGGCGGCACTTTGGCGGGCTGCGGGCCGAAGCTGACCAGCTTGCTCACGCCCAGCGTGGAGCGAATGGGGCCCCAGTTTTGGGTGGTGTCGTCGAGCTGGATAAACAGGTAGCGGCTGAACATGGGCTCGGCCACGGTTTGCACGCGCTGGTTGCGCAGCTTTTGAACCTGCATCATGGGCAAGAAACAATCGAAGCCTTGGTTTTGTAGGTTTTCTAAGGCGCGCGTTTCTTGGCGGGGCTTGGTGTGGACGACGTACCAAGCGGTGTGGGTTGTGTCTGGCGTTTCGCTGTTCATTGTTTAATAAGTCTAACTAAACTTCCTATGGTGTTTGGCGGCGCACAGCGTTAAAGTGCAGTTTTATGTTTTGTTTGAAAGCTTGCAAAGATGTCTACCAAAAACCCTTTTGATCCCGCAGCTATGTCTGACAACGTGAAAGAGCAAGCGCAGCAAATTTGGCTGGCTGGTTTGGGCGCGTTTGCCAAAGCGCAAGAGGACGGCACCAAAGCCTTTGAAAAACTGGTGAGCGACGGCATCACCATGCAGCGCAAGGTGCACAGCACGGCCGAAGAAAAGCTGGCTGAGGCCACACAAAAAGCAACGCAGGCAGCGCACACTTTGAGCGAACGTGCGACCGGGCAATGGGGCAAGCTGGAAGGTATTTTTGAAGAACGTGTGGCCAAGGCGCTGCACAGCTTGGGGCTGCCAACTGCCGCCGAGATGGAGGCGCTGCACGCACGTGTGGCGGCGCTTGAGGCGCAGCTGGGTGCCAAGCCCAAGGCAACAGCTAATACCGCGACAAAGCCTGCTGTAAAAACGGCCGCAAAGAAGGCGCCAGCTAAGAAAACCGTCAAGAAATAATTGGGTTCTGACCCCAATTAAGCACCATGGCAAAGAAAGCGCCACGCCGTACCGCTGAGCGGATTTTGGAGGTCACGCTCGAGCTGTTTAACCGCTTTGGCGAGCCCAATGTGTCGACCACATTGATTTCGTCAGAGCTCAACATCAGCCCAGGCAACCTGTACTACCACTACCCAGCCAAAGAAGAGCTGGTGACCGCGCTGTACAACCGATACGAGGCGGCGCTGCTCTATTGTGAGCGGCACAGTTTATTACCTATTGAGGTATCGTCATGACGTTTGATGAGATTAATATCAGGTACAATGACCCTCGATATAAATTACAAGATAAGATCGCTGATCTGGTAAATACAACCCAAAGAGAAGAAATAATAACTACCGCTGTACTTATGGGTGCTGTATTCCATCAAACAAATAGTTCTTTCAACAATGATAAAGATTGGTTCATAGCTGAATACGCTGGGCAATGCCTAAACTTCACAGAGCGTTTCTCGCTGCATCGCTGCGCGGTAGCGTTCCTTATATGCGCCAAGTTTTTCTATGGAGACGAAGCATGAGTTACCTGTGTGGGTTACTCAAGATTGGTTGCGCACTCACGACGGTCTCGGGGCCGGCTATCGTCCAAGACGGAGATACGATCTATGTCCAGCATCAAGCCATCAGACTATCTGGCGTGGACGCAGAAGAACTTTCCGAGCCTAACGGAGCGCGGGCGAAATACGCTCTGCGAAATCTTATCGGCTCAGCAAGTGTCACTTGCGTCTTTACAGGCAATTACAGCTACACGCGAACTGTCGCGCGTTGTTATATCGGCGATACTGAGATCAACCGCAGCATCGTGGCAAGCGGATGGGCTCTCGACTGTCCAAAGTATTCCGGCGGAAGATACCGCCAAGACGAAGCACCCGGAGCCCGAGCAAGGCTGATACAGAAACCCTACTGCAGGTGACCCGTCATGGTAACGCATATTAAGCGATCCCACCCAATGGATGCGAATAGTCCGTGGGTTAAAGCAGTTAAAGGGCTATCGAGCGACCCAAAGAGCGTTAATCGAGCTATTACTACAATCATGCTTTTGGGTATCAAACTTGATTTTAACTTAACCACATATAGCGCCGGTGATCGCAGTATATATGGGAATTGGCTTTCAGAGGCAGAGGCGGCCGTCGCCTATTGCGTAG
>ERZ650308.1669-NODE-1669-length-11342-cov-3.726057_pt1 | contig 11342 bp, 7 predicted proteins | sample MGYA00376244_ERZ650308 | MGnify/ENA primary metagenome ERZ650308 (study PRJEB26733, sample SAMN07839295) | wastewater metagenome | biome: small river; feature: stream; material: water | place: USA: North Carolina | collected 2016-04-26 ...
GAGGTAATGAAAAATGGCCATTCCCAAAACCGGGATCCAAATAATAACAGGTCAACAACAACCAATATACCGGCATGATTCGAACCATTCGTTGCAGTAGGTACCTTCGATAATTTGAGAAAGAAGCAGCCGGCTGTAGACCGTAATTATTGGCAATGAGAAAACCACTTAGCACAAAAAACAAGGGAACTCCGAGGTTCAATTCATTACAAAACCGAAAAAGTTCTGGGTGCAATTCATCTTTCCAATATTTGCGGTTATGATAGACAAATATCATCATAGCTGCTATGGCTCTGATTCCTGTGAGTGCTTTAAAATGAGATGGTTTTGAGATAGTTGCCATTGGGACAAGTGCCAATAATAAAAGGCTAAAGGTACACTATTTTCCAAACAACATCAACGGGTGGGTTCGCTGATTCAATTCCAATTTTAAAGCTGGTGACACCAATTGCATTCCTAACTGGAACGAGGCATTCATCCATCCAAAACCTTCTCGGGTGATGTATTCAAAATCGGTTCCTTGGTTGCCATATTCGGCAAAGACTTTATGGGAAGCTGCTACTACATCGTACTTTTCTGGAACTGTTCCGTTATAATCACTTGCATTTTTGGTGATTGTCCACAGCCATCTATAAATCAATTCTTGCGCCAATTGATCGTAACCATAGTTGATTAAACCTTGCCAAATAATCATTTGATGCGGAGGCCAACCGTTTGGATAATCCCATTGTCGCTGCATTTGATGTTTTTCAAAGGACTTCAAAGCTTCTTTGGAACAGCCCGAAACCCCTCCCAGTTGCACTATTTTAGGCAAATGATTTTCGACTAGTTGTGCCGCTTGTTCTGGCGAGGCTACTTTGGCCCATAAGGGGAAAAAACTTGTTGCCGATAGAAAAATCTCGTGGCATTCTGTCTCCAAATTATAATCGAAATACGATTGGTGGTCATCGTTCCATAAAAACAAATCGATTAACACCTTTCTTACTCTGGCTTTTTGGTCCCAGTAATCAGCAGTATAAATCGTGTTATTATAGGTAAAATTACCCTCAAAATGAGTAGTAATTAATGCACTGAAATCGGTTTCATATTTATACAACATCGCATTTAACTCGACCGTATTGAGTGAGGCGCACTTTCCTTCTAATCGATAACTTGTATCGTGACCACTTTCCCTAACGCTTCGGTCATGAACAAAGTAAGCGTCCAATTCAGGATTTTGAATCTGCCGTTTGTAATACAAGTCTTCATATTCTGCGATGCTCAATTGAGCTTCTTTGGCATACGGCTCCAAAACAGCATCATAATGTCCGGGTTCGGTTTCGGGTGGCAACCCAATTCCTTCCGCAAAATAGCGATTCAAACCATTTTTTGAAAGACGCTTACCTTCTACCATCCAAACCGTTTCGTATTCTTTGATAGCGATTTCCAAATAGCGCTGTAACCACGTTGTATCAAGTTGAGAAGATTCAAAAACTTCCCGAATCATGCTGGAATAAAACGGCGGTTGTGTTCGAGTTAGATAATACGATCTATTTGCATTTAGTATTTTACCGTAATGCTGAATTTGGTAGCCAAAATTCTCTACCATGGCTTGTGCCAAATCTTGTTTGCCGTCAATCAATAATCCAATATTTTCAAAATAACTATCCCAACCGTACATTTCATTGAAACGTGCACCCGGAACCACGAAAGGCGTTCCTAGAACTTCATCGCCATTTTGAATCAGCGACAAGGACAAAATACCGCCTTCATCGTTGATGCTACTGACATATTCTGGGGTAGGCTCTTTGGGAAGTTGAACAACTTTAATGTTGAATTTTGAAGCTAATTTTTGATAATAATTATACGCAAAATCATCCGTAAACGGAACATAAACTATTGCTTGTGAAGTTTTTGACTTAGAATCGGTTACAATTTGACGCAATCCTTTTTCATCCATTGTACGCGTCAAACCCTCCCAATAATAGTCCTTGATCATTCTAGAAATCCGATCAGCTGGATGTTCAAAAACCAAATCCGTATCAATAAAATCTACCCCCGAGTCTTGTGCTAAAATCAATTCTTGCAAAAGATTGGATAGAAAATAAGTCCCTTCAATGACAACATCCTCCTTTTCTGACTGGATTACAAAACGCTTTGGCCCTTTGTCTTCAATGGTGATTCGCTTGTCGCCGTCGGTGTCCTCTTGTTGTAAAAGTTGCGCTAAAGTGGTTTGGATATCAAATTGTAGTTTCATTTTTTGAAGTTAATTTATTTAAAATAAAAAAGGAAACAAGCAACATCATCATGGGAATCAACGTATAGTAAAATGCTTTTTCTGGACCTTCGTTTTTGAATAAATACCCAATGATTCTTGACCCTAAAGTTCCGCCAAGCGCAGAAAAGACCACAATTAAACCGGTCATTGAACTGTGCATTTGTTTCGGAAGCGCACTCAATACCACCGAATTCAATAAGGGATAAATGGGTGCAATAAACAACCCAACCAATGGGAATGCATAAGCGATAACTGGAATATCTGAAAAAGAATCAATTTGCTGCACTTGCAAACCGATTGTTTTGGGCAATACAAAAAGCACAATCAACATAGCCAAAATGATGCATCCGCTAAGAACCCAAATCCAATGTATTTTTTTAATGATGAATCCTGCTAAAATCCTTCCCGCAGCCAAACTAACCGCCAATACACTTGCCATCATAATGCTGATGTTTTGTGGCAAATGCAGTACTTTACTATTAAAAGTTGGCAACCAAGACATGATGCCTTGTTCTATCATCACAAATAAAAATGCGCTGACCACAAAAATAATGGTCAATAATTTAGCTAATAAACCAAACATTTGAGCAAAATCATCCCATAGATGCACTCCTTTAATATCATTAGATTCTTGAAAATCAATGAAAAATAAAAACAAAAAGGAAACTATGGAAAGTCCAGCCAACAACCAGTAAACATTCAACCATGAATTGGGATTGCTCTCAGAATTAAAAGCTGGAAATAGAAAATAGGCCAACGCAATTCCAATCATAAAAACTCCTTCAATACTGCTCATCAAGCTGTTGTGCTCCTTTTGGTTATCAGTAACAGATCCAATCAGGGAATACACTGATACTTTGATCAAAGCAAACGAAACACCAACAGTTGCGAATAAAAATTTAGCTGAGTTAAAAGAATTTCCAAAATACATACTCAAACAAGCAAGGGTAACCAAGGCTAATCCAACCAACATCGCTTTTTTATAGCCAATTCGAGGTAAAAAAGACGCCACAAAGAAGGACACGATTGCAATCGGCAAATCTTTAAATGCCTCTAAAACACTCGCTTGTACTTCATCTACTCCATAATTTGCTTGCGATTTGAGTATGACAATTCCCACACTATTGAGCAAAATTGCAAAAACAAAATAGTTCAAATACATAGCAATTTTAACGGCACTTTTTTTCATTTTGGATCAATTAGTTATTGGAATGTAAATAAGCTGGAAAATCAATACCATCAGGTAATTTACCCACGCTTTGTAATTTTAATACTGCTAATTTTTGTGCGATGGTAATCGACTCTTCAAAATCTTTTTGTAGTAATCGAGCATATAAAAATCCGGTCCAAAACGCATCTCCAGCTCCTGTCGTATCTTTAATGTTATCTAATTGAGTGGCATTCTGACGAAAAACACCGTGGATTTTATCTGACAAGACCACGCCATCTTTACCTTTAGTAAGGCAAATAGTGGTAGCTCCCAACCCATGAAAAAACTCAAAAATAAAAGCTTCTGATTGCTCTTCAGCAAACAAACGGAAACAATCGTCTTCGCTTAATTTCACCAAAGGATCGGTAGCTAAATATGCTTTTAAAACTTGCTTTGCTTCTTCTCTATCCGGCCAAATTCGTTCCGAAAAATTGATATCTATACTTGTTTGCAAACCTAAAGATTTTGCTCTCACAGCACTTTCTACAATGGTTGTACGCGCTGGGTTTTTACTTAAGGCAAAACAAGTAGTGTGGAAAATCTTTGCTTTTGCTAACAACTCATCTGAAATTTGAGAAGGGAGAATTTGAATATCTGCTTCTCTATAGGCAATAAAATCGGGAGTACCCGTAGACTTTGACACGAAAATTACAGAAGTGGGTTCTGTAGTCGATTTGCGAACATGTGAAACATCTACCTGATTGCTTTCTAAACTGTCAAGGATAAAAGCTCCAAGTCCATCATCGCCACAAGTAGCAATCAATACTGTTTTTAAACCCAATCGGGTTGCGTTTACAGCAACATTGGTAGGAGAACCTCCAAGATACCTATGGTAATCGTTTGTGTTCAAAATGGAAGCATTTGTTTCATGACCTATAAAGTCAATTAATACTTCACCTGCGCAAATTATATCAATTTCGTTCTTCAATTTAAACTAATAATTTATGATTTGTATGTAATGTTTGATGTATCAAAACCGCTGCTGCGGCACTCCAGGCACAATAGGAAACCCCATTGGGCTCTTGGGTTTGCGTGTTGAAATTTTCATAAAATGAAAAATCATACTGTGCGTTTGCCTTATGAATATGGTCTAATATTTGCGTCGCTTTATCCTTTTCTGATTGAGAAAGTAATGCCAATCCGAAAAATCCATTGACCATGCACCAACTTCCACCGTTATGAAATTCGTTTGGAAAATTTCTAAATTCGTATTTACAATTGTTTTTCAGCAAGCCCCAATGCTCGTCACCTTCTTTAACCGGAGGCCAAAAGGCTGGTACAAGTCCGAGTGGTTTACTATTTGATAAATCAAAAGCATAATCAATAATTGAAGTATGGATGTCTTTGGATCCTATTCCTAAAAGGATCAACAACGAATTGGCAAAGGCATCAAACTGCGTTTTGTATCCCGAAGGAGAAAAAGAACACGGTAGATAGCCTTCAAATTTCACTTCATGATAGGCGCGATCGTGGTATTTTTCTGAAGTAGAATTCGGAAAAAAATTGGCTTCAATTTGACCAATAATGGAATCAATTTTTGAGGAAATCATATCATTTTTTGCAAAATGATTATAACTTCTCAATGCCCAAACACGTAATAATTGATCATACAACACATAACCATCGGTGATGTATTCGTCTGCCCAATTTCCTGATAATGGAACATACATCAAATGTTTGTTGTTGAATTCCCATGCATTCATCAAATGCAAACACTTTTCAATGTGCGAAGTATAAGACGTAACAAAATCAGGGTCATTGGTGTGATGTGCATATTGACAAATGCCAATCATAAACCAAGTTACTGCATCTACCCTTCCGGCCAAACCGCCATAACTTACTTCCTTTTTATCTTCAGAGCAAAGTACATTGGATGGGATGGTACCCATTTCGTGTTGATTATCTGCTAAGGTTTGAAGGGTCTGCTTGAAGGTATCGATTAATTTCTCATCACCCGATGCTAAAGCAGCTAACCCACAAATAACGCCGTCTCTTGCCCAAACTCTTTTGTAGTTGGTCGTGTCTTCAAAACTAGCCAAAAATCCATTTGGAGAGGCTACATTATGAAGTAATTCGATTGATTTAGTGTAATGTATGTTGTTATTCATTTGAAACCTGAATCGATTTTTTACTTTTAATTAATAAAGTCAATAATGCCGCCACAAGTAACAAGACTCCCGCAAATGTAATGGCTTGGCGTGGATCATTGTCTAAAAAGTTTTTTAGGATGTATCCAAATGATAAATTTTGAATGATCATTGGTATTACAATCATCATGTTGATAATCCCCATGTACACACCATAGCGCTCTTTTGGAATGCTATCGACAATAATCAAATAAGGAATTCCCATCATACTTGCCCATCCAATTCCGTATCCGATAATTATTCCAAAAAATACATACTGATTTTGAATGATTGGGAAAGACAAGAAGGCCAAACCTGCTAGAGCTAAACAGATGAAATGAACTTTTTTCGGACTGTACTTTTTCGCCAACTTAGCCAAATAAAACGCAACTGAAAAGGTAACCACAAAACCGAAAGCACCAATTAGCCCGTTCCATTCTACTGCATTTTCATATTCTACTTTATTTATTGGAGTCGTATTCCAAACTGAAAGCGCCATACTTTTTGCATTATTTTGCCAATAACACATCAACGCAAACCACTGAAACAAGTATACCAAAAACAATTGCCACATGATTTTAGGCATTTCAATAACGGCTTCATAAATATCCTTTAATGGAGTAATAATGGTACTCGAAGAGGCTTTTAGTGCAATCAATTCTTCTTCAGTTGGAGGAGTTTCCTTTGCATTTCGCATGCTCCACCAGATAGACGTTATCGAAAGTACCGCACCCAAAAAGAAAGAAGCATATATCCACGTAGGTAATGCGCCAGTATACCCCACAAAAACAATTGGAAATAAGAAAAGTGAAATGTACGATAGAAATTGTCCAAATCCAGTAAAGAAACTTTGCGCTTGAAAACCAGTTGGCAATTGTTCTTCATCTAAAGTGTCTGCGACAAAAGCACGGTAAGGTTCCATGGCGGTATTATTACCAACATCTAGCAACCAAAGTAATCCAGCTGCCATCCACAACGAACTACTAAATGGAAACAAGAACAAGGCAATACTACATAAAATAGCACCTATAAAAAAGTAGGGCTTTCTTCTTCCCCAACGCGGGTGCCACGTTTTATCACTCATTGCACCAATCAACGGTTGCACCAACAAACCGGTAACCGGTCCTGCGATGTTCAAAATCGAAATTTGATCGGGAGGAGCACCTAAAAAATCATAGATTGGATTGACAGCACTTTGTTGTAACCCGAAGCTGTATTGAATTCCGAAAAATCCAACATTCATATTGATGATTTGCCAAAAACTTAGCTTAAACTTTTTATTCATAAGAGTTTACAATTATTATTGAAAGGTAGTGCTTATTAAATAAAATAGTTCCCATGTCAATACAGACACAGAAACTATTCATCCTAAACAAAATATTTTTATTATCTAACGATAATGTATGATAACCAAATTTACCCACAATTAAATTAATTAATTAAAAATCAACATAATAATGGCGAAAATAGCACCGAAATCGTTTTCGAATTATGTAAATTGGCCGATTATTTATCTGTTGGAATAATTATTTCCGTTTTCCAATCCAATTCATTGCCGCCGTTGAACGGATTTGCAAAAAAATGTTCCAATACCATATATTGGGTTTTGATCTTGTTTTTTTTCGCAAAATCTAAAATACTATACCATGCTCTGTCTGAGGTACGGTAATTTCCGTAATACGTTGCTCCCAATCCTTTGACCGAAACAATCGTTTTAAATTTAACTTTGGTATCAGTAATGTATTTGGTGTTTTTATCTATTGGAAAACAATAATTAAAATTTAATTTCTTGGTTTCTGGATCCCAATCTAACACTTCCAAATATGGAGTGCCTATGATTTTTATTTTGTTATGTGCCAAATAAGAAGTGACAAAATGGTCATTCATGATCATGGTTTGTGCTTTCTCCTCTTGGATGCTGTTCAAATTAATATACGCCACAAAAACTGGCTTTGAAGTTAAATTTCCAGTTACTTTCACTTTGAGTTTAGACAAATGATCTACCAACCCATCTTTAAAATTAGTAATCAGTTGGATTTGTTTGTTTTTAAACTCAGTTGGAAAAAACGGAGCAGTCAATTTGTTATAGAATCCTTTTCCTTTTTCAGAAATAGAAACGGTAATGTCCGAAACCGAATCGTTAACAGGCTCAATATCATAGGCATACAAATAGGTTTTACCCGCTTTTGACAATTCGACCTCCAAATCGGTATACAAGGTATGATTAACAATTTTATAGGTTAATGTATCGGTCTTTTTGTAGGTTTCAAACCAATCCAATACACCACTATAGACTGTCCCCGTGGCTGCCTTAGCCTTGAAATGAATAGTGTAATCTGATTTTTTAAATCCGAAGTACCAAATTAAAAACGGTAGTAAAATAATTCCTACTACAATTAGAATTGCTTTTTTTGACATGAACTTATTTTTTGAAAAATGTTAAACTTTTATTCAAAAATTCACCTACACCTGTTCCTTGTGCAACTCCATTTTCGATTGCAGCTCTGTAATGGATTCCGCCATACAATCGACTCATCGAAGCTTCTGATGCAGCAAGATTAAATGATTTAAATTTTCGTTTTGGTAATCCGAAAGGCACTTCCGAATCATCGGTATAGGCAAAATTATCCCCAAAAATAGAAGTTAGAATAAGGGCAGAACAAGATGAAACTACCGAATGCCCACTGGTATATTCTGGGAATGGAGGTGTTTGTAATTGGGGTCTCCAGTTCTCATCAATATACAAATTGATATAGGTTTCGGGACGAATTACATTGGTACGGTATTTTTCATGCCAACAGCTGATAAAACTCTCAAAAATCCCAATCGACACATGCGTGAAGGCATAAACCGTACGATCAAAATCTGTGTTTTGTTTTTTACACGCAATTTTGGTAATATTGATCCAATGTGCATCAGGTGTATTTTTTTTCTTAGCAAACATCATGTGACCTTGTGTAACTGTTGCGTAAGGGTTACAGTCCCAGAAGGTAGCTATTGCTGAATGTTCTGGTAATTGTGTTGCTTTTTTGTTTTCGAAATCCAATAAATCCTTAGAAATCTGATTTCCAACATCGTACGTTTCTTTAGCTTCTATGTAAAATAACGAATTTTTATCTGTTGAAAACGGATGAGGCGCTTTGGGTTTGAATTGTGCTGCCGAATCCAAAACCAATGTTCGAATTTCACCCCAATGAGGTTCTACTCCATCCATATAAGCTGGAGGTGTGGGCTGCCAACGTCCGGGTTGGTTGGTGTGCACAGAATATTTAGGAAAAGTTCTAGACTCTTTGTAATTGTCTTTTGCCATCCATTTTTTGATGCGATCAACAACTTTTAAAGCATATTCTTTAGATACATTGAATTCATTTGCGTTTTCATTTTCCCATTTAGCATACAAGCTATCACGGTATTTGATCATAGCATCTTCAGAAAAAACCAAGGCTTTACTCACTTCCATATGTGCAATTAACGCCGCTAATTTCTGATTAACACCCGATTTAGCATCCAAATTCGGAATGGAATCCAAGCCGTGTAGTTGACCTTGCAACGATTGGTATTTTGGGCTGTTTTGTGCAATAATCTCATAGGCGGCAACATTTGGATACACGTATATTCTACTTGCCACAGGCGGCGAAAAAATATCATGTACCATGATGGCCGTAACCGTATCAATGGCAGCGCAATAATCGGTAGAGGTTACCTCAATTTGTTTGTCTTTTTGGCAGGATATCATTGCAACCAACAAGGTTGCCATAACCATAAACTTCTTTTTCATATTCATTTTATTTAGGGAGTACTTCATAAAGTTCCACCGGTTTGTTATTAATGGTAACGAGTAGGTAATTTTTGGACTGAATAGTGATCATGTCTAAATGACGAACCGCTTTTCCGCTCAAATCAATGCCTATCGTATTTCCTAATTGTATCTTTTTATTGGTTTGAATCAATGCCCCAGAAAAACCATCAAATCGACTGTGATAGGGTGTTGTTCCGAAATAATTCCCTGCAGCAAAAACCATTTGATCTTTTGCTTTAGCTGATTTATTTAGGGTCACAAATGTATTTATTGGTGCAACCTGAAGTGCATTTTCAAAGGGAACAAAAGTAAATAATCCATTTTCATTTTTCAAATACCCCGATCGCAAATTGTGTACTTCGTACAGTTTTGCTTTTTCTAACATTTCTGAATCGAAAATCTCTTCCAACTGCTTCCCTGCAAATGAATGATACGCATTGAACTTTTTCTTTAACATACCACTAAACTCTTCTGCCAACTCATCAAGTCCCATAGTGGTATAATAATTTCCATTTTTTTCTACCGCAACAATGGTTTCGAAAGTCCCGTTGGTATCAAAATCATCATAATACATTTTCATAGGAAAGTTTGTAGAAGCTTTGAACTTAGAATTTAAACCCCAGTTGCCAACCAAATAATCTACATCACCATCTTTATCAATATCAAAAGGATGAATGGACTGGTACAAACCGTTATTAGGATCAGGGGCTACTTTTTCAGTTTCATCCGAAAAAACACCGTGGTGATTGGCCAAAAACAGAGGCTTCATCCATTCGCCAACCAGAATTAAATCGACGTCGCCGTCTTTGTTATAATCTGAAAAAACAGCATCCGTAATCATACCCAAATGATGGAATGATTGGTTTTGAACTATTTTAAAATTGCCCTTATCGTTGTTTAATAAATAACAATCTGAACTACTTCCAAATTTATTCGTATCCGAATTGGTACCCATAAACAGATCGATATCTCCGTCATTATCGTAATCACACGATTTGATTACAGAAGCATTTTGAGTGATTTTAGGAAAATTAATGCGTTCCAAATCATGACCACCATAGGCACGTGAAAGTAAATCTGACGCATTTTGACCGCCTCCAGTTGCTACAAATAATTCATTTTTTTTATCCTTATTAGAGTCTATAATCACTGCTGAAGCGTCTTCAAAAACGGCATCTTTTTCCAAACTAGAAAATTGTTTTTTGACAAAACCATGGGTTGTTTGAATAAATACTTGTGAAGCAAATCCTTTGGATCCTCCAAAAAACAAATCGTCTTTTCCATCGCCATTCAAATCCCCTACAGCAGTAGCAGGGCCGCGATCTGATCGTTGGTACGGAATTAATTTTTGGTACACAAAATCAATGTAGTCATTTTCAACATGGGTGAAATTGATCCCTAAATTTGAGTCGGCTTTTTTAAATTTATTTTCTTGAATAGGATGTAATTTTTTATAATCAAACGGCTTACGTTTAGCAGATGCATTTACTTTTAAGGTTTGATTTGCTTTCACCTTTTGGATCGATTGGTAGGTATTATCGGGCCAAACAATTACTAAAGAATCTAGTACCTTATCCTTTTTCAATCCGAAATGCACGCCTGTTTCCGAAGATGATTGAAAACCACGGGTGGTTTGCACTTCGCGGTATTGCATTTTACCTTTGGAATAAGCAAGTACTTTGGTGCCAATTCCGAATGTGTTTTTGCCTTCAAACTGCAATTTTACTTTTAAATAATTTGCTTTTTCGTTGGTTTGATTACTGTAAATAGTGGCTTTGCTGTTCAGATTATTAGTAATGATGTCCAAATCTCCATCGTTATCCAAATCGGCAAAAGCGGTACCATTAGAAATTAAGGTGTCATTTTCCATCCAAGATTTGGATTTATTATCAAAAGTAAGATTTTCATTTCCTTTGAAAATATAATTTGGGACACTTCCTGAAGGCATTT
>ERZ650308.1672-NODE-1672-length-11328-cov-10.654662_pt1 | contig 11328 bp, 10 predicted proteins | sample MGYA00376244_ERZ650308 | MGnify/ENA primary metagenome ERZ650308 (study PRJEB26733, sample SAMN07839295) | wastewater metagenome | biome: small river; feature: stream; material: water | place: USA: North Carolina | collected 2016-04-26 ...
AACACGCATATGAAGCTTCCCGCACCCGTTTCGGTACAATGGTTATCTAGTTTTATCAACGCAGAAATTATTGGTAATGACCAAGATTTGATCACTGGAATCAATGAAATTCATCAAGTAGAAAATGGTGATATTGTATTTGTCGATCATCCAAAATATTATGCTACTTGTTTAAATAGTGCTGCAACTTGTATCATTATTAATAGCAAAGACGTGGAACTGCCTGCAGGAAAAACTTTGTTGTATTGCGATGCGCCTTTTGATGCTTATGCAAAAATCGTCAACCACTTTAAACCATTTAAAATAAGCACAGAATCAATTAGTTCTGACTTAAAAATTGGGGCGAACAGTGTAGTGATGCCAAATGTTTTTATTGGTGCAAATGTGCAAATTGGGGACCATTGTATCATTCATCCAGGGGTAACCATCCTTGCAGATACCATCATAGGAGACCATGTAGTGATTCAAGCGAATACGGTGATTGGGTCTGATGCTTTTTATTATAACACCAAAAAGAACAGACCGGCTTGGTATGTTAAAATGCCGAGTTGTGGACGTGTCATTATTGAAGATAAGGCCGAAATTGGCGCAGGTTGTACCATTGACCGCGGCGTAAGTGGAGATACCATTATTGGGATGGGTTCCAAGCTTGATAACATGGTCCATATTGGCCATGATACCCAATTAGAAGCCAATTGTTTGATTGCTGCACAAGTGGGTGTGGCTGGTGGCGTTAAAATCAAAGCCGGAGTGACGCTTTGGGGTCAAGTTGGTGTTAGTAAAACCTTAACCATTGGAGAAAACGCCGTAGTACTTGGTCAAGCTGGCGTAACCAATACACTTGAGGGCAATAAAGTATATATGGGCTTCCCTGCCGAAGATGCGAGTGTAAAGCGAAGAGAATATGTTTGGATCAAAAGAATCCCTGCGCTTTGGAAAAAAATGATGGAAGACTAAGGCAGCTGGTGGATTTGCTTTAACTCATTTGCGACTCTTATAATAGTATCCTCTAGCTTTCTATATTGAAAAGCAGGAAACGCTTTTAAGAATTTTTCATTGTTAAACCTAACTGTCGCTTGTGCAGTCGCTGCCGTTTCTTTAGTTAGTAAAGGCGCTTTACCTGTAATTATTCCTTTTATTGCTTCTAATCTCCATACAATGTTTGCCAAAAGCGGCGTTACTTTTTTATTGGGAGGACGTTTGTTAAATGCAGCTGCGATCGAATTGAACAAGCTTCTATAATGCAAATTATCTGCACTTAACACATATCGTTGTCCAGTGACATTGCTTTCCATTAATAGTTGCATGGCGTCAACTACATCTAACACATCTACAAAACCACTCATGCCATTGGTATACCATGGAAACTCGTTGTAGGCAGATTTAAAAATACCAGATGAACCATTGTTCCAATCACCAGCGCCTAAAATAATCACAGGATTAACGATGGCCATGGGCAATCCTTCCTCCATTGCTCTCCACACTTCTAGTTCTGCTAAATATTTTGATTGTCCGTAAACACTATTGCTTGTTTCGGGTGTCCAATGCATGGACTCGTCAATCGCTTCTGTTTCTCTAATTCTTCCTAAGGCTGCAACAGAACTTACAAAGACTAATTTCTTTACTTTTTGCACCAAACATGCATTCACTACATTGGCTGTGCCATCCACATTGGATTGAATCATTTTTGCAGCAGCGCCTGGTGCAAAAGAAACAATTGCTGCGCAGTGATACACATAATCCACCCCTTCTAAAGCGGCTGTTAAGCTAATTACATCCAATATGTCTCCTTGTATCCACTCACATTGTTCTGACCCCGCAAACACAGGCACAGCTTGACGATACAGAGCACGTACTTTTTTTCCTTTAGCTAATAAAGACTGAATTAAATGTGACCCAACTAACCCACTTGCACCTGTTACAAAAATCATTTGTTATTCTTTTATCAATCTACCAATATCTACTTTTAATTGCTCCACTTCCAACGCCTTTAATCCATCGTATATTTTTCCGCGTACTTTTCCTTTTCTATCTACCAAGGCAAAGAACTGGGTATGGATAAATTGATCTTCTATCTTCACCACATTGTTCTTAGGGTCGTCTAATAAATAAGAACCCCTTGCCATTTGATACAAACTATCTTTTCGGCCAGTTAAGAAAATCCATTTGTCAGTATTCACTTCCAAAGAATCGGCATAATGCTTTAAAACAGGCACAGAGTCTGTTTCTGGATTACAGGTATGCGATAGGATTTGAAAATCCGGATTGTCCTTATACACCAAATAGATCTCCTTCATGTTTTTATTCAATTTTGGACAGATACCCTTACATGTTGTAAAAAAGTATTCCACTACGGTTACTTTATTTTGCAAGACTTTTTCTGTTACAATCTTACCGTCCTGATTGGTAAAAGCAAATGGCTGCACATAACTTAATATTGGCATCTTCACTTTCCAGTTATCAGTCCCTCTAAATAAGAAATAATAAAATCCTGCTATGAGGACTGCGAAAAATACAAGGTAAGTAAGGAATTTCTTTGACATCTGGATTGGCTTTAAATGCAGCACAAAGTTACTATTATTTTCAGGGTATTGGCTTAGCTTTGCACTATGTTTAAAAATTGGAACTGGGACGCGATTGGAATTGGAACTTCTTTGGCCTGTGCAATACACTGTGCCTTATTGCCTTTATTTTTTAGTACCCTTCCTTTATTAGGGATCAATATTTTACATAATCCAAAGTTTGAATTTGGTATGATCCTGCTTTCTTTTGCAATTGGCGCTTATTCGCTTTACCATGGTTATAAAAAACACCACCATAGCTTTAAGCCCATCCTATTATTTAGTGTAGGGATTGGGTTGATGTTTTGCAGAATTGTATTTAGATCGGCTGAACTGTATTTATTGTTTCCCGCTGCATTTTTTATCATTATCGCGCATATCAACAACCACAATAGTTGCAGGATGCACAACCATGCGCACGAAGACGACTGTGATCATTAATGATTAAAAGGTGTAACTCATAGACCCGTCTTTCTCGTCCTTCAACTGAATACCCATTGCAGCTAATTGATTTCTGATTTTATCACTGGTAGCAAAATCTTTATTTGCCTTCGCTTCTTTTCTGATTTCAATTAATAATTCAACAACACCATTCAATTGTTGGCGATTTGCACCTTTGTCTACCTTGAGTCCTAATATGCTTTCGACAAAGACTTTTAACTGTGCTTGTACAAAAGACCAAGTAGCTCCTGCCACCGCATCTTGTGCAATATGTTTGTCCTTTAAAGAATTGATACTTGGCAAGATCTCAAATAAATTAGCCACCACTTTTGCAGTGTTGATATCATCATCCATAAAAGATTCCAACTCGTTTACCCAAGTAGTCAACTGTGTAGCTAAGGCTTCGTCTTTAGATACCGTATCCTTGCTAAAGCTTTGTGCTTGTAACCACTCATATCCTTCCATGAATCTACGCAAGGCTTTTTCTGATGCCTGTAATGCCTCGTTGCTAAAATCTAATGTGCCTCTATACTGACTTTGTAAAATAAAGAACCTTACCGTCATTGGCGCATATGCCTGTGTTAATTCTGCATGATTGCCCTCAAATAATTCACTTAACTTAATCACATTATTGTAGCTCTTTCCCATCTTTCTTCCGTTGATGGTAATCATATTATTGTGCATCCAATAACGTGCGGGCATTTGGTGATTACACACTGTACTCTGTGCAATCTCACACTCATGGTGCGGAAACTGTAAGTCCATACCACCGCCATGGATGTCAAATTGTTTGCCTAAATATTTTGTAGCCATTGCAGAACACTCTATATGCCATCCTGGGAAACCCTCTCCCCATGGGCTTTGCCAACGCATGATATGTTCTGCAGGTGCTTTTTTCCATAAAGCAAAATCTACCTTATTCTTTTTCTCTTCTTGATTTTCTAAGTCTCTTGTCGTATCTAATTGCTCCTCTATATTGCGTCCACTTAAAATACCATAAGGCTGTTTCTTTTTAGAATAATCATCATTGTATTTCACCACATCAAAATATACAGAGCCATTAGATTCATAAGCATAACCGTCTGCCATGATTTTTTTAATCATTTCTATCTGCTCCACAATATGTCCTGTGGCAGTTGGCTCGATACTAGGTGGTAAATTGTTAAACTGTGTCATAGCCCAATGGTACAGGTTGGTATATTTTTGTACCAACTCCATTGGTTCTAGTTTTTCTAAAATGGCTTTCGTTGCGATTTTGTCTTCTGCTACTTTTCCTTCTTCTTCAAAATGCCCTGCATCGGTGATATTTCTAACATAGCGCACTTTATATCCCTTATGCAAAAGATAGCGATACACTACATCGAATGTGATAAAGGGTCTTGCATGTCCTAAATGACTTTCACCACTTACAGTTGGCCCACAAACGTACATGCCCACATAGGGTGCGTTAATAGGTTCGAAAACTTCTTTTTGACGTGTAAGTGAGTTGTATATTTTTAGTGGCATAGTAGACCACAAAGATAATTTTATTTTGCCTAAAAGAATGGCTATTTCTTAATCAATTGAAGATCGGCCATGATCATATGGTGATCGCTCAGGTTCTCGTCAATTGACTCCCAGCCCTTTACTTGCCAACTATTGTCCGCCATGATATAGTCGATTCTTAATGTAGGCGATAAGTTCATATAGGTTGCACCAATACCAAATCCCTTCGCCAAAAACGCATCCTGCATACCCCCTTTAATTTCCTTATAAGTGTATGAACTTGGCACATCATTAAAGTCGCCTGTAAGCAGGGTAGGATAAGGACTTTTAGCTAGCTGTTCCTTGATCACTGCAGCCTGTATAGCGCGTATCATAAACGCTTTTTTCATTTTACGCATTACCCCATACTTGGCCTTTAGTGCTGCAGTATTGGCGTCTGTTGCGTCGTCGATGGCTTCAAAGTCGTTTTGTTTGAATTTAAAGGAAGCCAAATGTGTCGTGTACACGCGTATAGTGTCATCTCCCTTTAACAGGTCCACGTAAATCAAACTTTCCTGATTGGTATAAGGAATTCTTTCTGCGTAAAGGATCTTGTATTTAGAATAGACAATACATCCTGCAAAATAATTGGCTTCGTTAATTTGATGGTCTTTTGAGAAAAACGAATACGGATATTTTTGATCAAAGTAGGTAGCGTGGTTGGCTATATCATGCTTTAATTCTTTTGTATTGTATTCTTGCATACAAATAATATCTGGATCCCATTTTTGAATAGACGCAGCAATATCTTCTGTTCTTAATTTATGTCCTATGGGCTGTGGGGTATTGCCATTAAATTCTTTCACATTAAAACTAGTAATGCGCAAGCTATTGTCTTTCTTTTTTTGAGGAAATGGTGTTCCCGGATGCCATGCGAATAATACCCATATTGTAGGATAAGCTAACACAAGGGTTATCACCGAGATCAATGATAGTATTGGTTTTGCGACTAGCCAAATAAATAAAAACAATAAGTGCAATACAATAATATAGGGGGCAAGTAAACTTAAAAAACCATTTACCCAGATCCAATGCAATGGCATAAAAAATTGCGGGTATAAAAGCAACAGCACAAGTAAAAGGTGCACTGACAAAAGCAGGCCCTTTCCAAAAATTCTTATGCGTGATTTTTTTGCCATAATTATTTTCAATTTTTATTGCACTTCTTTAGGCGCCATGAAGGCATTGAACTTTTTAACGAGTTGATGCATCCATCCACCTAGATCAATTTTCTTTTTTAGTAAATACATATAGACTACACCAACCAATCCACCCACACTTAATGTAAAAAAGAAGACAGGTGTTCCACTAAGATGTGTTGCCACTTGCACTATAAAGTACACCACAAAGATGGCCCAAACAGGGATACCCCCAGTGTCCTTTAATTTTATTTGATAGCTAGGGTTTAAACTTAGCGCTGCTGTGGCCAATGCCATAATACTTAATTCTGCACCCATAAATGAAATGCCCGCGCCCATTGCTATAAATGATAATGCACCTAGGATACCACTATAAAAATAGATCGGAAATAAATGCCTGTTGGCTTTTTGATTTTGTAAGACAGCACCAAAGACTGTCAACCAAATCATATTACCGCAGAGTGTCCAAAATTGATCATGCGACCAATTGTAAATAAAAAAAGTCCATGGTTTCTCTAGCGCTTCTTGATAATATGGAGACAACATAAAATGATGTACTACCTCATCATAAAACTGTGCCATTGGAAAGCCCTCTAAAAAATAGACCATCCTTGTCATGCCATAGGAAACAGCCACCATTAGGTTCACTGACACAATTGCCACAAGCGCGTTATTGTCTGCGCCGATTAATGGTTTGGATTGTTCTTGGTTTTGCATGATAATGCGATCGATTTTAAATGAATTTAATTCCACCTATTGCTGCGCTGCTTGCGATTCCAAAGGTATACTAATACAAATCCTACAATTGCTCCGCCCACATGTGCCCATCTTGCCACATTGTCCCCAGCGGTATTGCGCACAGCAAAAAACAATTCGTATGAAAAATACAAGACGCCCAACCACTTCGCCTTAATTGGAAATAGAAAATAAATATAGATATAGGTATTGGGAAATAAATAAACGAATGCCATCAAAATGCCAAATACTGCACCGCTTGCCCCAAGGGTTGCTGTGTTGACCGTCTTATTATAATAGCTTGTCAAGAGTTCCATAATTTCTGAACGAATGCCTGGCGTTGCTAAGCTTACATTGTTCTCACTCAAAATTCTTGTTAGCTGTATATTATGTGCTTTTGAATAAGCTAAGACTGCATCATTGAATGCTGGAGAACCTGATACACTCATTTGACTTAGCTGCATTAGGTCCGCAGACATCGGAACAAATTGGTATGAAAGTATCAACAGGTGAAGCACCGATGCGCCAACACCACACAAAATGTAAAACAATAAAAATCTTTTTGGACCCCATACATTTTCTAAAACAGATCCGAACATCCATAGTGCAAACATATTGCCTAGTATATGTCCAAAATCACCATGCAAAAACATATGGGTGATCATCTGCCATGGCTTAAACAAGCTGCTCTGCCATGCATGTAAAGCAAAATAATCTTCGAATGAAAATGAACTAGTAGGTCCAGCAAAAGTGTTTTGCGCAAAAAACATTAAAGCATTAATAATGATTAAGTTTTTAATGATCGTTGGTAAAATCTCAAATCTTGTGGGCCTAAATTCTCTCATAAATTATGCGTTTAATAAATCTGTTCTTTTTAATTGAACCACGTTTTCTATATGCAATGTGTGTGGAAACATATCCACAGGCTGGATCTTAGTGACCGTATACTTTGCATCTAGCAACGCTAAGTCCCTTGCTTGTGTCGCTGGATTACAGCTTACATACACAATCGTTGGGGCTTCCATCTCCAATAATTTCTGCACTAGTTTTTCGTGCATACCGGCTCTTGGCGGATCTGTTATGATTACATCTGGTTTTCCATGTGTTTCAAAAAATGCATCGTCACAAACCTTGATCACGTCACCAGCAAAAAATGCAGTCTCGGTCAAGCCATTCAAAGACGCATTTAATTTTGCATCCTCAATAGCGTCTGCCACAAATTCTACACCCACGATCTTCTTAGCTTGGTCGCTACAAAAAATCCCGATACTGCCCGTTCCGCAATATAAATCATATACCACTTCTTTACCCGTTAGTTCGGCAAAGTCTCTTGTAACCTGATATAAAACCTCGGCTTGTTTAGAATTGGTTTGGAAAAATGATTTTGGACTTATCTTAAATTCAAATTTTTCTAGTTTTTCGGTGATATAGCCATTTCCATAATATACTTGTGGCTCTAGGTCCTGCATACTATCATTGCGCTTGGTATTGATCGTATACAACAAAGTGGTGATCTGAGGAAACTGCTTTAAAAGTAAATCTAACAAAGCAATTCTTTTCGCCTCGTCTTCATAACCCAATATTAAATTGATCATCCACTCACCCTTGGTTGAATTTCTTACAAACATATTTCTAAGCCAACCTTGATGCTGTTTAATATTGTAGAACGGCATTTTATTATCCAAAGCAAATTGCACTACTGCTTTTCGCATTAGGTTCGTTGGCTCTTCTTGTAAATAACATTTGTCGATAGGTACAATTTTTTCAAAAAACCCTCTCGCATGAAAACCGCCGTCACCTGGACTTTTAACGGGTTCTACCCCAGATGCCTTCATTTCTCTAAAGGCTTCAAAAGACATATAGATCTCTGTAGCAAATGTATACTCCACTTTATTTCGATAGCCTTCTGTTTGTTTGGCACCTAAAATAGCAGGTATGGGTGGCAAAGGAATCTTAGCGATCCTTGTTAAATTATCTACTACTTGTTGTTGTTTATACACCAATTGTTGCGCATATGGTAACATCTGCCATTGACATCCACCACACACTCCAAAATGACTACAGAATGGTTGCACCCTGTTTTCTGAATAGCTATGAAACTTTTTTGCAAAGCCTTCCGCCCAATCGGTTTTGTTTTTTTGTAACTGGATATCCACCACGTCGCCAGGCACAGCGCCCTCAACAAAAATCACTTTTCCATCCACTCTTGCTAACGACTTGCCTTCTGCGGCATAATCCTCAATGAGGACCTTTTCTAGAATAATAACTGGTTTTGACTTTCTCACGGAAACAAAGGTACAATCCAGCTACTAGATTATGCCATTCGACACACTTAAATTAAACGCAATTCTGTTATTTATTTTTTACTTTTACATTCTTAATTTGTCCTTTAACAACTTTTATATGTTTCATAAAACAATTGCTTTATTTGGTTTGGCTTTGAGTCTATTATTTAGTCCCTTGGCAATGGCACAAAATGTCAAAAAACAATTGACTACAAACAAGGCCTCGCAAAAGCCCAGTTCTACTGTTCTATTGGGCGGACGCAATATTGAAATAACGGTTAAACCCTATAAAAACACAAAAATTTATCTAGGAACCAATTATGGACAGAACAGGGTGCTAGTTGACTCTACTATTTTGAACGAGTCTAGCCTTGGCTATTTTAAAGGGAAAGAAAAACTAACGCCCGGCATCTATTTCATCGTATCTCCAAAGTATAGTATTCTTTTTGAGTTCTTATTAGACGAAGGTCAACAATTTAAAATAGAAGCGGATACGCTTGCGCTTGCTGCATTTAAAATCACGGGCTCAAAAGAGAACGATATATTTAGCGCTTATTCAAAAAAAATGAATGAATTAGGCATGCAGAAAAACCAATTAGAACAAGGTTTTTCGAACGCAAAGACGGCTGCCGATTCTGCCTATTTTATTTCAGCTTTTAAATCGGTTGACTCTAGTTTTAAATTAGAAAGACAGAATATAACAAAAACAGCGCCCAATTCAATGATGCGTTTTTTCTTGGATGTATTACAAAGACCAGATGCACCTGCCATTCCTGTCATTAATGGAAAACCTGATTCTACTTATCCATTCTATTATGTAAAAAATCATTTTTGGGACAATGTAGTTTTCAATGACAATCGTTTAATTAGAACACCTTTCTTTGAAGCAAAAATAGATGAGTATTTTAAAAACTATGTTTCACGAGAACCAGATTCTATTATCGAAGAAGTGCAATACATGTTAACGGTGGCAAAAACAGGCAAAGAAATTTATCCTTTTTTACTTTTTAAATTCACCAACAAATATATTAGTCCAGAATTCATGGGTCAAGACAAAGTGTTTTTACATTTGTTTCAAAACTTTTTTAGCAAAGGCGATACCATATTGCTAAACAATGAATCTAAGAAAGCAATTACAGAACGCGCTTATAGTATCATGGCCAATATCATTGGCAATCCCGCTCCTGCATTGAATTTGAATACAATGGACAACAAGGCATTTTCATTGTACAACCAAAATGCAAAGTTTACTTTTATTGCTTTCTGGGATCCAACCTGCGGACATTGCAAAGTTGAAATGCCTAGGGTAGATTCTTTTTATACTAAGAGCTGGAAACAATTTGGCGTTCAGGTCATTGGGGTAAACACCAATTTTAACGAACTAACTGCATGGAAAAATTTTGTAACAGATCAACATTTTGATGCAGGATGGACTCATGTGTATCAAACCGAAGCTGCTTTGAATGCAGAAATAAAAGCAGGTAAGCCAACCACAATTAGACAGCTTTATGATGTGTTTAAAACGCCTACTTTTTATTTGTTAGACAAGGATAAAAAAATCATTGCTAAAAATTTAAGCATAGAGCAGTTTCACGATTTTCTGCAAGCGCAGCAAAAAAAATAAGCGATTAAAACACGGCAGAAACTACATCTCTAATCACCTTAGGTTTACCTAAAGTATAGTAGTGTAAAACAGGCACCCCAGCTGCTTTTAATTCCTTACTTTGCTGGATCAACCATTCTGTACCCACTTGCTCGCATTCCGCATCTGTCTTACACTTGTTAATTGCATTAGATAGGTCTGTTGGGATGTCTACATGGAATATTCTTGGAAGAATTGTTAATTGCTTCTTGTTGGTGATAGGCTTTAGACCTGGGATAATCGGCACTGTAATGCCCATGTCACGACACGCTTTCACATATTCCAAAAACTTTTGGTTGTTGAAAAACATTTGCGTCATAATATAGTCTGCACCAGCATCTACTTTTTCTTTGGTCTTTTGTAAATCGATTTCAAAATTAGGGGACTCGAAATGTTTTTCGGGGTAGCCCGCTACGCCCATGCAAAAATTCGTTTTGCCGCCATTTAAAATATCCTCGTCCAAATAAATGCCTTGATTTAATTGTCCTACTTGTTTTAATAAATCAATTGCATATTTATTACCACCCGGCTCTGGTTCAAAGCTAGCTTCATTCTTAGCCGCATCGCCTCTTAAGATCAAAGCATTGTCTATGCCTAAAAATTGTAAATCTATTAATGCATCTTCTGTTTCACGCTTAGTGAATCCTCCACAAATAATATGCGGCACTGCGTCAATATTATAATGGTTCATGATTGCAGCACAAATACCCACCGTGCCCGGTCGCTTACGCACATCTACTTTTTCAAAAGTGCCGTCTGCCTTTTTCTTAAACATAGTTTCACTTCTGTGGTAAGTCACATTGATCCATGACGGCTTAAACTCCATCAGGGGATCCAAATGGTCATATATCGAAGTAATTGTCTTGCCCTTTAATGGTGGCAGGATCTCAAATGAGACTAATGTATCTTTTGCTTTTGCTAAATGTTCTGTTACGTGCATAGAGTGCAAAAATAGTTAATATTATTTGACTAGGTTCAAATAGTCTTTTTACCCTTATTTT
>ERZ650308.1674-NODE-1674-length-11321-cov-6.096929_pt1 | contig 11321 bp, 11 predicted proteins | sample MGYA00376244_ERZ650308 | MGnify/ENA primary metagenome ERZ650308 (study PRJEB26733, sample SAMN07839295) | wastewater metagenome | biome: small river; feature: stream; material: water | place: USA: North Carolina | collected 2016-04-26 ...
CAGCTCGGTGGCGGCCACGACGGTCTGGAGGGCCGTGTTGACGTTGGCGAGCGTCATCGCGGTACCCGCGTCGAGCACCGCGACCGCCACCCCGTGCTCGTCGTGCACGACGTAGCAGCGAGCGACCTGATCATACCAGCAGTTCGCGTGCGACCACGGCTTCAGCTTGGGGGCCTGCTGCCCGTCGGTGTAGTTCCAGGTCACGCGGCAGATCGCGAAGCCGAAGACGACGACGCGCTCTACCACCTCGCTGCGGTCGGCCTCCGACAGCACCAGCGATGACCAGTCGGTCTCTAGCTCGGCGGCGCGGGCCTTCAAGGCATCCGGGGCGCCAGCCGGGACGGTGAGGGCGAAGGGGTAGGCCCGCACCGCGTTGCAGCGCGACTCTAGCCCGCCGTAGATCCGGTCGATGCGGCGGGCGGCATGGTAGAGCCGTTCCGCGTCGCTGAACATGCCGGAGCTGTGCGAGTCGAGCGCGTTCTGAATGTCGCCGAAGGACCAGCCGCTGATCGGGTGCGGCTGGTACATCTCGCCGCGCTTCATGAAGCGCGCGGGGGCCAGGCGCGAGCGCTTGGCGGGCGAGGCCGCCGGGGCCTCTGGCGCCGCCTCAGAGGGGCTAGAGACCGCGAGGGCTACGGCAGCCACCGGCGCGGTAGACGCGGGCGCCTGCGCGGCGGGGGTTGCGGTCTCGGACTTGCGGCGGCGTGCCATCGACCAAAGGTAATGGGGCAGTGGTGCGCCTCAGCGGTGCCGGGACGTGGGGGTAGTGGGGAGGCGAGGAGCGGCCCCGATCGGTCGGGAAGCTAGGCGATGCGGCGAGCCGCGGCGGCCCTGCCACCGCGCAGCAGGGTCAGGCCGCCGCCGCCGAAGCCGCCAGAGCTGCCAGGGGCCGCGCCGGTCGCCGACCCCCAGACCCGCGCCGCAGCCGCGCGAGCACCTGTGACAGCGGATGCAGCGGGCAGCTCGGTAAGGCGGTCTGATGCGAGGAGTTCAAAGCCGCCATTAAAAGCGTCCATCTGGTCCAGGTAGCCGCGCTTGGGGAAGCGCGGGTCGGCCTTCTCCAGCTCGCTCAAGAAGCCGTCCTGCCACTGGTAGGCAGTTGAGACCTCTACGCCCGCGGCGTGAAGCTCCGCGGCAAGCTCGCGCGTGGGGTGGCTGGTGGGCTGCAGGTAGACGTGGCCGTATTGCACCTGAGCGGCAAGGGGGCGCACGCGGTCGAACTTGTCCCCCTTGTCGGGCACCAGCTCGACATTGAAGCCCGCCAGCTCCCTCACGTAGCTATCCCTGATGATCGTGCCCGCGGCCCCCATGTCGGCGGGCAGGCGCACCACCATCGAGGGATATAGCGCCCGGTCGATGGTCGCCACGCGGCGCAGCACGGGCTGGACGGTCCCCCAGGTGCCGCGGAGCCGGATCACGTCCAGGACGATCCAGTCACCCGTGACCAGCTCGCCGAGCAAGACGCCCGCCGTCCAGCAGGCGCCGTCACTGGTGCCCCATGCGAGATCGTAGGAGCGCACCACGCGGCGGACCGGAGAGGGGGCGTGCGGGCACAGCTTGAACCAGTCCCTCCTGAAGACCTCGCCCGCGGCGTACTCGGCGGACCAGTCGCCATTCTGCAACTGCTCGCGCAGCAGCGGGTCGCGGATGGTGTCGAGGCTGCGCTGGTAGCTCTCCCGGTCGTACTGGGGGCAATCCTCGATGCCCGCCGCGAGGTACATGCGGCTGCGCGCCCCCGGCGTCCCCTCGGCGACCCAGCGCTCGCGCCCGTTCTCCATGAGGTACCACAGGGTTTCACCGCTCTCGGCGATGGGGACGGTCCCCGCCGCGGCGGCCTGCAGGTACTCTGGGCGGCGGTTGAGCCAGGGCGCGTAGCTGGTGAAGAAGTGCTGATGATTCGGGCCGCCGGGGTTGGTCGCGTACCTGACCAGCGCGGGCACGCCGGGCCATGAGCGCATGCGCGTCTGCGTCACGTACTCCATGGGGGCCGTGTCAAAATGGGTCGCCTCGTCGAGGCCAAGCCAGGTCAGCTCTGAGCCCTGGTAGCGCAGCGCGTCCTGCATCGACTCCAGATACCCAAACTCCAGCTTGCCCAGCTCGCCGAGATCCCAGGTGTGCTCTTGCGCACGCCACTGGACGCCGTATCCGCGCCGCTGCAAGGCCCCCAGCGCGATCTCAGCCATCTTGTAGAAGCTCTGGCGGACCGACTCGGCGCGGGTTCTGCGCAGGATGAGCGCGTGGTTGCGGCGGTCAGGGAAGCGCAGCAGGTGCAGCAGCGCCGCGATCAGTAGGCCCGCGCTCTTGCCGCCGCCAGCCCTTCCACCGTAGAGCACCTCGTCGGCGAGGGACAATGCGAAAGCCGTCTGAGGGCCGCGGTTGGAGGTGAACAACACCTCGGTCCCCGGCGCGGCGGGGTGCTCCATGCTGTCGATGACCGGCCATACGCGCTGCAACGCCGTCGCCGCGGCGTGAACATCCCGGACGCCAGCGTCACGCTGCAGGGCCTCGCTCTGCACCAGCTCGCGGGCGAAGAGGCCCGCCTGGTGCGCGTCGCTGAGGGCGCGGTACTTCTTGGCGCTGTCCTCGTCGAGAGAGGGATCATGCGTGGCCTGGTGCAGCAGCGCGGCCAGCTTAAAGAAGTGCCACAGCGGCAGAGCCTGCATGTCGTGCGGCGCCTCGTCCCCCGTCACCGCGTCGCGGTAGGGCGTGCCGTCGTGGCGCTCGCGGAGCTGCAACAGGCGCTCCCTGTGAGGCGCGTTCTCCTTACCCTTCGCCCTGACGAGGGCCTTGACCAGGCCCTGCAGCAGCCGGATGCGCGTCGCGTCGGGGTAGTCTCGCTCGATGGCGCGCGTGATTGTTGCGTTGCACACATTCAACCACTCGACGACAGCAGCGACGCCGTGGGGGCAAGGGGGCGGGCCGACGGCGCTCCACAGCTCGCCAAGCGCCGCCGCCTCGCGCCGGGCGTCTTCCTGTGCGGCCTTGCGCCGCTCGCCGCCGGTCGGGCGCCGGGGGGCAGCGCAGGTCGGGACGTGGCAGCGTTGGGTACCTGCGGGCTGCGGCGCCTCGCAAAGGCGGCAGGTCCAGGGCTTCGCGATCGGGGCTGGTGGGGGCATGCCTCAAGGTAACGTCGCTGAGGCGTGAGAGGCCCAGCCGTGCCCGCGCTGCGCCCATGACCGGCCAGCGCAGAGCTGCGACGCGCCACCCCTGAACGCGCCCGCGGCTGTATAGGGGGAAAGGCAGGGAGAGGGGAGGCGGGGGAGTCTCTTATCCTACCTTCAACCTACCTATGCCATGGCCATCTCAACCCTGACCAGCTCGCCCAGCGTGCCCCCGCAGGAGCACACCGCCGCGTCCTCTCGCTGCACCTGCCCGCAGTCGCAGGCCCAAGCCAGCCCCCTCTCAGCTAGAGCCGCCTCGATGGCAGGTAGAGCCCCCAGCGCCCTCTCATCTAGCCGCCTCTCCTCAGCAGCCAGCAGCAGATCAGCCAGCGCCGCGACCCGCAGCTCTGACACTTCCCCGTCGCTGCACTCGTCCAGCCGTAGCGCCGCGAGTCCTGCAGCTAGGCGATCAAGGGGTTGTTCATCTGTGGTCATACATCTAGGGTAGTGTCCCCTGTCGGAGGCTCGACGGCAGCACGATCGATCGCCTGCACCTACCATCGGCAAAGGTCGGGCCGCTTGACCAATCGTGTCTCCTACCTGTAGGCTAGACACGACGCCAAACGCTTCCAGTCGTTTGAGAAACACTTGATTTTGGCCTAAGTCCGCGTCCAGCTTGGACTTACAGCCGTTACAAACGACTCAAACGTATATATAGGGGGGTGGGGTGTTAACCAAAGTGTAGGGATATATGCTACCCTCCAAGTTGAGAGGGGAGGGGGGGGGTTTTCCGTTTGTCGTTTGGACGTTTGGCGCCCTGGTTGGTGCGCCTCTGTGCGCAGGTCTACCGCGGACCCGCCCCTTTCGCCTCATTTCCTCCGCTGACCCCTTGTAGGCTCATCCGCCGCCCTATGCTGCGCTGCGCGCTTAGTGCGCGTAGCTCCGCCATGTGCTGCGCCCTGCGGCCCCCTGATGCGCTACGCGCCCAGCGCTGCGCCTGTCGCACCTCACGCTGAGGGCCGCGGAGGGCTGGCACCTGGCCGCGGAGGGCTGGCGGAGGGCTGGCGGAAGGCCGCGCGCGCCGCGGTCGGTGGGCCGCGCGTAGCTCTGGGGGGCCTCGCTGACCTCGCGCTGCACTGCCCTCGCGCTGACCCGCTCGCGCTGCCCTCGCGCTGCCCTCGCGCTACCGCAGCACCTCGTACCGGGCACCGGATGCGGCATCGCCGGGGTGTAAGATCGGTAAGCCGACTTACAACAGAGCCCCTGTTGACACAATTTCACGCACCACGCTGAAAAATAGTTGAAAATAAATTTCACCGTCGCTGAGTCACCAAAAAAGCCTTCCCGATCGATGAAAAATGCCTCCCGATCGATGCTTTTGCCTGTCCAGTCCGCTGGGCGCGCGCTACCTTGTATCCGTAACGCAATCAAACATGGCGTTACGCTAAGGAGGACCCAATGGACCAGACCACCCCACAGGCCAAGAAGATGGGGCGCCCCCGCCGCGACGCGACGCAGCCCGCCCGGTTGCCCGCCCACACCCTGCAGCTCCTCGACTCGATCTGCACCTCGCTCAACGCAATCCGCCCCGCCGGTACGTCGCCCCTCATCAAGGGGCGCCTTGCCGCCGAGATCATCAGCCGGTACGCGGGGGACTACCTCGCGGAGTGCGCGCAGCAGGCCCAGAATCGCACGCAGGCTGCGTTGCAGGGCGCGCTGCTGCCGCCCCCGGCCAGCGCTGCCCCCGCGGCGCAGCAGGCCCCCCAGAGCGCCCCGCAGGCCGCACCGCACTACTTCCGCTGCGGGGTGGTGCGCTGATGGACCGCGAGCTGATTGAATCGTGCCTGAGCCCGCCCCTGCCGCCAGAGGCGATCCCGCTGACCTACAGCCTGTGCAATGGCGTGACCGGCAAGCCTCAACTGCGCCGCCGCACATGGAGAGAGCACGGCGGCGCCATGGTGTTGCAGGGCGCTCAGGTGGTCGCCAGCAAGCTCGACACACCGACGCTGTGCTACTGGACTACCAGCGGCGGGACCGGGATGGCTGAGCTGACCACCATCACCGGCATGTTCTTCGACCTGGATGGCGGCGAGGACCATTCGGCTCTCCTCGCGGCGCTCGACGATCTCCAGATCGCCTACCTATGGGCGGAGAGCTGCAGCTCGTCGAGCGAGTGCATCAGGTGGCATCTGGTGCTACCGCTCGCCGAGCCGGTGACGCTGCCTGCTGACACGGCGCTGCAGGCTCAGCGCACCGCGCATTGGTCGGTGCAGTACGCCGCCGTCGCTGACTGGTTGTGCGACTTGGGTGGCCTGCCGGGGCGCGAGTGGGATAAGAGCTGCAAGAACGCCAACCGGGTGCGCTTCGCCGGTAGCCGCCTGTCGGCAGACGCCGAGCCGCGCAAGGTCATTCTCCGTGGCGGGCGCCGCATCGTGTGGGATGCGCTCGCGGCGGCGCTCGGCGTGGCCCCTTGGGCGCCGGTGCTGGCTGAGGACGGCACGCCTACAGCATCCCGCCCCGCCAGCGGGAGCCGCGCCCCTGTGACGCCGGGGGCTCCCGACGGCGGGCCAACGGTGGGGGAGTCCACCGGGTCGCTCCTGCTGAAGGCGGCGAGCGCGTGGGGGACGCTAGGCCCCGCCATCGGCCAGCCGGTGAGCAAGTACATGGTGCTGTGCCCCTGGCGGGACGAGCACACCACCGGGCAGCAGGCGCAGGGCGTCCACGACAGCAGCACGGTGATCATGGTCGCCGGTGGCGGGGGGTTCAAGTGCGCACACTCGCACTGTGTAGACAGGACGGCGCGAGAGTACCTTTCCTTGGCGGTCAAGAATAGCGCCGTGCGGCAGGCGGTCCCCGACCGCAAGAGCTGGGGCGGGCTGACTCGCGCCGAGCAGGCCGCGGAGATGGAGGCGATGCAAGCGCAGGCCCAGCGTAAGGCCGCGCGCAAGGCCGCCGCCGCCCCCAAAAATGCGGAACCCCCGGCGGCGGTCACCGTCGAGGGTTCGGAGAACGCTGTGTCAGCCGTTGAGTCAACCGACAACTGCAAGGTAGCACCCGCTGCCGCCGAGGTCAAGATGTCCGCCCCCGCCCCTGTCAACACCGCCGCCCCCAAGGCGAGCACGGCTCCCCGCCTCGCCGTCCTGCGCGCCGCCGACGCCGCGGAGAGCGCGCCGATCGATCGCTCGCCCAAGTGGACGCACCTGCCCGCCTTCGTCGCTGCGCAGCTCCAGAAGAAGCCGAAGTCGGGCGGCGCGATCAAGGAGACCACCGGCAACGTGATCGCCATCCTGTCGAATGACGACCGCTGGGCGGGTGTCTTGCGGTGGAACACCTTGTGCCATCACTCCATCCCTACCCGGAACCGGCGCACCCACCCACAAGATAGTTGAATCGTCCTGCGGGGTTCTGACGGCGTTTTCAAGCTCCCCTTACGGGGCGCATGGCTGCCGAGGTTCGACGACGAGACGTTTCCGCTGCGGCTGCCTGCATGCGCTGGTGCTTGATCCTCCGTGACCTGTTCTGGGTAAAAGTTGAGTGTGCTCCCTGTCACCACACCTGTCGGCACGGTAGCGGAGAGCGTTGACGCTTCATCAGCAGGGGTCTCGCCAGCACTTGCGCGCTGTGGTTGCCCCTTGCCTCCACGTCCAGAAACCGACAGACCTGTCGGCTTTTCCTCTTGCGAGGAATTGGTTGAACCAATAAGCGTTGTCTTCGCTGCGAGCTTGGCGCGCTTCGGCACCTTCGCCACCACGCTCCAGTCGCTCTGCTGGGCACGGAGAAGCACGTTTCGCGCAGCGTTGATATCCCGATCGATCGTCAGTCCGCAGGCGTCGCAGCGGTGTGTGCGCTCAGCCAGCGTCTTCGGCACCACCGCCCCACACCCAGAGCAGTTCTGCGATGTGCCTCGGGCGTTGACCTTGCACACCAGTTTGTCGCTGGCGTCAGCGCGCTCCTGCAGCAACGAAATGAACTGGCCCCAGCCTGCGTCGAGGCACTGCTTGCGCAGGAAACCCTGTCCGAGACCACGTAGGTTCAGATCCTCTACTGCGATGCGATCGTAACGCTCGACGAGCGTGTGAACCAACTTGCGATGCGTGTCCTTGCGCACGTTCCCGGCGTGCGTCGCAAGGCGCTGGGCGCGCTTCATCTTGCGCTGCCACCGCTTCGATGTCTTTACTGCGCGACAGGCAGTGCTGTAAGCAACGCCGTGCAACTTCTGGTGGACCTTTACACTGCGCGCGGCCTTGCGCTGCGCACGCCGAAGCAGAGCCTGCGCTTGTCGGAACGGCTGCAGCGCACCCACCGTCTCCCCGTTACTCAACGCCAAGAAGGACTTCACACCCACGTCGATGCCGATCTCAGTATCGGTCTTGGGATAGACGCGAGTCGGCACGTCTTCGCACTGCAGCGTCACCTCCCAATGGGTGCGGCAGTCCTTCAGGACGCCCATTTTGATGTGCCCTTCGATGGGGCGGTGCAGCACCAAATGAATCTGGTCCTCTGGCAGACCAGGGCCGCACAGCACGCCATCAACGATGCGCGCGTTCTGGAAGGTCATCTGCTCGACCCGCGCCTTGAATCGCGGGTAGCCTGCTGCGCTGCGTGACACCTTGAGCCGGTCAAAGAACGCGCGCACAGCCTTGTCGAGGGTACGCAGGCATTCCGTCTGCTGGGTGCGGCCCACGTCGGCGAAGGACACCAACGCCCCCAGCGCGCGGATCTTGAGCCCCGACTGGCGCAGCGCCGTGACAGCCTTCACCATGCTCGCGGCGGTGGGCTCCACGTCCACCGGCACGGCATGCCGCAAGAAGGACTCGACTGGCCACCACGGGCCGTGCTGTTGGGGGCGCCCCTTCTTGTAGTCTCCGTGCGCCTTGCGCATCGCCAGCACTGCATTCCACAGCACTTTCAGGACACACATTTGCCGCCTGAGTTGCAGCGCCGCGCCGTCGGAGACGTTGGCGCGGTATGTGTAAGCCCTGATTCCCATATGCTTTGAGCTTGCCTTACCCAAGAGTGCAAAGCAAGGACTTGTTAGCTCTTGACCGGCGACCACCGACGGGATACCATGAGGGCCGGAGGATCCCATGAGTGTACAGAAGACCGAAGGCGCCGAGAGCGCCCCCGAAACTACCCCCGCCCCGGCCCAGGAGCGCCCCCGCGGCCTGCGCGTGTCGCGCACCACGGAGAGCGGTGCTCTGCTGATTCCTGCGCAGGAGCGCGCAGGAGGCGCGCAGGAGGCGCCCCCGACCTCCGCTGCCCCCGCGGCCCAGAACGCGGCGCCTGCGCAAGCCCAGAGCGCGCAGCAGACCCCCCGGCACCCCACGCAGATTCGCCTGACCACCACCCGCGGTGATCTGGCCGCGCTGCCCCGCCAACTCAACAGCACCACTGTGATCCTGCCCTGGAACCCGGACGCGGGCGCTGGCGAGGACAACGAGGTGAACATCCCGCCCGACGGCGTGCGCCGCCTCCGCACCGGCATCGCCCTGAAGGTGGCGGCGGGCTACGAGGCGATCATCACCGTCGCCGGGCAGACGGGCCACCGCATCCCCGTCGCTTCGATCCGGGGAGGCACCGACGAGTTGGTCATTACCTACCGCAACACCCTGCTGCAGACGCGCACTTTCGTCGCGGGGCAGGAGCTGGCGCAGGTCTGTCTGCATCGGCTGGAGCCCGGCGAGATGGTGCTGATCAACCACCACGCGCAGAGCGACGGCGAGCGCGACGACAGCTAACCTTCCATCGCCAGCGTTACGCCGCTGCGCCGCCGCCAGCGCTAAGCCTCTCCACCAAAGTCAGCCGTAACACGTAAGTGCGCGTCGTCACAGCGACGATGCCGAGCGCTACCCTGTCTGCATGCGGAAGACCCTGCTCCCTCTCCTGTTCGCTGGCATCCTGGGGTGTGCAGAGCCGGTGCGCCATCAGGCGGCGCTCGGCACCCTGCACACCCAGGTAAGCAACCAGTGTAGGGCGGCGCCCAAGTCTTGCGCCGCCCTGCAGCCCTGCGCTGCCAGCCTGACTGAGGCGATCAGCGCCTGGCAGAGCGTCAGCGAGGCGGCAGCTCGCGGCGACGCGCAAGTTGAGGCCGCACGCCTCGCCACCGCGCTGGTGGCCGAGGGCTCGGCGCGCACCACCTGCATCGTGACGATGGCCCCAGGGCCGTCGGCGAAGAAGGACAAGTAACATGGCTGTCACTGACATCCCCGACGTTGTGGCCGGGTTTTTCTCGCGCCTCTTCGGCGCGTTCAAGGCGCGGCGCATGGCGCAGGCGCAGGCCGACCTGCAGCGCGGCGCCGACATCCTGGCGCAGGCGCAGCGCGAGGACGCCGAGATGCGCGCCATCGTCGAGCGCACTGAGGCCGAGGCGCGCGCCGCCGCCGAGCTGGACGCCACCCTGAACAGCAAGCCCGTGGTGCCGGTCGCACCAGCGCCGGTTGCGCCAGCGCCGGTCGCGCCAGCGCCGGTCGCGCCCTCGGTCGGACCCCCCACCCCGCTGCCCGCGTCGCCTGCGCCTTCCGCGGCCAACTCGCCGCCCTTGACGATGCCGCCCGCGCCTTCCGCGCCGCCCGCGCCGCCCGCGCCGCCCCAGGAAGCGCCTGCTGTGCCTGCGTCCGCAGTACCAGAGGCGGCGCCGGTGGCGTCCCCCGCTTCTGGTGCGCCGGTCCTGCGGCTCGTCAACTAAGCTGCGACTCGTCAACCAGGAGGCTCCCGATGGGTGATCTCTCGCTTCACTTCTCCGTCTCTGAGTTTGGCCTGCCAGAGGCCAAGGCGCGGCGCCGTGGGTGCGAGCCTGCCGATTACCCGGCGGAGTGGATCGAGACGCGCCTGAAGCCGCTGGTGAAGGCGCTGGAAGTGATCCGCGCCGACTGCGGCGGCTTGCCGATGCGGGTGATCAGCGGCTACCGCCCGCTGCCCTACAACCGCGCCCTGGGCAGCAAGGACGATAGCCAACACGTCGTCGGGCGCGCCGCCGACTTCCAGATCGACGGCATCTCGCCGAGCTACATCTACGAGCGCATCTTAGTCCTGTACGACAAGGGCGCCATCGACATCGGCGGTATCGGCGTCTATGACAGCTTTGTCCACGTCGATGTGCGTGGGGGAAGCTTGCACAGGTGGGATGAACGCCGCGCCGAGTGACGTACATGCAGATCGGACCCGACGCGCTGCGCATGCTGCGCTACCTGGCGCAGCTCATGACACCCTGTCGCAACGTGCGCACGCCAGTGGCGATGTCGCCGCAGCGCATCGAATGGGACTACGATGAACCGCGTACCGCCTCTTGAACCACCCGAGCCCTACTTCGCCTACGAGGTGGAGACGCCCCCACAGCGCGTCGCCCACCTGCGCCTGCGCGTGCAGGCCACCGAGGCGGGCGTGTGCCTCTCGTGGGAAGGCGACGCCGAAGGCACTGCGCTTGGCCCGCTGGACGCCGCGGGCGCCGTCCTCCTGCACGCCATAGGCGGGCTGCTAAGCCACCCGCAGCCTGGCCTGCCAGACGACGACACCGCGCCCCGCGCCCAGCCCACCGCGGGCCTGCCGCAGCACCTCCTGCGTCCCGCGCCGTAGCTCCGCCGATCGATCGCCAGCGCAACGCCAGCGCGCCGCCGCACCTACCTAACGAGCGCCACCACGGGGCCTGCGTCACTGGCCTACCCTGACCGGCATGGCGCAGGACAGCTCCCACGACATCCGGTGGTCGCTCCGTCGGCACCTTCTCGAAGCTGACTTGCTCCTGGAGATCAAGGAGGCGCGCAACGCCGTCTACTTCGCTGGTGTCATGCCATTGGCGAAGGGGATGCCTGTGATCTCCGTCTACGTCGAGATTGGTCCCGAGTCGCCGACTCGCGAGCGCGCGGCGCAGGCGACCGGCTGGATCTATCTGCCCTATGCGCCTGGTCAGGAAGACCGGGTGATAGACGCGCTACGCGCGCGGCGAGCGCATCTGGCGACGCGGCTCCGGCCCACCTGACACGCGCTACCTTGTGAAGAAGCCGCACGACGGCCCGGAGTGAGGTGCGCCTTGGCTACCTACCTGAAGGACTTCTCTGTTACCTCGTCGGTGGCGCTGTGGTACGCCCTCAAAGAACAGGGCAAGGCCAGCACCGGCGCCGCTCCAAACTGGACTGTCCGCACAGGCAGCACCGGGACGGTGTACAGCGTCGCTGGCGACCCGATCACGTCGCTTGGCGCCATGGGCGCAGGCGCGTGGTGGGT
>ERZ650308.1675-NODE-1675-length-11318-cov-7.215218_pt1 | contig 11318 bp, 7 predicted proteins | sample MGYA00376244_ERZ650308 | MGnify/ENA primary metagenome ERZ650308 (study PRJEB26733, sample SAMN07839295) | wastewater metagenome | biome: small river; feature: stream; material: water | place: USA: North Carolina | collected 2016-04-26 ...
AGCCCGGAGCGTTAATTTTTGTAAAAATATCAAGTACTTGATTTTTGCCAAAACGATGGCTAATAAATAGGCCCGCATCGATCTTCCCTGAGCGGAATAAATCCATTATATAGTTGAAATCCTCGACGGTTGCATTGCGACTACTCAGTAAGGTCGCTTCTCTTTTGTGAAATTCAGGGTGCGAAAAAGAGATCGGCTGCTTTTGTAATCCAATCAAAACGTATTTTCCCCCATGGGCAATTTTCGCAAATCCCGATTCGATGGCGTTTAAATTTCCGGTGGCATCAATAACTGTGGGATAGGCGGCCGAGGAGGCCTCAATAACACCTAAATAATCGATGCAAAATTGCAAACGAGCTGTATTGGGTTCCGCGACCTCGATAGAAGCCCCTTGAATTTTCGCTAATAAAATGGTGAACAAACCGATGGGTCCGGCACCCATAACGAGTACCTTTTCTCCTGATTTTATCGCCGCTCTTCGAAGCCCATGTGCTGCGATAGACAAGGGTTCGACAAGAGCAAGCTCGTCAGCGGATAATCCTTTTCCGGGTAAAATAAAGCGATCTTCCACACAGATATATTCGCGCATTCCGCCGTCTATATGTACCCCAAAAACTTGAATTTTTTCGCAGCAATTTGGTTTACCAGCCGCACAGGCATCGCAGGAAGCACAATTAAAATAAGGGATAATCGTGGCTAATTCTCCGGTAGCGAAAGTGTCAGATTCTACGATTTCTACCGCCAGTTCGTGACCTAAAATGCGGGGATACTGAAAGAAAGGTTGGTTGCCCGCGAAGGCGTGAATGTCAGTTCCACAGATGCCGATGTTGCGTACGCGGAGGAGGGAAAATCCTACCGCACGTTTGGGCATTTCTACCTCTTGAAGGCTCAATGTTCCCGGCTCATTACATATCCATTGTTGCATAGGGTTGAAATTAACAATTTTAATTAAATTAGGCTCGATAAAATCTAAACCTTATGAAAATCAAGTTCTTATTTGTGGCATTATGCTTTTTTGCAGGTAATGCATTTGCCCAAAAAGCCTACCAAAACAACTGGGAATCCATCGATAGCCGTCCTGTACCAGCCTGGTTTGAGGATGCGAAATTTGGTATTTTTATTCACTGGGGATTGTACTCTGTTCCCGCTTATTCTCCTACTGCGCGTGACAACGTGGGGGTGTATGAGCGCTATGCGGAATGGTATTGGAAACGTTGGCAGGACCCGAGTAAGACGCAGCACTTTTTTACGGATTTTCATAACAAGGCTTTTGGGCCCAATGTGAAATACCAAGACTTTACGAATCAATTTAAGGCAGAGCTTTTTCAGCCAGACGAGTGGGCTAAATTGTTCGAAAATGCAGGAGCAAAATACGTGGTATTGACGTCGAAGCACCATGAAGGATTTACGCTTTGGCCATCGAAACAATCCTGGAATTGGAATGCGGTGGATGTGGGTCCGCACCGGGATTTATTAGGGGATTTGACGAAATCTGTCAAAAGCAAAAACATCAAAATGGGCTACTATTATTCGCTACTCGAGTGGTATAATCCCTTATACAAAAAGGAGACGCTGAATGAATACATCGATCAGCACATGTTCCCGCAGATGAAGGATTTAGTGAATACGTATCATCCGGATTTAGTGTGGACAGATGGCGAGTGGGATTATACGTCGGATAAACTGCGCAGTACGGAGTTTTTGTCCTGGTTATACAACGATTCGCCAGTGCGCGAGAGTGTGGTGGTGAACGATCGCTGGGGTAAGGAAACGCGCAGTAAGCACGGCGGATTCTATACGACGGAATATGATTTAGTTCACAACGGTGATGCGAATGGATTGGATTTTGCACGCCCTTGGGAGGAGTGCCGCGGAATCGCTGGGTCTTTTGGTTATAACCGAAACGAAAATTTAGAGGATTATTCTAGCTCTGAGCAACTCGTGCACATGTTGATTAACAAGGTGGCGCGCGGAGGCAATTTATTGTTGAACATTGGGCCTACCGCGGATGGTCGGATTCCGGTGATTATGCAGCAGCGTTTGACGGACATCGGCTCTTGGTTAAAGGTGAATGGCGAGGGCATTTATGGTACGCGTAAGTGGGCCAAAGCTCCTAAAGTCATTCCCGCGACGAAACAATATTTCACACAAAAGGGTAACGATTTGTATCTAATTACAACAGAATTCCCCACGGCTGCACTGCAAGTGGCGGGTGTTAAAAAACCGACATCTGTTACATTAGTAGGATCGAACGTACCCGTTAAGTCGACATATAAAAATGGAGTAGTAAGCATCGCTCCACCGGCGATTACGCCTGGGAATAACCCGAGCCAATATGCGTGGACGTTTAAGTTGACTTCGTCAATAGAGTAGAGAGAGGAGATAAGAGAGTATAGATTATAGAGTAGAGATGGGTTCTCTATTATCTCTACTCTCTAATCTATAATCTGACTTTCGTCATTTTTGTGAAATACTCTCAAAGTTACCTTTGCACCTATGCAACAGGTAAGCCTAGATCTTTTAAACAAGTACAACGTGGCGATTCCGCGCTACACGAGTTATCCGACGGTACCTTTTTGGGATGATACGATTGATAGTGAACACTGGGAAACCATGTTCGCGCGTCGATTTAAGGAGACCAATGAGCAGGAGGGGATCAGCTTGTATATTCACTTACCTTTTTGCGAGAAGTTGTGTACGTTTTGTGGTTGCAATAAGCGCATTACGACGAACCATTCCGTGGAGGAGGAGTACATAAATGTGCTGTTACAGGAGTGGAATTTGTATCGAAAATCGATGAATTCGAAGCCCGTGATTCGGGAATTGCATATCGGTGGGGGGACGCCTACCTTTTTTTCGCCGCAGAATTTACAGCGTTTATTGCAGGGGATTTTAGCGAATTCTGTTGTGCCGGAGGACCACGAATTTGGTTTTGAGGGGCATCCGAATAATACAACTCACGAACATTTGCAGACGCTTTTTGAGCTGGGATTTAAGCGGGTGAGTTTTGGGATGCAGGATAGTAATCCGCAGGTTCAGGAGGTGATTAACCGCATTCAGCCTATCGAAAATGTCATTCAGGTGGTCGAGTGGGCGCGCGAGATTGGGTATGAATCGGTGAACTTGGATTTAGTGTATGGATTGCCGCTGCAGACTTTGGCACGTATCGAAAAGACGATTCAAGATGCCATCGCGATTCGCCCGGACCGCATTGCTTTTTATTCGTATGCCCATGTGCCGTGGACGAGTAAGGCGCAGCGTTTGTTTGATGAAAGTGATTTGCCTGAGGCGTCTGAGAAGATGCATTTGTACCAAAAAGGCAAGGAGCTTTTCCGCGCCGCCGGTTACACGGACATCGGGATGGATCACTTCGCGCTACCGACGGATTTGATGGTCAAAGCGCATAACGAGGGCACATTGCATCGCAATTTTATGGGCTATACGGTGCAGCAGACCGGCTTATTGCTCGGATTAGGGGTGTCGAGCATCAGTGATATTTACTATGGTTTTGGCCAAAACAAAAAGACGATTCAAGAATATTATCAGCAAATTAATGCCGGCGAGTTGGCTGTTTTCAGAGGCTATTTTTTAAGTCTGATGGACCAAAAAATGCGCCAATACATCCTCGACATCGCGTGTCAAGGCAAGACGCATTTCCACAAAGAAGACCTCGAAGTCCTCCGCCAATACACCTTCCACGAACTAGACGAACTCGCGATCGACGACCTCGTCACCTGGGGCGAACACGGCGTCATCGTCACCGATCTGGGCAAACATTTCATCCGAAATGTGTGTAAGGCGTTTGACCTGAAACTGCTTTCAAGCGAGGTGCAGGAACGGGTGTTTAGTCAGGCGGTGTAGGTTATAAGCCGAAGCGAGATTTAACAGCTGCGAAATTCGTGGAAACCTCTGAAGTCGTCAGAGATCTATTGTATAGATTTACGATCGAATAATCGCCAAAAACCGAGTCCGGCATATCCCACCGGTGCCCAATGTAATATCCCTCATTAGAGGTGTCAGGGTCATTCCCTATTTGGCCACTTCCTATTACTACTCCATTTTTATAAACCGTACAAATACTGCCATCATAGGTCGCTACGATGTGAATCCATCGGTTTACATCATCGGTATTTGAAGTGGTGGAATAGGTATTCCATCCATTATTATAATAGCCTGCCGTATACTGATTAGGACTCGTGGGGAAATTATATCCATCGTAGGCAAGTATCATATTTATGCCGCCATTATAGACGTCAGAGAATAAGCAGGGTGTATAATTAGCACCGGGTGCTGGCCCTGAAGTACCCGCAATTTTCACCCAAATTTCAATCGTGTAATTCGCTAATCTACCGAAAGAACTAGTTGTCCTCGCAAAACCTCCATCCGAAAATCGTAAAACTCCTCCATTAGCGGCGCTATAATTCACGCCACTGTTTAGGGTAAAATTAGCCACCGGATTCCCTGTGATTAAGTTTGTCCAGGTAGTTCCAGTGCCAGCATAACTTGCCGGATTCCCGGCATCTAAATTGAGGACCAAACCACTAGTAATCGTAGCCGGTGCTTGAAAAGAAACAGGCCTTATATAGTTATTGTTTCCTCTAAAAAAGGATTCTTGGGCCTGGGCAAAGAAGGCAGAAAATAGCAGGAAAAGGGTGAGGAGTTTTTTCATTTCTATTTTTAGAAGGAGCGGATGGCTCTTAATGTCCTAGGTACCCAATTTGCATTTTCATATTGAATAGAATTATTGCTAAACTTTAAATTTTTGTATGTTGAATATGCAGTGTATGTACAACTAAGGTAGGTTCCCGAAGTCATATTTAAGTTAGGCGTTGCTCTTGCAGCATATAAAAGTGTGAGTTCATAATATGTTGGCACCCTCCAGTCTGTATATAAATTACCGTTGTAAGTTGAATTGTGATACGTTGGATTTGTTACAAAATCAAGAGCCTCTTCATTGCTGGCATTGCCATTTTCATATGTATCAGCGATTAGTCCATGTAAGCCTCCCGTTGTAATATAAAATACAATTCCACCCCCATAAGCTTCGCCAACTGTATGTGTTCCACCACCGCTACTTGCTGGTGTTGTCCAGGTAGCAGTTCCACTTGCATTAATCGTTAACACCTGTCCGGCTGTTGAATTGTGTGCATTGGGATAGGTGACTGTTCCAGCCGTTAGCGTACCACTCGTTTTAACATTTGTCGATAAACTGATCGTCCCAGATGTTAAAGTTCCTACCGTATTCAAATTGGATAGCGATGTCAAACTCGTGTTAGATGATGCCGTGATGTTTAATGCTGAAGTCGCTGCGGTGGCTAATGTAGCCGTGGCCGCATTTCCTGTTGAATTTTGATTTAAAGTAGGGAAATCCGCTGCCACTAACTTGCGGAAAGTAGGAGTAGCATCTGATGCACTTGAGGCGCCACTAATCGAAATATTATCAAAGTTTGCGGTTGCGCCATCATCTGCAATCCCAAAATAGGTACCATTGCCTATCATGTAACCACCACTCGTCCCTACCAGTGCCCCATTTACATACCAAGAAGTACCGCCAGCTAATCCATTATCTGTAATAATTTTAATGGTATACCAAGTGCCTGGTGTAAAGGTAAAAGTATCAGATCCATTGTTTGTGTACAACCAAGTTGTACTACCAACTAGTCCATTGATTGAGTTAGTTCCCGTATTTAATGTGAGGCCTAACCCCCCGCTTCCATCTGCCGCAGTACCGATTTCAAAACCTGCTTTACCTGATGTTAGTTTTATATCGAATTGAATGACTTTGTTTTTAAAATTTTGGCCAAAATCACGATACAGAAATTGATTAGGTCCTACAGTTTTAAAACTGTAGCCGGGGTTACCCGTAGTTAAATCTAGACTGACACCACTTTCCCTCGTCCAATTCGTTAAATTACTCCCATCAAAACTCGCGATATTTACGATGTTCGTTTGAGGTCCTGCTAAAACAGTATTGGCAGATTGCGTCCCAGCTAATGTTGATAGCGTATAGGTTGTAGGAGTTGCCCATCCTAGGGTGCCACTTCCCGTCGTGCTTAATACTTGTCCGTTACTTCCGTGGGTCGTGGGAAAAGTGATGTCGCCAGTTGTTAGTGCACCAGTTGTTCTGGTGCTTCCTTGCACGTCTAATTTGAAACCGGAATCGGAGGTAGTCCCTATTTGTACATTTCCCCCTGGCGTGATTGCGAATCGATAGCCACCATTTGATTCATAGATTCCAAATTTGCCAACACCTAATGCGCTGTTTGATGATCCACCTACTCCAAATTCCCATTTTTTGGATGCAGATAAATTACTTAGTCCAAACACAGTTTGCCAAGTATCAGAATTCTCTAAAAGAAGGGGTTGGCCATAGCTCCCCGACGAAACAACTAATGCATTGTTGATGGTACCACCATTAAATGAATTGTCAGGAATATTTAATGCAGCACCTGATAAGGTAGCTAATCCCGTTCCAGTCGTGGTAAGTGTGATAGGGGGCTGAGTACTAGCCGCCGCCGCCCCATATCCCTGCCCTATATTCCAATAACATTCGATGCCATCGTAATAGAAATTCAAAATGTCTTTTGCATTTGCGGCTGTGGATAATTCCACCGTTGAAGTCGAGGTTGATCCTAAGATTTTATTCGTTACCCCCGCGATGGACGGTAAGGAGATGGTTCTACTTCCTGTCCCGTCCTGAGTTAAAACAATCGTTCCATAGCTTCCAGTTGGAGGAGTAGAGGTGAATGCCAAAGCACTATTAGCCGTTAATGTGATCGCCGCATTTAAACCTTGCGCCGGATTCCAATTAATGGATGTACCTGAATATTCCAGCGTTTTAGGAAGTGATGAATAAAGCGATGCTGAAATGCTAGTAGCACTTAGTGCACCAGTGGTAACCATTCCCGTAAAGGTGGGTGAAGCTATGGGAGCTTTCAATGCTAAAGCACTCGTCATGTCGTTTGCGTTCGCTTTCAATGCCAAGCCAGGTACCGTGGGAGCCGCTGCAGTTCCAGCTAAATCTCCTGTTAGCTGAATTTTTCCTTTTGTGTTGATGTCTGCATCCGCAATGGTGGCTCCAGCAATTTGACTTAACACAAATGAATTATCGGCTTTATTGGCTAGAGCGGAATTCACATAGGAGATATTCGCTTTCAAAGCTAAACCAGGTACTGTAGGAGCCGCTGCGGTTCCGCTTAAATCTCCTGCTAATTGAATCTTCCCTTTTGTAGTTGCATTCGCATCAGCTATCGTAGCCGCTGCTACTTTTGTTATGACAAAATTGGTATCTGCTTTTATTTTAAGTGCATCTAATACATCAGCTGAATTCGCTTTTAAAGCTAAATCTGTATTTACATCTGTAGAATTAGCTTTAAGTGCGAGTGATGAACTTACGTCTACCGAATTGGCTTTTAATGCTAACGCCGCATTCACATCCGCCACATTCGCCTTCAAATCCAAGGCCGCCTTCGTCGCCGCTGAAATAGGCTTCGCTGCATCAGACGTATTATCGACGTTTCCTAGACCAAGATTTGCTCTCGCATCAGCTGCTGTCGTGGCACCCGTTCCTCCATCAGCGATGGCTAAAACGGAACCTAATTTACCAGCTGTTTCTGCGTACAAAGCATAAGGATTGTAGTATAGTTTTTGGTCTGAAACTTTAGTGTAGGAGGCGCCTTGATTAAAGCTCACAAACACCTGCATACTTTTTTGAACGCCATCCCAGGTTAGGGAATTGAACGAAGCGGAAGCCACTGAACCGATTAAAAGATTCACCAGGCCATACCCGTCTGTTTTAGTTTTTTGGACCTCCTCGAACTGCATCAAAGTGCCATTATAAATGCTAAATTTTAACCAAACATCTCCATTAACCAAAGGCTGGCCAGCGATGTCTTGTCCCGGAATTTCAATCGGAGTGGGATCGAGAATGACGGCTTGGTAAGAGAGACCTTTTTGGGAAAAACCCACAAAAGAAACGAATAGAAAAATCAGAGAGAACAGATACTTTTTCATGGAACAGATTATGGACGAAGGTTAATGCCGATACTGAATGTAGAAGAGATGAAGTTTAATGTCGAGCTACCGAAATTGTAGCTGTCTAGGTGTTGGCATTTTGCAAACATGCCAATCTGCGGATTGATTTGCTTACTTAATTCAAAGCTGTAACCGTACATAGTGCGTAATGAACTGAACTGATTATCGCTGGATAAATCCACGTAGCGGTTTAACAGAAATTGATTTCCGTTTACCATAGTGGAAGCCGCCACCTGAAGTTTCGAAACAAGAGCAATTCCTTTGCCTAAAGAAAGTCGTGGTCCTATTCCGGCTCCTAAACCGACAAAATCAGTGGCATACGAAAATGGAATGTTTTGGACATCCCCTACATTATTAAACTGATTGTAGTTAATCCCAAAGTCATACAAGAATGATTTCGAAAGTGTCGCTTCACGAGTAAGACTTAAATGCATTCCGGAAGCCGGGCGCAAAAAAGAAGGGTTAGTTCCTGAGGAGTTTGTGAAGACGTAGCTGGTGATGTTTGAACCTACGGAAAGCTTATAGGTTTGGGCAAAAAGAGCAGCGGGGAAAAGGAGTATAGAAAATAGTCGGAAGTTCATTTTATGCATTTTGATGCAAAAACCGAATATTTACTGGTTATCTGGAGGGTATTGGACAGTATCCCGTTTAATATAAATGAAGTCAAACAACTATTTTAAAAATGGGTAGTTCGATAAATAAGTTTTAGAACTACATTGCTTGAAATAATCTACGTGATGCTTTTTACCTCGATCATTCTTGTTTCACTCATTGCCTGTGTTCTGCTGCTTAATCATTGGTCGCAAAACAAGGGGATAATTTATCTGGTGCTTGTGATACTCATCGTCAGTGCAAGGCAATTATCCTGGTTGCTTGCACATACGCCTCAGCACACGAATATTTTAACAGTGATTCTGATTCACATCGATCCACTAATCGCCTTAAATAGTCCTTTATTGTTTTACTATTTCAAAAGCTTGGTGAAAGGGAAAATGGTGGTAGATAAGTACCTACTCATTTTCTTGATTCCATCTTTAATCGTGTTATTGAATACACTTCCTTATTATGCATATCCATGGGCCTCTAAATTGGCTTATTTCGAACAAGTCCAAACACATATTCCCTACAACGTCGAGAGTCATTTCCCTTCTCTTTTTGTTACTTATGACATTCAACGTACCTTTTTAGCGGTATTTAATTTAGTCGTATTTCTGTATTCCATGAGCTACTTATTTAAACTCAAAAAGAGTAGTTCGATTTATTTGAAAAAGAAAGTAACCGTATTAATTAACCACCTACTTGTGGTGGTGCCGTTGATTATTTTGCCTAACTGGGGAGTTATTCTATATGCTTCGTTTCAGTCAAATTTCAAAGATGGTTTGGCTTTTAGAAATAGCGCATTTGCATCTGAAGGGTATTTATTTTTCATCGTTTTAATACTTCCGGTTAGTTTTTTCTTCTTGCCAAACTGGCTCTATAATGATCAGAACAACGGAAATTTAATAGATCGAATAATCCTGTTTTTTAAGGGGGCAAGCAGTTCATCGAGTGGTTTTCGGCAGACGACTTTTGAAAAGTCAGATGATTTAGAACGCATTTTGAATTATATCGAAAATGAATCACCCCATTTAGCTTATAACTTTTCATTGCATGATATTTCGCGGGCACTGAATATTCCTCATGTGCGTGTGACGAATTGCTTTAATCAACAATTGAAAATTACATTCCCCACCTACCGCAATAAATTGCGTGTTGCGCATTCCATTGAGTTGATTAAAAAGGGAGAACATCTAACTACCTCCATTGAAGGAATCGCCGCTAAATCTGGTTTCAAGAGTAAGTCCATCTTTTATTCCGCCTTTAGGGCGGATTATGGCATGACGCCTATTGATTGGATTAAGGAGAATTTGTAAATGAGGCGATTAATTTCGCTAATCGCCTCAAAAAATGACTATATTTGAGGCGATTACACATTCTAATCGCCTCATCATGTACAACTGGCAACGGGAATCCTGGCCTCATTTTGAATTTAACATCCACTCTTTCGAGCCGGCGTTAAGCGCATTTATGCTCAAATCAGGTGAATTAAGCGGTAAATTGCTTGCCTTGCCTATCGAGCAACGTACGGAAATGATGATTCAACTGATGGTTTCAGAGGCTTTAAAAACAGCTGAGATTGAAGGCGAAAATTACAGTCAAATGGACATTATGTCTTCGATTCGGAAGAATTTAGGTCTGCCTGTGGAACATTTGGCAAAAAATAAAAACGCGGATGGTCTCAGTAAAATGTTAGTAGACGTTCGCAAAACGTATGAGCAACCACTGTCTGAAAAGCAGCTAAAGTCTTGGCACCAATTGCTGATGGGCAATAGCCCCCATATAAATGCAGGCAAATGGCGTAGTGATGCGGCCCCAATGCAAATTGTTTCTGGTTCTGCCGCAAATCCGACGGTACATTATGAAGCACCTCCATCCTCGCGTGTTCCGCAGGAAATGAAGCAGTTTATTACTTGGTATAATGAGTCCGCCTGGATGTCGCCTCCTGTGAAAGCGGCGGTGGCCCATTTGTATTTTGAATCTATTCACCCTTTTGAGGATGGGAATGGCCGGATAGGTCGCGCCATCGTGGAGAAAGCGCTTTCCCAGGGCCTAAATTGTCCTTTGCCTTTTAGTATTTCCAAAGCCATCGAGGCAAACAAGAAAGCCTATTATCAATCGCTTCAACAAGCAGAAAAAGGCCTGGATATTACGGATTGGGTACATTGGTTTGTCCAAACGCTGCTCGAGGCGCAAACCTATGCGGACAAAATGATCCAGTTTACGATCACTAAATGGCATTTCTTCTCCGTCTTTGAACACAAACTAAATCCCCGCCAAAACAAGGTCATCAACCGCATGCTAGCCGATGGCCCCGACTCCTTCCAAGGGGGAATGAATGTGCGAAAATATGTAGGTATAACGGGCACTTCGCGGGCCACCGCTTCCCGTGATTTGCAAGAGCTCGTTTCCTTGCAGATATTTACCCCTCTAGGCTCGGGTAGATCGGCGAGGTATGAGGTGGTTTTCTGATTAAATCAAAAAATAGGCCGTTGCCCTCCCTACTCCTTCTCTCAACAGTAATTTCTTTTCCACTAGTTCCGCTAATGTTTTCTTTACCGTGGGAAGTGGAATGTCTAGTCTACTTGAAATTTCACCTGAACTACAGCCTGGACGGTTTTCAATTAAGAAAAGTATACTGCGTTCGCGCTGGGAGGTAGTTTCGTTATCTATTCTTCTTTGGTCTA
>ERZ650308.1676-NODE-1676-length-11318-cov-4.218769_pt1 | contig 11318 bp, 23 predicted proteins | sample MGYA00376244_ERZ650308 | MGnify/ENA primary metagenome ERZ650308 (study PRJEB26733, sample SAMN07839295) | wastewater metagenome | biome: small river; feature: stream; material: water | place: USA: North Carolina | collected 2016-04-26 ...
TGGGGTCGCCATTGATGATGCGCCCAATCTTATGGAAAATCATGTCTAAGGCTTCTTGCTGGTCGTTGGCCAGCACCTTGTTTAGTGTTGTCAGGAAATTAGCTGTCTCTTGCTTGTATAACTGAGCAATAGCAGCATGTCCTGTAAATGTTCCGTATCGCTTACCACGCTCATCTAGGATGGCGTCTACGCTTGTCTTGTCTTGTTCCACTACTTTTTCCCAATAAACACCTTGTGGTGTAACTTTAGTAATCTTTACTTGGTCGGGACTAGTTTGCTCTGGCCAAAACTTAGTTTGTTCCCAATCACGAATATCAACTTCACTCACAGCACTCATGATACCTTCTCACCCTTTACAATGAAGGCTAGGACATTAGCAGGATTTACAATTACATATCCCTCATCACAATCAATACGTACCCAACTACCAGACGTATTTACTTCTGTAACATTGGTTAGACGAATCTCGTGACCATCCTTCGACACAACGCGACGAAGGGTTTCATTAACTTTTAGTGTGCTCATAGATAATTTTCCTTTAGATATCTAATGGAGACTGGCATTACGTCAAAGGCCCCTTCAGGAGTCACTTCGTGCAACATAACCATGCCCCGGAAATGCTTGTTTCCCTGTGGTCCAAGATACGCCTCGTCATGTTCATAACATGACCCAGCGATGATTCCTGTAAGCCGTTCCCCATCTGCTCTGTACGACGTAGCGAGTTGTAGGCCCTGTTGGTGCCCTGCAATACAACTCATGTGCTTTTTGGTAAGCATCATATTGGCAGAAGTACATGGGCGGCCCATCTGGCCAGTTGTAAAGTAGTGGCTGAAAGCAATATTGTTCACCACTACTACCTCCAAGAATTTGTAAGTCTCCCACCCACACTCCGCATATTTGAGGTCATTGATCGACAATACACCATCGAGTTTAGCGTCATTCTCTGTTGCACGCTCAATTCTGTGCTCGTGATTGCCAAGCGTAAGAATTCGTCTAGGAGTATATCGCTCTTTGTGATTGGCCTTCGCTCTTTCATTGTACGCAACAATAGGAGACAATAGAGCTTCCATAGCTTCATGTGAAGCTTGAATGTCATCTTTGTACCTTCGTCCTTCAAAGCTTTTCTTACCAACGTCATAAGAAGAAAGGCTAGGCATGTCCGCGAAATCGCCGATCTGCACAATAACGTCTGGGCGCTTTGCAACAATGTAATTACCTATAGCTGTTAGAAATGAGAAGTCGTTCCCAGGCTTTGCTTGTACGTCCGGTATAACAGCAATCTTCAATTCATATTTCCAATGTCAGGGAATTTCATACGCAAAGGCTGATGTTCTGCATCTTCGTCATCAAGTCCTGAGTCATATGGTTCATCTAGGTTGAATTGCACTCCAGCAGAAAGGAGGTCATTTGTAGCGTAGTTAACTAGAAAACTCATTTCTCGTTTATTGATGTAACCATCCACCACAATGTTACCCTCTTCGTCGAAGCTTTTAATACGTAGTTTCATTTCTTCCTTTCTTGTAAGGTCTTTTCTTTATGGCATGGCTTGCAGAGAATTTGCAGATTATCTTTTCCACAAAAGAGGTTTTCGATAAACGAGTCCCATGTAGTAAAACCATCTGTTGAGGCGACCGGCTTGATATGGTCAACTTCAACCATTGTAGCAGGAAACTCTTCTTGACAAGCAGCACATCTGAAGTGCTGCGCCAAGCGTCCCGTTGCCTTATTAATTTTCTTTTCCGTTTTTGCATCTGTAAGAGTTTCAAAGCGTGGGGGCCAGCGTCTGCTGCCGGCCCTTAGTGTAGAGACAATGAATGATTTACGGCGGGAAGCTGTCCATTCTGTTTTCTTAGTCGCCAATATAGGGTAACCCGACCATATGCTTATTGATTAGCTTTAACATAAATTCATTTTCATGCTTGAGTCGTGAGTTGTCTTCTTGCAGTGTAGTAATTAAGTTCTTTGCATTGCCCAACTCGTTGTGCTTTGCCTGAAACTCTACAAACAAGTCCTTTGCTCGTTCTTCATTAACGCCTGCTTTACGCAGAGCCTGAAGAAATGCCAACGGGTACATTAGCTTCCTTCAGCAATGTCAATAGGAGGGTGCCATTCATCATTCTCACGCTGCCAAATGTAGAGGCAGCGTGCGTTGAGCATTAGTTCTTCATGACAGCTAAAATAGCCTTGCACTGCCTCAAAATAGTATACAGCCAGTTCTTCTTCCGTTCCGGCCTCAGCAATCCACTCTTCATAAGCAGAATCCAGAATCCTATTGGCCTTTACAGGACCAATGCCTGCTGCTCCCTTGATGCCATCAGCAGAATCTCCTGCTAGGAGTTGGAAGTAAAAGAAGCGTAGAGCATCCCGTGGTGAGACAATGTACCGAAGCTTCTTTTTTGGGTTGTAGTGGATGCCTGGAATCGTGTCAATATCTTTATCGATGTGGACCAAGATAACTTCACGATTGGGATCACGCATAGCCTCAATACCTACCAAGTCATCTGCTTCGCAATTAACGCTCTCCACTGCTTTCCAATGGTTGCGTAGACGGTCTTTACAGATCTGTAAATACTTAGGCTTAGGTGCCTTGCTTCGAGCCTGTTTATACTCGGGAAATATAGCATAACGAAAGTTTGTTGGTCCTGTACAGAATAGGATATATTCTTCTGTGTTCAGGTCAATTAGCAAACTCTCAATCATGCTATCGAGCTTAGCTTCTGCTGCTTGTGGACCTAAGTCCACTGTGTAGGTTTGGCTATACTCTGTACCAGGATCTTTCTCTTCTTTGTGATGCTCAGCTAAATGAGCTGCTGCATAACACAGGCTGTCCGCATCTATAAGACTTAACATTACTCTCCAAGATATGCTTGATATTCTTCAATTGCAATATCCCATCCATCCCAATTATCTACGCCTGCATTACGCAGGCAATTGAGAAGCATGGAATCATTCATTAGTGTTTCATACTCCTTAGCAGAAAGGAGTACATCACCATTTGAATATTGAGTAGACATAATTAATAAGGAATGTCGTCTGAAGCAGGAAGGTCGTTAGGCTGGTCAAACAAGTCAGGAGCATTGTAGACATAAGCTACAAGCTCGTCCGCCAGCTTCTTAACATCATTTACATTGGGAGGATGCTTAGCCCCACACATAAGCAGATTAATAGCGTTTGAAAGGCTACTTTGACGTACAATAAGACGCTGCTTCTCTGCACGTTCCGTCGCCGTTTCAAAGTCTCGGCCATACGTGTTAGCTGTAGCTGCTGGCTTTGTGTTAGACGTGGCAGCCGCTTGAGCGGCGGGAGCAGCGGATGCTGCGACAATGTTTGTCCATTGCCAGAATTCCCCTTCCTTAACTTGGGTAACTTCATATACTTCACCTGAGCTGGCCGTCTTAAGGACGGCGAACACAGCAGGGTTGGCAAAAGACATAATCTTCTTAGTCTTTACATCCTGCTTGCCATTATATTCTTGCTTATAAACAACTTCAGCTTGTTCATAGCCCTTCTTACCGGCTGCACCAGCACGGGAAGTGATTTCTACATTAACGATTGTAATAGTTGGCATTTGATCTTTCAATAAATATTATAAAGGACAGCCGTGAATAAGCTAATCCGGTCTGTTTTCTCTAGTAGATTAAATCTTTTAGCTATATGTGTTGCAAGTTTAAACTTCTGATGAAACTGCTTAGAGTCTGTGACAATTAGATTGATGTCTTCTTTTCGATAAGAGAGAAATTCTGTACCAATGTAAAACTCAGACTCACGAATAAAGCCTAGAGCATCTACTTCAGCAAGTAGCTTGTCAATGTCATCAGGTGCTACATAAATGAGGTAGTCTTGGTCTGTGTCGGTAGGTGGAGGAGTGCATATCTCCCTGCTGCCTGTAGCTGAAATTGTACAGGGAGTGTTAAAATTAAAGTGCATACTAATATTGTACCATTTTTATGCTTGTTTGTCAAGCACTAGTTCTTGCAAGTCGTATTTGTTAGGGCCAAATGAACATTCGGCGGTGAGTGGTAGGCTAAAATCGTAGTTCCATATTTGCTTGCATAGCCGTGGTACGCTTTCAACCGCCTTGAGGAGTATATATCCAACATCATGCGTGCACGCCATTGACACGTCTGCCACAATGGAGTCATGGATTGTACCAATAAGTTTGGCGTCAAGATTAGCTTCATCTAATAGTTTCTTTGCTTCAAGTCGTGCAAGCATAACGAGATCAGCCCCAAAACCTTGTCAGTTGTGTTACGAGCATACCGCTTCCGTATGCTCTCTGTATGTCGCCATACAGCTCAGACTATATCATCATCCACATTGTGGACGGCTGGCGCTTCGGGAACGCTGTTCCCTACGAGCTTTCGCTCTAGTCGTTGCACCTTATTTAGCCAAGCATGTATGCGTCTGTGGTCTTGTATCGACACAAGAACAAGATTATCAGGATGATTATTTTGTTTATTGCTATCTAAATGGTGTACCACCATTCCTTTTGGAAGGAAGGCGTAACCATTGTGCTCACAATAAACAATGATGTGCTCTAGTACCTTATTTCCATCAGTCCTACCTGAATACCAATCTGGAGCAAATACCAGAATATACCCATTAGCATCGACTGACTTTTCAACAGCATTGTGGTGCAACATCTTTATCTTACCTTTCATTGGATTCTTCTCACCTACCTTATGTAGGCGGCACAACCTAGATGTTCTACTCTTGAACTGGCCTTCATGATATTCTGTTAGCCAAATCTTTTTAATAGTGTAGTAGTCTCTATTGTACTTATCCATGATTGTTCTCACTCCTAAGTCTGAGTGAAACAATTCAATAATCTCTTTATGTTCTTGTTCAGATACAGGTACAAATTTCATGTGAACTCCTTTTGTTACGTCACACTACTATTATACCACAAAAGCAAACGTTTGTCAAGCTAAATCTTGGCTCAGGATAAACTACGTGAGTCTTCCCCTGAGTTCACCAGCTTTTCAATGTAGATTACTCTACAAGGCCGCTACACTTAACGGGGTAATTCTTGATCTGTGTAATAGGCCATTTCAATGCACCTTCCTTGTCCCTAGCATAGTTGCCATCTGGCTTCTTGATGGGAGAGAAAGGGAAATAGCGTCCTGAGGGTATTGTCAATTTTCCTGTTGTCTGTGCCTCTTGAATAATTTGTTTATGCCACGCTGCACCGCCTGAATACTTCTTGTAAAAAGCATCAATGATTTCTTGCCAACGCTTCTCAGAGAAGCCCAAAGGAACAAAATCAGCGTCAGTATAATAGCCATAAGCAGTGGCACCATAGATAAGCTTAAACAAGAAACGTTTAGCAGTAATACGATCAGGAAGGTTAAAGTCTCTTTGGTTGTTAGAATGCAAATCCTCCCGCTGAGTAATCTCAGTAATCATGATCTTGTCTTTGGACAAGTCGGCAAAGACACAGCCTTCTAGGTTCTTAACGTCTACATTAACTATTGGCATATTCCCAAATATGTACGTTGTCTGGTAGGTCTTCTAATAGGTACAAAACGCTGTCTCTATTCAGCCTCCCATTTCCAATACCAGGAAAATTTAAGTCAATTCTTTTATCTCCCCAAACAAAACCATTCTTTAAGTAAAAGCAGGAAGAGGCAATAATATCTAACTGTGCCATATCTCTCCAATGGTGTTTTACCATGAAGAAATATATATCTGTTCCTTCGTAGTTTCCAATTTTGCCAACGAACTCCTGATCTATTTCTGGATGTAGAAGTTCAAGCTCTCTACCAAAATCATAAGGTAGATTTGGAAATCTTGTTTTTGCTTCTAAAGCAATTCCTCTACCCATAACAACAGCACCGTCGGTGCGCCGAATTGGATTAGTTGTAATCATGAAAACGTCTGTTTCATGAAACACATCCCACATATTACCTTTTTCAAGAATCATATCTACTCACTAAATATTTATCAAGCTCAGCAGGAGCATTCTGCATGTTAGGTTTAGAGCTGCTTAACCGCCCTGTACGGGCAATTACTTGATTGTATTGCCCGTGTATCAACTCACCCCAATACATCTCTTCTAGGAGGTTTGGGAAGGCTTCTAGATATGTTCCCACGAGTTTTTCAATGTACGCAATGCGTCCGAGTTTTGCAAGTACATTTTTCTGTACATTGGTGCGGGCAGGAAGCTGTCCCAAAACATCAGAGGCAGTAGAGTAATAGCGTGTATTGTGAACAAGTTCATGTTCTGGTTTCCCTTTGGTTTTTGCTAGTTCATCCTTAGGATTTGGACGGAAATACCCGAGGCAAGTAACGACTTCCAGTGAGTCAAGCACCGAGCGAACATACGTCTCGCCTTTTCTTGCTCCGCTTTTATACACACGTTCCTCGTCATGTCTATTCTCGACCTCATAGGCACCACCAAATAATGCAACGGAAAGCTGGTCGCCGCTGTTAAAATTAATGTTGCCAAGAAGTTTCGTAAGCTCTGCTTTAAGCTGTTCAAGTTCTTCCTTCAGTATCGCAGCCTCTTTAGTGGCTGCTGCTTTATCAAAGCGAATACCATTATATTCCATGTCCTGTAATACAAGCAAATCCGCGCCCTGAAGTAGCACCAGCTTCTTCAAAGCTGGCGTCATACGTGGGTCGCTCAATTGACGTTGATACACATCATAAGTCAATTGAACATCATAGTTGTTATATTCCTCTAGCACATCAGGAGGAATGTTTTCTGTGCTTATGCCTTTCTCCCAATAGCCTGCTACTTCGTCGAGCTTTGTTGGTAGGCCATAGAGTTCTGCTAGGCTATTTAGAGAGGCGAAAGAATTTGTCTGACCCGATAGAACAAACTCGCATAGTTGCACATCCCAAACACGACACCTAGGTGGAAGAATGACACCTAAATTGCGCAGCCAGTGAAGATCAAACTTAACGTTACAGCCAATGAATAGAGTACAACTAGTAAGAATATCATTTAGATGGGATTTAAAATCTGGTTCGTCGTATCTAGCATGGTGAATGTCAACACCATCAAAATGAGAATAGGTTACAGCGAAGTTACGTGAATCAAATGGATTTCCATTGTTGTAAATCGACGTTTCAAAGTCAAGGACCAAAGTTGACACGTGGTTCAAACTCCAATTTCTCTATGTAGTAATAACGACCTAGTGCTTTCCACATTCCTATTCCTACATTCAGCATTTCTGAATTACAGTATTCTTCTGCTTCTTCTAATGTAGAAAACACAGAGTTGACACTAACGTCAACTGGTCCTTGTTTCATTATCAAATATAATGTAGCCATGTTTCTGGAGCGTAGTGAAGAAACTACTCGTCAACGAAATGTGACACTTGAACACTAAACTTAAACCCTTCTATATTCCTATCAGCAAAGTCTTGTGTATAAGCATCGGCTAGTTCCTCTGCTCGTTGCAATGTTCTACATGTGTCTAACACATGTACGTCGTTAAGAATGCTATAATGCCGCAGCACTACATAAAGAGTATCTCTATTATTCATATGTAATAATATCTTTGTAACGTGCAATCTGTGGTTGAATCAACACCTCGAACCTGCCGTGCCTAAGTTCAGCAATGCTATCCGTGTCCCCGGTGAGTTTGTTCTTACTGATGTTGAGAAAGCGTATGTTTTCTGCATTTGGGTCGTGCGTCTTGCCGATGCCGCATATGAAATCTGCTTCGGCCTGCTTCGACGTTTTAGCATTAGCAACGTGCTGCATTGTGAGCCAGCGCTGCCCTTCTGCAGTTCCGTCAGCCTGCGATACCCCGATGAACGGGCCATACGATTTCGCAAGCTCCCGCGCCCATTGGTATATTGCGCCGTACCGTAGGTCATCTCTATCAGCATCGAATCCTTTAACCTTATCGAGTTGATCCGCCAATATCAGTCCAACCCCACTAGACGAATTAAGCACTTTCTCCACGAGACTGCGGGTAAGTGATGCATCATCGACCAAGCGGAACTTCTCACCAACTTGAGATTGAAACTTTGCTTTATACAAGGAAGCATTTGCTATTAATGTTTGTAATTCTACACCAAAATATGCCTGATATACTCGAAGCATAACCTTCTTACCTTGCTCTTCATTATTCAGCCAGATAATCTGCTTATCTGTCTGATCAAGCATATTCGCTATTTCAGAGGCAAGGAATGTTGTCTTACCTGTCTCTGGTCTTGCGAAGATAAATCCGAAATCACCTTGTCGCAAGCTGCCAAGGCTTTTGTTCAGACAGTCTAGTCTCCAGCGTAGGCCATGTGTAGTAACTACGTCAGAGAGCAGAGTATCTAGGTCGGTGGTAACATACTCGGTGTCGTCAGCTTGCTCCGCTGTTTTGCCCAGGAGCTTTGCAGAGAGTTCTCCCAACTCTTCAAGCGAGGCAAAACCTTGCGTAAAAGAATATGCTTTCTCTGCGAGCTGCAGGGCAACCTTGTTGCGTGACATTGCACGAAGTATCTCATGTCCCACATCCTCAGATACATCCAGAACAGAGAGTTGGTCAAACAACGCTGCATAAGTTTCCTTAGCAGCGTCTGGATATTTTGCATAAAAGAATCCTTGTAATTCATCTATGTTTATGTCTTTTTGAACTTTATCAAGAAGTTCAAAAAGACTAATAGTAATATAATATAGTTCTTTAATATTCTCTTTAAGAGACTTAGTGTCAACTAAGTCTCTATAAGTGATATAATTATTATAAGAACATAATAGTTTAATAAGTTTTAGTTCATTCATTACATATAGATTTATCTCTTAAGCTAATAGTATAGCACATCCTGTAACGTTTGTCAACCCCCTGCAAGGAAGCCTCTAGAAGCCTCTGAGAAGGCTTCAGGCTACGTGGGTATTGCCTACGGTCGTTAAGGAACTTCTAGGGGTGTTTTAGAGCCTCCTAGAAGCATCCTGATGTCTGTCAAAGGTAGCTCCTTCGGATCAGACTCTGTAAAAAGATTTCTCACTGGCTTCCCAAGCAGCACAGAGAGCCTGTGACCACGCTTAGCAGCTAATGCTTTCTGGTCTACGTCTAGCCACATAACCACAGGCAAGCCAATATATCTAAGAGTTTTTAAGTGGCAGTCGTGAACGTTAGTACCAAATAAAGGCAGACAACAAGCGCCACTAGCAGCAACTTTGTGCGCTGATATGATGTCCTCAACACAGACTATTTCCTTTACATTGCTGTAATCACCAATTAGGTGACTTCGTTCGTGGCAGGCGCCGTAGGCGAACCATTTTCTCGGGGCTGGGGAAACGGCCACATCACTTGCTCCTTGCTCGGGAGGTATATATCTGCCAAGGGAGAAGTCGAGGGGGTTGCCGACTTTGATGATGAGTCGGCTTTCCCTTTCAGAATAGCCGCAATGGGGTTGCCAGTAGCGCCATGATAGACCATATCCGAGCAACCACTTCCATGCTCTGCTGGGAATGTGTTCGCTGTAGTCGTAAGGAAGCTTTGCTTTGTCTTTTGTTGATATTTCTTCATCTGTCTTTATCCTCTTGTAATTGTCTGGAAACTGGTGAAACCCGCAGCTAAAGCAATGAACACCACCATCGCTATACACCCCCAAATTATCCCCACGCCTATCACCACCACGTTCTCTACAAGACGGGCAAGCCTCATACCGTAGAAATTTCGCCACTGGTTTCTAGCTTTTTCTCAAAGATAAACAGCGTATTACGAGGACCATCTTTGTAATTAGTATTACATGCCTTCTTGCTCTTGAAAATGATGTGGTCTGCATACTTTTCTTCAAACCTAAGCATATCTGCTCCCTGGCCTGGGCCAAAGATAACAAGATAAGTATCTTCATCCTTCATTGTGAAGGTGCGGTTTTTATATGATGCAGACTTGTAGTCGTAGTATCTACCACCATCAATCTCATAAACACTAAGTGAAACCAATGCCATAATTATTCCACAGTTTTAATTACAATGGTTAATGTTCCATTGCGGGTTTTTACATGAGAAAGCTCAGACTTCTTACGTCGAGCGTTGCTTCCCATTTCACCAGCATAGATGTTAATGCCACGTCCTGTATTTGGACGTGACACAGCCTCAGGGCTCCATGTAGCCCCACAGCAGGAACAAGGCCTGTCCCTTGATTGCAGAGCAACACCGTATGAGTAGTACATTGTCGCAGGTGCTGCTCCGAGAGTTTCGTTGCTCATATATCCCACTCCATTAATGCACAATTAGCTTCACATTCATAATCAACTACAAACCCAGAGTCTTCGTTAGTTTTACAGAACATATCAAAGGTCTGCATAACTTCCCAAGTAAGTCCTTCTTTACCAGCGTGTAATTTAATATACGCTTCAGCTTCTTGCTTAGTCATAGCTATCTTCCTCAAACAAGCTATCTTCGTGATTGTCAAAGATGTCGTCGTCTACACGTTCGTATGGATTTAGATCAGAGCGTCCCATTGTTGGTATACCTGTGTCGCGTAGGCAACCCAGGCAGGTGTCAAGGAAAGCAAGGGTTTCAGCGTGGCGCAGACAGCTTTCATAGTCGGTCAACGCTTTGTTGCAGCACGAGCAGCGCATTATGCAGTTTCCTTAATTACACGAATGTTAACGTCTTGCATAAGAGTTTCTCCCCTAGAATAGATCATATCTTCCTCACGCAGATGCTTACCAAATACTCCGACATCATTACCAGTCTTGTCGCTATGGAAGACATCTAGTTGTTTCCAATTAAATCTATTAAGTATAGCAAGCTGAGCTTTGTTTTCCATATTTACTGTACATAGTGCATAATCCCATCCTAGACTACGCATGTAAGCAAGACGTTCAGCATGAGCCCTCTTACCCGATCCCTGTCCTTTATATGGGGACACAGAGAATACTGCATGACTTACAACAATCTGAGAACATCCAGGAAGGGAATCAAGCTCCCCAAAAATGAAGCCTGTGGAGTCTACTGTCCGCATTACAACACTTTAATTTCTTTATCAAGCATAATTGCATCAGCCCACACCTTTAGCGTGGTCCCCTGCATCCCTGGCCTCGCATTAACCTCTAGCGCATACGTCTTGTTGTTTCGCTCGTTCCAGATGAGGTCAACAGCCCCTTGGCTGCGGCCCAAAGCTTGTACAGCAGCAATAGCGGTAGCAACAAGGTCGTCAGGAACAACGACATCATCCCTACAAAACACATAGCCATTAGCTGTATTCCGAACTTGGGTGTTTCTCTCCTCAGTGAAGCCAGCCTTCTTACGTTTTTCTTGAACATCAATTACTTTGTTGTTATAAACGTGGGCTCTAAATTCCTTCTTCTTCTTGATGTATTGTGTGTATAGAGGGGCACGCTCTAGAAGGCCCTCCTTGT
>ERZ650308.1678-NODE-1678-length-11313-cov-5.559069_pt1 | contig 11313 bp, 13 predicted proteins | sample MGYA00376244_ERZ650308 | MGnify/ENA primary metagenome ERZ650308 (study PRJEB26733, sample SAMN07839295) | wastewater metagenome | biome: small river; feature: stream; material: water | place: USA: North Carolina | collected 2016-04-26 ...
TCTTTCCCTACACGACGCTCTTCCGATCTTTCATCCTCAGCCCATTCCCAACCAAGACGAGAAAGATGTCCAGCCAAACCCATCTGAACCATCTTCTCGTCGATACTCTTTTCAATCTGAGACATCATTACGCCGCACCGATTACTTTGTCGTAGCTCGCAGCGATCTCGTGGTTTCCGCTGAGAAGATCCGACAATAATCCAGATCGAAGATTATTGGCTTCAATTGAAGTTCGCTGAATGGATTCAATAAATTCGTCCATTTCTGAAATCACGGCAGCGATTCGCTTCTGTTCTCCTATTGGCGGAAAGTTGATAGAAACCGTTTTGAGCACTGATGTTGAAATCCGTTTGAAAGACGTGCCTGCCGAGAGTCCTTCAAGAATCGACTTGATGTGCTGTATCCAGTAGAAAAGGTAGCTGTCGTCCAGATTCTTGTCCAGAGGGATCAAGCCACTGATTTGCTGATTGAAAGTTAATTCACAATCCGCTAACGCACACGTTCCTATAGTGGCGGTTGTCCCAACAAGCGTAGTCCCGGCGCGTACAAGTCTCGCTGGACCATTACGTAGTCCATCAGCTGTGATGGTTCGCTTTGACGAATTAACTCTCTTGCCATCAAATGATGTCAATTCAGTTGTAGTAATCCAAACAATCGAGCCGCCCCAATAATCTTCACTTTTTGTCGATGGTGTCCCACCATTTACGACACTAACGACTTCACCAAGCGTTGTCTCAACCCAATCAGCACCACCTGCAGTTAACAACTCATGCTGTACAGCATTTCTCGATCTTTTCGCACTCTCTAACTGTTGTTGGAGGGCTTCCACGTAAGAATCGACCGATGAGATAAGGTCAACAACTCTTCTTTGTTCGGGGAGTGGGGGTAGCTGAATAGGTGCGGCAATAAAATCCGAGGGGACGGTTCGACGGCGTCTCACGATAGAGCCGATAGCGAGTGCATCAAAATAGTTTGTCAAGATTCCACTCTCGAATATATATCCCAAATATCTTGGTTCACAGTTTGGTTTGACTCGAAAACACTCATACACAGGCGAGACAACTCCAGCCTCTGAGCCTTGCCATTGTCCAATTGCGCCGCACCAAAGTAGATATGGGTTGTACGCAATATCCATAGGTTCTAAGACTTTGTATTTTGAGATGTCATCGGTTGCAATGCGGTGATTAAATATTTCGGTTTGAGGAATGATGCCTCGCTTTTCGGTCACACTTAAAACCAGTGGGTAATCTTTCCCATTTGGACGATTAGCTATTGGCTCAAGAGCTTCTCTAAGCGTTGCTTCAACCCAACCATCACGCATAACCAGCGGCCTTTAACTTGGCAAGCAACGCGTTTTCGGCAGCTGCTAATTCAATACGTGCCTGGTCAAATGAAGCAAGCGCATCTTGAACATCAATAACCTCTGCAGCATTTGCTTTGAGATAGCGACCAATGTTGAGATCCCAATTGTTCTCTTGAATTTCATCATGAGAGACGAGACGAGCTGAAATACTTTCCTTTTCAGTGACCCCCATTGATTGGTAAACAGTGAAGATATCTTCAACATCTTCATCAGCGAGGTAGTTTTGTGCTTTGCCCTTACCAAATCTCTTTGATGCATCAATAAAAAGGATGTGCTTCGTTCGCTGCTTGTCTTTTGTGGCTCTAAAAAACATCAAGCTGGCTGGAATGGTTGTGCCATAGAAGAGGTTTGGCGCAAGGCCGATAATGGTTTCAAGGAGGTCTGATTCAATGAGGTGCTTACGAATAGCGCCCTCTGCACCGCTCCTAAAGAGAACTCCGTGGGGCATAACAACTCCGACTCGACCAGTCTCTGGCTTCATCGACGTGATCATGTGTTGCACCCATGCGTAATCACCGTTGTTCTTAGGTGGCACTCCACCGATCGCACGTTTATGTGGATCTGTTGCCCACTTATCTGCGCCCCAATCCTTCAGGCTGAAGGGCGGATTAGCGACAACTAAATCGAACTGCTCCAGTTTTCCTTTTGCATCTATGAACTTGGGATTATTGAGAGTGTCTTCCCGTCGGATTTGAGCATCTTCTACCTCGTGAATGAATAGGTTCATACGTCCAATTGCAGCTGAGGTCTGGTTTACTTCCTGACCGTAAAATCGCATCCGTTGCACAGAGCCGCCAGACTGTTTAACCTCTGTGGCAGCTTCTATTAACATACCTGCAGATCCGCAAGCAGGGTCGTAGATTGAATCAGTTGCCTTTGGGGCAAGGATTCTTACAAGCAGGTGAACAACGGCCCGAGGGGTGAAGAATTGACCTGCACTTGTGGCACTTTCATCAGAGAAACGCTTTAGCAGATATTCGTACCCCCCACCAAGTAGGTCATTTGAAATTCGGCTTGGTGAAAGGTCGCGCTGACTAAAATGGCTCACTAGTTTTTCAAGGCGCTCTGGAGGCATTTTATTGTGATCCGCCCAGGGAGCGTTGCCGAATATCTGTACCAGGCGATTTGGGTTTGCCTCTTCAATTTTTTGCATTATGGTTTGGATCAAAACGCCGTGATTTTCTGCGGCACGACGAAGGTCAGTCCAGTGGCAACCCTCTGGGATTTGAAAGGTGTGGAAATCTGCAGCCGTCTCGCGATCAATGTCTATACCAAACGTCTTGATCGCTGCGGCTTGCTCTTCATCCCAGGTGTCGCTAAGTCGTTTTAGAAATAAGAGGGGGAAAACGAAGTCTCGGAGATTCGCAGGGTCTACCGGACCTCGAAGTATGTTTGCGGACTCCCACAACCACGATTCAATGTCTTGCTGCGATTGTTGGTTCATCTCTGTTTGGCCCCCTGGGTTCGTCTAATTCCATTTCTAAAACTACCTCCATGTGCCGACAACTGACCACTAAATGACAAGGTAGGGCCTGTTAAAGTTAGATTAAAGGCTCGAACTTTTTTAGCTAAAAGCTCTGAACCAGCCCTTAGCTGCATCAGCCGCAATGTCATATCGGTTAGCCTCAGCAGCATATTCCCGGTGATAGTTTGGGCTATCTTCGTTTGGTGAGATCCAGCCAAGTGTTTCTAGGGCTTGACGCTGGACAAGGTTAGGTTCCTTGTCTGCGGATTCAGGAGACCCAAGCTCGCTGTAATACTCGCCCTCAGTGCCCCGGATTACTTGGTAATAGTTTGCTTCGTCTAATGGTGATTCAACGATGTATGGGGTTTCTTCGGTCGCGCTTTTGATACCCCAGGCCACCATGGTCATGAACTGGACTGCATCCTGACCCAATGAAGGGTCGGCAAGCAATTCGATTGAGTTTGCTATGCGACTAGCTGCATCGGTTTCATCTTCACCCACTGTGAAGTCTGGCCAAGTTTCGTAGAAGCGATCCGGCTTTAGCAAGTATTCAATAGCTGTCTTGTAGCCCTGAGCGGCAAACATCTCAACTTCGTCTTTGGATGCCTCGATATTTAGAAGTGCCACCCGGCGCTCGCACTTTGGGCAATCCAAAGGCATAACGAGCTCAGATGCTCCGTAATCGTGGACTAGATCTTTGCCTAGGTTCTTTGCCTGGCAGTATCTACAGGTGAATAAGTGGCTCTCGTAGTCCTGCCACATGCTGGTGATTTTGTCTTGCATTTTTATCCCCTCTGTAAGAGCGGAAAGGGAATTGCCCTTACATCTAATTAGTACTCCGGGGTTCTGACATTTATGTCAGCCGTGTGGGCTTATAAATTCGGGAGTGGAATGGTGAAGCCGAAGGAGTCATCAGTGTCTGGGTCGTCCGGTTCATCGAGCATGTGGATCAGGCTCCAGGCGGTGTCATAGATTTCTTGAAGCTCTGGGTTAAAGGCCACGCAGTCAATGTAATAGTTGAGTCCCATGAGTTTACGATTGGCCTCTTTGAATCTTTTTTCTTCGATGAGATCGAAGGCATAGGCCAGTGTGCCTCTGCAGTAGGCAAGGGTTTCCTCTTCGCCCGCTGACTCGAAGTACATGGATTTGTGAACGATGTCCCAAAACTCACCTTCAGCTGTGCACATGGTTCCCCCTCTTTTCAAGTTCTTGAGTTTGTATTCTTATTTATAGGGGCTGGGGCTGACATTGTCAGACCCCATTTCTAGCCTTTAGTCATGAGTAATAAATCGCCGGAGCCAAGGGGTTGCCTGGCGCTCCTGTTTGGCTTTGGTGGCTCTAGGGCTGCTGGCGGTATCGGTGTTTCTGATCCAAGTGCTAGCGAAGAGGGTGCTTATCACTCTGGACCTGGTGGCTATGAGGGTGGCGGTTATGCCGGCGGCTATGCTGCTGACTACAGGGCCGAGCAAGAAAACTTTGACGAAGGTCACGAGGGTGAAGCCTAGGTTTCTGATTGCGCTATTGGGCTCAGTCATTTGTATTGGGCTAGGTGCATTTAGCGATGGGGTTAGTGCTGAAGGGCGTTCGGCTGTTTCGGTGGATGACGATTCCGATGAGTTGGAGTTTGACTGGGTGCAAGACCAGGTTGAGGCTGAGCTCGCTTGTGATGAGTTTGAGAGTTGCCTCCACATAGAGGTATTTGAAACAAGTCGGTGCTTTGGAAATGTGGCTGTGGATTTTGGATTCGAAGATCAATACGGGCAGTGGCTTGGTGATTCGGTTGTTGTAGTTCCATCGCCACGTTTTTCAGGTGGATTCGTGATTGAATTTGGTACTGAAGTATCTGAAGCAATTGGTGATTTTGGAATCTACGAGATAACCTGCAGCGGAATTTTGCCTACTGGTTCTAATGTGGCTTAGATCTTTTTGTAACCCGCTGGGCACTTTGGGTTTAGTGTGGTCACTTTTTTTGTGAGTTTGCCTTTTTTGCACGTAATAGTTGACTTCACAGGGTTTTTCTTCACATAGTTTTCTGCTGAATCAAAAAGCGACTGGTACTGATAAGTCGGGTGAAATCCGTTATAAGCTATCGGAGCTTCAGGAGACCTACCTTCACAATTTGTTGAAACGAGTGGTCCATTCATAACGCCAAGATAGATAGTCTGTGACCCATCCTTGCTCCAAAATCCCGCACCAGAGTCTCCGTCGCAGATTGTTCCAGTTGCGATTGGCATTGTCACACCAACTAAACTCTCTTGGTAATTTACTCGGTTCCACTTACTCTTCCAAAACGAAATAGCAGCTTTGTAATCCGAAACGTTTGCAAATCTAGCGGGGGCCTTTGCCGGAATCACAAACCTCTTGTCAGGAGAAATAGATCGTTCAGAAACATTTTGGTACCCATAACCACCAATCCAGACTTCAGGATCTGTAGTTGCGTAGGCTGTAAATTCTTTTTCGTTTAGAAGCCTTGCTTTACTCACGTTTGGTATTGGCTTAGCGAGCACCAAGACAGCTACGTCATTTCTGTAGCTCAAATCAGTTCTGTAGTCGTAGCGCTTATAGTCAGCTGCGCGGAAAACAGCAGCTACAGCGACATGGCGACCTTTAGTGGCATTACTTTTCTCGCCAGGAAAACCTATGAACAATTCTGAAACGTCCCGAGGTGCCGCACGCTCTGGATCTATGGTGCAGTGTTGTGCGGTTGCGACAATTCGGTCACTAATCAAGTACGCCGAGCACATTGGAAATTGAATCGAAACTAAGCCAAGGTTCTCAGAGCCCTTGTAGAGTGAGACGATTCGCGGATCGCCTTCTGCCGAAACACCATTTTCAACGGCGTAACCACTCGTAGGATTAGTCACTATCGTGAGAGCCAAAAGACTGGCTATGATTTTCTTCACATCTACCCCCTTAGTTGTGTGCTTCCAGAATAAATGACTTAATCCACGCTCCTAATGGAAGTTTGAGTTTTGAGACCGGACTTGTCTGGTGGTAAGCGATTGGTTGACCGCCTTAATCTGACTTGTCGCGGGCACCAACTACGCTAAAACCAGAACTTAGGGGGTCTCATGGATTCGAGTGCAACATCGGTGTTGTTTGGGATTTTGGCTATTGCCGCGATCGTTCTTGCGGTGTGGCTGCAGAAGCGCCGAACCGGAGACACCCTGCAACACAATTGGCAGTCATTGGTGGATGGGCTTGAAAGCCTGGTCAAGAAACTTGAAGATGGCGTGCCATCGGGGTTGGTGCAGACCATGCTGAAAAAAGGTGAGGTTGCCATTGATTCAGTGCCGGCCAAGTTGCTTGAATACCGCAGTGGAGGCAGTAGCTATCAAGGTGGATCACAGGGTGTGAGTATTCGTATTGCTAAGGGGCTTTCGTATCGGGTTGGTTCGAATCGTGGGCAGTTGGTTAGAAACCCTGAGGCGCTCACAGTGATTGATAGCGGAGAAGCTACCTTCACAAATCAACGAGTGGTGTTTGGTGGGCAGTCGCAAACTCGTGAATGGGTTTTTGACAAGCTCGTAGATTTCAATGCCGGAGACAATGGCACTCAGGTCATGATTAGCGTTTCGAATCGTCAGAAGGTTTCGGGCTTGCACGCAGAGAGTGTGTACAACGTTCAGCCGGGGGTCTTGCTTGAAGTTGCAGTTGCTTATGCCAATGAGGGTAAGGCTGCAGCGGTTAAGGTTGCTCGAGGGTATTTGGAGCAGTATCGTGCTTTGGAGCCTGCAAAGAAGTAGTGACTATTTGCGAGTGATTGTCACTGTGTCAAAGTCGCCTGTGTCGGTAACTGCAATCTGAAGGTTCTCATAGGTAAAGGTGTCACCAACGTAGCCGTTCATGTTTAGATTGCCCGGCACCATTGGTCCTTCGTAGCTCATAACATCAGGCTTACCGACACCGTGATCTTCGGCATCAACCCATAGGTAATACGCGAAGTATTTCATCTCAGTTTCACGATCCAAAGCCCAGTCGTAACGACCCTCACCCTTTAGCGTGTCAACGTAGTATGCCTGCACTCCATAGAAAGCATCTGGCAAGCCGGCGCTGTATTTGTCTTTGCGGCGCGATTCAATAACGACTGCTTCGTGATCAGAAAGCCTGACTATTGCTGTTCTAACTCCCGGCAAATCAGAATCCATCGAAGTCAGGGCGACCTTTTCCTCTGAAAGATTCTTTATGTCAAAGCAGGCAACTTGATCTTTGTTTAACCAACCAAGAATGAAGCTATCCCAGGCAGTCAGTGCCTTTCCTGGGCCGTTGTCCCAAGCCATTATGTTGTACATGTACTCGTTGCCAGGTGCGTGACCTCGAAGACCTGCCGAGTGTAGGAATTCGTGCAGCCACTGATGCCACGGATCGCCCATCTCGTGGAGCACCCCAGATGTGAAAGAGAAACCTAGCGTGAACTTGCCCTTAGGGGTTTGTACCTGAAAGTTTCTTAAGTCAGGGCCATGCTCAATTTTGGTGCCTATGTCTTCAGGGAATACGAAGAAAACATATTCAACATTCTTGAAGTCGTAGGTTGCTTGTGCTGCCGTGAACATTTGATTGGCCATCTGCTGTTGCGTCTGGAGATTGGTTTCATTCTGTGCGCCATCGGCTGCTAGCGATCCATCGGGCTGGAAACTGCGGTGACCCCAGTTGTAGTATTTGGATTCTTTGGGTGCGCGAACCCAAGCATTCTTAAACTGCCAGTCAAGCTTTAGTTTGCCGTTGCTGAATCGGTTAACCCAGTCATCGGCCGTATCAATTTCCTTTTGTAGCCAAGAGGCATCCGCGGTTGCCGGGTGGTCTGAGAAGTCAACTGGAACAACTGCAACCTTTACTTCGCCAGTGGATGGAAATTCTCCAACCGCTGGGTAACCAACTGAGCCGCCGGTGAAAGTGCCTGCACCAGAAAGATTGTCTTTAAGTTGGCAGGTTTCAATGGCAGCGGTATTTAGGTTTTGGGTTGGGGGAGTTGGGCTGCTCGAAACTTGCACATATTTTCGCTCGTTGCCGGCAAAAAGCCTGCACTCAAGCGAGCCGCCTTCGATTTCGATTATTGCTTGGCTCTCAGCGGTGCAAGAATCACCCGCTGCGACAGCGGGAACCGGCGGCTCAGAAGAGCAACCAGTAAGTGAAAGCGAAAGGATTATTGCTGCACTAAAAAATTTTACGAATCCCATGTTTCCCCCAGTTGTTTGTATTCAAATTTTGGTGAAGGTGCTCCCCAAAGAACTTCTCAATTCTCTGCCACGCATCAGCCGCTGCTTCTGGGTTTGGTTTTGCACCGGTAATTCTTAGAAGAGTTCCAAACACTGGGCCACCTGCCTGGTGTGGGTTCATGAACGCGTGGCCGGCATCGGGGTATTCCTTTATATCGTGCGCAATCTCTTTTTTGGTCAGCACCTGCTGCAGAGTTTTTGTGGCACCGGCAAGCTGCTTGTCTTTGGCGCCGAAGCTACCAACAATTGGGCACGCGCCCTCAAGCGCTGCATCTACGTTCTTAGGCATCATGCCGTAATTCACAGCCGATGCGTCGTATCCGCGACTAGCCAACAACAGGGCAAAGCCGCCGCCCATGCAGAAACCAATCACACCAACTTTCTTGGTGGTGTCAGGGCGGGCAAGCAGGTTGGCTTTGGCGGCTTCAACATCGATAAAGGCCTGGCCGGCGCCATTGGTGAGGGCTTTGAAGGTTGCGGTTAGGCACTTGCGGGCGCCACCGCGGCTGAATAGATCTGGCATCAGCACGACGTATCCGGCCTGAGCCATGCGGGTGATTTGTGAGCGCATCGCGTCGTCGATTCCGAAGACCTCGTGCACCATCACTACTGCGGGCCATGGGCCCTTGCCATCTGGAACGGCAATTACGCCCTTGAGCTCTGGGGTGATCTGGATGTCAGTTAGTTGCATGTAATCAGGTTAGTCCTGTTAAATGAAAAGCCCGAAGGCCTTGACCTTCGGGGGTCCCGGTATTAGCGGGGGGATGATGGCACTAACTTAGCATTTCTGACATCACAAATTCAATAGGGAAACTGAAATCCCTGCATAAGTCCGGATGAAAGTTTGATTTTTCTATCGGCCCTCGAAACTAGAGAATATGCTGCCCTCTTTAAGAAGGAACCGGTTTGAGCAATGGAAAGGGTGAGTTGGGGGTTTAACTCTCGCGCAAGCACTAGGGCCGGTTCCAGATCTGCGTCGGCTGAGAAGAGTAAGAGCTCCTGAATATTCGCAAGTTTTGCAGATTCAACAATTTTTAGGGCCATGGCAACATCGGTTTGTTTTTCTTTGTAAACGTCTGTCTGATTCCCACACATTTTGCACTTTGTTATTGACCTCTGAAACCTTCCTTCAACAACTTTTACGCCCGACGACTCCAGTGAAGCTTTCAAAAGAAAGTAGTGATCAAGGGCAGCCCTGCCGAGATGTTGGGGAGCCGAAGTGAAGTAAAAATGCTCAACCTCATCAAACCGCCTGCCAAGAAGGTGGCTTGAAAGTCTTGTAAGATCTGGGCGGCTCAGGTTTGGGCCCAAGTCCTTCAAGGCGTGATAAAGATTCAATCCATCAACAATCACAACCGCCCGCATAGTTCATAATCACTCACAGTTTGACTTCAAATGAGGATCAAAAGCTTTCTGGGGATAACCCACATCGGTGTTTCGGGCATAGTCAGCCCAAGCCCGTAGGCTTAGAGGGTGCTAAGACGCCTAGTAGTTATTTCAAGACCTGTTCTGTGGATCAACACCATCGGTACCACTGTGATGGGCATGTGGTTGGCCGGATTCATTTGGGACTGGCGCGTGCTACCAATTCTGATTTGGGTCACTCTGCCTTTTAACCTTCTTATCTACGGCATCAACGACATCTTCGATCAAGAAACAGACAACATCAACGCCCGCAAGGGTGGCTACGAGGGCGCGCACATTTCGCCCAACGAGGTAAAGCCAATTTGGTGGGGCGTGCTGCTAACCAACCTGCCGTTCCTTGGCTACTTTGCGCTGACGCTTCCTTGGCAGGCCACCGCCTGGATGCTCGCCTACGCCCTGTTCTTCACCTTCTACTCTGCCCCGCCGCTTCGCCTAAAGGCCCGCGCATATCTAGACAGCTTTTCCAACACCGATTACGCCTTTCCGTTGGCCTTCGTACCTCTTGCACTTGGTAAAGAACCAATTTGGTTAGCAGTGTTTGCACTGATGGCTTGGTCTATTGCCAAGCACGCCTACGATGCGATTCAAGATATTCCGCAAGACTCTGACACCGGAATTGTGACCACCGCTGTACACCTGGGCGTGAAGAGAACTTTGATCTGGTGTGGTTTCTGGTGGGCTGTTGCCACCGTGCTGTTTGCAATGGTGAACGTGCCGGTTGCTTTCGTGAACCTCTTAATTTCTGCATACTTGGTTTTGAAGGTTTGGAAAACCCCAACTCCTAAAGTTGCCCACGATCTTTATAAGTACTCAATTGCATTCCCCTATGTTGCAGGTGCCGTTGCCGGTGTGCAATTGGTTGCGGCAATCTTCCTGGGTTGGTACTAGTGAAAAAAGCCGTTGTCTTAGGCGCCGGAATCTCGGGGCTGGCAAGCGCAGCGCTACTGGCTCAGGCCGGATACCAAGTAACTGTTTTAGAGCGCAACAACTGGATAGGTGGCAAGAGCCGCAGGGTTGAAGTCAGTGGCCAACGCATGGATACCGGGCCTGCACTGGTTACCTTTCCTGAGGTGTGGCAACAATTTTTAGATACCTATGATCGCCTTGGTGCCGCAAAGCATTCGAGCGTTCCAGAAATTGAATTCACCAAGCTTGCCGAAGTTGGTCGCTACTTTTTTCGTGAGCACGAAACTGTTCTTCCGGTAAAAAAAGATCACGAATGGTTTGCAGCTTGGTCACGTTTTCAAAAGCAGCACGATCAAATTACTTCTTCGATTTCAACACTGTTGACTGCTCATCCATTTGATCCAAAGGCGCTTCCTGCACTAGGCGCAATGCTTAAGATTTATGGCACAAGATTGACCACTCAGAGTTACATTAAGTCACTAAAGTGGATGCCCGCCGGACTTCGCGAGGTAATTGCAATTCACACCTTGAACGCCGGCGTATCGCCAAAGCAAACCTTGGCGATTTACGCATCAATGACAGCGGCAATGGCAACCCAGGGAATCTCGGTTCCGGTTGGTGGCGTGAACGAGATTCCGCAGACCATTGCCAAGCTTGCAACTGGTGCCGGTGCCGAGATCAAGTTGGGTGAGCGGGTTATCGGTGTTAAAAAAGGTTTAGTCACTACTCAAGACGGCGAATACCCCGCCGACCTAGTGGTTAGCTCGCTGGACCCTGAGGTGCTGCGGGTGTTGCTGGGCAAGAAGCCAAAGCAGCCAACCGGCAAGCGTTCTTGTTCTGGTGTGGCAATTTATGCCGTGCTTTATTGTTTTGCGTTTGCCGTCGTGGGCGTGCCTGGTGTGCCGCGCACTGTGGGCGTTTTGCAGCCGCTGTTGTTG
>ERZ650308.1679-NODE-1679-length-11307-cov-4.854426_pt1 | contig 11307 bp, 11 predicted proteins | sample MGYA00376244_ERZ650308 | MGnify/ENA primary metagenome ERZ650308 (study PRJEB26733, sample SAMN07839295) | wastewater metagenome | biome: small river; feature: stream; material: water | place: USA: North Carolina | collected 2016-04-26 ...
CTCAATCTTTCACTTCAACAACCAAAAGAATTGTTGCGAAAATAGAAGCTGTAGGCGGTACCTTAAATCTTAAAAAATTAGATATTAATGCCGGTAATGGTAATGATAATTTGGGGGTTTTAGTAGGGACTTTATCTTATGTACGTAATAATAACAATGAACTCGGAACGTTGAACTTGCGTTTGATGCCCGGAATTCCTGATAAAATGTTTGGGGTAGCTGATAATAATTCGAGTACAACTTCTCACTTGATGCTTTATTTACCAATTGAAGCAGAAGACGGCAATACCTGGTTGAATCACAATTTAGGGGCGTATTATACTAACATTAACCAAGCTAGTTTTAATCCAAATGCTAGGCCTACAAGTTTTATCGACCATAATGCATATGGTAGTATTTTTCAATGGGGAAGAAAAGCAGACGGTCATGAATTAATTAATTTCACGAATAGCACTACTGGGGTTCCCGTAACCAATTTGTATACAACCACTTTAAGTGATAATCCCACTCATGCAAAATTTATTCAATCTAATTCTGACTGGAGGGTTACCAGAACCGATGATCTTTGGGCCTTAGAATCCAGTACAAATAACCCTTGTCCAGTTGGTTTTAAGGTGCCTAATGAAACCACTATTAGGAATTTAAAATTGGCTGCCGGTATTACAGATACAAGTGATTTTACTGATATCGTTAAGTTAACTAAACCTGGAATTAGATATAATAATGGAACCGGTGCTTTATCAGGAACTGGTACAAGTAATTATGGGTTTTATAATTCGAGTACTACATATAATGAATTAGCAACAATTGTCAATGTATACAATGCAAGTAACAGTCCTCGTGCTTCAGCATTTTCCGTCCGATGTATAAAAAATTAATAAAATGAGAGAGACTTTAATGGCAATTGCTATTTTTGTAAGATTATGGTTTGTTATTTTGGGGTATCATCCAAATGAGTTTGGTTTAGAGCTCTTTCAAAAAGTGTAATAGAGACAATTTAATTTATGTAGCATATGAAATCAGTTACCATTTTTGTGTGTTTTTGGCTTGGTTCTTTGGGAGTAATGGCACAATCTATTTCGGGGCAATTCACGCAATTGGCTCGCCAAGAAGTGAGATTAGAGGGATTTAATGGATTTAAATCGTATGTTATTTCAAGCGGTACAGTAGACGAAAACGGAAATTTTATACTAAAATATAACCCATCTGATAAAGGTGTAGGGTATTTAATTGCGTCAGAAAAAAAACCCTTTCTTGTAATTTTAAGTGGCGAAGATATTGAAATTTCCGGGCAGAATTTAGGGTCTCCCGAATCCATTGTGTTTCATAAAGGTAAAGAAAATCAATGGTTTGAACAATTTGCTAAGGAGCATACCCAACGGGAACAAGCCCACAGTGCATGGCAGTATTTAGAAAAATTATATGCCACCGACCCCTTGTTTTCGGGTCAATCAATTCCTGTAAAAGCAATCGAGAAAGAGCAACTACGACTTACACAGGAAGAAACTGCTTTTTTGGAAGCATTACCTATAGCGAGTTATGTACGTTGGTTTTTGCCCCTGCGAAAATTAGTTGGCTCGGTTTCAACCATTGCGCAACACCGACCAGAAGAAATCCCACAGACGATTCAGTTTTTTCGCAATATGGACTATACGGATCAAAAATTATACAAAAGTGGGATTTTGAAAGACCTGATTGAAGGTCATTTTTGGTTGCTTGAAAATAGTGGCCAATCAACAGAAAGCATAGCAAAAGAAATGAAATTGTCTATAGATGCACTTTTTGTAAAATTGGTAACCAACGAAAAAATCCTCAACGAAGTAACCGATTATTTGTTTGAATTATTAGAAAAACACAGTCTTTTTGAGGCTGCAGAATACCTTGCTTTTAAGGTGCATACCGAAGTAAGTTGTAAAATTGATGACGACTTGGCGCGCCAGTTAGAAACATACCGTGCAATGAAAGTAGGGAACACGGCCCCAGATATTGTTTTTGATTCTCTTTATTTGAAAGAAGGATTCAAAAGTAGTTCGTCGCTATCCAAAATTAATAGTACTTATAAAGTAGTTGTTTTTGGTGCCAGTTGGTGTCCCAATTGCCAATCTGATTATCCTGCACTCACGGAAAAATATACCGCTTTACAAAACGAATTTGACCTGGAATTGATCTACATTTCTATAGATGCTGACCGAAATCAGTTTAAAGAGTATTACAAAGCAAGTCCGTTCATTATGTATTGCGATGGTAAAGGTTGGGACACCCAATCGGCTAAAGATTATTTTGTTTTTGGCACGCCAACGTATTTGCTTCTAGACCGTAATTTGAAAATTCTTGCCAAACTTACCTCGCCAGAACATCTTAAGGTATGGATGCAAACGTATGGAACGAAGAAAACACAATAAGATCTGGTTGCCAAGTGCTTCTCATTTAAAACATTAGCAACTTAAAAAAAATTAAAACTTGTTGAAAATGAATATGTTCAAAAGAATGTTACAAGGTGGTGTTATCGACCAAAACGACCCTGAATTGCCACAACTTTGGAAACAAGTGGCACATACCATCGCGTTATCCTCCAAGTTAAACACAGCTACTAGTGTCAACGAAATTAGAGATAGAATAAGTGAAATCATCGGCAGTAAAATAGAACACAACACGACTATTTTTGTGCCTTTTTACACGAATTTCGGGAGGCATCTTACTATCGGAAAAAATGTTTTTATCAATCACGATTGCTCTTTTTTAGATTTGGGAGGCATAACAATCGATGACGACGTATTAATTGGACCCAAAGTAAGTCTCATTACAGAGAATCATCCCATAGACCCACTTCAAAGAAAATCATTAGATCTAAAATCAATTCATATTAAAAGAAATGCTTGGATAGGAGCAGCTGCTACAATTTTACCCGGAGTCACCATTGGCGAAAATGCAATTGTTGCTGCAGGAGCTGTGGTTACCAAAAATGTTCCAGATAATGTTGTGGTGGCCGGTGTACCCGCAAAAGTCATTAAGAAAATCTAATTCTATTTAGAAAGTTGATGCAATCGGCTTACGTATTTTCCGATCACGTCAAACTCAAGATTGATTAAGGTGCCCACTTTAAAGGCATGAAAATTCGTATGTTCATACGTATAAGGAATGATCGCCACGCTAAATTCATTCGGTTTTGAGTCTACAACGGTTAAACTTACTCCGTTTACAGTCACCGATCCCTTTTCTATTGTGATGTTATGTAAAGAAGCGTCGTATTGAAAAGTAAACCGCCAACTTCCCTGCGTTTCTTCAATAGAGGTGCAAATTCCTGTTTGATCCACATGCCCTTGAACGATATGTCCGTCCAATCGATCGCCTAGTTTCATGGCTCGTTCCAAGTTTACAGTGTCATTTACACCCCAATTCCCCAAGTTCGTCTTGTGTATTGTTTCTTGAATTGCCGTTACAGTATAACAATCATTTTCAATGCCAACGACCGTCAAACAAACCCCGTTGTGGGCAACACTTTGGTCGATTTTAAGTTCGTTTGTCAGGGTTGAACTCACCGTAATATGAAGATTTTCTTGTTCTTTTTGGATGTTTTTTATTATTCCTAGGGTTTCAATTATTCCTGTAAACATTGTCGTTTTATTTTACTAAATTTGCAATTCAAAATTAGCAATAAAAGCACAATACGCTATGAAAAAAGCAGAAAATATTATCGTTGGGATTTCTATCGGAGATTTGAATGGTATTGGAAGCGAAGTTATTTTAAAAACATTTGAAGATAATCGAATGATGGAGCTTTGCACTCCGGTCATTTTTGCTAATGTGAAAATCGTATCGTTTATTAAAAAAAATCTAAACTCAGAAACACCTTTACACGGAATTGACTCATTGAATCAGCTAGTAAAAGGAAAAATCAATGTTTTGAATGTTTGGAAAGAAGGTGTTGATATTAATTTTGGCACTACTGATGAAGCGGTGGGGACGTATGCTATAAAATCTTTTACGGCTGCAACCCAAGCGTTAAAAGAAGGTTTGATCGATGTTTTGGTCACAGCACCCATCAATAAATACAACATCCAATCGGATGAATTTAAATTTCCTGGGCATACCGATTATTTAAACCAAGAGCTCGAAGGTAATGCGTTGATGCTTATGGTGCAAGATAATTTAAGAGTAGGATTACTTACGGATCATGTTCCTGTTAATGAAGTGGCTTCACATATTACAGAAAAATTGATCACCCAAAAATTAGAAACCATCAACTTAACATTGAAGCAAGATTTTGGCATCACCAAGCCTAAAATCGCTTTGTTGGGCCTCAATCCTCATTCGGGAGATAATGGAGTCATTGGAAAAGAAGATGATGAAATCATGAAGCCAACGGTAAAAAAACTTTTTGAAAAAGGGATGCTGGTTTTCGGACCTTATGCTGCAGACGGTTTTTTCGGAAGCGGTCAGTACGAAAAGTTTGATGCAGTTATTGCAAGTTACCACGATCAAGGATTGATTCCGTTCAAAACGCTTTCGTTTGGAAAAGGGGTGAATTATACTGCCGGTTTGGATAAAATTAGAACTTCTCCAGATCACGGCACTGCCTATGAAATTGCAGGTAAAGGCCAAGCAGATTACAATTCGTTTAAAGAAGCTGTATATCTTGCAATTGATGTATATCATGCGCGAAATGAATACAAAGAACTGGTAAAAAACCCTTTAAAAACAAAAGAAAAAGAGTTATTGACAAAAAAAGGTGCATAAGGCTTTTGGAATTACAATAATTTTATATCTTTGCACTCCCAAACTCAATTTTTTGAGTGAGGATAATTGAAATCAGATGAAAGTAACAAATGAATTTTTAATTCCGTTTATTGGATTAAAGTTAGGGAAACATACATTTGATTTTCAAATTAATAAAAAGTTCTTTGAAGATTTTGATTACCACGAATATGAAGATTGTGATATCAAAATATCGATTGTATTAGAAAAAAAGAGCACCTTATTGGAGCTTGATTTTAAACAAAAAGGAACGGTTTATGTTCCGTGCGACTTGACCAGTGAAATGTTTAACTTGCCAGTAAAAGCAAAAATGCATTTAGTAGTCCAGTTTGGGGATCAATTCAATAATGATAACGAAGAGTTATTGATTTTGCCTCATGGAGAACATCAAATTGATGTTTCACAGTACATTTATGAAATGATCGTTTTGAGTGTGCCTTTTAAAAGGGTTCATCCTGGAATTAAAGACGGCACATTACAAACAGAAGCGCTTGAAAAATTAACGGAATTATCGGTTAAAGAAAAGCCCAAAAATATTAAACAAGAAGAAATTGACCCTAGATGGGACAAATTAAAACAACTATTAACGGATAAATAATATAGTAAAATGGCACATCCTAAGAGAAAAATCTCCAAAACAAGAAGAGATAAGAGAAGAACACATTACAAAGCAACTGCTGCAACTATCGCAACTTGCCCAATTACAGGTGAAGCACATTTGTACCACAGAGCATATTGGCACGAAGGTAAAATGTATTACAGAGGTCAAGTAGTTATTGATAAATCAGTAGCAGAAATTTAATATATTTTACTATTAAAATACAAACTCTCACTTTATTTGTGAGAGTTTTTTGTTTTAATATTTTTCAAATTTTAAGATAACTTAAATTTTTTTTGTAATTTCAACCTCTCAAAAAGATTCGCTTTTTTAGAGGAATTAATATTGTAATATGAGTAAAATTACCGCAGCAATTACCGCCGTTGGAGGATATGTTCCAGATTTTGTACTTTCAAATAAAGTACTAGAAACAATGGTAGATACAAATGATGAATGGATTTTAACAAGAACGGGTATCTCTGAAAGAAGATTGCTTAAAGAACCTGGTAAAGGAACTTCTTACCTTGCCATTAAAGCCGCACAAGACTTAATAAAAAGAAAAAACATCAACCCGGCCGAAATTGATTTATTGATTATGGCTACTGCAACACCCGATTTACCCGTTGCAGCAACTGGAGTTTATGTAGCAACCCAAATTGGGGCAGTGAATGCATTCTCATTCGACCTTCAAGCCGCATGTTCTAGCTTCCTTTTCGGAATGTCAACTGCCGCAGCCTACATTGAATCAGGAAAATACAAAAAAGTATTGTTAATTGGTGCCGATAAAATGTCATCCATTATCGATTATACCGATAGAGCTACTTGTATCATCTTTGGTGATGGTGCTGGAGCAGCTTTGTTTGAACCAAATTACGAAGGATTAGGGGTGCAAGATGAAGTACTCGTATCGGACGGAATAGGTAGAGATTATTTAAAAATTGATGCAGGTGGATCCATTTTGCCAACTACCAAAGAAACGGTAGAGAACGGGCAACATGCTGTTTTTCAAGACGGAAAAACTGTGTTTAAATATGCAGTTTCTGGAATGGCAGATGTAAGTGAGAAAATCATGCAACGCAACAACCTAACACACGACGACGTCAATTGGTTGATTGCGCATCAAGCAAACAAAAGAATTATTGATGCTACAGCTTCTCGAATGGGAGTGAATGAAGATAAGGTTTTAATTAATATTCAAAAATACGGAAATACAACTTCAGCAACATTACCTTTGTTGCTAAGTGATTTTGAAAGTAAATTCAAAAAAGGAGATAATCTTATTTTTGCTGCCTTTGGTGGTGGATTTACTTGGGGTTCTATTTATTTGAAATGGGCCTATTAAACGATTGACAAATTAACTAAATAACATAAATTATGGATTTAAAAGAAATTCAAAGCCTGATTAAATTTGTTGCAAATACAGGTGTTGCCGAAGTAAAACTTGAAACGGGTGATGTAAAAATTACCATCAAAACTACTTTGGAAAATGCAGCTCCAGAAGTAACTTATGTACAACAAGCTCCTGTTCAAGCAGCTCCTCAAATCGCTGCCTCAGCTCCTGCTGCTGCACCGGTTGCAGCAACTCCTGCTGCAGATGAAAATGCTAAATATGTAACCATCAAATCACCAATGATTGGAACTTTCTATAGAAAACCTGCTCCAGATAAAGCAGTGTTTACAGAAGTAGGAAGCACCATTCAAAAAGGAGATGTTCTTTGTGTTATCGAAGCAATGAAATTATTCAACGAAATTGAAGCAGAAATTTCAGGTAAAATTGTTAAAATTTTAGTTGACGATATGTCTCCAGTTGAATTTGATCAACCTTTATTTTTAGTTGATCCATCTTAATAAAGTTAGAAGTTAGAGGTTAAAAGTTAGAAGTTTTTCTAGCTTCCAAATTGTCTAATTGACACATTGTCTAATTATCTAATTAAAAAAATATGTTTAAAAAAATATTAATTGCCAATAGAGGAGAAATTGCACTTCGTGTTATTAGAACCTGTAAAGAAATGGGCATTAAAACGGTAGCCGTTTACTCCACAGCTGACGCAGAAAGTTTGCACGTAAAATTTGCAGACGAAGCAGTTTGTATTGGACCAGCACCAAGTAATTTATCCTACTTGAAGATGTCAAATATTATTGCTGCTGCAGAAATCACCAATGCAGACGCCATTCACCCTGGATACGGATTTCTTTCAGAAAATGCTAAATTTTCTAAAATTTGTCAAGAACATGGGATCAAATTTATTGGAGCTTCTCCAGAAATGATTGATAGAATGGGCGATAAGGCTTCGGCTAAAGCAACCATGAAAGCCGCTGGAGTACCTTGTGTTCCTGGTTCTGACGGAATATTAGAATCTTTTGAACAAACCCAAAGTTTAGCTAAAGAAATGGGGTATCCCGTGATGCTTAAAGCAACTGCTGGAGGTGGTGGTAAAGGAATGCGTGCCGTTTGGAAAGAAGATGAATTGTTAAAAGCATGGGAAAGCGCTCGTCAAGAAGCTGCCGCAGCTTTTGGAAACGACGGTATGTACCTTGAAAAATTAATTGAAGAACCTCGTCATATCGAAATACAAGTTATTGGAGATTCTTACGGAAAAGCGTGTCATCTTTCTGAAAGAGATTGTTCAGTGCAACGTCGTCATCAAAAACTTACAGAAGAAACGCCATCGCCATTTATGACCGATGAACTTCGAAATAAAATGGGAGAAGCTGCTGTTAAAGCTGCCGAATTTATCAAATATGAAGGTGCTGGAACAGTAGAATTTTTAGTGGACAAACACAGAAATTTTTACTTCATGGAAATGAATACGCGTATTCAAGTAGAGCACCCAATTACCGAACAAGTGATTGATTATGATTTGATTCGTGAACAAATCATGGTAGCAGCTGGAATTCCAATTTCGGGTAAAAATTACTTCCCAAATTTACATGCCATCGAATGCCGTATCAATGCAGAAGACCCGTACAACGATTTTCGACCTTCACCAGGTAAGATTACCGTTTTACACTCACCTGGAGGTCACGGAGTTCGTTTGGATACGCATGTTTATGCAGGATATACGATTCCGCCTAACTATGATTCTATGATTGCCAAGTTAATTACAACAGCGCAAACCAGAGAAGAAGCCATCAATAAAATGAAACGTGCTTTGGATGAATTTTATATCGAAGGTATAAAAACAACCATTCCGTTCCACAGACAATTAATGGATGATCCAGAATATGTGGCAGGAAACTACACCACTAAATTCATGGAATCTTTTAAAATGAAAGATATAGAATAACTAAAAACCGCTTAAATTTTTAAGCGGTTTTTTTACGTTTTATTTGCGGCGATTGGCAAAAAATTGCTTCATGAGTTGCCCGCATTCTTCTGCAAGAACACCAGATACTACAGTCGTTTTAGGATGTATTTGTGTTCCCAATTTTTGATAACCTCTTTGGTCGTCGGTGGCGCCAAATACTATTTTTGAAATCTGGCTCCAATACAAAGCGCCTGCACACATTTGACAAGGCTCTAAAGTCACGTATAGCGTACAATTTTTCAAATATTTTCCGCTTAAAAAATGGGCCGCCGCGGTGATAGATTGCATTTCTGCATGGGCCGTAACATCGTGTAAAAGTTCGGTTAAATTATGGCTTTTTGCGATTACCTTATTTTCAATGACCACAATGGCTCCAACCGGAATTTCACCTTTCTCAAAAGCTATTTCAGCTTCATGAAGGGCTTTTCGCATAAAGTATTCGTCTGTGAATAGGTTTTCCATGAGACAAAAATACAATTTTCAATACATATTTTGCTGCGGATGAATTACAATTATTCCTAGTCGATTATTAATTGTAAAAAACGTAAATTTGCTTTTTAATTCACATGAAAAGCAACCTACTTCAATCAATCAATTCACCATCCGATTTACGAAAATTGGAACCTTCGCAATTGCCTGCACTTGCTGCTGAATTGCGAAAATTTATCATCGATATTGTGGCTACCAAAGAAGGACATTTAGGTGCTAGTTTGGGCGTTGTTGAATTAACGATTGCGTTGCATTATGTGTTTAATACCCCAGACGATCAGTTGGTTTGGGATGTAGGCCACCAGGCTTATGGGCACAAAATTCTAACAGGTAGACGCGAAAATTTTCATACGAATCGATTAATGGGCGGTATTTCGGGTTTTCCGAAACGCTCAGAAAGCACATACGACACCTTCGGTGTAGGGCACTCCTCTACTTCCATCTCTGCAGCTTTAGGTATGGCCGTAGGATCTAGGTATAAAAAAGAATCCCATAGACAGCATATTGCCGTTATCGGGGATGGATCCATGACTGCGGGAATGGCCTTCGAAGCCATGAACCACGCTGGTGATATCCCGAACAACATGCTCATTATCTTGAACGATAATTGCATGGCGATCGACCCGAATGTGGGTGCTCTGAAAGAATATCTAACGGATATCACGACGTCCCATACTTATAACAAGGTAAAAGATGATGTGTGGAATCTGTTAGGTAAGATGTCCAAATTCGGTAAGACAGCACAAGAGATTGTATCGAAGATCGAGAATGGCCTAAAAGCCACGTTATTAAAACAGAGCAACCTATTTGAATCGCTGAATCTACGGTATTTTGGCCCGATCGACGGACATGACATCGACAATTTAACGACAGTTTTAAACGACTTAAAAGATATCCCAGGCCCTAAAATCTTGCATTGCATTACGACGAAGGGAAAAGGATACTCTTTGGCAGAAAAAGACCAAACCTTGTGGCATGCACCGGGTAAGTTTGATAAACTAACCGGAGAGATTCACAAAAAGACTTACGATGATCCGCAGCCCCCTAAATACCAAGAGGTCTTCGGCCACACTTTGCTAGAATTAGCTGAAAAGAATCCGAAAATCATGGGAATTACCCCCGCGATGCCATCGGGCTCCTCCATGAATATCATGATGCGCGCAATGCCAGATCGAGCATTTGATGTAGGAATAGCCGAGCAACATGCCGTTACCTTTTCGGCCGGCTTAGCAACTCAAGGGCTAACGGTTTTCTGTAATATTTACAGTTCTTTCATGCAACGTGGATACGATCAAGTCGTTCATGATGTTTGTCTACAAAAACTACCCGTAATTTTCTGTCTAGATCGTGCAGGTTTAGCAGGAGCTGACGGACCGACTCACCACGGCAACTTAGATATTGCCATGATGCGTTGTGTGCCTAATATGATTGTGGCGGCACCTCGTAATGAGCAGGAATTAAGAAATATTATGTACACTGCTTCGTTGGATTCATTCAAAGATCGCGGAGAAGCCATTAGTATTCGTTACCCAAGAGGTCAAGGCGTTATGCCCGCTTGGAGAACCAATTTCGAGGAAATCCAAATTGGTAAAGGAATACAACTAAAGAAAGGGAAAGACATCGCCATCCTTAGTATCGGCCATATCGGAAACGAAGCAATTAAGGCTGCCGAGGAGTTAACTACACAAGGAATCGATGCCGCACATTATGACATGCGCTTTGCTAAACCTTTGGACGAAGAATTACTTCATGAAATTTTCCAAAATTACCAAACAGTATTAACCGTCGAAGACGCGTCAATAGTCGGTGGCTTTGGTTCAGCAGTCGCTGAATTTATGGTTGATCATCAATATCAATCCAAAATTATTCGATTAGGCATTCCAGATCAAATTGTCGAACATGGCGAGCAAAACGAGCTTTATGCGCTCTGCGGGATTGATTCCAAGGGAATTGCACAAAAAATAGCTGAACATTTCGGTTTAAAAGCAAGCGTTAAGGCATCAAAGGCCCTAACAGAATAATTCTACCTGCATTGATTTTTAATCAATTAGCACTTTTCAAAGAAATAATCCCTACCTTTGCACCTTAAATTCCCCGACTTAGGAGAATTTTAATTCATTCAACGCCTACATTTTTATGCAAAGCATTCGTAACATT
>ERZ650308.1680-NODE-1680-length-11306-cov-14.929606_pt1 | contig 11306 bp, 8 predicted proteins | sample MGYA00376244_ERZ650308 | MGnify/ENA primary metagenome ERZ650308 (study PRJEB26733, sample SAMN07839295) | wastewater metagenome | biome: small river; feature: stream; material: water | place: USA: North Carolina | collected 2016-04-26 ...
CTACTTGAGCCCCGAAGGCGAGGCCCGCGCCGAACCCAATTTCTAGGGCGAGTCCTCCAGATTTGACGGCCCCATCCTTGAGCAGTTGGTGCATCGCGAGCGGCACGCTTGCCGCCGAGGTGTTTCCGGTGACGATAATGTCTCGAGCCACTACGACGTGCTCAGGAACCGCAAGCTGCTTGGCAAGTTCATCGATGATGCGGATGTTGGCCTGGTGGGTAACGATCGCAGAAAGGTCATCTGCTGTTACACCCGCAACCTCGAGGGCCTGCTTTGCGACCTTAACCATCTCCCAAACAGCCCACTTGAAGACGGTGAGACCTTCCTGACGCAGGGTTGGCCAGGCTGCGGTGCCATCGCGAAGTTCTAGCAGAGAGGCGGTCATGCCTACTGCATCCCAATGAGAACCGTCCGAACCCCAAACAGTCGGGCTGATTCCCGGCTTGTCTGATGGGCCAACGATGGCAGCACCCGCGCCGTCACCTAGCAGGAACGAGATTGTGCGGTCGGTTGGGTCGATGAAATCTGAAAGCTTTTCACCGCCAACTACCAATACGTATTTGGCCATTCCAGAGCGCACTAGGGCGTCTGCTTGAGCGATTCCATAGCAGTAACCGGCGCAAGCAGCCGAAATGTCGAATGCCGGTGCCGGGTTAGCGCCGATCTTGTCGGCCAAGAGCGCTGCCGCCGAAGGGGTCTGGTGTGGGTGGGTGATGGTGCTGAACAAGACCGCACCAATCTCGCTTGGGTCGATTCCCGCAGTCTTGATGGCTTCGTTAGACGCTTCAACGGCCATGTCCATCAGGCTTCGATCGGCCGAAGCGCGACGACGCGTGATGATTCCGGTGCGCTGGCGAATCCACTCGTCGCTTGAGTCAATTGGGCCGGCGATGTCGTCGTTGGTGACGGTGAGGTCGCCTCGTGCCGCACCCAATGCATAAATTCTTGAGAACTGCACCGGTGCATACTGCTTCAAAGTTGGTTGAGTCATTATTTCTCTATCTATGCGTGGTTAGCGATGAGCGCTAGCGCCGCATCCAGGTTCTCGGGGGATTTAATAGCCAAGGTTTCAACGCCTGGCATCGAGCGCTTGGCAAGGCCAACGAGGGTGCCGGCAGGTGAAACTTCGATCATCGCGGTGACGCCAGCTTCTACCATTGCGGCCATGCAGAGATCCCAGCGAACCGGGCTCTTTACCTGGTTCACCATGAGCTCAACGAACGCGGCGCCCGAATCAACTGCGCGACCACCCGCATTTGTCCAGAGCTTGGTGATCGGGTCGGCAACGGTCAGTCCGGCCGCATATGCAGCCAGAGTTGAAACGGCGGGTGCCATGTATCGAGTATGGAAAGCGCCGGCTACCTGCAGTGGTATGACGCGCGCGCCAGCTGGGCCCGAGGCCTGAAGCTCGCCAATCGCAGCAGCTGCACCAGCAGCGACAATCTGTCCACCACCGTTGTAGTTGGCTGGCTCGAGATCGAGTTCGGCGAGTCGCGCTTCAACCACTGACTGATCGCCACCCAAAATAGCGGCCATTGACGTTGGTTCAAGACCGGCAGCAAGAGCCATGGCATCGCCACGTTCCTTCACGAACTTGATTCCCTGTTCAGCGGTGAAAATCCCGCTTGCAACGGCAGCGGTGATCTCGCCGACCGAGTGCCCAGCAACGCCTGAGATTTTTTCCGAAACAGTGCCGTTGGCATCGAAAAGTGCCGCAAGTGTGGCTACACCTGCCGAAACGATGAGTGGTTGCGCCACTGAGGTGTCGCGAATGGTGTCGGCGTCGCTAACAGTTCCGTGTGCGACTAAATCGATTCCAGAGGCCGACTGCATCGACTCTATTGAAGACCTGAAAGCAGGAAGGTCTAGCCAAGGCAGCATGAATCCTGGCGTTTGCGAGCCTTGGCCCGGGCATACAACAACGATCACTTTGAGTTACCTTCGCTTCCTTGAATCTGTTTCACTCATAGAGCCTAGAACCATCGCAACCTGAAGAATGAACGCCTCGCGGGCACCGGTAGCATCCCAGCCAATAATTTCGCTGATGCGCTTCAGTCGATAGCGCACTGTGTTTGGGTGAACGAAAAGTTCGCGGGCAGTTGACTCCAATGAACGACCGCTCTCGAGATAGGTGCCCAGGGTCTCCAGCAATTCAGGGGAGTGCTCAGCGAGTGGGCGATAGATTCGCTGAATCAAAGTCGACTTGGCAAGCATGTCGCCGGCCAGGGCTCGCTCAGCCAGAAGATCATCGGCGGCGATTGGCCTTGGCGCTTTGGCCCAAGCGCGAACTACCGCGAAACCGGCAAGAGCTGCCTTTGAAGAACGGTGGGCATCGTCGACCGTTGCGACTTCTGGTCCAAGCACCATGGCGCCGGCGCCAAATAGCGGCTCCAACAAGGTTGCCAACTTCATGAACCCGTTGGCTGCGTCGCTGATTTGCCCGGGCTCGGTGTTGCCCAGCACAGCAATCAAACGGTTGCCATGGATTCCGATCAAAATGTCAGCTGCATTTCGTCTTACGAGACGTCGAATTGCCTCGACGTCAACGGCCTCCGTGGTGTTTCCAACCAGTACAGCCACCGAACCACGCGCACGCCAGCCGAGTGCAGCAATTCGAGACGCTAGTTCTTCCTCGTTCTCGCCGCTGAGTATCGAGTCGACAACCAGTACTTCGAGTCGGGCATCCCAGAGACCACGCGCTTCGGCAGCTTTGGCATAAACGTCTGCTGCCGAGAAGGCAATTTCACGCGAGTAGAGCAGCACAGCTTCGCGCAGGGTTTCATCGTGCTCCACAACTCGGTCTTCGACAACCTGAACAACCACACGGATGAGTTGCAGAGTTTCTTGAAGTGAGATCGAGCGAAGGAGCTCTCTAGGTGCAGTGCTGAAGACATCGGCTGCTACCCATGGTTGTGACTCCGGGTCGCGATACCAAGCCACGAATGACGAAATGCCCGCCTGAGCGACAAGCCCCACAGAGGCGCGACGAGAGGCAGGCATGTCGCGATACCAGGGGAGCAGCTCATCCAGGCGGTTCAGCGTGGTTGTAGCTAGCTCACCCGATATCGACTTAAGCCAATCTAGGGTGGATTGTTTAGCTGTCGCCACCGGCATTACCCGAGGTGCCAGCGGTTACGTCATGCAACTGGTAGCGGTCGATTGCAAGCTGAGGAATCGAAGCATCGATTTCACCGCGCGCAACGAGCTGCTCAAGAACGCGTACCACGATTGACGGGCCATCGATCTTGAAGAATCGACGAGCCGCTGCACGGGTGTCAGAGAAACCGAAGCCGTCTGCGCCAAGAGTTGCGAAATCACCAGGTACCCAAGGGCGAATCTGGTCCTGCACTGCGTGCATGTAGTCGCTAACCGCTAGGACTGGACCCTCTGAACCCTGAAGCTTTGTGGTGATGTAGGCCGGAGCTACGTTTTCGTTCGGGTAAAGGAACTGACGCTCGTCGCGGGCTAGACCATCACGACGCAGTTCGGTCCACGAGGTAACCGACCAAATGTCGGCCGATACGCCCCAGTCGTCCTGCAATAGCTTCTGCGCCTCGTAAGCCCAAGGGACAGCAACACCCGAAGCCAGGATTTGAGCCTTGCGGCCGTTTGCCTCGTTGGTACTGATCTTGTGGATTCCGCGAAGGATTCCGTCAACGTCAACACCTTCTGGCTCAGCAGGCTGAACATAAGGCTCGTTGTAGACGGTGATGTAGTAGATGACGTTCGGGTCTGGGTGGTTGCCGCCATACATGCGGTCAATGCCGCCACGGATGATGTGGCCGATTTCATAACCGAAAGCAGGGTCGTAGGCGATCACACCGGTGTTAGTCGAAGCCAATAGCGGTGAGTGACCGTCGGCGTGCTGCAAACCTTCACCGGTTAGCGTGGTTCGACCAGCGGTTGCACCGATCATGAAGCCGCGAGAAAGCTGGTCGGTTGCTGCCCAGATCGAGTCTGCGGTGCGCTGGAAGCCGAACATCGAGTAGAACACGTAGAACGGAATCATTGCCTGACCCTGGGTCGCGTAGCTGGTGGCTACGGCGGTAAAGCCCGCCATCGATCCGGCTTCGTTGATTCCAGTGTGCAGAATCTGACCCGACGCGCTCTCCTTGTAGTTGAGCAGCAGTTCTCGGTCTACTGAGATGTAGTGCTGGCCGTTCGGGTTATAGATCTTCGCGGTCGGGAAGAACGCGTCCATACCGAAGGTTCGAGCCTCATCCGGGATGATCGGAACGATGCGCTCACCGAACTCAGGCGACTTGAAAAGGTCCTTCAGAAGGCGAACAAACGCCATGGTGGTTGCCACCTCTTGGGTGCCAGAACCGCCCTTCGCAACCTTGTAGGTGCTCTCTTCAGGAAGCTTGAAGTCAACATACTTGCTGCGACGCTCAGGCAGGTATCCGCCAAGTTCGCGACGACGCTCGTGCATGTACTGAATCTCAGGAGCATCTTGGCCTGGGTGGAAGTAAGGCGGCTGATAAGGGTTTTCTTCCAGCTGTGCATCCGAGATAGGGATGTGAAGTTCGTCGCGGAAGCCCTTTAGGTTATCGAGAGTCATCTTCTTCATCTGGTGGGTCGCGTTGCGGCCCTCGAATGACTTGCCAAGGGTGAAGCCCTTGATGGTCTTCGCCAAGATGACGGTCGGCTGGCCCTTGTGCTCAAGCGCTGCCTTATAGGCTGCGTAGACCTTCTTGTAGTCGTGACCGCCACGCTTTAGACCCCAAATTTCGTCGTCGGTTAGGTGCTCGACGAGCTTTGCGGTTCGTGGGTCGCGGCCGAAGAAGTTCTCGCGCACGAATGCGCCATCCTCGGTTTTGTAGGTCTGATAGTCACCATCGGGAGTCGAGTTCATGAGTTCAACCAGAGCTCCGTCGACGTCGTTCTTTAGGAGAGTGTCCCACTCGCGGCCCCAAACGACCTTGATGACGTTCCAGCCGGCGCCACGGAAGAAGCTCTCTAGCTCCTGGATGATCTTGCCGTTACCGCGTACTGGGCCATCTAGGCGCTGAAGGTTGCAGTTGACGACGAAGGTCAGGTTGTCGAGTTTGTCGTTTGCAGCAAGCTGCAAAGCTCCGCGTGACTCAACTTCGTCTAGCTCGCCATCGCCAAGGTAGGCCCAAACGTGCTGTTCGGCGGTGTCCTTGAAGCCACGACCAGCCAGGTAGCGGTTGAACTGCGCCTGGTAAATGGCGTTAATTGGGCCGATACCCATAGACACGGTAGGGAACTGCCAGAAGTCTGGCATCAAACGAGGGTGTGGGTATGAAGAAAGTCCGCCGCCGGCGTGCGACTTCTCTTGACGGAAACCATCCAGCTGCTGGGTGCTCAGACGGCCTTCGAGGAACGCACGGGCGTATGGGCCAGGTGAGGCGTGACCCTGGATGAAAATCTGGTCTCCGCCCGATGGGTGGTTCTGACCCTTGAAGAAGTGGTTGAAACCGACTTCATACAGCGATGCTGATGAAGCGAAAGTCGAAATGTGGCCACCGACACCAATGCCAGGGCGCTGTGCTCGGTGCACCAACATGGCTGCGTTCCAACGCATCCAGGCACGGTAGGTGCGCTCTACCTTTTCGTCACCAGGGAACTCTGCCTCATTCTCAGGGGCAATGGTGTTGATGTAATCGGTGGTTGGCACCATCGGTACGTTCAACTGAAGCTCGTGCGAACGACGCAACAGGTTCAACATGATCTCTCGTGCGCGGCCTCGGCCATGCACGCGTGCGATCGCATCGAGCGACTCAAGCCACTCGCTGGTTTCCTGTGGGTCTTGGTCAGGGGTGTTGACCGCGAATGCATCCTGGTTGTTAATGGACACCGACATCCTCTTTCGTGGGGGATGGACAAAGATTAACGAAAAGCTTTGGTAAAGCCTCATAAGAGTTTATGACGACATGGGGAAGCATTTGTATGTTTTGCTAGTTCAGAGATGAAAAGACTCAACCCATTTTTTGTAGAACGGACTAAATTATGACCTTGATCATCGGTGACCACGCCCCAGACTTCGAATTAGTTAACCAGTTTGGCGAGAACGTAAAACTCAGCGACTTCCGAGGCAAGAAGCCTGTCGTATTGGTCTTTTACCCGCTTTCTTTCTCTGGCATTTGCACCGGTGAACTTTGCGAGATCCGCGACAACTTCGCCAAGTTCGAGAACGAGAACGTTGAACTGCTTGCCATCTCAGTCGACTCAAAGTTTGTTCAGAAGCAGTTTGCAGAGCACGAGGGCTACAAGTTCTCAGTTCTAGCTGACTTCTGGCCTCACGGTGCAGTCGCAAAGGCCTATGGGGTCTTCATTGAAGAGGCTGGCATCGCCAACCGCGCGACCTTCGTGATTAACAAGGATGGTGAGCTCGTTGCTAAGTTCGTCACCGCACCTGGCCAGGCTCGTAGCCAGGATGAGTACGACCGCGCATTGGCTAGCCTCTAGCCGATTCGCAAAAAGCCTGCGGAATGTTGTAGGCTTTTCTGGTTGCGGTTAGCCGCAACCCTCGAAAGAGGGGCCTTTAGCTCAGCTGGTAGAGCGCCACGCTTACACCGTGGATGTCATCGGTTCGATCCCGGTAGGGCCCACAAACGGTAAATGCCGGGGTGCGTAAGCACCCCGGCATTACTATTTAGGTATGGATTCCGAACACCTTTTGCCCCCTACGCCACGCGCTCTTAGCGATGTTGAGCTGCAAGAGGTTCTAGACCGAGCCAAGGCCGAAGGTGGCGGAATTCTTGCAGCTATGCAGATCCTTGAAGCTCAGGCCCAGCTGCGTGAGACCGACAAGTCTGAGCTTCGCGCCTGGCAAGCCCAACAGGATTCAGTTTCGATAGAAATTGAACCCTCGCCTGAGATTGCCATTGCGCCTCAGCCGATCGGTGAAATTCAAGAACGAGAGGCATTTGTTGCACCTGCTTCGTTCTCGAGTGACCACGCGAATTTCGTTGGTTCCGAGGAAGAAGAAGCCACAGCAATCGACGAGGTACTTGTTCACCCTGCCGTCGCCGCGGCTCCGATAGAGCCCGAGCCAGCCCCAAACGCTCAACCGGCTTCTGAACCGGAGGTTACCCCGCAAGTTGAGGTTCTCGTCCAAACCAAGAGAGGCGCCAAGGACCCTTCGTCCAGTCAGTTCTGGGTTTGGTTGCCAATTTCGGGTTCGCTCCTACCCTTCGGCCTCGCACTATGGTTGCGCAGCCTTGGCTTGACTTTTGCTCAATCACTAGTCGCAGCACTACTTGGTATTTTCGTTTCTGCGGGTGTTGTGGCCGTTGGCGCTATTGCCGGAAAGCGCTCTTCACTGCCTACTTTGGTGCTGTCTCGTGCTGCATTTGGTGTTCTTGGCAACCTTGCACCAGCGGTGCTACTTATAGCTTCTCGACTCTTCTGGGCGTTGGTGCTGGTTATCCTCGGCTATCTGCTCATCGCTCAAAACCTTGCCACCAGCGCACACCTGACTGCGCAGGCTGAGCCAGTTTCATGGATCGCCGTCGCCGTTCTCTGTGCGATCGTCGCGGCCGCAGTTGTGCTGTCTTCCTTCGGCGGTAAGAAGCTCGTTTGGGCGCAGCGAGTTAGCGGCATTTTGGGAGTCGCCACCGCTATCACGATTGCCGGCCTGAAGCTTGCGTCTTCGGGCGTCGCCTTGGATGACAACCAGGGCGGCTCATGGTTGCGCGCACTCGGCGCAGCGGTAGTGATCTTTGCTCTATTCGGCCTTGCCTGGTCATCGGCTTCATCAGATTATGCAAGTGGGCTTCCGGTAAACACTCGTGGTTGGCGAGTTGCAAACTGGGCGCTACTCAGTATGGGATTAGTTCCGGCCCTCCTTGCCACCCTTGGCCTCATGGCTTTCGGCAACCTAAACGACGTTGACTTTGCGGCCTCTTTCGACGTTATGGCTACTGGCCGCGACTTCTCGGCGCTCAACGTGGCAGTGCAGCTCTCTTTACTGTTGACTCTCGTCACCACTATTGCGATGTCACTCCGATCTTCAAGCATGAGTTTTGAGTCAATTCGCCTCAAGGTGAAAGTGTCTTTGGCCACGCCAGTTATTGCATCAATCGCAGTTGGATTGGCGGTGCTGGGGCTTTCAAGGCTCGGAGCAATCGGCTTTTGGCTAAACCTTCACGGCTATGCGCTATTCCTTGCCGTTCCAGTGGCCGCTTGGTCTGGAATTTTCGTGAGCGATGTTCTGATTCGTCGCATCGCTTACCACGAAGTGTCACTGAGTCGAAGTTACGGTTTTTATAAGGGCGCAAATCTCACCAATCTAATCGGATGGGTTTTTGCTGTAATCGTTGGCTGGGGGCTTCTTCCAAGTAATTTGGTGGAGTTCCAGTGGCTCGGTTTCCTGTCAGACTTTTCTTCAAACCAGGAGTTCTGGAGCCAGAGCAACTTCGGAGTGGTTATCGCTTTCGCCATTGGCCTCCTCCTACCGGTAGCTGCAGGCATTCCCCGAATTAAAAATCAGGAGGCTGAAGTGCTAGCCATTGAAGCAAGACGAAACGATCTTAAGGACGTATTGGGGCTGGTTGACTAATGGCTGTTGTGCTGCGTGATTTGCTTGAAACTCTCGAGCAGCTTTGGCCCATTTCTGGCGCGGATGAGTGGGACGCTCCAGGTCTCGTTTCGGGCTCCTTGGACTCGCGCATTTCACGAATCCTGCTAACGGTTGATGTGACCGATGAGATTTTGGATGAGGCCTTGGATGGCGGCTTCGATCTCATCATTGCCCACCACCCACTTTTGCTTCGAGGAATAAAGACCGCCTCGGAAGAAACTTCAAAAGGGCGCATTTTGGCGAGGGCTATTCGCGGAAACGTGGCGATCTTCGCGGCTCACACCAACGCAGACATCACAGCGCGTGGCGTATCTGCGGCTCTGGCATCGGCCTTTGGTCTCGAGAATTCCCTGCCACTGATTCCAACCGGTCCGAATATTGGCCACGGTCGAATTGGGCGCTGCTCCAGTGAAGTATCTCTTGGTGAATTCGCACAAGGCATAGCCCGCATTTTGCCGTCAACGGCAACGGGTGTTCGCGTTGCTGGCTCGTTTGATTCGCCAGTTCAGCGAATTGCGCTTTGCGGAGGTGCCGGTGACTCATTCATTGAGGCGGCCTATCTAGCAGGCGCAGATGTTTACGTCACCTCGGATCTTCGACACCACCCGGCACAAGAGAGCCTTGAACGAGCCAAAGCAGAGGGAAGGCAGTTCGCACTGGTGGATATTTCGCACTGGGCCGCCGAATGGTTGTGGCTCAACTGGGCAGCAGCCGACATCCAAGGTAGATTTGCTTCTGTTCAAGTTGTCGTGAGTGAAATACGAACCGACCCTTGGGACTTCGCAGTAACGCAGTAAATCTAACTAAAGAAGGCAGCACATGAAAGCAACCGAGACCCAGCAGGCGGACCTGCTCAGTTTGGCGAACCTAGATCTTCAGATCGCCCGCTCGAAGGCTGCCATAAAGAACCTTTCAACCGGCTCCCAATTCGCTGATTTGCGTGAAGCGCAGCGCGGTCTGGCCGCCAAGTTGATTGATGCAAGAAATGCTCTCGACACCGTTGAGCTTGAACTTAAGCGCTCAGAGACTGACCTGAAGCTTGTCGAGGATCGCATTGCTAAGGATCAGGTGCGCCTAAACAGCACGAACAACCCCAAAGACGCCCAGGGCATTCAGAGTGAACTCGAGTCGCTAGCCCGTAGAAAGTCCGACCTCGAAGACATCGAACTAGCAATTCTTGACCAGCAAGAGGCCGCAAAAGCTGCATTCGCCACCGTCGCTGTAGATAAGGCTGCCGTTGACGACGACTTGTCAAAGGGTGAGGACAGCAACGAGGCCGAGATCATGAAACTACGTTCTGGCTTGGACTTGCTCACTAACGATCGGGCACAGCAGGCCGCTCGTATTTCGAGTGAACTTATCGAGCTCTATGACAAGAAGGCTAGCCGTGGAGTTCCCGTGGCTCGTCTGCTTGGACGCGAGTGTGGAGCTTGCCGAATCAGTCTTGGAGCGACCGCTTTCAATGAGGTCGAATCGCTGGCCCGCGATGAAATTGCTACCTGCCCTGAGTGCCAGGCAATTCTCGTTCGATGAAGCTGCCTAGCAACCTGATCATCGAGGCAGATGGTGGCTCGCGCGGCAACCCAGGCCTTGCCGGTTCCGGTGCGTGCGTTATTGACGCGGATTCTGGCGAAGTCATTCTCGAAATCTCTAAGTTCATTGGCATTGCCACCAATAATGTTGCCGAATACATTGCACTGGTTGCTGGTCTAGAAGGCGCCTATGGCTTGAATCCTGACGCTCGAGTTCTGGTTCGCATGGACAGCAAATTGGTTATCGAACAGATGGCAGGACGCTGGAAGATAAAGCACCCAGACATGCAGCAGCTTGGTGCTCGAGTGCAAAAGCTGGTAGCCGGCAAGCAAGTTCGATGGCAGTGGATTCCTCGAGAGGAGAACTCTCGAGCGGATGCATTGGCAAATAAAGCCATGGATGAGCAGGGTGATGACGTGGTCACCGCTGTCGCCGACAGCCCTCGCTCGCCGGTCGTCGAGTTCAACCAAACCATGCCGAGTTCAGTGCGCGCCCCGGGCGGCGTCACTGAGGAGCTCACCACAGTTGTTTTGATTCGCCACGGTCGCACTCATCTAACTGAGAGCAAGCGAATCTCAGGTCGAGGGGGAGAGAACCCGGGCCTTTCGGAACTCGGACGTGGTGACGCGCACAAGGCTGCCAAGGCTGTTGCTGAGATAGGAAATTCGGGTCCTTGGGCGCATCTTTCGCCAGTTTCAGCGATTGTCACCTCACCAATTCAAAGAACTCTGGACACGGCACATATCCTGGCGAACGAGCTAGGTTTGGGCGTCTCGGTAAACGAGGACATTGCCGAAATTTCATTTGGCGATTGGGACGGCCACACTAATGCCGAGGTAATGAGTAAATGGGCTGAGGCTTTTCAGAGCTGGCAGGGGTCGTGGACCGTCTCGCCGCCTAACGGCGAATCGCTGGAGAATTTTGATGAGCGAATTCAGGCGGGCAGGCGCTCCATCCTTGCAGAGCATCGCGGTAAAACCGTTGCGGTTGTTTCGCATGTCATGCCCATCCGTGGTTTTTTGAAGGCTGGCATGGATGCTGGAATTGCTAGTTACTGGCGACCACAGATCTCGCCTTGTTCGATAACCATCATCCGCTTCTGGGGCGATCAAGCCGCTGAGGTAATCACCATGAATGCGACCTCGCACCTATAACAAGTAGTCTTATCTCGGATGGGTCGGCAAGACGGTCGCGGCAGAAATGACGAGGAACGTCCGGGCTCCAT